>FWPU01000785.1_pt1 | contig 64211 bp, 60 predicted proteins | sample 2228361 | NCBI WGS metagenome assembly FWPU01 (sample SAMEA103939777, study PRJEB20133) | metagenome
ATAAAGTAGACGCACGTAATTTTAACCCCTTTCAAAAGTGTAAACCTATTTCCTGAGAATTGAACCATCCCGCCTATACTAAAGATGGTTGCGCAACCGAAAACAAATCCCAAGTTGGAGGTGCAAGGATGTTCAAGCGAAAGGTGTTTATCCCAATGCTGGTCCTCATGGTTGGACTAGTGGGGGTGACGGGCGCCCTGGCGCAGGGGGTGAGCGGGCAGAGGGTTGAGCCCCCTGTTGGTACTCCGCGACCTGATCTCCCGTCCGTCTCAGATGTAGCGACCGCGCAGACGGTGGAATCCGATTGAACTGTCCGGCGTTGTTCAGTCCCCGGCTCAGGCGCTGGGGACACCGGGCGCGCCTGTGGCCGGACCGGCCTGCCTCGTGGCGGCGATCCCACAGGAGGCACCCTTGGCCCCACAGTCTTTGCCTCTCAGTTGTTTCGACGGGCTAGAGCAAGCCAAGGCGGCTGTCCCCGCGGGCGCGGCCATTCTGGGAATTCTGTATGAACATGCGCCGCCAGGCGGTCGCAGTCTGGTGATCTATGGGACTAACTGCAATTACCAGGGCGTACCAGACCTGCGAGTCTACAAATTCAACGACATCACCTCGTCTCTGGATAACAGTTGTCCCACCGTCACGCTGTACTTTGACGTCAACTATGGCGGACCACAACAATCCTATCCCAACGGCCGCACGAACTATGTGGGCAATGGGATGAACGATCAGGCATCCTCAGTAGTCTTCAAGCCCTGAGGTTCAGCCTGAGACCCAGATCGCCCTCCGCTGCCGCTGCGCATGTGTGCCTGAACCTCCATGGCGGCGGGGGGCGATCCTTCGGGAGGTGAGACTATGTTCAAACGCAAGTCGCTAATCGGCATCGGCGTGGTTTTGACTTTGGGTATCCTGACGGTTAGAGTACTGGCTCAGAGATACGAACCGCCTTTTACCGTTGTCCGGGTGCTGACTGAGGAAGAAGCAGCCGCTGGAGCCACCGTGGAGGCTCACTACTTCGACACTTTTGAGGAGGCCATAGAGTTCGTCGGTGTCACCCCCCAGGATTACCAGAGTGCTGGCTCAATGGCAGGCTCTGATAAGCACTGTGTGGTTCAAATCGAACCGCTTCAGCCAGGCCAGACGGAGTCCGAGACCTCTGAACCTGTCTGCTTCGGCACCTTCTCCAAGGCACTCTCTTTCGCCACCGGAGGCGCGATTCGGCTTCCGGTCTCTACGCAGCCAAGCGAGGTCACAGAGGAGATGCTGGCACCGGCCCAGAGCAATACCGTCATCGGTATAGATTATTCAGGGTCAAATTTCTCGGACAGCACATTGGTATCCATTACCTCAAACCCCAACGGTTGCTCCGATGGTAGCATCTACGTATTGTCGAGCATGCCCTCCGGTTGGGCCAATGTGATCTCGTCGGCGAGATCGTATCAGGGGTGTGCTCGCTTTTACCACTATACCAACTACGGAGGGTCCGTCATCAATTGCGGGTACTCATGCGCCACCATGGGTGCAATGGACAATCAAACCGAGTCGGAGAAGTGGTGTCAATCGTGTAGCCCGTGATGGGGCCAGGCGACAAGACGCCAGCCCTGCTGTGAACTCTCCAGAGGCCCGCGGCTCCCGGTCGCGGGCCTGTTGTGTTTGTGGTATACTGGTGGCACGAGGGACAATGGTCATACGCACAACGCTCATGCCCGTGGCGCTGATGTTCCTATTGGCCGCCTGCGCCCCGCAACCGCTCGCCATCACGCGTGAGCCGACTCACCTGCGCCTGGTGGCCGCCGACTCGTGCGGGCCGTTGGCCGAGGAACTGGCTGCCGCTTATGCAGAATCCCACCCCTGGGCCGCGGTCGAGGTGGTGGGCGTGTTCAACTCCGCGCTGGCCGAGCGGATGCTGCGCGCGGGCCAGGCCGATCTGGCGTTTCTTTCGTGGATCGCACCGTCTGGCGGAGATACGCTGTGGTCGCATCCCTTCACCCGCGATGGCATCGCTGTCATCGGGCGCCCAGACCTGCCACCATCTGATGTGGGGCTGGCGCTGTTGCAGGAGATTTACCGCGGACGAGTACAGGAGTGGGAAGGGGTCGTGCTGATCGCCGTCAGCCGCGAGGATGGTTCCGGCACCCGCGCAATGTTCGAGGATGTTGTTCTAAGGGGTCTCTCTACGACGCCCAATGCCGTGGTCGTGTCCTCCGGCGATGCCGTAGTCGAGTATGTGGCGCGTACCCCAGGGGCTATTGGCTATGTCTCAACGCTGCAATTGGGGGACGGTGTGCAGGTACTGCCGGTAGAGGGCATCTTGCCATCGCCCGCATCTATCGCTGATGGCAGTTACCCGCTCTGGCGCTCGCTCTACTTGGCGACGGTGGGCGAGCCGACCGGCGAGGCCCGCGAGTTCGCCCAATGGGTGCTGGGGCCCCAGGGGCAGGCGATCGTGAAACGGCCCTAGCGAGGAATGACGATTGCCGTTTCCTGCCAAATTGCGGTATAATGCAAATAGATGCGGAGTGGAAACAACGTGCGCATTACCGAACTTGTTTGGGACGAGTGGAACGTTGAGCACATTTCTGCTCATGGTGTAAAACCAGAAGAAGTTGAAGAGGCTTGCGGTGATCCGGACCACTGGGTAATCCGCGATCGTGTGACTCGTTATGGATTGGCACGCTATCGGCTTTATGGTCAGACCGAAGGTGGACGTTATCTGTTCGTCGTACTGGATCGTGAGGATGATGATGCCTTCTATGTGGTCACGGCGCGCGAGATGACAGACGCCGAGAAAAGCCGGTTTCGAAAGGGTCTGAGAAGATGAAAACGAAACGAGTTGATCGAGAAAAAATCCGGAGCCTGATTGCCGAGGAAGCAGCATATTGGGACTCTACTGATACCAGTGAGATGATGGATATTACGCAGCGCGTGAGATTGGAATGGACGGCGCGCGAGGATCGCTGCAAGCGGTGTGGCGGAGAAATGGAAAAGCGGCAAATAGACCTACACCTGGCCGGTGAGCGGCTGATCCTGCGCGGCGTATTGCTATACGTCTGTCGCACTCCCGGTTGCGGAAGCACCCAACTTCCGTTGGTCATCAAAGAATTGGCGGAGCGGCTAGAAACCCTGGTGCAGGAAACATTGGCGTTCCAAGGAATCTCTTCGCCAGAACCAGTGCTCGTGCGCGAAGAACCACCTCCCTATGGCAACCAGGCGCCCTAAACGGCAAATGCTTCTTGAGCAGGAAGCAAGCAGTGCCAGCCGGTCGTTCTAAGGCCGGCTGGCACTGTTCTAGGGTCAAGCGCCAGCAGAATCGGTAGATCACAATTGCTCTCGCCGGATGACAATCCGGCGGCCAAGACGCGGACGCGGCACTTGTGCCGAGTCGTCCGCTTGGAGCCTTCCATTTTGACTACTGAGAATCAGCGGCCGAAACCCGCATTCTCAGTAGATCCAAATTCAGACTTCGGAAGTCTTGGAAGACGACTTGGCCGATCAAAAGCCCCCAAAATCAGCGCTGTTTCGCCCAAAAGACTGCGCCTAAAGACTTCCGAAGTCTATGGTCTTCTACTGATTCTGGAGTTCAGACGGGCTGTCAGTACAGGAACATCGGCGCGTTGAGCAGTTTCTTCATCTTGGGGCGATAGGCTTCTGGGTCATAAAAGGCATCTACATCCACGATGCGCGGTTTACCGGCGGCCTCGCTCGCCGGAATGTAGGTGTAGCGCCCCTCACGGATCGCCAGCATCGTGCCGAACTTTTTCTGGTTGATCAGTTCGACGGCCAGGTTCCCAAAGTTGAATGTGACCATCAGATCGAGCGCGTCGGGCGGGCCGGAACGCATCAGATAGCCGATTTGTTGATACATCGTATTGACGCCGGTGATCTTTTTGATTTTCTCGTTCACGATCTGGCCGATGCCGCCCAGTTTCCTGTGGCCGAAAGCGTCGGCCTCACCGCTCTCGACGACCCCGCCACCGATCTCGGTTGCGCCCTCGGAAACGACGACCAGCGCGTAGTGGCTGGGGTTGTTCTCTCGATCCTGCACCAATAGTTCGGCTGCCTTCTGGATGTCGAACGGCACTTCGGGTATCAACGTGCGATCGGCGCCCGCCAGGTAGGACGAGAAGAGCGCCGTGGCGCCGCTGTGCCGCCCAAACACCTCGAAGATGCCGAGGCGCTCGTGCGATCCCAGGCAGGAGCGCATCTGATTGATGTACTTGGTGCAACGGGTGACCGCGGTGGAAAAGCCCAGGCAGTAGTCGGTACCGGGCACGTCGTTGTCCATCGTCTTGGGGATGCACACGACCGGGAACCCTTCGTTGTGGATGCGCACGCCGTAGCCCAATGTGTCTTCACCGCCGATGGGCACCAGCACATCCAGTTTGAGATGCTGCAGGACCTTGAGCACGTGCGGCGTGAAATCCTGCGCAGCACCCGGATCGTACTCTCCGGCGGGACGCAGAAAGTCGGGGGCGTCCTTCCATTTGGTGTTGCTGGGCTTGGTGCGCGAGGTGTGCAGGAACGTGCCGCCGGAGCGGTCTATGGTGCGCACCACGTTCTTGTCCAGACGCATCGTGCACTTGGCATGCGTGGCAGGATCGTCGGGGTTGTAGAACAGCAACCCATGCCAGCCACGACGAATGCCGATGACTTCGTGCCCCTCGTCTATGGCGCGGTTCACCAGCGCCTTGATGCAGGGGTTCAATCCGGGAACGTCTCCCCCACCTGTCAAAACACCAATTCTCATTCGTCTACCTCCTCAGATGAATTTTGGTATACGACTTCAGACTTCGGAAGTCTATGCGGGCCACAGCCCAACCCGGACAAGCCGGAACCGAAAACCACGAAGGACACGAAGGATACACAGAGGACACTACAAGTTCGACCCGAACAAGTTCGACACGAACAAGTTCGACCCGAACAAGTTCGACCCGAACAAGTTCGGGATTCCGACGTGCACCCCAGAACGGAGCAGCCCAAGGCTCGGAATCCGGATTCCGGGCCTTTCAGGAGAATCAGCCCGCCGGGGCTTTCATCTGGCCCTCAGCCGTGCGCTTTGAGCGCACGGCGGCGCTCAACCGGTACTCGTTCAAGTCGCTCCCCTGGACTACCCCGCCTTCGCGGCAGATGAATCCTTCGTCACGTCGGCCACGTGGCCGTGCGTGAGGCGCACCAATGCCTCGAAGGCGATCGGAAAGATTGCGTGAGGGCTGCCGGCCGCTGCGTACACCGTCTCGAAGCGGCCCAGCGAGGCATCCACCCAGGTCGGCAGTGGGTGTTTGTGCCCCACCGGCGGTACACCGCCCACGCTAAAGCCGGTTTCCTGCTGCACGCGCTCGGCATCGGCCAGCGTCACCCGCTGTGCTGCCAACAGCATCTTCAATTTGGCAGGGTCGGCCTGACGATCGCCCGCCACCAGAACCAACACCGGCTGCCCATCGGCCAGGAAGATCAGGGATTTGACGATGCTCCCCAGGTCGGTGCCCAGTGCCTCGGCAGCCAGTGCCGCCGTGCGTGTGCTATCTTCGAGCATGGTGATCTTTGTATCCACCCCGGCCCCGACCAAGGCTGCTTGGACATGCTCTGGTCCTCTCACTGAATGTCCTCCATCACTTGTACGGCCTCCGCCCCGACGATAGCCGCCAGTTCCTGCATCAGACCGGCGTCACAGGAAGTCGTGTCATTCGGGAACGCCAGTTCAACCGGCCGTCCGGTGCCGCCGACCAGCCGGATGGTGAAGCGATCGTGGCCGGGGCGCCCGGCAAGCAGGCTGTGGATCTTGCGCAGGTTCTGCACGTCCCGCGCCTGCTCTCCGCTGCGGGTCAGGCTCACACAGACGGTGCGTATGGGAGAGCGGGTGACACGACGCTCCGGCTCAGCCGGGACGATGACCTCTTCGGGTGTCTTTACCCAGTCGCAGAGCAGGCTGGGCCTCTCCCGCTGCCCGGCATCTACTTTACCCCCCACGACGAGAATACGCTCCGGCTGCCAGAGCGATTTCGTGCGCCCCCAGGCGCGGGGAAAGACGACCACGTCACATTCACCCTGCAAGTCCTCCAGGGTCACAAAGGCCATCTCGTCGCCTTTCTTGGTCACGTGGCGGCGCACCCGTTGTACCATCCCGACGACAACGACCTGCTGGCCGTGCATCTCTGCATCCAGTGCGCTGGCATAGGCAGTCACGACGTCCTGCAGCCGCATCAGGACTTGCGCCAGCGGGTGCTCGGAGATGTAGACACCGACCAGGTCTTTTTCCCAGGCGAGTATCTCTTTCTGGGGCACCTCGGGCGTCTTGGATAGTAATGTCCCCGCGCTCGCCAGCCGCACGCCGGTTGTCTCGCCGAAAAGGCTCATCTGCCCCATCTCTTGCGCCCGGTGGAGGCTGGCGCTCAGGCCGACGATGCGGTCCAGGGCGGAAAGCAGTTGCGAGCGTGTGCCAAACGGCTGTAACGCGCCGACTTTGATCAGGCTCTCCAGGGCACGCCGGTTCACCTGGCGTACATCCACGCGGCGGCAAAAGTCATCCAGGTCCTGGAAGGGGCCGCCGGCGCGCCGGGCCGCCAGGATCGTCTCGACCGGCCCTTCGCCCACGTTCTTCACCGCGGCCAGACCAAAGCGGATCGCCGGCTTGCCACCTGGTTGTTCCTCGATGGTAAAGTCCAGTTCGGAGCAGTTCACGTCGGGCGGGAGCACCTCGATTCCCATGCGACGGCATTCGGCGATGAGCAGGCCGACTTTTTCGGTATTGTTGCGCTCGACGCTCAGGAGCGCCGTCATGTACTCGACCGGATAGTGAGCCTTGAGGTAGGCGGTCTGGCAAGTGAGGACGGCGTAATCGGCGGCGTGGCTGTTGTGAACAAGGATGTCGTTGGCGATGAAGTTATGTGCGCCATCAATCGTCAGATCATACGTCTGCTTTTCGCCAACGTACTCGATACTCTTTACCTCGTCCCAGTACACATCGCTCTCTGCGTACCGCCGCAGATCGGTGCTGTCAAAGTAATCCGCCAGTCGGGAGATCGTTTCCCGGCGGAACCCCTTTTTCGTTGCCGTATGGATGGGGTAGAACTCTCTCTGAGCAATCCCGCTCTCTTTGCGCAACTGTTCCCAGGTGATGCCGGCCTTGTCTTTTTCTGCCCGCACGAGGGACTTGATCGCCACAGGAATGGTGTCACGTGTACCGCATGCCAGACCGAACTGTGTGTCCAGGACATACGCGCACATCTCGCGGTAACGGCCGTTGGCGAAATGCGGGCCGAGCACCTCGGCAAAACGCCGAACGTGCTCAGTACCCATGACGTGCACCTGGTATCCAATTCGCCCATCCCGGTAGGGGAAATTCACCTTGCGCAGCCGGCTCACAATGCCCAGCCTCAGGAGCAGATGCTGGATTTGGCGAGCCAGCCGCTCCGACGCAGTGGCATAATAGGCATGAGCCCAACCCTGGCGGACGCTCAGATGCCCATCGCCTGCCCACAAGCGGCTCATCAGGAGCGCGATCTGGCGATTGGTGAGCGTGAATACCTTGGCCGGGATTTCTTTGTTGTGCGCGTCTTTGCCCCATAGCCCCAGCTCTTTGAGCCACAGGACGATGCCGGGTTCTTCTTTGCGGCGGATGCGCCGGGCATAGACCGAATAGCTACTCTTATGACGGCGAACGGTGCAGCGGACGTTATCGAACTGTTCGGCAGCGTGAATAAAGTCGGTAAGTAGTTCGTCGCTCCGAGTATAAAAGTACACGGAGTGGGGGTGGCAGAGGCTCCCCTCGGCGACAAGGTGGCCTAATGCAATGACCTGGTAATCGGGCCATTCAACATATCCGTCGACCGGTAAACGGCGAGGCACAGCGATACGGTCACCGGGTTCGAGTTCATCTAATCGTCGCCATCCGTCGAAAGTGTAGAAGGGATGATTGGCCGTCGCATCGATCTGGCGCTCCAGCGCGGTGGTCAGACGGAAAACCGGCCTAACCCCATTGCTCATCACAGCAGTCACCGGGCCAGATTGGAGTTTGAGAGTATGTGGGTCGCATGTGACAGTCTGTGTCACTTGGGCGGTGCCATTGTAAAGGTCTTCGAGCCGCACGAGGCGGCCGCTGGCAGCATCAACGATCTCTACATCGCCCGGTAAGCATTTGTTAAAACCATAGCGTGCGAAATACTCGATGTCGTCGAAAATCCCGCCGGATACTTCTGCGGACAGGTCACTATGTCTCGCAGCGCCTTCGATAAAGGCCTCACGGTGTCTGAGCAGTTCTTCCTTCTTCTTCTTGCCGACGGCGCGCCTGACCAGATCGGCGTCAGACGCAGAGTAGCCAGCAATGTCCGTGAGGATGCGAATGATCTGTTCCTGGTAGACTATGGTGGCAAAGGTCTCTCTCAGGATCGGCTCTAACTTGGGATGGCGATATTCGACCGGCTTGCGCCCGTGCATACGGTCAATGTAGTCGTCAATGTACTCCATTGGCCCAGGCCGGAAGAGGCTGATGGTGGCGACGATGTGGTCGAATTGGGTGGGCTGCATCTTCATCAACGTGCGTCGCATTCCTGCCCCTTCCACCTGAAAGACGCCCATCACATCGCCGCGCGAGAGCAGGTCGAAGATGGCCGGGTCTTCGGTGGGGATGTTGTCGAGGTTCAGCCGCACGCCGTGTCGCTGTTGGATCAACTCGCATGCGCGGCGCATGATGGTCAGCGTTGCCAGGCCCAGATAGTCAATCTTCAGGAGGCCCAACGCCTCCAGGTCCTCCATGGCGTATTGGGTCACAATGCCGATCTCGCTCTCGCCGCCGCCGGTGGGCCGGTTCAACGGGGTGTAGGCGACCAGCGGCACGTCGGAGACGACGACGCCGGCGGCGTGGGTGCTGGCGTGGCGCACGTTGCCCTCGACGCCGCGCGCGGTATCTACCAGCCGGCGCACGTGCTCTTCGTTCTCATAGGCCTCACGCAGTTCGGGGACTTCTTGCAATGCCTGGTCGAGCGTGACCTTGGGGCCGAACGGCACCAGGCGCGCAATGCGGTCCACCTCCGCCAGGGGGTAATCGAGCGCGCGGCCCACGTCGCGGATTGCCGCCTTGGCCCCCATCGTCCCAAAGGTAATGATCTGCGCGACCTGCTCCTGCCCGTACGTTTCGACAGTGTAGCGGATCAGTTGATCGCGCTGGTCATCGGGAAAGTCCAGGTCAATGTCGGGCATGGTCACGCGGCCCAGGTTGAGGAAGCGCTCAAAGATCAGGCCGTGGCGCAGCGGCTCCAGGTTGGTGATGCCCAGGGTGTAGGCGACGATAGAGCCGGCCGCCGAGCCGCGCACGTTCCACCAGATGCCACGCTCGCGGGCAAAACGGCACAGGTCCCAGACGATGAGGAAATAGGTGTCGAACCCCATGCGGTGGATGACGTCCAGTTCGTGCTCCAGCCGCTGGCGGATTTCGGGCGTGATGACGGCATAGCGTTGCTGCAGCCCCTCCTCGCACAGGTGACGCAGGTAGGACTGGGCATCGTATCCCTCGGGCACGGCAAAGACCGGGAGGTGGTAGCGGCCGAACTCGATCTTGAGGTCGCACATCTCGGCCACGCGCAGCGTGTTGGCAAGCGCCTCCGGCACATCGGGGAAGAGTGCCGCCATCTCTGCTGCGCTGCGCATGTAGTACGAGTCGCCATCCATACGCAGGCGGTTCGGCTCGGTGACCGTCTTGCCGGTCTGGATGCACAGCAGCACATCGTGGATCGCAGCATCCTCACGCCGAATGTAGTGCATGTCATTGGTCGCCACCAGCGGCAAGCCGAACTCGCGGGCAAGGGCGATGATCTGGCGGTTCGTCTGGGTGAGTTCGGCGATGTCATGATCCTGGATTTCCAGGAAGTAGCGACCGGGGAAGACGTCGCGATACCAGGCGATGGCGCGGCGTGCTGCATCCAATTGCCCTTCTAGGATCAGGCGGGGGATCTCGGAAGTGCCGCAGCCGGAGAGGGCGATCAGGCCATCGGCGCATTCGGCCAGAATGTCTTTGTCAATACGCGGCTTGTAGTAAAAGCCCTCCAGTTGAGCAGCGGTTGCCAGGCGCATCAGGTTATGGTAGCCGGTATCGTTCTGCGCCAGGAGGATGAGGTGGTAGGGCTTGCGGTCCTGCGGATCTCGCTCGAGGCGGCTATGCGGGGCTATGTAAGCCTCCATCCCGATGATCGGCTTGATGCCGGCGGCCTTGCACGCCTTGTAGAACTGCACCGCGCCGTACATCACGCCGTGGTCGGTGAGGGCGAGCGCGGGCATCCCCAGTTCGACGGCGCGTTCGGCCAGTTCCCGGCAACTGCAGAGACCATCGAGGAGCGAGTACTCGCTGTGGACGTGGAGATGGACGAACTCGGCCATCGCGCTAGATTATACCACAGGGTCGGGAGTTGGTAAATGGGTGGTGTGTAATTGGTCATGGTTCGGCAATCTGACCTTCGGGCACGAGCACCATTTTGACATCCGCACTTCATCGTGATAGTATATAGAGCAGATGCTTGACAGGAATATGGTGGAAGCCGTTCTGTTCGACCTGGACGGAACGTTGATGGATACAGATGATCAGGCAGTGGAGGCGTTAGCACGCCGACTGCAGTGGCTGCACTGGCCCCGACCACGACGAGCAGCGCGTCGTCTGGTGATGGCGTCCGAAACGCCCGGCAACGCGCTGATGACGTTTGTAGACATCTTGGGCCTAGACGCGCCGTTGGCAGCATTCACCGACCGTCTGCGTCGCCTGCGTGGCCTGCGCACGCGGGCCGATTTCCGCATCATCGCCGGTGTCGCCGAGATGCTCGGTGGCCTGAATGGATGCTACCGACTGGCAATAGTCACCACGCGAGGGCGAAACGAGACAGAGGCGTTTCTGGAGCAGTACAATCTGCACAACTTGTTCCAGGTGTTGGTGACCCGCGAGAGCACTTGGCGGCTCAAGCCCCATCCGGCACCCATCCAGTGCGCTGCTCAACTATTGGGTGTGCCAGTCGAGCGCTGTATCATGGTGGGAGATACAACAGTGGATGTCAAGTCCGCCCGCCGGGCCGGCGCATGGGCAGTAGGGGTGCTGTGCGGGTTTGGCGAACGGGAGGAACTTGAACAGGCCGGCGCGCACGTTATCCTGGAGCACACGGCGCAACTGGCATCGCTGTTACGATAGGAGTGACGCGGTGAATGGAGAGATCGTCTACGCCCGGATGGACACGCCAATCGGGCCGCTATGGATTGCCACGACCGCGGTGGGGGTCTGCATGGTTGGGCTAGGCGATGGACAACCCGGGTGCTTCTTCGCCCGGCTGGCCCGTTATGGCCCGGAACCGCCCCGTGAGGATACCCAGGCTTTGGCTGCGGCACTGGCGCAGTTGCGCGAGTACTTTTTGCGCATCCGGCGCGAGTTCGACCTACCGCTAGACGTGCGTGGTAGCGAGTTCCAGTGCGCAGTGTGGACCGAGATCGCCCGCATCCCCTATGGCGCAACGACGACGTATGGTGAGATTGCGCGGCGCGTGGGTCATCCGAAAGCCGCACGGGCAGTGGGTGGTGCAGTAGGCGCGAACCCGTTACCCATCATCGTTCCCTGCCATCGCGTGCTCGGCGCAAGAGGAGCACTGACCGGCTATCGCGGCGGGTTGGAGGTGAAAGCGGCATTGCTGCGCTTGGAGGGCGTGTTGCTCTCCTGAGGCTGCGGCGGTAGCATGATCAAGCAAGGAGGAAAAGGTGAGACGCGCACGTTATGTCTGTACAGCGGCCCTTGTGACGCTTGTGGTGAGTGCCCTGGCCTGCAATGCACCGACGCCGACGCCACTTGCTCCGAGCCCGCCTCTTACCGTGACACCCTACATCGCAGGTACTGTGCCGGCACAGGAGACAGCGCCCCCCACGCAGACAGTACCGGCAGAGGCGACCGCTCCCCCGCCGACGCCTACCGAGACGCCAACGCCGACTCCATCGCTACCCACGTCCACGCCAACGCCCACCCGGCCGCCACTCGGGGCACCTTTGGTGATCGGTGATCCGGGTTTCGAGATCGTGAACTGGCGCAAGTTGGAAACATCGGGTGAGTGGGAGGGCTATTTGCGCATCATCTTCTATGGCGGAGTGCCACCCTATTCTTTCGCACTAGAGAACCGGCCTGCACAAAGCGACAACTATCTCTATATCCGCTGGCGCAAGTGCACCAGCGCCCCACTCACTGCCCACGTGTGGTCGGCGGATGGGCAGGTGGCGCACAAGGGCATCTGGGTGGTGTCGCCGTGGTGCGATGAATGAGTGCCGAGAATCTGGGAGCGCGAAACTAGCGGGTCGAGAACGCAAATGATAACGTTGACGCGACGGGAATTCCTCAAGTTTGGCGGAGCGACATTAGCAGGAGTTGCGCTTGTGCCATTGCCTCCGCGCGACGATAGCGCGTGTGATTCAAGCCACCTGGGACGCATCACAGAATGGTCGGTGCAATCACACAAAGAGCCCTATCACAATGCTCCCACTTTGCGCCGCTACCGGCGCGACGACATTATCACCTACTTTGAGCAAGTCGAGACGAAGGGCAGTAACCCTCACAACCCGATCTGGCTGCGCACCGCCGATGGCTATATCTATTCATCCTACGTCCAGCCGGTCGAGATACGTCTGAACACACCGCGGCAGCATATCCCCTCCACCGGGCTATGGGGCGAGATCAGTGTGCCCTATACAGATGCCCTCCAGCAACCCTCGCCCGATGCTCGCCGTACCTATCGCCTGCCTTACAGTGCCGTCTTCCGTGTCGTCGAGGCGGTGTGGGGTACCGATCACCACCTGTGGTATCGTCTGTTCGATCTCCAGGCTCCCAGCGCGCGCCACTATGTCCCCGCCGAACATGTCTACCTCATCCCGCCCGAAGACCTGATGCCGATCGCGCCGCAAGTCCCTAACAAGCGCATCGAGATCTCCCTGGCGGATCAACTGCTGATCGCCTTCGAGGGCGACAAGCCTGTGTTCACTACGCGCATCTCCGGTGGCGTAGGCGGTGACCGGGCCACTCCGCGCGGCAACCACCGCATTATCTTCAAGACCCCCTCGCGCCACATGGTCGGCGACGATTATAACCTGCCCGGTGTCTCGTTCGATTCCTACTTCTGGGGCAGTGTGGCGATCCACGGCGCATACTGGCACAATGACTTTGGCCGCCCACGCAGTCACGGCTGCGTCAACGTGCCGCCGGAGGCTGCCAAGTGGGTCTTTCGCTGGACGGTGCCCGTCTTTCCTTACCACCGAGACGGTATCCGCGTGCGTGAAGGCGGCACGCCGGTGATCGTGTACTGATGCAACCGGATCTGCAAAGGCGGCTACGCGAACTAGGGGTCGTGCGCGGGGTGCGCGAGTTGGCCACACTTCCCCCGCGCCGCCGTCTCGCCATCGAAGATCTGGTAGACGGTCACTTCCACACAACCTTCCACGGGCAGTGCTTCGTCGTCGAAACAACCTACCCGCTCGACCACACCCACGGCCATCTGCCACTTGCCGCGTTCCTGGCCCTGGACGCAGTAAACGTCGCCCAAGTCGCCCAAGACGAGCGCCTGGCCGGCACAGACCTGCAACGAGCCTGCTTTCTCGATACAGAGACGACCGGGCTTTCCGGCGGCACCGGCACGATGGCCTTTGTGGTGGGCTTGGGCTTTTTCGCCGACGATGGCTTCCATGTGCGCCAATACTTTTTGCGCGATCCCGGCGACGAGCCAGCAATGATCGAGGCGCTGGCCGAGTTCCTGCCGGGATTCACGGCCCTGGTCTCGTTCAACGGCCGCGCCTTTGACGTGCCGATCCTCGAGAACCGCTGCATCCTGGCGCGCACCCCTCCGCCGACAGCACGGTTACCCCACCTCGACCTGCTGCCTCCTGCACGGCGGCTGTGGCGTCGCGTGCAGTCTTCGTGTGCCTTGAGTGCGCTCGAACGCGAGGTACTGGGCGTGCAGCGCGAGCAGGACGATGTGCCCAGCGGCATCATCCCCCTCCTCTACCGCGATTACCTGCGCACAGGCGATGCCCGCGAGATGAAGCGCGTGCTCTACCACAATAGCGTGGACATCCTCAGCCTGGTGACATTGGCCGCCAGGCTATGCCGGGCCTTCTCTAACCCGTGGACTGAGCCGCTGAGTGGCGCCGAGTTCTACGGCCTGGGCCATTGGTACACTGCCGAGGGTCGTCTAAGCGAAGCGGAGCGGGCTTATCGCCGAGCCATCCGATCGGGACTCGCACCCGGCCTGCGCATCAGGGCGCTTGCCGCTTTGGGCCACCTCCTCAAGCAGGCCAACCGGAGAGACGAGGCATTCGCCTTCTGGCAGCAGTTGGCATTGGAGACGGCAGACGATGTGACGGCACATGTCGAACTGGCCAAGTACTTCGAGTGGCACGCGGAGGACCTCGCGCTTGCCGCCGGCTGGACACAAGCGGCGCTGGCGCGGGTCGAAGCCTGGCCCGCCGGGCCTTACCGCGATGCCGTGCAAGCCGAGTTGCGCCATCGGCTGACGCGGCTGGAGCGCAAGATGGGCCAATCCCTCCACCCGAATCCGGAAGTTAGACCATTTGACTGAAGATACTAAATGTGGTATCATATTAGAGGGCAATGTCATCGCGACGGGAAAAACTACGCGCCAAGATCGAGCACGATTCTCGTCAAGTCCGGTTCGAGGATTTGCTCAAGCTATTAGAGGCGTATGGGTTCGAGGTGTACCGGCCGAGTAAAGGAAGCCACTATTACTGTGTGCGAGGACGATACCAGATATCCGTACCGTATCGGCGGCCTCATGTGTTGCCAATCTATGTCAAGCGAGCCTTAGAGTTGATCGATCAGGTTGACCGCGAGGAAGTCGAGAATGAGTAAGAAAAAAGACCTAGCATACTATATGGGACTACCCTATAAGGTAGAGATATACCCCGAACCGGATGGGAGCGGTTATACTGCCGAGATTCCCGATCTACCGGGCTGTTTGACTTGCGCTGAAACGCTGCCTGAACTATGGGAGATGATCGAGGATGCCAAACGGGGTTGGCTTGAGGTAGCGCTGGAAAGAGGATTGCGTATACCAGAGCCCTCTATCCCCGAGAGAGCATATAGCGGCAAATTCCTCGTGCGTATCCCCAGGAGTCTGCACCGGCGATTGGCCGAACGGGCACGCCGTGAAGGAACGAGCCTCAATCAATTCGTCACCACTGTGTTGGCCGATGCGATCGGACAGGGCGCATAGGTTCAGGCGAATATCGTCGCCTATTCGTAGATCAAACATTCGGCCCCCGTGTGTCATCCGTCGAGATCGTACACGGGGGTCGCGTTATCATACACATGACGGCGCGTCCTGGACGATGCGCCCAAGTTGTGTTAGAATAGCGCCATGACGACTCACGGAGAATCACCATGCGCCGCAGCCTGTTCATCATCCTGGCAGTACCCGTGCTCCTCCTGTCCCCGACCGGGCCCATTCGAGCGGCCGATGCACCCGATTCGGGCGATACCCCACCGGTGCGCGCCCGCTATATTTGCGTGCCCAGCCTGATCTGGCGCAACCCGGAACTGTGCCCCTCCTACGGCCCCGGCACCACGCTCTACCGCATCGCCTCGATCCGCCTGCCCAGTCCACTGCCCCAACTGCCGGTGACCGAACTCCCCCATGCGGAAGGAGATGTTGTACCACACACCTACGCCTACGCGCGCACTCTGCCGCTGAACGTCTACCGCCATCCAATGGAAGCCGCCATGGGGCTGCCGCCCGTGCGCACGATGCTCTCCGGCGACTGGTGGGTCAGCGTGGACGGTGTCGTCGAATACGAGGGACAGAAATGGTACCAGATCAACCGCGACGAGTTCGTCCCGGCCGAGGCGCTGGCGTTCGCCAGCCCGTCGCGCTTCCAGGGTGTCTATCTCACCGATCAGCCGCAGCGCCCTTTTGGCTGGATCAATCGCCGTGTGGTCCCTTCGGTCGTGCCGGGCGGGGCGAAGAATGAATCGGTGCCTGCGCTCAACCGCTACCAACTGATCATTATTTTCGCCGAGGAGCGGCTCGGCGATACGCTGTGGTACCTCGTGGGCAGCGATCAGTGGGTCACGCAGGAGAATGTCTCGCGTGTTGACGTGGATGCGCCGCCGGCAGGCATCCCCGCAGGCGCCAAGTGGATCGAAGTGGACTTGTTCGAGCAAACCATCGCTGCTTATGAGGGCACCCGCATGGTCTATGCCACGCTCGTTTCCAGTGGGCGACAGGGTACCGCTACCCCACCTGGCTTGTATCGCCTCTGGTCCAAGGTGCGGGAAGGCAAGATGAGCAGCCCCGATGTAGAGGACGGCAGTCCGCTCTATTACTACATCGAGGACGTGCCCTGGACAATGTATTTTCACGGAGGCTACTCGATCCATGCGGCTTTCTGGCACGACGCCTTTGGCTTCCAGCGTAGCCACGGCTGCGTCAACCTGCCGCCGCGCGATGCCGAATGGTTCTTCAATTGGGCCGACCCACCTATCCCTGACGGTGTCAAGTTCCTCTACATCGGCAGCAGTACGCCGAACACCTGGGTCTGGGTACACTTTACACCACCCGAATGACCTCTATGAAACCGACTACCCCTGCCCGCCGCGCACTGTGGTTGGCCCTGTTCGTCTGCCTGGGGCTGACCGCGATGCTCTTTGCGTCCTGTAGCGACATCGCCTCACCCGAACCGACGCCGACGCCGACGCGCACTCCACGCCCCACTCCTACGCCGACCCCCTCGCCTACCCCCACCCCGGCTTGGCCTGTCACCGTCTACGTCCCGCCGGAACTACCTGATCCGCTCGCCAACGCGCTGAACACCGTCGTAGCCGCCTACCCCGATTTCTTCGTCCCGGTCACTTCCGCCGCGGATGCCGACGTCGTGGCAGGCTTTGATCCGAACAGTGCATCCATTACCCCGGTCGGTGACTGGGTCTACGCCGTTGTCGTGCCCTTCCCCACGGCGACCGACGAGGTCGCCTGGAGCGACGTGACGAACTGCTGGAGTGGCAATCCGACGGGGCCTTTCGCCGGGCGACCGCTGCTGATGGATGCCGATACCCAGACCGTGCTGGCGGCCCTGCTTGGGCCGGCCGCCGAAGGCGCCGTCTCCGTCGTCCCTGCCGACCAACTGCTCGATACCGCCTGGGCCAATCGCCCCTCGTGGGCCATCGTCCCCTTCGACCAACTCCAGCCGCGCTGGAAAGTGCTGCGCGTGGACGGCGCCTCGGTTCTCGACAAGGGTCTCGATACAGCGACCTATCCGCTGGTCGTGCGGGCCGGGCTGACCGGCCTTGATCGCGGTATCGCCAAACTGATCGAGATTGTGGGGCTCGCGCCGCTTACCAACCACGATCCGTCCAAGATGGTGACGATCCTGATGACGGGCGTCACCGCGCTCTGCCGCTGTACGGCCACTCGGATGGAGACCAATGACGTGCTCTATCCGGCGCGAGACATCCGCGACTGGCTGCTCGATGCCGACATCACCCACATCAGCAACGAGGTCTCCTTCGCCGAAAGGTGTCCGCCGCCAGCCTGCAACGAGTCAGTGGTCTTTTGCGCCAGCCCACGCTACATCGAACTGATCGAGGATGTGGATATTGACGTGATCGAACTGACCGGAAACCATCTGCTCGATTGGGGCGTGGGCGCGATGGAACTCTCGCTCTCGATGTACGACGAGCGCAGCATCCCCTATTATGGCGGCGGTTGGAATCTGGCGCAGGCACAACAGCCTGCGCTGCTTACCGTCAATGGCTATACCTTCGGCTTCGTAGGCTGCAATCCGGCGGGGCCATCTTCCGACCACGCGACCGAAGACCGGCCCGGCTCGGCGCCGTGCAACTTTGGCCTCGTCCCCGATCAACTTGGCCCGCTGGTGCGCCAGTTGCGCGAGCAGGGCATCATTCCCATCGTGACGCTGCAATACCTGGAGACTTACAGTTACGCGCCGACTGACCAGCAGCGGGCGGATTTCCGCGCGCTCTCCGAGGCCGGCGCCGTCATCGTCAGCGGCAGCCAGGCCCATCAGCCGCAGGGCTTTGACTTCGTCAACGGCGCCTTTATTCATTACGGCCTGGGCAACCTGTTCTTCGATCAGATGTGGTCGCTGGAGACGCGCCAAGAGTTTCTCGACCGGCACGTCTTCTATGACGGGCGGCACATCAGCACCGAGGTCCTGACGGCGATCCTGGAGGATTATGCCCGTCCACGCCCGATGACGCCGGAGGAACGCCAGGCACTGTTGGGCGCAGCGTTTGCAGCGAGTGGGTGGTGATTGGAGTCGCCCGCGTGTGGCAGACAAGTCCCCTATGGCACAGTGTCAAGGGTGGAGGTACGACGATGTGTCGAGACAGACACAGCGACGATGGACAGAGGAACAGTTCTAGGCACCCGATCTTGGTGAGGACAGGACAGGTGTATTCAATTCCATGGCATGACTGGCGACTGGAAGTCGCGCTTGATGGGCTGCCGGCTGGGTGTCCGCCTACGTGGCTGCCATTGCCGACCGCATAAAGGGTCGGCCGGCGCATCACACGTCCACACAGGCGCGATTTCAACTGGGGTGTTCTGCGGAAAAGCCTGCCATAAATCTGAAATGCACCTGAAAGACCGCGCATTTGTGCCCGTGCCGCCATCAGGTTATAATCAGGGCTATGGCGACCAAGATGATTCGAGAGGCTCGCCAACTGGCCTTCGACGAATTGTATCGCTTGCCTCAGACCGAGGACTCTGTCGCCATTGACGAGTCCTTCCCCGAGGAGTTTGCCGACGCGCTTTCCCGTAGTGAGGTATTCAACAAACACCTTTACCGTCCGAACACCTACCTGCACAAATGGTGGGCGCGGCGTTGCGGTACCGTGTTTCGCGCGATCTTGAAGCAATTCGTACCCGACCCTGCCCGTCGCGACTACTACGCGCCAGGTGGTCTTGAGGGCAAGGTCGTGCTCGATCCGATGATGGGCGGCGGCACGACGTTGCACGAGGCGATCCGGCTGGGCGCTAGAGTTATCGGTGCAGACATAGACCCAATCCCGGTCCTGCAGGCGCGGGCCACATTAACCCACGTTGCCCTGTCCGACATACGAGGCGCTTTCAATCGGTTCTTCACTGACCTGTACACCGAGATCGGCCGATATTTCCAAACCGAATGTCCGGCATGTGATAAGACGCTCGACGCTCAGTACATCCTCTATGGCCTGCGCAAGCGGTGCGCTTGTGGAGAGGTTGTGCAGATCGAACAGTACGATCTACGTCATGAGGCCGACCGTACACTGCGCATTTGGCCAGAGAGTTGGGAGATCACCGATAGCCTGACTGAGCCTAGGCGTCCCGCACGATCGCCTCGCCTGATCACCAAAGCCGAAACCGTATGCCCCACCTGCGGCCAGAAGTACGCGGAACTGCTTAACTTGCCGTACTACGCCCGTTATGTCCCCTTTGCCATTGTGGGCGTCTGCCCAGAACACGGTCTGTTCTTTCGTTCGCCCGGACTGGCCGACTTGGCGCGCATCCGTGAAGCCGACGAACGGCGAGACAGACTAGACCTAGGGCCGGCAGAGGATTTCGCTGTTCAGGATGGCCCAAAATCTGGAGACCTGCTTCGACGCAACATCCGCTCGTACCTGGATGTTTTCTCATCTCGTCAGTTGCTCTATCTGTGCCATGCCATTCGATTGTTGCACGACTATGACGGCGTGGTCAGGCTGAATCTGGCGCTGCTCGTCTCTACATCACTCGAGTTCAATTCACTGCTTTGCGGTTACAAGGGCTGGTTCCAGAATCGACCTGGCGCCATTCGGCACGTCTTTGCCCTGCACGCCTATTGTTTCCCCTACACAGCGCTGGAGAACAACCCGGTCAATCCTCGGAAATCCTCAGGCAATCTTCAACTACTGTTTCACGACCGGATCGAACGTGGACGCAAATGGGCATTAGCGCCTGTCGAGCGCAGAGTTGACGGAACAGGCAAATCGCAGATCGTGCCCATCCCCGGCGAATTCGACGGAGGCACAGAGGTCTTTAACCAGGCTGACCTGCTCGAAGGCGACAGGCAGACTTTCTGGCTTATCCACGGTGATTCCCGCAACCTGCCGGTTGCTGACCATTCGGTAGATTTCATTGTGACCGACCCTCCCTATTACGATAGCGTGCAATACAGCAATCTAGCAGCTTTCTTTCGGGTCTGGCTGGCGCGCATGCTCCCTGCAGAGGCAAACTGGGCTTATGATGAATCACATAGCGCTGTAGCGCTCAGAGCAGCGGTGGATGATACAAGTTACGTGACAGCACTTGCGGGTATCTTTGCGGAATGCGGGCGGGTACTCAAGCATCACACCGGGCGACTGGTGTTTACGTTCCATCACTGGGACGCCAACGCCTGGGCAGAACTCACTATTGCCCTCAAACGTGCCGGCTTCAGGCTGACAAATGCCTACGTCGTGTTCTCGGAACATCCAATCTCGGTGCACATCAACAACCTGAACTCGATCAAGCACGATACCATCCTGGTGCTTGCACTCGACGGAGATGCACCGACTGGCCGCTGGCTACCCTTGGAAGGAATTGACACGCGAGATAGCGAGACGTTCTGCCGACAATGTGGTGCGGCATTGGGTTGGCTGTTAGAGAGCCCCTACTCGTCGTTCGAAATTCGTGTTACCTGGCAAAGACTCATCCAGGGGAGAGGTTGAATGTCGAAAACGACAGGAAACCGTCCGGCAGAGATTTTTGGTTTCCTCATTGGAGACAAATCGGATGAAGCAGAGAATACGCGGAGGCAGCACTGGTGTCCGTTTGTCAATGCTGTCTGCAACAAGAAAAGCCGTCTGATTGACTATCCCTTCGGTGTCTGTTCCGCAGAACGTCACGGCGAAGTCTATACAGTCTGTCCGCGTCGCTTCGAGGAACCGGGTACGGTCGAAGGAACGCCGCGTGTTCTGGAAGACATTGCCTTGCATTACTTTGGTGATCTCGCCAACGTTATCCCGTTTGCCCAAGTCAGCCTCCGGCAGGTAGGCACAATAGATTACGTGCTGGTACGACATAAACAGATGAAACCCGAGGTGGAGGATTTTGTAGCCGTGGAAATTCAGGCTGACTCCACGACCAGCACTGGCGGCCTAGTTCAGGGGCTGCGCGACTTTATTGCAGGGGAAGATGTACAAAGCCGGATGTACGATTTCGGTATGAATACCTACGATACCATCAAGCGCTCATTGACCCAATTGCTGAACAAGGGCATCGTGTACGAGACCTGGAACGTCAAGGGCTACTGGGTGGTCCAGGAATACATCTACGCCAACCTAGTCAACCGCTATGGACTCAGGAAAGATGGCTACAAGCCCGAGCATGCCTCACGGTTCGCGTTGTACGCTCTCGCTTTGCAGGGGAAGCGTTTGAGCCTGGTTCCAACCCGCTTTGTCTCAACCGCCGTGGATGAAATATACCAGGCGATGCGGCATAGCCGAAGCCTTCCTGACAAGTTCGTGAAAACGCTGAACACCAAGTTGCAGGCTAGGCTCAGCGTAAAGTTCGGTTAACCATGTCCATTCCACCCACCCCCACCGAAAAACTCTCCTTCTGGCGCAAGGCGGCCTATGGCATCGGCGACTTGGGCAATTCTGTCGGGCCGGGCACTATCGTCCCCTTCTGGTATACCTTCTTCCTCACCGACATCGCCCGGCTCGACCTGCGCTTGGTGAGCCTCTTCTGGCTCGTCGTCACGATCTGGGACGCGGTCAACGACCCGCTCTTTGGCTTTCTCTCCGACCACACGCGCACCCGCTGGGGACGCCGCCGTCCCTATCTCCTCTTCGGCGCGCTGCCCTTCGGCGTCAGTTTCGCCCTGATCTGGCTGATCCCGCCGACGCACAGCCAGGCGCTCCTGTTCGCCTACTACACTCTGGCGTACATCTTTTACGAGGCGACCTTCACCGCCGTCAGTTGCCCCTACGCCGCGCTGACCCCGGAATTGACGCTGGACCACGATGAGCGCACGTCGCTAGTCACTTACCGGATGGCCGTATCCATCGGGGCGGGGTTGGCCGCGCCCCTGCTGCTGTGGAAGGTCATCTTTCCCCTGTTCCCCGACCGCGACCCGCGTGCCTACCAGATCATCGGCCTGGCCTTTGGCGCCAGTTTCATCTTGCCGACGCTGATCGCCTTCTTCGGCACCCGCGAGCGGCCCGAGTTCCAGCAAGCCTCTGCTCCCCCACTGCGCCAGGCCCTGCGCTTCGTGCTGCGCAACGTCCCCTTCCGCTACACCCTCACCTTGCGCATCCTCAGTTGGATGCCGGTGGTCATCGTCCAGGCCGTCTTTGCCTATTACCTGATGTACTGGATCGGCCTGACCGAGGACGAGACCTCGTTGCTGCAAGGCGTCATTCTGGCCGTGGCGCTCGTCTTCCTGCCCGTGGTGCTCTGGCTGGCCCGGCGCTTTGAAAAAAAGACCGCCTACGTGATTGCTGTCACTTCGTGGACGGCAGTGATGCTGGCGATCCTGCCGGTGCCACAACATGCGCGCACCCCTGTCTACATCCTCGCTGCGCTGGCCGGCTTTGGCGTCGCGGCAGCGCACCTCATCCCTTCGGCGATGGACCCCGACGTGCTGGAGGCCGACGAACTGATGAGCGGGCGGCGGCAGGAAGGGGCTTATACCGGCGTGACGGTCTTTGTGCACAAACTGGCACAGGCCGCGGTGATGGCATTGCTTCCGGCCGTGCTGCGCTGGTCGGGCTACGTCCAGCCGACGAGCGATAACCCAATCCCGCCTCAGCCCGATTCGGCGCTGAGTGCCCTGCGGCTGCTCGTCTCTATCCTACCCGCGTTGCTGCTGGCGGCTTCTATCGTCGTGGCTTGGTTCTACCCGATCACCCGTCAACGCTACGCCGCAATGCGTCGAGAGTTGGCTCGTCGTGCTGAGCGCACACGGTAGGGGCATGCGTGGAACGACTCCCGACAGGTCGGTGGAAGGCTGGGGTAAGCGCGGATAGGGGTAGCGCCAAAGACCTGAAGTAACTATCTATTCAGCCCCTGGCGATTAAAATCACCCCTGGGGGGCTTTCAGCCGAGCGTCCACCTGCGTGGACGCTTTCGGCGACCGCGCAGGCGGTCGCCCGGCGCGAAGCGCCCTTTCAGCCCGCGGTTTCAACCGCTGGGCTGGATTGTTACGACCTGAACTCGGTTCCTGGTCCATTGCTCAGGGGCAAGGGCTCGGCCTTGCCACTTCGCCACATCGCGGTTATAATTGTATTGTTGTCGCTGACATTCCCCGATGGTGAACGATGCAGCGGGAGTATCATGGGCGCCAATTTCGGTTTGTGGCTACAGAAGAACTTGCCTGAGATTGAGGCGCGTTGGCAGGCAGATGCCCCTGAGCTGCCGGCCTACGCCGCTTATCCGGCGCATCAGCGCCTTGCCTATTGGCGTCCTCTTGGCGAAGCGTTGGCCGCGGAGCCAGAGGTGCTACCGAAGATGGTACGTGAGTGGGCTGCACAGGAAGTCGCTGAGCGCAGAGTCGCGTTGCCCGAACTGCTGTCGCTCGCGGATGGCCTGTCGCGGGCTGTCCGAGCGCTGGTGCCCAAGAAGGAGCAGCGGCAAGCCGAGGTCTCCCTCGCCGCCCTAACCTCCGCACTGGCCGCCTACTGTGCCGATGAAGCAGAACGGTTGGCGGTAGAGAAAACACAGTTGGAGACGCTCTATGAGATCACGCGTGAATTGACCTCTACGCTCGATCTCTCCCGCGCGCTGCAAAAGACGTTGACCGGCATGATGGCGACAAGCGCGGCCGAGATGGGCGCGATCCTGCTGGCAGACGAGGCCGTACAGAGAATCGCGCCCGAGATCCATGTTCAATGGGAGGGTGAAGCACTCGCTGTTGATGTACTCCCCTCTGCCTGGCAGATGGGCCAGGGTGAGCCGCTGCTGAATCTGACTAACTTGGCTGAAGAGACGGACGAGTGGGTCAAGTCGCTCGTCGGGCCAAGCGCGGCTTCCGTGATGGTCGGGCCGCTGATTGCCAACGGCCAGTTTCGCGGGCTGCTGGCCATAGCCAGCCCGCGCCCTGCCGCTTTCAACGTCGGTCACCTCCGGCTGTTTCGCAACGTCCTTAGCCAGGTCTCCAATGCCATCGGCAACGCCGAGATCTATCGTCTGATCAGCCAACAGGCCCAGGAACTGGGCCAGATGTTCCGTAATCAGCAGGAGGCCGCTACCGAGAGACAGGCCATCCTCACCTCCATCGCCGATGGTGTGGTCGTGAACGATGTTACAGGCCGGGTCATTCTGGCCAATCCGGCGGCAGAACATATCCTCGGCTTGCCCGCCGATCAGTTGATCGGCAAGGACTATCACGAACTGTTCGCTGCCTTTGCGACGCAGGGTAAAGAAGAGGCCATCGCTGCGATGAAGGCCCTGCTGTCACTCTCGGCGCCCGAAGTGACCAAGACCTTCAGGATCAACCTGGAGGTTGAGAATCGTGTCATCCACGCGCTACTGTCTCCCGTGCTCACCCCGCGCAACGATTTGTTGGGCGCGGTGACGATCCTGCGCGACATCACTAAAGAGGTCGAGGCCGACCGGGCCAAAAGCGAGTTTGTCTCGACCGTCTCGCATGAATTGCGCACGCCAATGACGGCGATCAAAGGATACACTGATCTCCTCCGCGCAGGTGCTGCCGGTCCTCTCACCGCCGAGCAGCAACGCTTCCTGGACACGATCAAGAACAATACCGACCGGCTGACCGCCCTGATCAATGACTTGCTCGACATCTCGCGCATGGAGACCGGGCGTGTGCGCTTTGAGCCACATCCGCTGCAAATCGGCGAGGTGATCGCCGATGTCGTCAATGTGCTGGCAGGGCAAGCCGAGGCCCAGCAGCAGACCCTCAATTACGAGATCGCCGCGGGCTTGCCCGACATCATGGGCGACCGCGATCGGCTTGCGCAGGTGCTCACGAACCTGATCGGCAATGCCATACGCTACACTCGGAAGGGCGGCAAGATCATGGTGCGTGCCTACCCGGTCGAGAAAGCCGTGCGGGTAGATGTGCAAGATACGGGCATTGGCATCGCTCCCGAAGACCTGGGCCACATCTTTGAACGCTTCTACCGTGCCGACCATCCTCTGGTGCAAGAGACCCGTGGTACGGGGCTAGGCCTGTATATCGTCAAGATGTTCGTCGAGATGCACGGTGGGCGTATCTGGGTCGAGAGCGAAGTGGGTAAGGGTAGCACCTTTACCTTCATCCTCCCGGTGCCGGTCCACGAGGAGGAGGAAGGGGTGGCTCGCCGGATACCGCCGCACCTCGTGGCGCGCATTCGTACGATCCTGGTCGTGGACGATGACCGCGACACCGCCGATTTCATCAAGAGACATCTGGAGGCCAGCGGTTACCGCGTCTCCTTACTGGGTCGTGGTCGGGCCGTGGAGACCTGGGTCGAGGAGAAGCGACCTGACCTCATTCTGCTGGATTTGATCCTCCCCGACATCGGAGGGTTGGACGTGCTGCGCGCTCTCAAGAGCAACCCAGAAACGTCTGACATTCCCGTCATTGTGGAGACGATCGTGCCCGATGATGGTGCCGCCTGGGAGATGGGCGTCACCGATTACCTGGTCAAGCCCGTGGCCGGCGAAAGGCTGTTGCAGGCGGTCGAACAGGCGCTCACCTGGCAGGGGCGCATCCTCATCGTCGAGGATGACCCGGACACGGTGCGGATGCTCGCCGCGACCGTGCGCCAGGTTGGTTTCACACCGTTGCTTGCCACCGAAGGGTACGAGGCCATGACGTTGGCCCGCCGCTATCGCCCTGATCTGATCCTGCTCGATCTGCGCTTGCCGGGGATGGACGGCTATGAGGCCCTCACGCACCTCAAGCGCGACGCCGTGACACAGACCATTCCCATCGTCGCGATCTCTGCCCACGTATCCGATACGGAACAGGAACGCAAGCGATTGGTCGCGCTGGGGGCGACCAGTTTTCTGTCCAAGCCCTTCGGCATTGGCGAGTTGTTGACCGAGATCGAGACCGCTCTCCAGCCGGTGGTTGGGCCAGCGCCGACCACCTGAGCCTCACTTCGGCTCCCCGACTTGGCCAAACTGGGCTCTCGTCTTACGAGTACCCCCTGGACCGTCGTAGGGACGAATTTACGTCGCTACTACGGATGACCTTTGGATGAGGAGATGGTGATGGAAACGATTCTGCAAGGTAGAACCACCACCGTGCGCATCGGCCCCGACTTGCCCACCGTACTCATCGGCGAGTGTATCAATCCCAGTGGGAAGAAAAAGTTGGCGGCGGCGCTCGCGGCCGGCGATCTCGCCCCGGTGAGGGAACTCGCTCAGATGCAGGTCGCCTGCGGCGCGGCGGTGCTCGACGTGAATGTGGGCAGCACCGAGGTGGATGAAGTGCACTTGCTCCCGCGTGCTATCGAAGCGGTTCTCGAGGTTACCGATGTCCCTATTTGCGTGGATACCGCGAATCCGGAGGCGCTGAGGGCGGCGCTGGCCGTCTGCCCCGGCAAGCCGCTGGTCAATTCCGTGACGGGCGAGAAGGGAAGATTGGAAGCCGTGTTACCGCTCGTGGCCGAACGCCGCGCTGCCGTCATCGGCCTGGTGAGGGATGGACGACAGCGGCATTCCCCCTACACCCCGAAAACGTCTGGAGGTGGCGCACAAGATCCTCGCCTGCGCCACCGAACTCGGCATCCCGCGCGAAGACGTTATTTTCGACCCGCTGGTGCTGACCGTGGGCGCGGACTCGCAGGCCGCGCGCGTCTCGCTGGAGACCATCCGCCTGTTGCGGGCCGAACTCGATGCCAACGTCACCTGCGGCGCCAGCAATGTCTCTTTCGGTATGCCGAATCGTCCACTGCTGAATCAGGTCTTTTTGGCAATGGCCCTCGCCTGCGGCGTCAATTGCCCTATCAGTGATCCTGTCCACTTCTGCGATGCCATCCTGGCTGCGGACGTGCTGCTGGGCAAGGACGAGTATGCGAGGCGCTATATTCGCGCCTGCCGTGCCCGCGCAAAGTAGGACGGGATGCCATCCCGTCCTACGAAGACTATGCGAATCATCACCGACCTCCAGCCGACGCTCGAAGTCGAGCATGTCCTGCGGGGGCAGGGCATTGACCCTGCGCAGGCTCGCCCGCCGGCTGTCGCCGCTGCCCGGGCAGTACTCGACGAGGCACAATCCTTGCTCGTTCCTGCTGCCCTGTACACCATCCTACCGGTACACGGACTCGAACATGAGCGTGTGCTCTTGGGCAATGGCATGGTCTTTGAAGGGCCGTTGGTCGTGCGCGCGTTGGCCGGCGCCACGCAGGTCGCGCTCGTGGTCTGCACCATCGGCCCGGCGCTGGAGGAACGGGTAAGTGCGCTGTTCGCTGCTGGTGACGCGCTGCGCGCTATGGCGCTAGATGGCGCCGGCGTTGCCGCGCTTGGCGAAGTCTCACGGATGGTCAGGGAACGCATCTGCAATGAAGCCGCCACGCACGGCCTGCGCACCGGCATGTACGCCAGTCCAGGCCAGGAGGGCTGGCCCCTCGAGCAGCAGCGCATATTGTTCAGGCTGTTGCCTGCCGAGCGGATCGGCATGCGGCTCACGCAGGGTTGCCTGATGCTCCCACGTAAGTCTGTCTCGTTTGCGATGGGCTTGGGGCCGGAGATGCGCCCCGACGTGGTGGCCTGCGACTTTTGCTCCAAACGCGCGGACTGCCGGTGGCGTTCTCGGTAGGTTGGTAGTTGGTAGTTGGTAGATTGGTAGTTGGTAATTGGGCCGCATTCGCCCGCTACCGGTTGGCCGCTCTGACGAATATGAATGAGGAATGACGAGTTGCCGATCGTGGAATTCGAGCCGCTAGGCCGCCGGGTACGCGTGGCGGCGGGAACGACGCTGTTGGAGGCGGCCCGCCAAGCCGGCGTAGGTTTGAGCGCCGTCTGTGGGGGCGGAGGTTCCTGCGGCACCTGTCGTGTGCGCATCATCGCAGGTCAGGTGACACCCGCCCGCGAGACCGAGAGCGATGCCGTGGTCGAGGGCCTGCGGCTGGCCTGCCAGGCTCGCGTGCTGAGCGACGTGCGGGTGAGTGTACCGCCATCCTCCATCACCGCCCCGCAGCGGGCCCAGATCGAGGGCTACGAGCGTCCGATCGAATTCGATCCGCCGGTGCGCATCTACGATGTGACAGTGGCGCCAGCCAGCCTGAGCGACTTGCGCGCCGATGCGACACGCTTCCTCGATGCCTTACGCGAGCAGCGCGGCATTGTACCGCAGCGTGTGGACTATCGGGCGTTGTGCCGACTCCCCGTTCTGCTGCGAGAGCAGGGTTGGCGGGTGCGTGCCATCGTCCGCCCGTGCGACGCCGTCGAGGAAGTCATCGCCGTCACGCCCTCCGACGTATCACCACTGGGACTGGCGGTGGATATCGGTACGACCAAACTGGCGGCCTATCTGGTTGATTTGGAGAGCGGTGACTGGCTCGCCGCTCACGGCACGATGAATCCTCAGATCGCCTACGGCGAAGATGTGATGGCGCGCATCGTCTACGCGATGAAGGGCGAGGAGCAAGCGGGTGAACTCCAGCGTGCGATCGCCGGCGGGTTGAACGACTTGGTGCGCGAGTTGTGTGCACAGATCTCGGGTGACTGTACGGACATCGTGGAGGCGGTGCTCGTGGGCAACACCTGCATGCATCACTTGGTGCTGGGCCTGCCGGTGCGACAATTGGGCCTGGCGCCCTACGTGCCCGCCCTGGCCGACCCCTTCGACCTCAGGGCGCACGAACTAGGGCTCGACCTGGCCCCCGGCGCGTGTGTCCACCTGCTGCCCAACATCGCCGGCTTTGTCGGTGCGGATCACGTGGCGATGATCCTGGCGACAGGCATCCACGAAACCGATGCGATCACCCTCGGTCTCGACATCGGCACCAATACCGAGATCGTGCTGGCGGCGAATGGCCGGCTGCTCAGTTGCTCGTGCGCTTCGGGTCCGGCTTTTGAAGGTGCTCACATCCGCGACGGCATGCGTGCCGCCCCAGGCGCGATCGAGCGGATACGAATCGAGGGCGACTCTGGGCAGGCCCACCCGATCGAATACCAGACGATTGACGACGCGCCGCCGGTAGGCATCTGCGGCTCCGGTATCCTCGACGGCGTGGCCGAATTGCGCCGCGTGGGCGTGCTAGGGGCCAACGGCGCGATACAGCCGATCAGCCATCCGCGCGTCCGTGGAACCGGCGCGGATGCCGAATTCCTGCTCGTCCCCGCCGGAGAGCGGGGCGCGCCACACGACCTGGTCATAACGCGCAAGGATGTGAACGAGATTCAACTGGCCAAGGCAGCCATCCGTGCCGGGATCGAGGTGCTGCTGAGCGAAGCCGGGCTCCGCGCCGAGCAGATCGAGCGTGTCGTGGTGGCGGGCGCCTTTGGCACCTATCTGGACATGGGCAGCGCATTGGCCGTGGGCATGTTCCCGCCCTTGCCACGCGAGCGCTTTACCCAGGTGGGGAACGCAGCCGGAATGGGCGCCAAGATGGCGCTCCTCTCCCATCGTGCGCGCACGCAGGCCGCCGCCGTGGCCCGCCGCGTCGAATACGTCGAACTCACTACCCACCCGCGCTTTGTCGAAACCTACGCCGCAGCACTGATGTTGCCGTAACCGGGAGGGAGCCGTGACCGTTGGAGAGCGCAACAAAGAACTCAACATCGTCGCCGAGATCCTGCTTGTGCATCTGCCGGCTGTGCTCGATGACCAGAAATTGGCGCGTGACCTGCTGGCCGTCGTAGGAGTGACGCTGCGTGCCGCCTGGGAGGATGCCGAGAAGTCGGCGGCGGTGTGGGACAAGAAGGCTTACCACATCAAGGCCGACCATCTGCGTGACGAGTGGAACTGGGCATTGGGCGCGGCTAATTACGCCGAGGGGTTGGCCTACCGCGACACGCCCATCACGGCCGAGCACTTGCACAAGTTGCGCTTACTGATCAAACCCGATCTGGAGGCGCCGGTGCGGCGCATCATCAAGGATCCGGCTGCCTTTCGCGGTGCCGCCGCGGCCAACCGTGCTCGCCAGCAGCGCGAGAAAAGCCGCACGCCCAAGCGGGCGTTGGTCTAACTCCGCACCTGCAGTTTCCCCGGCAGGATCTCGCACTCGATCCGCTGCGCGTCCTCGCAGATCACCTCTCCATCCATATGGGCCACCAGGCCGTCGGGCGAGGAAACGACCACGCGCCGCGCGCGGGCCATCGTGACCGCCTCGTGGCCTACGTGTGTGCCCTTCATGAAGCGGGGAATCATACGCAAGATCTCGAACTGCTCCACCTCGCGCGCGATGCACAGATCGAAGAGTCCATCGTCGGGCACGGCGTTAGGAGCGACGAAAAAGCCGCCGCCTTCACGCGGCCCGTTGGATATGCAGAGCATCAATGCCGGTAGGCTCAGTTCTTGTCCGTCGTATTCGATCGTGACCCGTGGTGCCTTGTAGTACAGGAACACCGTTTTGAGCACGACCGGCAGGTAGAGCGCGAGGCCGCGCACCCATTTGACCTTGCGTGTCTCACGCGTCACGACGGCGTCGAAACCGATGCCGACAAAGTTGCCATAGTAACTGGAGAACCGACCGGGTATCGTGACCCGCCCGACATCCATCACACGGGCCCGGTCGCTTGATAGTTTACGACAGGCTGCGCGCAGGTCGCCCGAAACGCCCATCGTATTGGCAAAGTCACAGCCGGAGCCGACTGGCAGGAAGCCCATAACGGCAGTTACCCCATTCTGCGCGGCAGCCATCAGGCCGTTGAGCACCTCGTTCGAGGTGCCGTCGCCCCCGGCGGCGACGACGGTCTCGAAGCCGTCCCGGGCCGCCTGTTCGGCCAACTCTACCGCGTGGCCGGGCGCGGTCGTGCGCACCAGGTCGAATTCGACTCCCTCCGCTTTCAGCCACTCACGTAATTCTGGCTCGGCCCGCGCGCCGTACCCTCGGCCCGCTACCGGATTCAAGATGACCTTGGTCGCTCCCATAATCGTTCTCCTTCTGCGTGATAGAACACTGCGCGGGTCAGTAGGTTACGCAACACGATTTGCGTTTGACAGTACCCTGTCTTGCGGGTAGAATGAACCCAGAGACACGCCATGGCCGAACAGTTACCCCTGCCAGATGTGGGCGTTCCAGCAGACGATACGCCGAGAACAGCGCGGTCAACAGACCTGACCGGCCATTCTTCGCTGCGCGCCGCGCTGGTTGCTTTCGAGGCGCACATGCAAGAGCAGGGGTTCACCGAGAATACCATCAAGTCCTTCCTCTCCGACCTCAAGATCCTGGCCCAGTTCGTCGGCGTAGGCACAGCCATCGGCGCGATCTCGACCCAGGACCTCAACCGCTTCACCGACTGGCTGGTGCATGGACGCGGTGTTCCCTGCAACCCCAAGTCGTTGGCCCGGCGCGTGACCGCGCTCAAGGTCTTTTTCGGCTGGCTGGCCGAAGCCGGTGTGTTGCCGAACGACCCCGCTGCCCCGGTGGTTCACAAGCCGGCGCTAACACCGCTCGCCGAGATCCTCTCCGATGCCGAAGTCGAACGGGTGCTCGCAGTGACCCAGGCGTTACGCCACGGCGAAAAACCCGATGCCCGTCCCCACCTTCTGGTCACGTTGCTCTTGCACACCGGCGTCAAGAAGAGCGAGTGTATGGACATCGTGATGAATCACTTTGACTTTAGTGATCCCAACGAGCCGGTATTGTGGATCCGCTACGCAGACCCACGCCGCCGTCACAAGGAACGCAAGTTGCGCTTGCCGGTATGGTGGCCGGCGCTGCTCGCCGAGTACCGTGCCCAGTATCGGCCGCAGGAGGCGCTCTTCCCTTGCACCGCGCGCAACCTGGAATACGTGCTGGCCGACGTCGCCAAACAGGCCGATCTCCCGCACGGTCTCTCGTTCGAGATGTTGCGTTGGACCTGCGCCGTGCGTGACTACAGAGCCGGTATGCCCGCCGACAAACTGCGCCAAAAACTGGGCATCTCCAAGATCACCTGGCGTGAGGTCGGCGCCAAGATCGCCAAACTCGCCGGCCCTGCGCTGTGATGGAGCATTTGTCATTGTCGCGTTGTGCTGGTATAATGACGTCCGCGCCACCCTAGCTCAATCGGCAGAGCAACCGCTTCGTAAGCGGTCGGTTTTGGGTTCGATTCCCAAGGGTGGCTTCAGCACCCGGGGCCCCGCACAGGGGCCTTCTTTGTGTCACCAGGCTAATCGGGATGATCACACAGATCCTACGTGACCCCTGGCGTGCGGTGTGGCGGGCTGCTACAGCCGATGGGACACTCGCCATCGCGCTCCTGGTCCTTGCCGTCGGATTGGTCTTGGCGACCCTGCTTCCCCAGAGGCCTCTGGGCGATCCGGTAGCCTACGCCCGGTGGCTCTCCGCAACTCAGGCGCACCTGGGGCGAGCCACTCCGACGCTGCAAACGCTGGGCCTGTTCACTGTCACGCGCTCTTTCGGCTTCCGTGCGCTGCTGGCGTTTACGGCGGCCTGTCTCTTGCTCAGGCTGATCGAGATCGGCGGCCTGTTGCGAGAAGGATGGAAGTGGGCCGCTCTATCTCGCGTGCTGGCCCACGCAGGCGCATTGGGGCTGCTGGCAGGTTTGCTCATCACCCGTCTGTGGGGCTGGCAAACCACCGGCGTCATTGTCCTGGAAGGTGAGCGGAGCCCGCTGCCCGGTGGCGAAGGTTGGGTTGCTCTCGATCAAGACACCTTGCGATTGAGCCATAGCACGGGCCTGATGACGTTTGTCGAAGCGCGTGGGCCGGTTGTCCATGCCCGCGTTACTGACAGCGCAGGCCACACCTTGTTGCTCCAACAGACCGTCGAATCCGAACCGGTCGAGGAGGTCAGAGTGGCGCTTACCGAGGACCGTTACTTTGCCGTCCCAGACGCGCGACTGGTTGTTCGCCTGACGCTACCGCATGGTCACGATGAGGCATACAGCCCTGTGCTCGTCCAGGTCTACCACAGTCCGCCTGGTGAGTTGGTGACCGAAGCCGTGGCAGAGGGAGACACACGGATCGCGGTAGACGAGGTGACATTATACCTGACTCACGCCTCGTATGCAAAAGTGACGGCTACGTTCAATCCCGGCCTATGGCCCGCGATCATCGGCGTCGTGCTTCTGAGTATCGGCGTGCTCGGTGATGTAGCGTTCGCTGCGTGGCCTTGGCTGCGCGCGAGGACAGAGGGTATTGCGCCGCCTGAAGGTATGGAGGCCTGAAGTGGAGGCAACTACGATCCTGGCCGGATTGGCGGGCGGTGCACTGGTGACCATCACGGCGCTGGTGCTGTGGGAGGGCCTGCGTCGGCTGCCAGGAAGGGTGGGCGGCGCTGTGCAGGTCATGAGTGGGCTGGCCGGGGTGTTTTTGTTGCTAGGTGTGCTGCTGGCGTGGCTAGAAACTCGCACCCTCCTCACATTACTCCTGATCGCCGCTATGGCTGCTCCGCAGAGTTGCCGGCGCTCTTCCTGGAGCCACGTGCTTCCCCTCCTGCCACCGCTGGTGCTGGTGGGGATCGGGCTTTTCTGGAGGCCGGCGGCCGGAGGCGGCCGCGTGTTCATTGCGCTGGCGGCTGCACTCTGCGCGGGACTGGGGACGCGGGCGCTCGGCGAGGCACTGCGCGCGCTCGCCGGCCAAATTCCCGCTGCGTGGCCGGGCCTTGCCGCCTACGCGCTGCTGACGCTATTGGCCGCCGGGCTAGCGCTGGCGAACCTGGTACAGCGTGGGACGCTGTGGAGCGGGAGCGCTGCCGAAAGCGGGCTGGCCGCGGCCTGGTTGGCCTGGAGCGCGGCATGGTTCACCCCACGCGAACGGGCGCGGCTGCGGGCGATTGTGACTGTGGGGGCGGCGGTGGTGCTTGTCGTGGCAGCGGTCGGATATCGGTAGTTGGCTTGACAATGTTATACTACGCACAGGCAGGTTTGGGACTTTTCGCTCGGCCATCATATCGCTGGGAAACATAGTATTCGCAGTGCTTTGAGCTATGTTGGCCGCTGTTGTGAAACGGTAACTGCCCAGCGAAACTCCGCCTCAAACCGACAAGTTTGACGAAGCAATCCTAACCCTGTAACATGAACAACTGGAGGTGAAATATGCCTACAGCCGAGGAAGTTCTCACGGACAAGATTACATTCGCCTAACCACCCCGTCAAGTCTACACCACCTCGACGCAGTCCAGCGCGTCTGACCGTATGGACGAGCGGGTCTTGGGGACACCCGTCGCGCTACTCGGCTGGGTTCAGAGTGCTTTGGGGAGCATTTTAAGGTGCGAAATGCAGTCAGAAAGCCAGGTTACGGCCAAAAGTGGGCAGTAGACGAGAAAAACTGCGCAAAGAACCGACTTTTCAGACACCCTCTCAGGAGCCCTGTGGATTGGCTATGGACAGAGTGAGAATCGCTTCACAGTTCGACCCAACGGCCGACCTGGTTCTGTTCGAGGGTGATTGTCTGGCTTTGCTCGCGCAGGTTCCGGATGGGTTGGCCCAACTGGTCGTCACCTCACCGCCGTACAACTTGGGCAAGCCGTCTCTTCGCCGCGCTAGGTTTGCACCTGCGCAATCGCATCGTATGGCATTTTGGACATGGGCTGCACGCTTCAAAACGGTTCTCGGGCCGCTACGAAGTTATTCTGTGGTTCACCAAGGGCGATGAGTATACCTTCAACCTAGATGCAGTCCGGGTGCCGCAGAAGTACCCAATGAAGCGGTACTTCAAGGGACCCAAAAAGGGGCAACTGAGTGGTAACCCTCTGGGCAAGAACCCAAGCGACGTTTGGGAGATCCCCAATGTGAAGGCGAACCATGTGGAAAAGACTATCCATCCCTGTCAGTTCCCGGTGGAATTGGTCGAGCGCTTGGTGCTGGCAATGACCGACGAGGGTGATTGGGTGTTGGATCCGTTCATCGGTGTGGGCACAACGGCCATCGCTGCCCTGATGCATCACAGAAAGGCTATCGGCGCCGAGATCATGCCGGAGTACATGAAAATCGCACGCGAGCGTGTGCGATTGGCAGAGGAGGGGACGCTGCGTATCCGACCGATGGAGCGGTCGGTATACGATCCCGACGCGCCGGAGATTAGCATTCCGCCAAAGTTTGTACGTTTAGGGCCGACTCCTGTTCAGCCCCAGTTATTCGAGCCACGCGCACAGTATGATGAGCAGGAGAGGGGACGGGACTGTTCAGTTCGCTTCAATGAGGCGCGGCCTCCCCGAACAAGTTCGGGATTCCGACGTGCGCCAGAAGCATAGAGGCCCGCCACCCTTTCCCCTTCGCTTCGGGTCAGGGTCGCGGCTTCGGCTTCGCACCCTCGCAATGACGTTTCGAACGACGCTGAGTGATCGGAATACTTGCCAGGTGCTATCGCTCCAGGAAAATCGGTGTAACACTTTCCTGCCATGCCGGTCAAGGTGATCCTGATTGATGCCGACCCGGCCGATTAAAACCAGTCAACCAACCAACTAACTAACCAACTAACTAACCAACCAACTAACCAACCACCAATGACCAAACGACGTTCCGGCAAGCGCAAGCGAACACAGCAGCGAGAACCCCCGCGCATCCACCTCACCCTCGACCAGTGGCTCGACATCGTGGGCTATGTACTGCTCACGATCGCCGGCCTGACCGTCCTCAGTTTCCTCACCTTCAACACCAGCACCATCCCCGGGCAGTGGCTCAACCTGCTGAGGCGCATGTTCGGCTGGGGGGCTTTTCTCACGCCGCTGTTCTTCGGGGCGGTAGGGCTGTGGCTTGTCCTGCGCCGCTTCGGTGATCGCCTTCCCCACGTGCCCCCTGCGCGGATCGTGGGCGTGGCGCTGGGTTATCTGGCGCTGCTGACCACGTTGCACCTCGCAGCCGCGCCCTTCCTGTTCGCCGGCGATCTACGGGCGATTGCCCAGGCCGGGCAGGGCGGCGGCTACCTGGGGATGGCGTTCGGCAGGCTGTTGCTAGAGGGATTGGGCGGCGTAGGTGCGGCCATCATGCTACTCGTCTGGTGGTTCATTATCGCGGCGCTCACCTTCGGCGTTACCGTCCGCGACATCATCCAGATCGTGCAGGCGGCGCAGGCCAGATTCCGGCGCCGGCGCGTCAGGCCACTGCCGACCCCTCCCGCGGGACGTCCCACCCTTCGGGTAGAGTCTCAGGAAACCCGCGAGCAGCCGCGCCCCGGGCGTGAGCCGCTTCCGAGGCCGGAGCCGATCATCCGCGTGCCTACACCCGCCCCGGCCGCTGCTGCGCCGATAACGCACACAATCGGCGGCGAGCAGCAGTGGCGGTTACCGGCACTCGACGAGATCCTCGAACCGGGCAACGGCCAGGACTTGGGCGCCGACATCCTGCGCCAGCAGGCACGCATCATCGAAGAGACCCTCGAAAGCCTGGGGGCTCCGGTACGGGTCAGGGAGATCAACCGCGGGCCGGTCGTCACCCAATTCGGCCTGGAGCCGCTGGTAACCGCCAACGCCAACGGCAAGGAGACCAAAGTCAAGGTCAGCCGCATCGCCGCGCTGGCCGACGATCTGGCGCTGGCGTTGGAGGCCAAGACGCTGCGTGTGGAGGCCCCCATCCCCGGTAAGGGCCTGGTCGGTATCGAGGTGCCCAATCCGGAGGTCTCGCTCGTGGCGTTGCGCGACGTGATGGAATCGGAGGCATTCAGGGAGAGCGAGGCGGCATTGCCCCTCTGCCTGGGGCAGGACGTGTCCGGCAATCCGGTGGTCGCCGATCTGACCGCCATGCCGCACTTGCTCATCGCCGGCACCACCGGCTCGGGCAAATCGGTCTGCATCAATGCCATCATCGCCGCGCTGCTGATGACCAACACGCCCGACGATCTGCGCTTCCTGATGGTGGATCCCAAGCGGGTCGAGTTGACCGGCTATGAGGGCATCCCCCACCTCCTCTCGAAAGTCGTGGTGGAGATGGAGCGGGTGACCGGGGCGTTGCAGTGGGTGCTGCGTGAGATGGACGGGCGCTATCGCCGTTTCTCCAGCGTGCGCGCCATCCACATCCGCGATTACAACGAGCGCGTCGTGCCGCAGACGGGCGAGAAGCGCTTGCCCTACATCGTCGTCGTGATAGACGAGTTGGCCGATCTGATGATGATGGCGCCGGCAGAGACCGAGCGCTCGGTCTGCCGCATCGCGCAGATGGCGCGGGCTACCGGCATCCACCTGATCATCGCCACGCAGCGGCCCAGTGTGGACGTGGTCACCGGCCTGATCAAGGCCAACTTTCCCGCGCGCATCGCCTTCAACGTGGCTTCGGCGGTGGACTCGCGCGTCATCCTGGATATGCCCGGGGCCGAGCAGTTGCTGGGGCGAGGCGACATGTTGTTCCTGCCGCCCGATATGCCTACGCCCTTGCGCCTACAAGGTGCCTTTGTCTCCGATGACGAATTGCGCCGGCTGGTACAGTATTGGAAGGCGCAGGCCCGCCCCGAAGCAGCCCCGGCGCAAAAACCGGTGCAGCAGCCGCTGTGGGAGGACATGGCCAAGCGGGTGCCGGAGGTCGAGTACGAGGACGATCTGTTGCCCGAGGTGGTGGAGATTCTCCTGAGCGAGAATCGCGTCTCGATCTCGCTCTTGCAGCGCAAACTGCGCATCGGCTACACGCGGGCGGCGCGCATTATGGACATTCTCGAACAGCACAGCGTGGTCGGACCGCAACCGCCGGGCGGGCAGGCGCGCGAAGTCTACCCCGCGGCGGCTCGCGCGCTCCTTCACCCACAGAAGAAAGCGTGATATAATCGTCTCATCTAACCGAGGAGGCAACCGATGGAGAAAAAGTTCAGGGTCCTACGCATTATCGGCACTATCTGGAAGATATTGGCCTGGATCGTCCTCATCGTCGGGGTCATTGGGGCATTTGGCACGTTGCTGACGAGCATCCTAGGGGGCGGGTTCATGTCGCAGATGATGCGGCAGTACGGCCAGCAAGGGGGCCCCTGGGCGACAAGATTTGGCGTCGTAGGAGGCATCTTTACCTTCGTTGTCATGGTGCTTGCTGCCGTCTTCTACTTCCTGGTGCTGTACGCCATCGGCGAGTTGATCTATCTGTTTCTCGACGTTGAGGAGAACACACGGCTTACTGCGCGGTACATTGCGCAATTGGCACCCCAGGCGTATACGCCGGCGCCGCCGGTGTACACACCGCCACCCGCAGCCTATCCAACTCCACCGCCGCCCACTTATCCTACGCCTACACCGGGCCAGTGAAACACAGACCTCCGAGATCTCGTGAGACCTCGGAGGTCTGGTTGAACTAGATAATCGCCTGCTCGCGCTCCGGCCCCACGCTGACGAATGTCGCCGGCACGCCGGCCCATTCCTCGACCCGCGCGATGTACTCGCGCGCGGCGCGCGGCAACTCCTCGCGGCGGCGTGCCCCGCTGATATCCTCCTGCCACCCGGGCAGTTCCTCATAGACCGGCGTCCACTCGGCCAACGCCTCGGTGCCGAACTCGGCCGGAAAGTAGGCGGTGCGTTCGCCGTCGCGCTCGTAGGCCACGGCGACCTTGATTCGTTCCAACCCGCTCAATACGTCCAACTTGGTCAACGCCAATTCGTTCAGCCCGTTGACGCGGACGGCATAGCGCAGGATGACGACATCAAGCCAGCCGCAGCGGCGTGGACGGCCGGTCGTCGTGCCGTACTCGTGGCCGATGTTGCGGATGCGTTCGCCCGTCTCATCTAAGAGTTCGGTCGGGAACGGGCCGGCGCCCACGCGGGTGGTGTACGCCTTGGCCACACCGACGACGCGCGAGACGTGTTGCGGGCCAAAGCCCAGCCCGGTCAACGCGCCGCCCGCCACACACGAGGAACTGGTGACGTAGGGGTAGGTGCCGTGGTCGAGATCGAGCAGCAAGCCCTGGGCGCCTTCGCAGAGAACCGTCTTGCCGGCTGCCAGCGCCTCTCCTACCAGGGCGGAGCCGTCGGCCAGGTACGGCCTGAGCCGTTGGGCGTAGGTGCAGTATTCCGCCGCCGTCGCGTCCGGCGAAACGGTAGACACGCCGTACTTTTCTTCTAAGCGGCGGTCGTGGGCACGCACGCCCTCGGCTACCCGTTCGGCAAAGCGTTCGGGGTCGGCCATGTCGCCAGCGCGCAGGTTGACGCGGGAGGCTTTATCGGCATAGACCGGGCCGATGCCGCGCCGCGTGGTGCCGATGGCGCTCGCGCCGCGCGCTTCTTCACGCGCCCCATCCAACACCAGATGCGTGGGCAAGATGATGTGGGCGGCTGCGCTCAACTTGAGGCGCGTTGGGCTGATGTCCAGGCCTAACGCCGCCAACGTGTCCAACTCCTCCACCAGCCGTTGGGGGTTGACGACCACGCCGGCGCCGATGAGGCAGGTCACGCCCGGGTACAGGATTCCCGAGGGCACCAGGTGCAACTTGAGCGTGTGCCCCTGGGCGATGATCGTATGGCCGGCGTTGTCGCCGCCATTGAAGCGGGCGACGAGTTGCACGCCGCGTGCCAGCCAATCTACCACGCGTCCTTTGCCTTCGTCGCCCCACTGGGCGCCCACTACGATGATTGCGGGCATTGCACTCCCTCCTGACAAAATATGAGGCGGTGTGGGAAAACCTGCACCGCCTTCCCGAAACATTATAAATGAATATGGGATAAGCGTCAACTGCGGAAGGCACAAGGGGGGATGAATGGGTAGAACGGCACTCGAATCGGCAGACGCGGGCAAAGCAAGCGCCGGGCAGCGGTTTTGCCGTGGCTGGCGATCGTCTCTTGCGGGAAATCCATTGACGTTGCTGTTCTCCCCGGCGCAGAGGGTCCTCTATCACTCCTCCGGCAGAGTCACCGTCCAGCAGACGGTGCTACGGATGTGAATGAGCGCGAATTGCCACTCATTCACCGCTGCACCCGGTATAGGAAGCAGATCCGCTAGTACTGAGGCCGTGTAATACGGCCGAGACCGCTTGGAGTCACGGCCTGCTCTTCAGCCCGGTGGCAAGGTCATTGGCTCCCGTTCCTCTCTGTGCTTTCCGCGCGATAACCAACATTACCTGGCTATACCCTACCTGCTCCCAAACGGTGTGCGACGTGAACCCTGCATTCATCAACACCGCCTCGTTCCCACCGGGAAGCGGCTCAGCCTGTCCCGTCACCCGGTAGAGCCAGCCGATGAGACGGGATAGAGGATCGTGCTCACTCAGGCGCGCCCAGGCGACGACGACCAATCGCCCTTCGGGTTGCAGGACCCGCGCCGTCTCTTGCAGCGTGGTGGGGTCCAGGATAAACTCGGTAGGAAAAGTGGCGACGGCGCTATCGAAACATGCATCGCGGAACGGAAGCGCCTGCGCGCGGGCGCGTACCAGCGGCACGGCAAGCCCGGCTCTCCGCAAGCGTCGTCGTGCCAGGCGGGCCATATATGGCGAGAGGTCAAGTCCCACCGGCATCAGACCTCGCTCTTGCAGGGTGACCAGCAGGTGGCCGGGGCCGTGGGCCAGTTCGAGCACTCGCTCCCCACGCAGGTGTGGGATGGGCGTGCGGCCCCAGGCCGTCCACTGCCCCAGCGAAACCATCCAGGCTACCAGGTCGTAGGCCCAGGCGAACTGGTTATAGAGCAGATGGAAGAAGAGCCGCAAGAATGCCCACCACAGGCGACGCATCGTAGCCCCCAAAGCAAACACCCCCGTCCCAGTGCGTGGCGGGGGTGTCTCTACACAACCGGCGACGATCAACTATTGCTGTTCTATTCTGGCGATCGCGTCAGCGGGAGGAACACCGGCATAAGTCACGCTCATGATGCCGGGCAGATACTTGTCCATCATCAGAACGTTCACGTACACCAGCGTCTTGACCATCTGCGTGGTCAACTGCCCTCCCTCGACATCCACGCTGGTCTTGTAACGGACTTCACCATCGGTAAAGTCCATCTCAAAGTTGCCCAGCGTCAGGCCATAGTTGGCACGGGTCAGGAACTCGGCGACGGCCTGTCGCTTATCGGCCGGGACATTGGTTTCCATGACAGAGTAGAAGACAAACTGCCGCCTATCGTCCTTGGCCTGAGCATAGCACATCCAGCCGCCATTGTCGCCCTTGAAGCCCATCGAAAGGATGGGCTTGCCTTCGAGTTGACGGAATTTCCAGTCATCCTCATTAAAGAACTGGACCATCGTGTCAAATATGGGGAATTGGCTTGCGGTCATCCGAGTGCCTCCATTTCTCACTGTGGTGGCGCGCCAGGCATCGCTGGCTCACCCTCCTGTCCTGGCTTGACCCAGGCGGCCAGATCAATCGTCAGCCGTTCGAAGAAACTGTTAGGGGGCAGGTTACCGATCCCGTACTCGACCTCCGCGATACGCGCCCGCACGCGCAACGTCTTTGTCTCCAGCAATGCTTCTTTCCCTACCTCGACCAGCATTGGCTCTCCCTTGGGGGCCAATTTGGCGCGCAGTGCCTCGTCGTGATAGGCATAGTCGGACATCAGCACCTTGGTCACAGTGCGAATGTCGCTCTTGTCGAACAGCCAGACCTCGAAGGCGGTGACTTTGTTAGGCGCGCCCACGCCAATGGTCTCGGAAACACCGATGCCGCATTCGCCCATGAACTCGCCACCTTCCAGTTCGATGCTGAATGAGGGATCGTAGTGATCATCTCCCATCACGTAGGTCGTGAGGAACTGGGCCACCGGTGGGCCAGCCGCGCCCCAGGTGGCCCGCTCGGCGAATCCTTCAGGCATCCCCACGGCCCGGCCTGCCGGCGAAGCACGCCGCCGACTGATCAGATACATGACTGCCAGACCCAGCACGATCACCAGCAAACCGACACCACAGACCATCAGTACCGGTTTCAGCCTCGCCAGGAGGCTGGGGGCAGACGGAGGTGGTGGCAGAACCTGCAACAACGCCCTCAGGTGAGCCGCCTCTTCACCACCACGTGCGTCGGCCAGAGCGGGCAGTTTTTCCTGATAGAAGCGCACCGACTCGGCAAGCGCGCTCTGGCGGGAAGGGTTCTGATAATCCGCACCCAACAGCTTCTGACGTGCCCACTCCCCATCCCTGGTCTGGGCATACTGATTGGCCACCCACACGAGATAGTCGTCACCAAAGTCGAGGCGGAGTTCCATTGGTGTAGCGTTGGTCCATTTGACAGGCCACCACCAGTACCCGATAGCCAACCCCAGGAGCAATCCCAGGATCAGTCCACCGGCTAGCACGATCTGGACCTTATACTTCATCGCGAATGGAAGGATCTGGAGGAGTCTGCCCATTTCTGCCCCCTTGTGTGCTACCTGTGCACGGCGTTGACTGCGTCTATTGTATCATAATTGCGGGTGGCGCACAACTACAATGTCAACAGGGAAGGAGCGCCCGAAGTGTCCATATCCCGGCTTTCGTTGTAGTTCTGCATAAAATCGAGCGCCTGTTGCAGGCCGGTGAACGTGTAGGTGAACGTTTCGCCACGATTGCTCCGCACAATGACGCTCACCGAGCGCAGAGGTGAGACTGTTCACTTCTGAAGCAAAAGAATGCCTTCTTGGAGCATGACTTTATGGCGCTGTGGGTTGCTTTTCCATTTCCCACCACGCTCACGTAGATTCTGTATCTGGTAACCGTGAAAGCCGAGCGCAAGCCCAATTCTCCCCAGATATTCTTCGGTGGGAATGTGAACCCCATAAGGCGCAGAATCGCCCAACACCAACGTGAACGTAGCACCAGGCTTGAGCACGCGAGCCACTTGTTTGATGACCTGATGCATGTCGCTAAAATACCCGGCGACCATCAAATCGTAACTCTTCTTGCCCCCCTTCTCTAGCCGCCGCCTTGACAGCAATGCCACTTTATCAACCAGTTCCCGGTAAAGCACAGGGTCAAGGTCACGGAGAGCCGGGTCGAGTCCTCCATCGTGAAAATCGCTGCGCCGGATTTGGGTCGTGGCCGAAACGATCAACTTGTCGCGCACCCCGACGGTCAGATCGCGCCAGGACCTGGCCCAGCCGAAGAAATACATTTCCAGGCGTGTACGATCGGCGTAATCATAATTATTGAGGTAGGGAGGGGAGGTTACTGCCAAATCCACGCTTCCAGGCTCAATGGGGTAAGGCTGACGCGCATCCATCAACAGAAGCCGCGTTTGCGGGACTGTAGCGCTACGTCTTGCCAGGATAGCAAGCAAGTCCTTGTACATTCCCTGAACGGTTTGGGAGAATACTTCTAAAGCAGGACGCTCGTTCTTCGCCTGGTATTTGCTAGGAGCGATATAGGGCCATCCTGTGCCGGCGGCTGATGCCCCACGCAGCGTATCGGTAAGCGCGAGGCGGAAAAAGTCACGCTCCTCATCCGTACAGGCGAACGTTTCTATCGCGTCGCGGATGGATTTGAGCGTCCATAGGTTCTCGGCGGAATAGCACTTGCGCACGAGCGCCGGAAAATCCGCCAGGGTTTCCGGCCCGGGAAAGGGTGGCAAGCGATGGAGAAAGGCAAGCAGCCGCTGGATATTCTGATGCAGTTGCTCCAGGTCATATTCCCAATAGCACTTGACCTGGGCGACCCAATGCACGAAAGGATGAACTTCGATGCTAATCGAGTTAACGCCACGCTGTTTGGCAACAACCGGCGTAGTGCCACACCCGGCAAACGGATCGAGCAGCCAGCAGTCAGGTCCCAGATGATGATCCTCGATCAGCGCCTCGACCAGCCGGTAACTGAACCCCGCCGGGTACTTGAACCAACGGTGGACAGGGGCACGCAGGTTGTCTTGGAATGTGCCTAATCGCTCGGAGATAACCCCTGTCGTCTGCGGAGGCACAGTTGTGCAGAAAGGCAGCGGCAACTGCTCGCCGAGGCGGGACTCGTTTGCGACCTCGGGAGTTGGATAGACGACCTTTACATCCTCCTGGGTGTTGGTCATATCGTCTACTGACTCTCCGGTAATGCCTGGCTCAACCTTACCACAAACCGCCGCCTAAGGCAAATCCGTTGTCCCTGCCCGCGGGTGCGCCCGCAGGTAGACCTCGCGCGCGTGGCTCTGGCTGACGTGGGTGTAGACCTGGGTCGTGGCGAGGTCCGCATGGCCGAGCAGTTCCTGCACCACGCGCAGGTCGGCGCCGCCATCGAGCAAGTGGGTGGCGAAGGTGTGGCGCAGGATGTGCGGGAATACCGGCGTACGGATGCCGGCCCGTTTGCCGGCCTGGCTCAACATCAGGCCGACGCCACGCGCGCTCAGCCGCCCGCCGCGATGATTGAGCCATAATGCCTGCGTGGGCCGTTTGCCCACGAGCGCCGGCCGCCCGGCTTCGAGGTATGCCCGCAGCGCTCGCACTGCCGGCCGCCCCAAGAGGCCGATGCGCTCCTTGCCTCCCTTGCCCAACACGCGCACCTGCGCCTGCGCCAAGTCCACGTCGCCCAGGTCCAGCCCCACCAGTTCGCTCACCCGCAGCCCGGCCGCGTACAACACCTCGATAATGGCGCGGTCGCGCAGGCCCAACGGGGTCGAGGTATCGGGGACTGCCAGCAACGCTCCGACCTCGGCCACGGTCAGGTACTTGGGCAGTCGCTGGGGCACACGCGGGGCGCTGACCATGCGGAAGGGGTTGCGTTCGAGCACGCCCTCCCGCACCAGAAAATCGCCGAACGAGCGCAGTTCGGCCACGCGGCGGGCGATGCTGGCCGCCACATAGCCGGCCTCGTCCAGTTCCGCCAGGTAGTCGCGCAAGAGCGCGCGGTCTACCTGCTCCGGCGCATGCACGCCCCGCCCGCGGCAATAATCGAGGAACTGGCCGATGTCGCTGCCGTAATTCTTGACCGTGTAGGGGGAAGCATTGTCGGCTTCCAGGTAGTGCAGGAATCGCTGAAGCAAAGCGTTCACGGACTTATTGGGACAAAGTGGCGATCTCGACTTCCTTCCCACAAGCGATACATTTGGCGTGGTCTTTGCGGAACTCGGTGAGCAAGCCCCCACAGGCCGGACAGGGCTGCGGCAAGGGGCGCTTCCACACGGCGAACGTGCACGAATCGGGCGCATCGCCCTTGTAGTTGGCGCAGCCGTAGAATGTGCGCCCGCGCCGCGTGCGCCTCTCGATCAGATCGCCGCCGCACTGCGGGCACTTGGCGCCGGTCTTGGTCTGGATGCCGGTGCGGTACCTGCAGGCGGGAAAGTTGCTGCAACCGATGAACTTGCCGAACCGCCCGTGCTTGTAGACGAGCGGGTGGCCGCACTCGGGGCAGGATTCGCCGGTCGGCTCGTTGCCTACCTCGGCGGCGGGCATGGCCGCGCGCGCCCTTTCGAGCGTCTGCGCGAACGGGCCGTAGAAATCGCGCAGCACCGGCACCCATTGACGCTCGCCGCGCGCGATCCGGTCGAGGTCCTCCTCCATTTCGGCCGTAAAGCCCACGTCAATATAGTTGGGGAAATGTGCCACCAGCAGGTCATTGACCACAAAGCCGAGTTCGGTGGGATAGAGCCGCCCATCGCGCCGCTCGACGTAGCCGCGCTGCTGGATGGTCGCCAGGATAGGCGCGTAGGTACTGGGGCGGCCGATGCCGTATTCTTCGAGTGCCCGCACCAGCGTTGCCTCGGTGTAGCGCGGTGGCGGCTCGGTAAAGTGCTGCTCCGGCAGGAGGCGCAAGAGGTCGAGAATCTCGCCCACGGTAAGCGGCGGGATTTCTTCGCGCCCGCCTTCTTCTTCCTCCGGTCTGTCCTCATCCCGCGCCTCCTCGTACACCGCCAGAAAGCCCTTGAAACGCAGCGTCGAGCCGTTGGCGCGGAACAGATACGGCTTTTCCACCTGCTCTTGCAGACCCGCCAGAATCTCGACGGCGATCGTATCGTACACCGCCTGGGCCATCTGGCTGGCGACAAAGCGCCGCCAGATGAGTTCGTACAACCGGTACTGGGCGGCGTCGAGATAGGGCTTGAGTGAGGCGGGCGTGCGAAAGACGCTGGTGGGACGGATGGCCTCGTGCGCCTCCTGCGCGCCCTTGGCGCGGGTCTTGTACTGTGGGGGGCGAGGCGGCAGGAAAGCGTCGCCGTACTTTTCGGCGATAAAGCGGCGCGCCTCGGCCTGGGCCTGCTCGGCTACGGCGGTGCTGTCGGTGCGCATGTAGGTGATCAGGCCAACCGCCCCATCGCCGAGGTCAATGCCCTCGTACAGTTGCTGCGCGATGCGCATCGTGCGCTGGGCGGTGAATTTCAGTCGCCGTGAGGCTTCCTGTTGCATCGTGCTGGTGGTAAAGGGCGCGGCAGGGCTGCGACGGCGCTCCCCCTCCTTGACGCTCGCCACCGTGTAGATCGCCTTCTCCAGTTCGGCGACGACGGCCTGTACCTCGGCCTCGCTGTGCAGTTCCGCTTCCTGGCCGCGGATGCGGTGCAGGCGGGCAATAAAGCCCTTGCGTTCCTCGACAGGCAGGGTAGGCGCCTCGTGTTTGGCCAACTCGGCCTTGATCGTCCAGTACTCCACCGGCACGAACGCCTGGATCTCCCGCTCACGCTCGACCACGAGGCGCACGGCGACCGATTGTACCCGCCCGGCGGAGAGGCCGCGCCGGCCCAGTTTATCGCGCAGGAGCGGGCTGAGCGTGTAACCGACGATGCGGTCGAGGATGCGCCGCGCCTGTTGCGCCTCGACGCGATTCATGTCTATCTGGCGCGGGTGGGCGAAAGCGTGCGCGACGGCCTCTTGTGTGATCTCGTGGAACTCGACGCGGTGCACGGGTCTCCGCCCGATGGCCGGTTGGAGCGCCTGCACGAGGTGCCAGGAGATGGCCTCCCCCTCACGGTCGGGGTCGGTCGCCAGGTAGACCGCCGAAGATTCTTTGACCAGGTGGCGCAGTTCGCGCACCACGTCCTTGCGGCCTTCGGGGATGACGTAGCGTGGCGCAAAGCCGTTTTCGATGTCCACGCCCATACGGTTGGCCGGCAGGTCGCGGACGTGGCCGACCGACGCGCGCACCGTGTACTCGCGCCCCAGGAAGCGCCCCACCGTGCGCGCTTTGGCCGGCGACTCGACGATGACCATCTTGGGACGGCCTGTCAGGTCCACGCCGGCCTCCGGGTCGAGTCCTTCGTGGGCTGGGGTACGGCCCATCTTGAAGAGTTTCGTGCCGCACACCGGGCACGTTCCTTGTGTGGCCGGTGTCCCGTTGCCGGTGAACACCGGGCGCGGCTCGTTCATCTCACGCTTGGTTTTGCATTTGACGCAGTAGGCTTGCATAGCGCCTCAATCCTGGCTGTTGGTCTCGTCCGGCTGCTCACGCACGGCGCGATAGGCCGGTTGTAGCGTTGGGTAGGCGAGGTGACGCTCAGCCCTCCGCTTTTCTATCTCCTCGAAGATGATCTCCCACAGCCGGGCGCGAATCTCTCGGTAATCCGCGCCTTCGACAATATGGATTTCGGGCAAGGCACGATAGCGGTCAGCATATTCGCCCAGCACAACCTCGGCCTCTTCTATACTGGGGCGCAGTTCCTGAATCCGCTGGTCGAAGTAATGACCCTTCCTTCGGTCATCATCTGGAATAGCGCGTATCAGCAGAGTATAATCGGCATAGTTACCGCTACAGTTTTCGTAGAACACGCCCCAGGGCAACCAGTATCCTTCCTCGGCTAACCAATCTTCGACAAGTCTGTATCTCGCGATCACGGTTTCACCCCCTTTAGGCGAGCCAACAGTCGCTCGGCACGCTCAATCTCCTCTGCGTCAGGAACCTGTAAACGCTCCGGCCAGGCAGACTCGGCGAGCAAGTCAAAGTCATCCACAGTGGTGTTGACCCACAGTAAGGTACCAATCTCTACCCGCTCGCAAAATATCTGCTCGATTCGACACTGTAAATAGGTGTACTCCTCGATCAGCGCCGCTACGTGAGCATCCTGGTTGAGACGCCAAAAACTGCGGACACTCTCACTGTCCCATGCCAACAGTTGCGGTTCACGTTCCAACAACACCCGCAGTTCCACCACTTCATGCAAGAGCACCGCCGTGCCGTAGATACCGCCAACGGCGATGTCGGCCAGTGCCGGAGCGTTTGGGCCCTGCAACAGCCGCAGGTAGCACTCCACGCGTTGTAGGTCATCTGTCGTGATGCTATACTCAGCAACCGCCTGGGGGTCAAAACCGGCCAGCGGCTTCACAGTTTCACCGCCCCATCATTCTTACTTGGCAACCATAGCCATCCAGATCGCCCAGATCCCCAGGCAGCCGCAGAGCCCCACGGCGGCCACGAGGGCAAGCGCCCCAGCCCAGGCCACCTGCGATAGCCGGTGGAGCCGGCCCTCCGTTTCCTGAACCGGGACGCCGATCAGTCTCTCGCGTCGCCGCCAGACGACATTAGATGATATAGAAAAGCCCCAGGCTTCCCAGGCCGCTCGCCAGCGCGCTGTTTGCAACTTGCTCAAGGAGGGGGTTGCCGGCGGCGGTGTAGAACATGGTGGCGGTAACGGCCAACGTCAGAGCGCCGCCGTAGAGCAACATCCGGCCCGCGCGCGGCAGGTTCTTCCCATCACCGTTGGCAAAGCGCGCGCCGCTGGCAGCCATATCCCACACCGTCAGCACCACGAAACTGACAAGCGGCGAAGCCAGCCCGGTCCATTCCAGAATAAACTCGCTAAAGTCATTCCCTCTCTCGGCCAGCGCCAGCCCGACACTCACGACCGACAGAACTACCGAGAGACTCAGCAGGACGTAAGCAGCGGTGGCCGAGTAGCGACGCAGAACGAGCAGCACCACAGCCGCCATTGCCACTGCCAGCGAACCCACGATGTCCAGCACCAGAAAATCGGTCTCGGTGATGCCAAAGGCGATGACCGGCTTGAGCAGGAGCGGGGCCAGGATCAACCAGCGGGCCGGTTGGGGAGGCAACCATGGCCGCACCCCATTCACGACCAGATACCCCAGTTTGATGCCGATGTCCACGATGTCAACGGCGAGGTAGAACCACAAAAAGGCCGCCAGGATGATCACGACGCCTGCGCCGATGGTAAAGTAAGAGGCCACCGCTGCGCTGCTCTCGCTGCCGATCCATATCAGAGCGATGAAAACAGAGACCAATCCCAGCCACCATACGATCTCGATCATCCCCACCCAGGGCCAGCGACGGCGCAGGTAGCGCAACCCAAAGTAACCGCCCAGCGCCATGCCTATTCCCAGCGGTTCCAGGCACACAAACGCGAGCAGGGGCATCGCCGAACCGGCGATGGCGTTACCGAGCACCAGCGCCTGGATCGCAAAGAGCACCCCGGCCAGCGCCAAGACCCAGAACCGGCAGCGGGCCGCGCCGGCCAGCAACAGGGCCCAACCTACCGTAAAGGTCAGCATCGCCAGCAGCAAGGCGACGAAAGGGATGGAGAATGTTGCGTCCGGGGCATTTGTGGGGTCAGGCGTAAATGTGACCTTGCTGCCTGCGCTCCCGTGGCCGAATAACAGCGTCGCCCCCAGTGTGACCAGCACCGTGAGCAGGCCGGCTGCCACCAACAGCCGCACGTCCCATCCCACCGGGCGCAGGTCAATCAGACCCTGTTTGAAATCCTCCCAGAATAGGGCGTTCCAGTTTTCCTTGAGAAGAGCCCACGCCTTGCTCACAGGTACTCGGTCATGCCCTCCTCGGCCAGACGGCGCACGATCTCGCGCACCTCTTGCTCCTGCTCCTTCGTGCAGACCAGCAGGGCGTCGTCGGTGTCCACGATCACCAGCCCATCCAGCCCGATGGTGGTGATGATGCGCCTGTTGCCAAAGACCAAGGTGTTGCGCGTATCTATGCCCATATGCGGGCCGACGACGACGTTGCCTTCGTCATCGGCGGGCAGCAGTTCCGCCAGGCTCGTCCAACTGCCCACGTCCGACCAGCCGATGTCGGCTGGGATCACGGCTACATCCGTTGCGCCCTCCATCACCCCGTAGTCAATCGTCTGCCGGGCGACCTGCGGCCAGATGCGGCTCAACGTGGCCTGGTACCCGGGCGTACCCAGCGTGGCCTCGATCTCGGCCAACTGCACGTACAACTCGGGCATCTGGCGCTCGAACTCTTCCATAATCCGATCCAGCCGCCAGATGAACATGCCGCTGTTCCACGAATACTCGCCGCTCTCCACCATGCGCAGCGCCGTCTCTGGACTGGGCTTTTCGGTGAAGCGTTTGGCGCGAAAGACCGGAAAACCCTCCACCGTGCCCAGGCTCTCCCCCTGCTGGATGTAGCCATAGCCGGTCGAAGGAGAAGCGGGGGTGATGCCCAACGTGACCAGGTGACCATCTTGGGCGACATGCTCGGCGGCAACCAGCACCTGACGGAAGCGGGCCACGTCGGCGATATAGTGATCGGCGGTGAGCACGGCCATGATCGCCTCGGGGTCCTGGCGGCGCAGATGGATCGCGCCCAGGCCGATGCACGGCGCGGTGCCGCGGCCCTCCGGCTCGACGATGAAATTCTCCGGCGGCAGTTCCGGCGCCTGCGCCTGCAGCAGGGCGACGTGTTCGACGCCGGTGACGACAAAGATCTGCTCCGGTTGGAACAGCGGCGCGATGCGGTCCACCGCGTGTTCGAACATCGTGCGCTCCCCGACCAACCTGAGCGCCTGCTTGGGGCGGTCATGGCGGCTGAGCGGCCACAACCGCGTCCCGATGCCACCGGCCATAATCAATGCGTAGAAAGTCATCTCTCCCACCGATTGCAGGTCTGCAAGTATGCAAGTATGCAAGTATGCAAGTATGCAAGTTTGCAAGTTTGCAAGTTTGCAAGTGCATGTACTTGCAGACTTGCAAACTTGCGAACTTTTCAATCTACCACGTACTCGGCAGGGGACTCCCGCGCCACCATGTACTTCATCCCCCCCGCCTGGCGCACCATCCCCTTCAACTCCATCAGCGCCAGCGTGCTCGTCACCTGGGCAATAGGCAGGCCCACCTGGCGCTGGAGATCGTCCACGTGCAGCGGTTCTTCTGAAAGGTGAGCCAGGAGCGCCGCCTCGGTCTCGTCGGCGGGGAGCACCTGGCGCGCCTCTGCCTGCTCCGCCACCATCGTCAGGTTCAATTCCTCCAAAATGTCCGCCGCATCGAGCACCACCTTGGCGCCGTTCTGGATGAGGGCATTGGTGCCGGCGCTGCCGCGCATCAGGATGGAACCGGGCACGGCGAACACATCGCGCCCTTGCTCGGCGGCGAAATCGGCGGTGATGAGCGCACCGCTGCCTTTGCCGGCTTCGGTAACCAACACGCCCAGGCTCAACCCGCTGATGATGCGGTTGCGCGGCGGAAAGTTGGCGCTTTCCGGCAGCGTGCCCAGCGGGTAATCGCTTACCAGCGCGCCGTGCGCCATGATCTCTGCTGCCAACTTGCGGTGCTCCGGCGGGTAAACCTGATCAACCCCGCAGCCCAACACGGCGATGGTGCGCCCGCCCGCCTCTAGCGCCGCCCGGTGTGCTTCGGCGTCAATTCCGCGCGCCAGCCCGCTGACGATGGTGATGCCGCTACGCGCCAGCACCGTGACCAACCGGCGGGTCACCTCGCGCCCGTAGGCCGAGGCCCGCCGCGTGCCGACGACGGCAATCGCCCAGGCGTCTTCCTCGGTCAGCGTGCCCTTGACGTAGAGCACAGGGGGTGGGTCGGAAATTTCGCGGAGCAAACGGGGATAATCGGGGCTTTCCCAGGTGAGCACCTGCGCGCCCGCAGCGGTGACGCGCTTGACCTCGCGCTCCAGGTCGAGCGTGGCCCGCGCGGCGAGCAAGTTTTCCAGCGAGCGGCGGTCCAGTCCGGCGCGGTGCAGTTCATCGCCCGGGGCATGCCAGGCTCGTTCGATGTCCCCGAAATAGTCGAGCAGCGCCCGCAGCCGCACCGGCCCGATGCCGCGCACGATATTGAAGCCGATCCAGTAGCGCAAGTTACCCACCTATGGCTCGTCCTCCAACATGCCCGGCATCAGGCGCACCACCATCCGCTGCGAGACGAGGTCGAGTTCCAGCACCACATCGCCGATCGCCGGCAGGAGCACCTCACCGCGCGGGCCTTGCACGACGTACACGTCGTTGGCGCCGGTATCGAGCACCTCGACCACCTGGCCCAACTGCTCGCCGCCCTCGGTTTCGACCTGCACGCCCAGCAATTGATGGAAATAGTACTCCCCCTCTTCGAGCGGTACTGCTTCCTCGATGGGAATCTGCACGAGCATGCCGCGCAGGGCCTCGGCTGCGTTGCGGTCGTCGCAGCCGCCCAATTTCAACAAGATCACATCCTGGCGGAGCCGCAACCGCTCCACAGGGTAACGCCGTGCGCTCTCGGGGGAATAGGGATGGGCAAGGTAAAAGGCATCGTGCAGTTCCAGCCGTTCGGGGTAATCGGTGAGGACCTCGACGCGCACTTCACCCCGCACGCCGTGCGGGCGTTGCACCTGCCCGACTGCTAAATAGCGAGGCTCAGGTACGCGTGCTTTGCCTGAGCCCCGTTCGCCTTCGCTATCGCGTTGTCCGGCGGCACCCATCAGCGCCTAGACGATTTCCAGGGTGACCCGCTTGCCCTGCTTGGCAGCGAGCACCCTGACGAGCGTGCGGATCGCGTTCGCCGTGCGTCCGCCCTTACCGATCACGCGGCCCATATCCTCCGGCCCGACCCGCAACTCCAATATCACCGAGGCCTCCCCTTCGATCTCGGAAACATAGACCTGCGATGGATCGTCCACCAACGACTTGGCGATGTATTCGACCAATTCCCTTAGTGAAGCCATGGTTGTTCTCCCTCCAGGTTGTAGTTGGCGCCAACGCGATCAGCGGTATGGATATGCAGTTGCAGTACGGGAGCACGACTCGGACGACGTTGACTATGCCTGTTCCTCGCCCACCGGTCCAGCGGGTTCGGGCGTCTCCTCGGGAGGCTCGACCGGCTTCGCTGCAGGTGCGGGGGTCTCGCGGCGGGTCTTGGGGCTGACCGGCTGGGCCACCGCGCTCTGTGCCTCGGCCACCAGGGCCTCTAGAGGTTCGCCCTTTTTGAGTCTCTCGAACCGAGCCAATGTGCCGCTGTTCTTGAGCAAGCGGGCCACCACCTCGGTAGGCTGGGCCCCAACGCTCAACCAGTGCAGCGCCCGGGCCTCGTCTACTTCGACCGTCTCCGGCTCGGTACGCGGATTGTAGAAACCGATGACCTCGATGAAGCGCCCGTCACGAGGCGCCCGCGAGTCGGCCACGACGAGCCGATAACTGGGTTGTTTCTTGGCGCCTACGCGGCGCAAGCGAATTTTGACCATGATCCTCCTGTGGTTGGTGTTTGGTGAATGCGGCTCCCGCTTCGTGCATGCGGTAGCGTGGCTGGCTTCATGGTGAGTCTGGATGGATCGGACACAGCGATTCTATCCTACCCCGGTACACTAACTTGCGCCGGTCCGCGCAATCAAGTCGCGCTTGGCCCCGATGAAAGCGGCTTCTTCCAGTTCCACCCGCTCCTGAATGATCCGCGTGAGCCAATCCTCGACACTGGCCTGCCGATGCACCTGCGCCAGAAAAGCGGCCCGCGCTGCCAATTCGGCCGGAATAGATACGGCTGCCGGCGTAGTTCTGCGCACGTGAATGGGAGCCTCCCACGCCGTCTCATCTTCGGCTTGCGCTACCACGATGCGATCAATTTCCGTTTCTGAAAGATGCTCTTTTTTTCTTCTGGCACTCATACGTCCCATCCGGTGATGATACGGACCACATGCCCTGGCTTCAATTGAAAGATGATTTTGAGTCGCCGCCCTCCAATGGTACGACCGATCAACTGATAACGATCCCGATATGATTTGTTCCGCCGCACCTCGTAATCGGAGAAGAAACACTCAATTGCTTCTTCAAACGTAACATGATGTGCTGCCAGCTCATCACGCTCAAAATCATACTCAAAATCAGCAGGCGTGAAACGGCTCCAGTTGACCATAATCGCAACGCATGCTGTTTGTTGAAGGCTTGGCATCCTCTATCCCAAAAGCCAAGTCTTGCATCCTGCTTCATCCCAACATCCGCATCAGCCCGCGCATCCCGCCCTTGCCTTTCCCCAGTTGCTTCATCATCTGCTGCATCTGGCGGTACTGATTGAGAAGCGCGTTCACCTCCTGCACGGTGGTGCCGCTGCCGCGCGCGATGCGCTTTTTGCGGCTGCCATCAATAATGCGCGGGTTGTGTCGTTCCTCCGGCGTCATCGAAAGAATCATCGCCTCGACGCGCTTGATCTGCCGATCGGTATCTTCTGCCGAGATATTCCCGGCCAACTTGCCCAGCCCGGGCACCAGGTCGAGAATCTGGCTCAGCGGCCCCATCTTCCTGACCTGCCGGAACTGCTCCAAAAAGTCCTCCAGGTCGAAGGAGGCCTCGCGCAACTTGCGCTCCATGCGCTCGGCTTGCTCCTGATCGAAGGCCGCCTCCGCCCGCTCGATCAGCGTCAGCACATCCCCCATTCCCAGGATGCGGGAGGCCAGCCGGTCGGGGTGGAACACCTCCAGCGCATCGGTCTTTTCGCCGGTGCCCAGGAACTTGATCGGCACGCCGGTGACGGCGCGCATGCTGATCGCCGCACCGCCACGCGCGTCACCATCCACCTTGGTCAGGATCAGCCCGGTCAGCCCGACGCGCCGGTGAAAGCCCGTCGCGACGTTCACCGCCTCCTGCCCGGTCATCGCGTCGGCCACCAGGAGCACCTCGGTCGGTCGGGTCGCCTTCTTGACCGCCTCCAGTTCGGCCATCATCTCGTCGTCAATCTGGAGGCGGCCGGCGGTATCGAGAATGACCACGTCGTGGCCGCGCAGGCGCGCCTCGCGCACGCCGTTGGCGCAGATCTGGGGTGGCGGAACGCGTTGGCCCTCGCTATGCACCGGCAACTCTAACTGGCGGCCCAGCACCTCCAGTTGGGTGATGGCGGCGGGACGATACGTGTCGCCGGCGACCATCAGCGGGAAGTGACCGCCTTGCTTGAGATGGCGCGCCAATTTCGCTACCATCGTCGTCTTGCCGGAGCCTTGTAACCCAACCAGCATGATGACGTAAGGCGCCGGCCCGGTCAACTCCAGCCGTCCCGGGGCCCCCAGCGTGGCGATCAGTTCCTCGTGGACGATCTTGATGACCTGCTGGGCCGGGCTCAGGCTCTTGGTGATCTCGGCGCCGACGGCGCGTACGCGCACGCGGTCTATAAAGTCCTTGACGACTTTGTAATGTACGTCGGCTTCCAGCAGGGCGAGGCGGATTTCGCGCAATACCTCATCCACATCGGACTCGCGCAGGATGCCGCGCTTGCCCAGTCGCCGGAAGATCGTTTGGAATTTATCGGCCAGGTTCTCGAACATGTGGCTCCACGGCCAACCGTATGTGAAAGATTGTAACGGAAAAGCCCTGTTTCGTCAAGTTCTCCGGTGCGCGGTCATCGTCCGCGATCCGCCGCCGCGCTGTGTGCGAAATCAAGCGTCTTGTTATGTCGAGTTTTGACAGGCGGTGGACGCTCGGTTGGCAGCGCGTCGGCGTCAACAGCATCTCGACCAGCGCTTGCACGTCTACCGAAAGGCCAATGCGCCAAAGTCGCGTTTTTGTGGTACAATAATAGCGTCGTAAGTGCTATGTCTTGTTGGTCCGGCCAGTTCAACTAGGAGGTGGCGATGTCGGTAGCCGAACTACTACGAAGCAGTGAACTCTTCACCGGACTTACACCTGAGCAGATCGAGCGGGTCGCAGACCTGGGCCGCGAGGTCATCTATGACGCCGGAGATGTCATCATTGAGGAGGATGAGCCCACTGACGAACTGTACATCATTCACGGCGGCCTGGTTGAAGTGCTGGTCACCAGTGGCGCGATCCCCGACGTACCAGGAGAACCTCAACTGAGTCCACTCGTCCGCCTGGGGCAAGGACAGATGTTCGGTGAGATGGCGCTGGTTGACCAGGGTGCTCGTTCAGCAACAGTGCGTTGCGTGCAGGACAGGACCACGCTCTACGTCATCCCGCGCCAGGAATTCTGGGCGCTGTGTGACCAGGATCACCACATCGGCTATGTCGTGATGCGCAATATCGCCGCTGACCTCTCGTTCAAGTTGCGCCACCGTAACCTCCAGATGAGGTTGAAGCAGGCAGGAGATGCGGTGTGATCTACAAAGTGAGTTACGTCGTCATCGGACAGCCACATCCGGGCGCGATCACCAATCAAGAGAGAGCACCGCGTGTTGGCGACCGGGTCACGCTGGAGGGTAAGCCATTTGAGGTGGTTGAGGTCATAGACCTAGCCCCACCGCGTGGCGACTTTGCTTATCTCCATGCTACCTGCCGCCCGGTGCAGGAAGCACCGGAGTCGTAGAAGCACAGCGCCACGCTCCACCGACCGGCTCATAATCCCGGCTTGACACATCGAACATTTGTTCGTATAATAACAGGCGGAGGCAAGCAGTGGACATGCTGGAGAAACTCAGACTGCTCGGCCCGCCGACCTGTTTCGAGCCGGCAGAGGAAGTGAATGCCGTAGGGACAGCACTGCCGCGCAAGACTTCCGATGACCTCTCCGGCTGTATCCACCACGCGGTGATGCCCAGCGGCAAGCGCATCGCGCTGCTCAAAACGTTGCTCACCTCCGCCTGCGAGCGCGATTGTGCCTACTGCGCTTTTCGCCAGGGACGCGATTTCCGCCGCGCCACCTTTTCCCCGGATGAACTGGCCCGGTTGTTCATGCAACTGCACTTGAAAGGCCTCGCCGAGGGAGTCTTTCTCAGTTCCGGCGTCGCCGGCGGTGGCCCGCGCACTCAAGACCGCCTGATCGCCACGGCGGAACTCTTGCGTCGCCGCTACAACTTCCAGGGCTACATCCACCTCAAGATTATGCCCGGTGCGGAACGCGACCAGATCGCCGCTGCGATGCGCTTGGCGGACCGCGTCTCGGTCAACCTCGAAGCGCCCAACACCGAGCGGCTCACGTTCCTGGCCCCGCACAAGGCCTTTGCCGAGGAATTGTTGCAGCGGTTGCGCTGGATCGAGGAGATCCGCCGCGAGATGACCGGGCCCCGGCCCAGTTCCACGACCCAGTTCGTCGTAGGTGCAGCGGGTGAAAGCGATGTGGAACTGCTGACCACGACCGAGTTCCTGCACCGCAACGCCGGTCTGGCGCGGGCCTACTTTATGGCCTTCACGCCGGTGCCGGATACCCCGCTAGAAAACCACCCGCCCACCCCACCGCTGCGCGAGCACAGACTGTACCAGTCCTCGTTCCTCTTGCGTGATTACGGCTTCACCGTCGAGGAACTGCCCTTCGACGCGAACGGCAACCTGCCGCTGGAGCACGACCCCAAGTTGGCCTGGGCCTGCCGTGAACTGGCCCAGGCCCCGGTCGAGGTGAACACCGCCGACCGGCACACCCTGCTGCGCGTGCCCGGCATCGGCCCCCAGGGCGCGGCGCGGCTGCTGGAGGAGCGGCGGCGCGGCCGCTTGCGCGATCTGGCCGACCTGCGTAAACTGGGCATCATCGCCGCCCGGGCCGCCCCCTTCATCCTGCTCGACGGCCGCCGGCCAACCTACCAGTTGCCCCTGTGGACTGCTTGATGGAATTGACAAAAGCCGACCACCGTGATATGGTATACCTATGCGTGATCACACAGAACCGGAGGTCATCTTCACACGTCACGCCGAGAGCAAGTTCGACATCTTGGAACAGCATGGGTTCCGTGTCAGCAAAGCCCAAGTCGTAGATGCGCTTCTCAAGCCAGATAGCGTTTTCCCCGTCAAGAAAGAGCGATGGATCGCTCAGAAGGCAATAAGCGAACATCATGTCCTGCGCATCGTGTACCGTGGAGAAGGAGATGCCCTGGTTGTGATCACATTCTACCCTGGTCGGAGGAAGTACTATGAAGGTTCGCTATGACCGAGATGAGGACATTCTGATGATTGAGGTGATGCCCGCAGGCATCGTTGATCACGCCGAGCAAGTGGATGGGGTCATTGTCCATCTCACGGAAGAAGGCCAAGTCGTGCTATTGGAGATCCTGGACGCCAGCGAGTTCATTTCCTCCCTCGTCAAGGTGGCGATGCAACCAACGCAACAAGAGGCGGTGCTGATGCCCGCATAGATTTATTCTGCCCCCGTGTTCTTTCTGCCTACTACCTGCGCAAGAATGACACCCTGTGCTTCGCTCAACTGAGTACGGCCCCATCATCTCTGCCAAGGTCAACCTGATCCGCTCACTGTTGCGGGAGGAACCCCTTGACGGCTGAACCGCCCACACGCTTCATCGGCGCGCCGATCGAAGTCGCCTACGACATACCCCCTGTGTTGGAAAAGCGCCCCGGCCCACCCGATGGTTTCACCTGGGAGGGGCGCGCCTATCGGGTAGTGGCCGTGCTGCGCGAGTGGCATGATTATCGGCTGCGCGGCCAAAGTGAGTCGTTCTACGTCAAGGAGCGCGGCTCGTTCCGCGCCAAGGCCGCCGAGCGGCGCGGCACCTGGGGCGTGGGGCGCGATTACTACCGCGTGCGCACCGACTCCCGCGAGGTGTTCGACATCTACTACGACCGTGCGCCCCGCGGGGCAGGGAAAGGCAAGGGGTCGTGGTTCCTGTTCCGGCAGGTTCTGGAGGAGTCGTGAACGCGAAGGAGATCAAACGCCTGCGTGATCACAACTATCGCCGCACCCCCGAACGGCGGCTGCGCACCATCGAGGAGGCGCGTGCCTTTGTCGAAGAGGTGGGCTTTTGCCACTTTTGGCCGATCCAGGGCGCAGAACTGCCCAACCTGTTCCACGCCACCGCCGGGCGAGAGAAACCCGTGCCCCATGAGCACGACGACCCCGACATCGGCAAGTGCTGGGGCTGGAAAGACCAGTCGTTGGACAAGAAGTGGTGGTACTATGGCAAACTCCTGCGCCGGAGGGCTACGCTCGTCTCCCTGGAGATGTTGCCGTATTTCTATGCGCTCAGCGAGAACTATGGCGCGCTCGATGACTACCTTCAGGAGTACGAGGAGGGCCGCTTGACTGCCGAGGCCAAGGCCGTCTACGAGGCGCTGCTGGAAAACGGCCCGCTCGATACGGTGCGCCTGCGGCGCGAGGCGCGCATGAGCGCGCAGAGCGCCAAGACGCGCTTCGATCGCGCGTTGGTCGAGTTGCAGGTGGGACTCAAGATACTGCCGGTGGGCGTGGCCGAGGCCGGGGCGTGGGACTATGCGTTCGTGTATGAACTGCTGCCGCGCTGGTTCCCCGAAATCCCGGAGCAGGCGCGGGCGATTGGGCGGGGGGAGGCGCGCCGGGTGCTGGTGCAGCGGTATCTAGACAACGTCGTCGCCGCCGACCGCAGGATGATCGGGCAGGTGTTCCACATCTTCAAGTGGACGCCGACGGAACTGGAACGCACCGTGTCCGTGCTCCTAGAGGAACATGCGGTCCGGGAAGTGAAAGTCGAGGGTGTAAAACAGCCCTGGCTTGTTTCGGCCCGTGTTCTGGACCGTGCTGTAGGATGCGGTGGGGTCTTGCGTTAGTCGGCTGATCTCTCCACTGCCCCTGACCCGCTCTCGAACCACGTTCACACGCCGGTCGCCATATTGGCTGGAGAGCCTTCAGCAAAGTAAGCCTCGGGATGCGCGACCATCCCAATCTCCTGGGCGATGCCACGGGCGGTAGCCACGACTCCGGGGCCGATCTCCAGCATGCGTTCTCGAGTGAGCCGATAGGCCGGTCCGGCAACGGCAACCGACGCGATAGGCCGGTCGCTCAGGTCAAGGATGGGTGCCGCGACGGCGCTGATCCCCGACTCGAATTCCTGCTCGTCTATGGCAAAGCCCCGCTCTCGGACGCGATGCATGTCCTCAAAGAATCCCTCTGGCGAACAGAGTGTGCGCTGCGTGTACTGGGGCATGCCCCGTGCCAGAATGCGCTGCACCGTCTCGGTCGGCATGTACGCGAGCATGGCCTTGCCGGAGGCCGTGGCAAATGCCGGGAGCCGCTGCCCAACGGCCGCAGCCAATTTGACGCGCTGTGGGCTTTCAATCACATCCAGGAACACGACATCAGGTTCATCCAATACCGAAAGATGGACGGTTTCTTGGTACTGCTCGCTCAAGTGGTGCAGGAACGGGGCCGCCAGCCGACGCAGGTCGTTGCGCTCCAGTGTAAGATAGGCCATTTGAAGAAGGCGAATGCCCAGACGGTAAGTGCCTGTCGCCGCGTCTCGCTGCACGAAACGCTTCTTTTCCAGCGTGGCCAACAAGCGATGCACTGTGCTCTTGGGTATCGCCACTTGTTCGGCAATCCGGCTCATCGTCAACTCGGGCGTCTGTCTGGAAAAACACAGGAGGATATCCAAAGCCCGTTCCACAGCACGAATTGATCCACTCAAGGTTACAGTCACCTCACCATTCTGCGAAATCGGATTTCATAGACCAGAACGATACCTTGTTGGAAGATAGCACAGAACAAAGATGCTGTCAAGTCAGTGACTCTTGCAGCAGTCCATGCGGGCCAGTTGATGTCGGATCGGCGCACAAGGCTTCACACGGTGTATTCCTGTAACTCCCCCGCCTCATCGCCGTACGTGATGACGGCTCGATAGGTGTCCAGGTCCACGCGCAGTGAGCAGGCGCAATTCCCCTTTTGCCAGGAGAGCAGAACGTCCCTGTCTCCTGACTTGCGTACGCTGAAGCCACCGCCAAAGGCCGGATATTCGTTCCTGAATCGGATGAGTCTGAGCAGCCTCTGGACGACATCTTTCTTGAGCGCCTGGTCTATTTCTGCGATGTCGTAATTATGGCGATTGATGGCGCGACCTTCGCCGGTCAGCCTCACGCTTTCCTCGTCGTTCTCGCCGGCCAACAGGCCAACGTAATACACCTGGGGCACACCCGGTGCAAAGAACTGGATGGCCCTGGCCGCCATGTAAGCGTCGTCATCACAGTCGAGCGCAGAATAATACGTGCACCCGATCTGGTGGACATCGAATCCGTCCTCGGCCTCGTGGCGCGGAGAAAGGATGCGGCTGAGGTTAGCCCCACGTCGGACACAGGTATCCACGATCTCGCGTGCCTCTCTTACCTCCAGAATGCCCTCTATATCGGGCAGAATGGGGATGCCGTCGTGGCAATCCAGCATGGTGAACTGCTTGCGCGGGCAGGCCTCCAAATAGTCGCACAGTTTTCGGCTGGATCTGCTCAACAGGGTGTGCAAGATCAACGCGGGCAGGACAAAGTCATACACCCAATAGCCGCGTTCGGCCATTTTGCGCTGGATCGAATAGTGGGCGTGAACCTCGGGCACCAGTTCGATCCCCAAGGGAGCCGCTACGCCTGTGATCCACTCCAGGAACCGGTATATCTCCGGCTCGACGAAGAAACAGCAGGTCCCGGCCCTTTTGGTCACATAGGCCACCGCATCGAGCCGCACGATCTTGACGCCTTGCCGGCCAAAATGGGCCAGGGAACCGGCGAGCAGTTCCCGTGCCTGCTCCGACCACACGTCAATGTCAATCTGCTCGGAGGGGGTTTCCTTGCCAAAAGTCGTCCAGATGCGCTCGACCTGTCCTGTCTCCTCGACGATTATGTCCGAAAAGGGGTGCTCCGGCCTGCGCAAGAATATCTTGTCCACGTCCTCCTGGGGCGGGTCGCCGGCCGGCCAGACCTTATCCAGGGTGATGAACATATCACCGTACTCGGACTTGCGCCCCCTTTTCAGGAAATCCTGAAAGTATGGAGACTGCCGCGAGATGTGATTGACCATCAGGTCGAGCATGATGTCAAAGCCCTCGCCGAGGCGCCTGATGTCCTCCCAGGTGCCAAACGCGGGCTCGATTTCCAGGTAGCTGAGAGGGGCAAAGCCTCTATCTCCTGAGGAGGGAAAGGGAGGCAAGATGTGAACGCCTCCCTGGAAGATGTCTGCAAAGCGTCCCGACAGAATCTCGTTGAGCGCGCGCAGGTTGCCGCCCAGCGAGTCGGGATATGTGATGAGCTGTACTTGGTTCTTGACTGACATGGTTGAGTCCTGTGCTGTCGTCTACCAAACTCGGCCTGTTCCGTGCAAGCCTCAGCAAGTTAGGAGGAACAGGGCTTCTCCACGCCCAGGTGAACGGTCACAAACTCTTTATCCTTTGATACCTGTCGTAGCAACGCCACGGATGAACCACCGTTGGAAGGCCAGAAACAAAACCAACACCGGCAGCGTACTCATGGTGGCAAAAGCCAGGGTATCCCCCCACAGGCGCGGGAATTGCCCAAAGAACTCTTGCATCGCCACGGTCAGTGGTCGGTATTCCGGCAGGCGAATGACCATCAGCGGCCATAAGTAGGACCCCCAAATCCACATGAACTTGAGGATAGCAACAGTTGCGAGGACAGGCTTGGAGTTGGGCAGGATGATGTTCCAATAGATGCGCAGACGGCCGGCGCCATCCATGAGGGCCGCCTCGTCGAGATCTCTGGAGATACCGATAAAGAACTGGTAGAACAAAAAGATCGAAAAGGCGTCGGCGATAAAGGGAATGATCTGTACACCGTACGTGTCGTGCCAGCCGACGCCACCGCCCGGCCGGGGCAGCCTGGCAGTCAGCAACGTCAGGGGTATCGCAACCGCCTCGAAGGGGATGATGATCAGGGCCACGATGACGGCCAATACGATGCCTTGCCCTTTCCACTTGAGCCGTGCCAGGGGGTAGGCGGCCATGCTGTTGACCAACAACCCCAGCCCCACGGTGGCCGTCGTTATGATAATCGAATTCCACATGAACCTGCCGAATGGCATGCGGCGGAACACGTCGAAAAAGTTCTGCAAGCCCAGCCCGGTGTATGCGGCTCGCGTTTCGGCTGGGGCGTCATCCAGACGATCCATGGGCGGCACGAGCCTCAAAGGATAGGGCACAAAAGCCCGCAGCCCGGCTACGTCCGACGTGATCTGAGTTTCGTTCATCTTGATAGCCGAGACCAGCATAAAGACGAGCGGGAACGCAAAGAAGCAGGCCAGAACCGTCATCACCGTATAGGCCAGTATGGTCCTCACGGTTTTGCGAAAGCGGTATTGAAGGCCGTATGGCGCCTTTCTCGCTGCAGGTTGCACCTGAGTAGATATTTGAGCGCTCATCCTATCGCCCTTTCTTCGCGTATCACGGCACGCTGAATGATGGAGACGGCCAGCACGATCAGGAAAAACACCACCGTGATCGCCGAAGCATCGCCCGCCCGCAATTGGTATCGCCCCTCGCGGACGGCGTGCAAAATGGTCGTCATCGTCGCCTCACTCGGCCCCCCGCCAGTCAACACGTGCACCTGGGTGAATAGTTGAAAGGCCAGGATCGTCGTCGCCACGACCACAAAGATCGTTGTGTTGCGTAATTGCGGCAGCGTGATGAAAATGAACCTCTGAGCCCTGTTACAACCATCTACCTCCGCTGCCTCGTACAGTTCACCCGGAATCTCCTGCAAGCCGGCCAAAAAGATCACCATCTGGAATCCCACCCCCTGCCAGATTGACAATAGCATGATCGAGGGAAACGCCAGCCCGGGATCAGACAGCCACTGTTGGGGGCCCAGTCGCCCGAACGAGATCGCTTTCAGGAACGCATTGATCGTACCCACACCCGGGTTGTAGAGAAAGAACCAGATCACCGACACCACGACCATCGGCACGACTACGGGCATGAAGTAGAGTGTCCGGAAGAGGTTCACTCCCCGGTCTTTTTGATTGACCAGCAATGCCAGCAGCAGGGCAAACGTCGTCTGCAACGGCACGACGACCAAGGCAAAGTAAAAGTTGTTGCCCACCCCCCTCCAAAAAGTCGGGTCACCTGCTGCCACCAGATAGTGTCTCCCAAAGAGATCGAATTGAGTGAGCTCCCCCATCCCCTTGTATTTGTCGTCGCCGCGCAGAATGGTGCGCGCCCGGGGGTAGAGAACGCGACCTTCCTCGTCCTGCTGCACTTCCCCGGTGGTCGCGTCTCTCAAGGGCTCCATCACGATCACGTTGATGCGCAGTAACTGGCGGTAGTTCTCCAGAGCGACGAACTCGGGCGGATTGGGCGACAGCAGCCGCGTGTCGGTCAGGCTGAGCTGAAAGGCCATGAAGAAGGGAACGGCCAGGAAAACGATCAGCCCCAGCGCAGCCGGGGCCATCATCAGCCAGGCCACAGCGGCCTCTCTCATCTTTTCTTTCGAGAGCCTGACCCGCCACCAGCCGTTGGTGATCCCTCTCTCTGTTTTCCTTGAGTTGCTCATTCGATGCTCCTAGAGGTGCTCTCCAAAAGTTCTTAGGGTTTTCCGGCAAACCGGCAGCGGT
>FWPU01001342.1_pt1 | contig 64115 bp, 54 predicted proteins | sample 2228361 | NCBI WGS metagenome assembly FWPU01 (sample SAMEA103939777, study PRJEB20133) | metagenome
GGCAGCTTCATCGTCTTCTCAGTCTCGGCGATGAACGAGGATCCGGCCGCCGGGGCGGGCGACCGCCGCTCCGGGACGGGCGGATTCGGGCTTTACGGCGAGACGAGCGTCCCGATCATCCACGACATGGGCGACCCCAAGGGCCGCGCCGCGCTCCACCTGGACGATCGGATCATGGCCGGCGTATCGGTCGTCCCAATCAAGATCCGCGAGGGGGACGCCGCCAGCTGCCTCAATCTCAACCTCGCCCCACGGCCGCCGCTTCTGGGCGTCGACCCGGCGGCGCTCGCGGGGCGCGGCGCGTTCGCGCGACCCGACGAGGCCGAAGCGCTTTGGAAACTGCTGGACTCGGCCCAGCCCGACGGCGCCGTGCCGGCCCTGGCGGGGGATTCCGACACGGCGGCATGGAGGCTCAAGACGGAAGCCGGCGGGATCATGCAATACAGCGATGAGCTCGGCAGGCCGTTCCGGATCCGGCTGGTGGGGGCGCTGCCGATGCGCCTGTCGATCTTCCAAGGGAGGCTACTGATCTCGAACCGCCACTTCACCCGGCTTTTCCCGTCGGAAGGAGGCTATCGGGCGTTCCTGGTGGACGTGCCGAAGGGACGCCTGGACTCCGTCGCCCGGCACCTGACGGAGAGGCTGGAGACGGCCGGGGCGGACGTGATCCCCGCGGCGGAGCGGTTGAGGGAATTCCACGCCGTGGAGGCGGCGTACCTCGGCATGTTCCTCGCACTCGGAGGGATGGGGCTCCTGCTGGGAACCGCCGGCATGGGGATGCTGGTCCTCCGGAACGCGCTGGAACGCCGCGGCGAACTGGCGCTCCTGAGGGCGGTGGGATACCCCCGGGCGGCCGTACGGCGCATGGTGACGGCCGAGCACGTCTTCATCGCCGCGGCGGGGCTGGCGGTGGGCGCGGCGTCGGCGGCGGTGGCGATCGGCCCCAACTTGGCGCGCCCGGAGGCCCGCGTGCCCTGGGTTCCCCTGGCGGGGCTACTGGTCGGGCCCGCCGCGCTGAGCCTCGTGTGGATCGCGATCGCCGCCGGCGCGGCGCTCCGCGGGCCGATACTGGCGGCGCTTAGAAACGAATAAGGAGGCGGCCGTGCGCGTAATCGCAGAGGCGCTCGTCCTGCTGCTGGCGGAGCCGCTCCAGGTCCCGCAGCACAAGGACGACGGCTACCGGGGCATCTGGTACATGAATCAGCCCACCAAGGACGAATATCGGTACAAATACAGCGGCGGACTGGGCACGTACCCCCAGTGCATACTCCCGCTGGCGATATACTCCCGCGATGCGAACAAGACCTTCTTCTGCTACGGGGGATCCCTCAAGGACAAGAACGGACTCCTGATCATGGTTTCCTTCTACGACCACGCGACCCGCAGGGTCCCCAGGCCCATCATCCTCCTCGACAAAAAGACCGACGACGCCCACGACAATCCGTCCATGGCGATAGACGACCTGGGACACGTGTGGATATTCTCGAACGCCCACGGCACGTCGCGCCCCGCCTGGATCCACCGCAGCGTGAAGCCGTACTCGGTCGACGCCTTCGAGGAGGTCATCAAGACGAACTTCTCCTACGGGCAGCCGTGGTTCGTGCCCGGCCGGGGGTTTTTCTTCGCGCACACGCTTTACCGCGACAAGGGGCGTTCCTCCTTCTGGACGACCAGCCCCGACGGGCGCGCGTGGTCCGAGCCGCGGCTCCTCTCGCGCATAGAACTCGGACACTACCAAGTCAGCCAGGCGCGGGGCGGCCTGGTCGCCTCCGCCTTCAACATGCACCCGAAGCCCGCGGGCCTCAACGCCCGGACGAACCTCTACTACCTGGAGACCCCCGACTTCGGCCGCACGTGGCGGGCGGCCGACGGCACGGAGATATCGCCCCCGCTGTCCGAGGTGAAGAACCCCGCCCTCGTCCACGACGCGAAATCGGAGGGCCTTCTGGTTTACATGAAAGATCTCACGTTCGACTCCGACGGCCGCCCCGTCATCCTATACCTGACCAGCCGGGGCTTCGAGCCGGGACCCCGCAACGAACCCCGCCTGTTCCGCACGGCGCGGTGGACCGGCAAAACATGGGAGTTCCGGCAGCTGGCGGCGACGGACCACAACTACGACTTCGGCTCCCTTTACATAGAGGAAGGCGGCATCTGGAAGGTGATCGCCACCACCGACCCCGGGCCGCAGCCGCACATGACCGGCGGCGAGGTCGTAGTCTGGACAAGCCCCGACCAGGGGAAATCGTGGAAGAAGGCGAAGATCCTCACGTCGGGGAGCCCGCGCAACCACAGCTACGTGCGCCGGCCGGTGAACGCCCACCCGGATTTCTACGCCTTCTGGGCCGACGGCGACTCATCGAAGCCCTCCGAGTCGCGCCTATACTTCACCGACAAGGAGTGCTCCGCCGTCTGGATGCTGCCGCCTACGATGGCGGACGACTTCGCCGAACCGGAGAAGGTCAGGTGAGGTAGCCCGCGAATCCCCGCTCAGCTGAGCTTGCAGATCACCGTCATCCCGTCGTTCTTCTCCATCTACGCGCGTATGGTCACGCTGTCGTAATCCGGGCTCTCGCGGATGTAGCGGGATCGATCTCGCGCGTGAAGAGGTGTCCCCCCCGTGTGCTCGAAGCCCACGCCCATGTTTATCGCCCCGAAGCCCTTGTAGGAGCCGACCTCGACGCCGCGTCGGGCCTTCACCGCCTCCACCAGGACGCGCAGCAGCGCCGCGTCGTCGGCCGTGGTGTCCAGCCCGTGGTGCTTCCAGTTCCTGAGAAACTCCAACCGCTCGGCGCGGGTCCTCTTGACCTCGTCCTGGCCGGACAGCGCGCCCGCGACCGCCGCACCAGCCAGCGCACCCGCAATCACGCCCGCCGCCACCTGCCACCCCATGTCCGCCTCATTTCGACACGAGTTCCCACGATATCAACGGAACCATCTACTTCATCTCGCCCCGGGCGGCGCGAACCGGGCCTTCACGCCGAACTGCATGGATTCGGTGCCCGCCTCGTGGGCCCCCATGTCCGGCCCGGTGCCCACGAAGACGTCACAGAAATTCGGGATCACCACCCCGGCGTCATGCCCGCGGCCGCCGGCGGCCAGCTGAAAGTTTCCGGTCTTGGCGGCGGGCGAGAACCCGGCGCCGGCGACGTATTGCGGCGTCCCCCGGACGGCGCGCTTCTCATGTCCGGCGGGATAGGCCGCGGGCAGGAGGTCGTAATCGAAATCGTTGTCCGCGCTCCTCGAGCTGCCGGCGATGCTGCACCTGTCGGACGCCCTCACGTGAAGTATGTTGTTGCGGCTGACGCAGTGCTTGATGATCCTCCCTTCGCCGCCCAGCCCGCCGGCACCCTCCCCGCCCGGCTGGAAGATGGTGTTGTTGAAGACATACATGTGGCCGGTCATCCAATGCTCGCCATCCGCGTATCCCATCTTGAGAAAGCACCCGTGGGTCAGGTTCCACTTGCTGCCCGGGGGGCTGTAGGAGCGGCCCGACACGTTACGCCATGCATAAAGCGGTCCGATCGAGGTGGGGGCGTTGGCGATCGGCATCAGGACATTCTCGACGTAGTTGTTCCATACGCGGACATTCTGGTTGCCGCCTTCGACCTCGATGCCGTCGTCCCAGCAGTTGGCCACGTAGTTGCAGTAGATGTCGCTGTCGGCGCCGGGGAAACCCCGGTGGCTGCCGTTGGATCCCCCGCCCAGCACGTCGTTGAAGTAATGGTCCTCGTCGGACCAGAATTCATTGTATCGGATCACGTGGTTGCCCTCGGAGTTCCAGAAGACCACCGCCTGGGGACCGGCGGGGTGGCGGCCGCCGCGGTGGTCTTCCGCCCAGCTGTTTGTGTCCCACGTCGGGTGGCGTATCCTGCAACGTTGTATCACGACCATCCGCAACTCCCTGTTGTTGCTGAAGATTCCTCCCTGGCAGTCCACGCCGAACCCCTTCTCATCCTGGCTCCCCCACTTGCTGATGTCGCAGTCCTCGATGACGACGTGGTGGCCCGCGAAGATGCGGATGCCGTGCTGCCTCACGTTCCTGATCGTGAAGCCGCGAAGGATGACGTAGCTCGCGTTGACGGCGATGCCCACGTCGGAGGCGTTGCAGGTATCTATGACGGAGCCGGTGCCGTCGTAGAGCACGTATCCCTCGGCCGACCCGGACTTGCCTACGCTGAGGGTGTTGCTCCGGCTCTCGCACCGGACCACCGAGGCGACGGGAAACCGCTCGTCCAGAGTGGCGGCCCTTAGTGTCGCGCAAATATCCGTCTCCGCGAGGCGAAGTTCGACTTCGTAGGGCGTTCCGGGCTTGAGGTTGACGATGCTGCCCCTGTAGTCCCCCTTGCAATCCGGCGACGAAACGTGGTTGTAGCGCATGGCCAGGCCCTCCCGCCATTTGCCCTGCCCCGCCTCCCGGTATTTGACGAGGACCGCCTTCCCCGCCTCCCCCCTCTCGGGAGACCAGTAGATGCCGAGGCAGTGAAAGGTCGGCACGGCCGAAGGCGGGCCTCCAAGGGCCGATCTGGGCGGCGGCTTGGCGTCACCCTGCGAACCCGCCTCCCCTCCGCGCAACGGCATCCCCGGCCCCGCGGCAAGACTCGCCGCATGGAGCGCCATTACCGCGGCTGCGACGAGGACAAAGCCCCCGGTAGCCCCCGAGAGGGCCGTCCCACCGGACGCACGCCTTCTTGAAATCACCCGTAAAATATAACGTCGCCACGCGGAGAACCCCCGCCGATTCCAGGAAGCGGGAGGCCCCTCCGCCGGACTCACATAACTTGGCCGCGGCCGACTCCGCGTCGTAAGATCAGGAGCAATCGGAGGCTAACCAGTGCGCGTCCCGATCATGCTGGCCGCCCTTGCGCCGTCCATTTTCCCGCCGGCCCAGGAAACCCGGCCTTTCCAGTACACGAACCCATTGCCGTTATCCTATCCCGCACCCGGCAGGAACGGGGTACGAACGGTGAGCGAGGTGCGAGATCCGACCATCATCCGCGAGGGTGACACCTGGTACCTGACCTACACCCACTGGCCGTTCACACACAGCGATTCCCGCAACGCTGATAAGCCGGACATGAACTCCTCCCCGGGCATCCGCCTCTACTCGTCGAAGGACCTGAAGACCTGGACCTTCGTCGACTGGCTGGTGAAGTCGTCCGACCTGCCGGAGGACTGTCCGTACAAGCACCGCTTCTGGGCGCCCGAGATCCACAAGATCGGCGGGCGCTTCTACCTCATATTCACCGCCGACAACTGGCTGAAGGATGCATACAACAAGGGAGGCAAGATCGGCCACTACGTCGCGTTCGTCGGCGTCGCGGAACGCGTCACCGGTCCCTACCGCCACATCACATGGCTGAAGGGGGCCGGCTGCGACACGACACTCTTCGCGGACGACGACGGGAAAACTTACGCCATCATGCCTTTCGGCGACATTTATCTGCAGGAGGTGCAACTCGGCGGCATCGACCGGGGCGACATCCGCCTGGCGGGCGAACGGAGAGGGATCCGGCCTTCACGCCCGACCTCGCGGACGGCTACTGGACAGGGACCGCCGTCGCCGATGCGATCTGGGGGCCCTACCGCAAGACGCCCCAAACGTTCCCGGGGGGTCACGTCGCCGTGTTCACCGGGCCGGACGGCAAGGAATGGCTGTCCTACTGCGGCGAGTCGGGCGGCCGCGCGCACGGCCGCCTGTGCATCGACCCCATCCCCTGGAACGACGACGGCGGCATACCTGCGTTTTCACCATCGTCGGGTACGGCGCCGAAACGGTGATGCGCCCCTTCAGGCAAAGAAGATCTCGCCGAACTCCCCCGGGGAGTGGAAATTCTTCTCCCCCAGAGGCACCCACGAAACCCAGTGGGGATGCGAGCAGCCGTCGGCGCACTTGGTGAAGTTGCCCCGCCAGCGCTGCCCCCCCAGATCACCAAGCCTGCCCACACACGGCTCGAGAACCGCCGCGGGGATCCGGAACGACAGCCACCACGAAAGCGGGACGTCCACCTCCGGCTCCACGGGCGCCTTCAGGCTCGACCCAACCTCCACCGCGGCAACCTCCCCCTCCCCCAGCCTGCTCCACCCCTTGAATCCGCCCGGCACGCGCGCCGGATCGGTGATGTAGTTGGCCAGGAACACGCCGCCGCAGTTGAATTCGAATGCGAAGTACCCCTTGCCGGCGACCGGCTGGAAGAAGAACTCTACGCAACTGTCCTCCCAGACCGGCCCGCCGTACCGCGTCGTGACGGCGCGCACGTAGCGGTCCTGCACCTCGAAACAGCCGGCCACACTCCGACCGTCATGAAGCGCGCGGACGCGGACGGCCGGCCGATGATCAGAACCCTCCGGCCGGAAATTCCCCAAGACGGCCTCCCCGGCGTCCCTCCACGCCGGGTCGGACGGCCCGAGATCCGGCCGAGGCAGCGCCCCGACCCGCCCGATGCGGAACACCATCCCGGACGATCCAGCCGCGAGATTCAGGGCAGTCCCTTCAGGAACCGGCGCACCTCATCCACCTCGGCCTCGCCGAAGACCGTGCCCGCCTCCGCCTTGAAAGGCCACTTCCGCTTCGAGATCGCCGAGACCAGCAACACCGCCGCATCCCGAACCCGCATGTACTCTGGGATCTCCGACCTGCCGTCCGCCCCGGCGCGCCAGGCCGGTGTCGGGTCGTCGAGGAGCGGCAGCAGGGCCTTCAGCACCCAAGGGGCGCCTATGTACTCGACGTACCCGAGGAAACGGCCGCGCGCATCCGGCCCCGACGAGGCCTGGAGGAGCCGGGCGAATTCCGCCTGCGCCTCCTTGTGGCCCAGCCGCGCCGCGGCCGCCGTCAGCCCTTCGAGCGCCTCGGCATCCCTCTCTCTCTCCCGCCTCTTTGTGAGCGCCGAGGGGTCGGCCCCGTCCAGCCTCCCGTAGGCCAGCGCCAGCAGGCGACGGGTCGCCGCATCAGCGCACCGGTCGTAGAGATCCAGCAAGGACGCGGCCCGCGAGGGATCAAGCCGTGTCCCCAACCCCGCGGCGGCGGTCGCCCTCACCTGCGGATGATCATCAAGGGCCGCCGCCAAGCACGCCTCCACCGCGGCGGCGCCGCCCGTCTCCAGGAGCGCCTGAAGCGCCAGGATCCGCACGGGCGCCTCCGGGCGGCGTAGGAGTTCCCGCAGCTGCGCGGCCGCGCCGCCCCCGGCCTGCCTGGCCAGCGCCAGCGCGCCGGGATCCAGCGAAATCACCGCCTCTTTGACGGTCTCCATCAATACACCCCGCCCGGCTCGACCAGCGCCCGCCGGGCCCGCATGCATTCCCCGTCGGTGGTCAGCCGCGGCACGTGCCGGATCGTCACCAGGCACCCCCTGTTCCGCGGCCCGTATCCCACGTCCTCGACGAACGGCCGCTCGACGTACGGCTCGCCCCCCGCGTGCTTGCGGGGCCACGGATCGCGCCCCGCCAGCGGATTGTCCGCGTGCATCAGCATGCGTCTCGACCATGCGTCCTCCCTCTGCCGCGGCGCCGCCCTGCGGTCGGGATGGTCGAGCCCCAGGAAGTGGCCGATCTGATGGCAGAGGTCGTTCGCCAGCGCGTAGGGGTCGCGTTCCATTCCCGCCGCGTCGGCCTCCGCCACCACGATGCCGGGATTGCGGAGCTGGAATGCGCCCGCCGCGCGCCGCGTGAAGCCCGCCGCCGTCGCGCCCGATCCCAGCCGCCGCACGAAGTACGCGTTGATCGCCCCCGGCACCGGACCCGTGGATAGCAGCCGGTCCATCTCGGTGTCCCTCAGGCCCCGCGACGGAGACCAAGGCCCGTCGAGGACCGTCCCGGCCCGCGCGAACTGCGCCTCGTCCAGGCGCGGCGGCCCGGAGACGATGACAATCCCGCACGGCCTCCAGACGGCCTTCGCCATGCCCATCACGGCCTTCAAATCTGCGGCGCCGGCCTCATCGCCCGCCGCCCCCATGATCCTGACGGCATGCAGCGCCAGGTTCAGCGTCAGGGGCCGGAAGACGTGGACCGCCAGGCGCGCCACGACAGGCCCCGTGGGGCCGCCGTAGCGGACCTCGACCCAGGTCCTGCGGGCCTCGATCCCATCGCCCCCCCTGATCGCCCGCAGCTGGAAGACGGCCCTTGGGGCGGGAGGCAAAATGCCGTGGGGAGGAGACTGTATCGCCGCGGCCTCCGTCCCCGCCGCGGTCACGCAAAGCCGGGCCGACGGGACGTCCTCGATCGCCTGTCGAACCACGGCGACCTTGACCACGTCACCCTCAGTCACGCCCACGGCGGGCTCCGGCTCCGCCCCCGCGTGTCCCCGGTCGTCCACCTCCGGGGCGTCCGCCCGGGGAGGCCCCTCCGCGGCCCGCGCGAACCGCACCGGCACGAACGTGTGCGAGCGATATACGTCCTGCCTGAAGGCCATGGATCAAGCCCCCGCCTCGGCCTCAAGACGCCGCCTGGTGGCCTCGTCGGGCAGGCCCGAATTGTCCATGCCGCGGGGATCGAGGTCGTGATCGGCCTGGAAATCGAGCACGGCCGCCTCGTCCGCGGGATCCGGCTTGCCCTCCGCAGGGCCCGTCCTGTAACCGGTCATGTTGAGCCGCCTCTGCACGCCGCCCAAGACGTCCGCGGGCGGGGGCGGCGCCGCCTGCCCGATTTCGTATCTCAATCCGAAGATCTCCACGAGCGCAGTTCCCCCGGACGGTACGCGCAGGGTGATGCTTCCGTCGGGGCGCGTCAGGCCGGCCGCCGCGGCGATCCCCGCGCGGAGCACGTAGGGCACGCCACCCAGGGCGCCGGCCGCGTCCACCCCCGGATACCTCCTGAACCGGATCGTGACCTTCCGGAAGACCAGCGTGTTGGGACTGTTTCTCGCCAACTTGGCCATGGTCAGGCGCCCTGGTATACCTTCAGCAGTCTTTCTCTCGTGGCTCCGTCGGCGGCGCCCGTCTCTGGCAACCCTTGATCCCTCTGGAACGCCCGGAGGGCGGCCGACGGATCGGCGTCCGATGCCGGATACCCCAGGTTGACCAGCCGCTGGCGGATCCCCTCCGGAGTCTCCACGGGCGGTAGGCATCCCAGCTCCAAGGAAACGGCCAGCACCCCGGCCTCGATGTCCTCCTCGTCCATCCAGACCACGAGATCCGCCTCCCGAGCGCCGGGGGGGACCTTCTGCTGGAGGAGTCCCCTCTCGTCCGTTCGGCCCTCGAAGCCGACGTTCCCCACCACCAGCCAGTACTTCTTGTCCGCGAGGGCCGTGCCGTCCTCGTCGCGCAGGTAGAGGCGCAGCCACGCCCGGGCGCGCCGGACCCGGAAGACATGCCGGCGCCCCGAGGCGCAGATCTCGCTCTTGGGCTCCTTGTCGGGGACGGCCACCACGTCCCCCGGCATGAGCGAGGCGGGGTCGGATCGTTTCCTCCGCAGCTCCGCGTTGTCCGGATGAGCCCAGATGGCGCCCCCGTCCCCGAAGCCGTACGCGTGGGCGAGGCTGGCGAGGCACTCGCCGGGGGCGATCGTGTGGACTCGGGTCATGCGCCCTCCTCCAGCCGTTCCCAGGAATCCCGGTGGAGCTCGGGGAAGGAGACCTCGCACTCGCCGGGGTCGAAGCCCTGGAGGCGCAGGACGCCGGAGAAGCCCAGGCGCCCCTCGGCCACGGAGCCGTCGGGGAGGCGGACGCGATAGGGTTCGCCAGCGGCGGGGCGGCCCTCGTCGTCCACCAGGACGATCTCAACCCATCCCGCCTTGGCGTCGTCCCGGACGAATGGCCGCTCGGATCCATGCGCGGCGGCGGCTTCGGGTGCCTCCAGCGGGGCGATCTCCGGCTCCGGGCCGAAGAGGGGCCCGCGCGGGGCCTCGAAGGGGGAGCGGGGAGGAAGGCCGGTCGTCATGACGTGGCCTCCTCCGGGGCCTTGGGCTTCGAGGGCTTGATCTCCGACTCGGTCTTGCCGGACTGGGCTGGGGCGCCGGGTCCCGAGTTGATTTTGCAGAGGGACCCGTCGAGGGTCAGGATGTTGCCCTTGATCGTCACCCCGTCGGGGCCGATCGAGATGTAGGACCCGTCGCATGCGAGGGTGATTCCGGCGGTGGCTACGACGATGACGCTCGTGCCCCGGATGGAGCTGACGCCCATGCAGTCCTCCATGTGGTTCCCCAGGAAGATCTCCAGCGCCGGGCCCTGCACCTTGACGCAGAGACCCCCGGGGCCGATCTCGACGGCCTGCTTGCCGCCCACGGTGATGAACCGGTCCTCCTTGACCTCCTCCACGTGGCTCCGGAGGACCGTCTCGTGGCGCTCACCCTCTATCTTGTCGATGCGGTCGCCCCGGATGATCGTGTGCTTGTTCTTCTCCACGACCTTCTTTTCGTCGTTGCCGACGCGGGTGTCCTTGTCCTTCTTGGCGTAGATGAAGAAGTCCTCGCCGCCGCCCTTGTCCTCCAGTCGTATCATGTTGCCCGCCCCGGTCTTGATCACGCACTGTGTGGCGTTCTCTCCGACGACGGGGCTCTTCTTCTTCGGGTTGGGGACCGACGAAAGTACGACCGGGCGGTCGGGATCGCCGTCCTTGTGGCCCACGATGACCTCGGTATCCGGGTGGAGGGGGAAATGCATCCCGAAGGAATCTCCGGCGTACGGCTGGGCCATGCGGACCTGGTTGGAGTCGGACGGCTGGCCGGAGTCGTCCTTGTCGTACATCATCCTGACTCGGTAGCGCCCCTGGTCGTCCATGTCCTGTTTCGAATGCCCGCCGCCGGCGACCACGAGCGCGTCGGCGAAGCCGTGTATCTTCGGCCAGGGGGTGACGCGTTCCGGCCGGAATGGGACCTCGGCGGGCACGCACTGGAACTCGTTGGCGTACGAATCGGGCAGTTCCTTCACCCTGGGGATCTCCACGGGCTGGGAGATCCGGTGGACGACGCGGGTGATGAGATACTTCGCGTTGAAATCCTTCCGGTAATGGCCCCTGAGCGTGAAGGTCGCGCCGGCCCGGAAGAACCTGCACCGTCCCGTCCCGGAGAATATCCTCCCGCGGCACATGATGGCCTCGGCCCGCGCCTTCGCCAGGATCTCCGCGTGCCGCTCGTCGCCGGGGTTGAAGCCGTATTCGTATATCCTGCCGAACCCCTTCTCGTCGACCGTGGCGGTCGCGCGTATCTCCTCGACCCGGCGGTCGTCCCAATCGACCAGGACCACCTCGCGCGGGAGGGGCTTGGCGGTCATGGAGAAGGCGGCTATCGTCCCCTCCGCCCTCTCCTTCTTGACCACCACGCCGGCGGGCGCCTCGTCCGGCTCGAAATCGACCTCCGGGGTCCCCTCGATGTCCTGGTGGGCCGCCGTGTTGTCGGCGAAAACGGCGGTCTCCTCGGATCCCGACTGCCTGAAGAAGGTGAATATCCCCTCGTGCTCGAGCCAGCGGCGGAGGAAGTCGCAGTCGGATTCCCTGTACTGGACGGTGAATTCCCGGACGGGCCTGGCCGAGGAGACGGCGATCTCGGGCTTCAGGCCGGCCTCGCCCAGGATCTTCGTGACCAGGTCGGTCACCTTCATGTCCCGGAAGACTCTGTTGTGCCTGGCCAGGGTGAGTTTCCACAGCTGCGGCGACAGGACCGCCCGGTACCGGCACCACCTGTCTATCTTCTCCATCTGCTCGAACGACGAGATCAGCCCGTGGATCTTCGCGGCGGAGGATGCGGTCTTCTGGCCCAGGCGGACCGGGCGGCGGATCTCGAGCCGGGCCTTCTTCAACAGTATGTCCGCAGGCGACAGGTCGTCCTTCCGGGAGAACAGCTCCAGCTCGAACCGGTAGAGGCCGGACATCTCGTCGGTCCCCTCCACCTGGCGCACCCGGAAGGCGTCGTCGGGCATCCCGTCCACTCGGACCGACATCATGGTTTCCGCCATAACCGGCTCCTTCACTTGAACTCGAACGCGAAGCCGCCGGAGGCGTCGATGCCGACGCGGACCCTGCCCGGCAGCGCCCCCACGCTCATCCGCTGGAGTATCTCGCTGGATATCCGCGGCAGGAGCGACCCGGAGAGTATGTGGTCCACGTTGCGCGCCCCCGTCTCCACCTCCGTGCAGCGCTCCACTATCGCGTCGATCACCTTCGGATCCACCTCCATGGCCATCCGGTGGCTCTCCTTCAGCCGCGCCGCGACCTGGTCCAGCTTCAGCCGCGCGATCTCCCCGAGCGCGTCAGGGCCGACCGGGTAGAACGGCACGATCGTCATGCGCGCCAGCAGCGCCGGCTTGAAGTGCTTCGAAAGCGTGGGCCGTATGAGGCTGACGAGGTCCTCCACCGGCGGCCTCGACCCGTCGGCGGCGCTCTGGACGATCTGGTCGCTGGCGAGGTTCGTGGTCATGAATATGATCGTGTCCTTGAAATCCACCTCGCGGCCCTCGCCGTCGGCGAGCACGCCCTTGTCGAAGACCTGGTAGAAGAGGTTCAGCACCTCCGGATCGGCCTTTTCCACCTCGTCCAGTAGCACCACCGAGTAGGGCTTCTGCCTTACCGCCTCGGTGAGGACGCCGCCCTCGCCGTAGCCCACGTAGCCGGGGGGGGATCCTATCAGGCGCGAGACGGTGTGCTTCTCCTGGAACTCCGACATGTTGATGACGGTCAGGAAGCGTTCCCCTCCGAAGAGGAGGTCGGCGACCCCAAGCGCCGTCTCGGTCTTTCCCACGCCGCTGGGTCCGGCGAAGAGGAAGACGCCCATGGGCGTGCGGGGATTCTTGAGTCCCGCCTTGGCGGCCCTGATCCCCTTGCCCACGATCTCCATAACGTGGTCCTGACCCTTGATGCGGCGGCGGAGGTTCTCCTCGAACTTGAGAAGGGCCTGGGCCTGGTCCTGCACCATCTTGCCGATGGGGATCCCCGTCCAGTCCGACACCACCCGGGCCACCACCTCCGGGGTGACCTCGGCGAAGACCAGGGGATCCTTGCCCTGTATCACCCTCAGTTCCGCCTGGGCCGCCTCGAGCTCCTTCTGGAGACTTTGCCGTTCGTCCCCGGCGCCGGCGGCCTCGACACGGCGGCGCAGATGGAGGACCTTCTCGACGGCGGCCTTCTCCTTCTGCCAGCGGCCGGCAAGATCGGCGATCCCGGCCTTCGCCGCGGCGATCTCCTTCTCCACCTCGGCCTGGCGGTCGTCGGCGACCCTGTCGGCCCCCGCGGCGCGGTCGCGCCTGAGCGCCTGCAGCTCCCTCTCCAGCGTCTGGACACGCCGCTCCAGATCCTGAAGCTCCGGGGGCTTGGCCGTCAGCGCGATCTTCACCCGCGCGGCGGCGGTGTCCATCAGGTCCACGCCCTTGTCCGGATGCTGCCGGCCGGAGATGTAGCGGCTCCCCAGCCGCGCGGCCGCCGCCAGCGCGTCGTCGCGTATCACGACCCCGTGGGCCTTCTCGTAGCGCTCCCTCAGGCCCCGCAGCATGGCGACGGCGGTCTCGTCGTCGGGCTCGTCGAGCTTGACCAGCTGGAACCTCCTGGCCAGGGCGGCGTCCTTCTCGAAATACTTCTTGTACTCGCTCCAGGTGGTGGCGGCGATCGTGCGCAGCTCGCCGCGCGCCAGGGCTGGCTTCAGCAGGTTGGCCGCGTCCCCACCGCCGGCGGGCCCGCCGGCGCCGATGAGCGTGTGGGCCTCGTCGATGAAGAGGATGACGGGCTTGGGGGAGGCCTTGACCTCCTCTATCACCTGCCGCAGCCGGTTCTCGAACTCTCCCTTGACGCTGGCCCCCGCCTGGAGCAGCCCCAGATCCAGGCCCATCACCTCCACGTTGCGCAGGGCCTCGGGGACGTCGCCCTCTACGATCCGCAGCGCCAGCCCCTCCACCACCGCGGTCTTGCCCACGCCGGCCTCCCCCACGCAGATGGGGTTGTTCTTCCGGCGCCGGGCCAGTATGTCGATCATCTGGCGGATCTCGCGGTCGCGGCCGAAGACGGGGTCGACCTTGCCCTCCCGGGCCTGGGCGGTGAAGTTGACGGCGAACCTCGCAAGGGCGCCGTCGCCCGCCGGCGCCCCCGGTGCCGCGGCGGCGGCGCCTTCGGCGGCGCCGGCCGCAATGCGGCGTGACTGCTCGGTCGAGGCGGCGATGATGGAGGCGTACCTGCCCTTGAGATCGACGAGGTTTACCGCCTCGAAGAGGTGCGCGTACTCGTCGGCGCCCAGGCGCGTGGGATTCGCCAGGAGCGCCTGCAGCAGTATCCCCGACCTTATCTCGGCCAGGCCGTAGTCGAGCGACGCCAGCAGCCACGCCTGCTGGAGCCACTCCAAAAGCAGCGGCGAGAAGACCGGCCGGCCGGGGTTGCCCGTCTTCAGCTGCTCTATGATCCCCAGCAGGGCCTTCTGCACGCGGCCGGGATCCACGCCGAAGTGCCTGCAGATGACCGCGACGTCCGCGCCGGTGTCCTCCCCCATCGCGTGGAGGAAGTGCTCGGGGGCCACCTCGTACTGGCTCCGCGAGATGCACAGCCCCGCCGCGGCCTCCAGCGAACGGGTGCAGAACCTGTTGAGGCGGGAAACCAGCGCCTTCAGATTAACCTCGGCCATAGGACCATCCTTCCGTCAGAAACCTTACCTCGGCATCCCCGGCGGGCCTGCCGCCCAGCCAGGTGAGCCATCCCAGCCGGGCCGTGTCGGAGGAGAGGCGCAGCTCGGGTATCTCCTCCCTCCGCAGGACCAGCTCGACCTCGTAGTCCAGCCCATCCGTGTTGACCAGATCCACCAGACCCCTCAGCTCGGCCAGCCGGTCGCCGCCGGGCAGGAAGCGCGTGAAATCCCGCAGGCCCAGCGCCGAGACGCGGATCCTGAACGTCGTGCAGCGGTCGAGGACCGTCCCGCCGAGGGTGAGATCCTTGCCCAGGCGGCAGTTGGACCGCCCGAGCCTGTTCCGCTGGTCGGGCGGCACCGCCACCCTGCGGGCCACGCAAGGCAGGACCTCGAACGAAAGGCCCTCGAAGTAGTCGTTCAGGACGGCAGCTACGGCGCCCGCGCAGCGGGGATTGCGCGTGAGGATCCCTCCCATTCCGAGCAGGCGGACGGCCGCGACCCGGCGGCCATTCGGCGGCCTGTCCGCCAGGAGGAGCGCCAGGAGCTTCCGAGACAGGGGATCCCCCCCCGAGGCGTCGAACCGGGCGGAGAGGCGGTACTTTTCCCAGGCACGGTAGAAGAGGGACAGGATGCGGTGGTGGAAGAGATCCAGCAGGCCCCGCGCCAGACCCTCCTCATGCTGGAGCAGCTCCTCGGTGAAATACGTCGGCAGGGGGGAGACGGCGCCGTAGAGGCCCATGAACGCCACCGTCACCTCGTAGCGCTCCGAGCCGTCGGGCGCCTTCACCCGGCGGACCTCCCGCACGTCCGAGGGGGCGAACGCCAGATCGAGCGACGGCCTCAGCCGCAGCAGCTCCCTTGACGCCGGCCCCGTGCCCCCCAGCCTGGGCCGATCGGGGAAGGCCTGCTGCAGCAGGCGCACCACCTGGAAGAAGGAGTAACGGTGCCCCTCCTTCTCGATGGAGAGCATCAGAGGATGAACCGGTCCCCGATCCTCGCCGGCCACTGGTGAACCTCCCCGTACTTTACACCCCGCACCGAAAGGCGGCTGAAGGCGTTGACCGTGACGAACTGGGCGAAGACCTCGTTCAGCACGGCGCCGAAGAGGTATGCCTCACCCTCGCCGCCGAAATGCGTCTCGTCCAGATCCACCTCGACGGAGACGCCGCGCACCGGCGACCCCTCCAGGAGCCGGACGGAGGGGCGCGCGGAGATCCTCTGGAGTCCCTGCAGGAGGTGCCTGAGGGCCTGCTCCGCCTGCCTGTCCACCCGCGCGCGGAAATGGTAAAGCCCCAGCGCCGCCCGCAGCGACTCCAGATCCGCCAGCGACATGCAGTTGACCGCCAGGTGGGACAGCAGCCGCCAGTGAAGATCGCCCCCCAGCGGCGCGGGGATCGACGGCGTGGGCCGCATGACGTTGCGGACGCGGGCGATCGTCCCGGCGGCCCCCGGCAGTGTCGAGACGTCCCCGATCTGGAGCCTCGAGGGCAGCTGCTTGTTGGTGCAGGTGAGGTCGATCGAAAGCGTCTCGACCTCGGGCAGGGCGCCTGGGGCGGCGGGGGGCAGCGGGCTCACGTAGAGATCGCTGCCATCGCCGGTGACGGAGACGTCCACGCGCTGCCGGTAGAACAGCACGTCCTCGTCCGGGGGCCTGGCGAACCTCAGCAGCGGCCTGTATTCCTGGGAGCGCCCCGAGCCCTTGACCAGTCCCGTCATCTTGTCGATGGCGTATATCTCGAAGCGGCCCGCGTCTCCCCCGGCGGGCCGCACGGGGTACTCCACGCGCTCGTGGTCCAGCCGTATGGGTTCCGCCGTGTGCCTGAAGAGGTTCACCGCCGGCGCGCAGTTCAGGAGGACGTTCGCCTCGGAGACGGGGGGCATCGCCTCGGGGACGCGGGAGAACTCGAAGACCAGGTCGTAGGTGGGCGCCGGGGGCAGCGCGGCCAGCCCGCCCAGGCCTGTGGCCTCCAGGAACATGAACTTCGCGGGGAAGGCGAAATATTCCTGGAGCAGGCGGAAGCCGTGGAGCGAGACCGCCGGGTACGGGAGCATGGCCTCGGCCGCCGAGAAACCCAAGGGGCGGACGGACGCCCCCTCCAGCGCCGCCGGCGCCCCGCCCCCGGCGGGCTGGGCCCAGACGCGCTTCAGGTACCGGCACAGGCAGAGATACAGGCCGCGGCTGGCGGCGGCGTCCCCCGCCAGGTGCAGCCGGAGGGAAGAGAGGTCGAGCTTCTTGAGCGAAACCCCCTCGGGCAGGCGCAGCCGCAGGCGCAGCTGGGCGGGGGCCTCCGCGCGGAGCGAGGCGGACTCCAGCCTGAGGGGGACCAGGGGGGCGTCGTATATGGTGCGGAACCGGCAGGGAGTGCCGTCGACCGGGACGGAGACGGCCTCGACCCCGCGGGGGAAGACGCGGACCTCACGGGCGGCCTGCGGGAGGAGCTCGAACTGGAGCACCGTCATCGAGGGGACCGGGCGGAGATAGTGAGGCCAGAACATCTCGATGAGGTCGTGGGTGATCTCGGGCAGCTCGTCGTCCAGTTTCTGCCGCACGCGGGCCGCCAGGAACGCGAAGCCCTCCAGGAGGCGTTCCACGTCGGGATCCTGCGAGGCCTCCCCTACGAAATGGGCGGCCTCCGGGTAAGCGCGGGCGAATTCGCGGCCGATCTCCCGGAGGTATGCCAGCTCGTCCTGGTAGTACCTGTTGAACACCGCCTCAATCCCTCACGCGGATCCGCCCCGACGGATCGACCGTCGTGTCGAAGCTCACCGGCATCGCCTCCCGCCCGCCGGCGAGCCGCGCGGTCACCTGGAAATGGAGGCTGAGCGCCTCCCCGCCGCCCTCCACGGGGATCACCTCCACACCTTCCAGGCGCGGCTCGTACTTCTCGATGCAGGCCCTCAGCGCCTCCCCGATCCACCCGATCGCCTCCGGCCCCGCCCGCACGATGTCCGACGGCGCCGGGGTGCCCAGGTCGGGCTGGGCGGGGGCGTGGCCGAGGCGGGCGTTGAGAATCCTATGGAGGTTGCGCAGGACGGAGCGGACGACCTCCGAGGGATCCTCGCGCGCGGTCCGGTCCCCCGCGGCTTCGGGCCGTGCGAGGCGCTCCAGGAGGGTCCTCTGCCGCGACATGGCCGGCGGTCGGGTGGATCCGTCCCGGTCCGCTCGGCCGGGACGGGCCGCCCGCGTCGTATTCCTTCAGGGATCTCCTACGCCGACTGCTGCTTCTGCCAGTCCCACTGGATTTCCTTGGGACCCACCTCGTGGCGGATCATGAGGCGCACGCCCTCGAAGGTGAGGGTCTCGTTCATCGTGGCCTCCGACGTCCCCGAGATGTTGCAGCTCGAGCAGCGCGCGTCCTCGAGCTTTATGGTGAAGACCACGTCCTTGGCGCCCTTCCGGTGGGCCACCACCTCCACGCTCTTGAGCTGCTCCTCCCTTATGACGGTCTGGAACATCAACGGCGTGGAGGGCAGCACGACGCGGCTGACGCTGAGGGACGAGACGGTGACGCCCCCCTGCGCCGTGGTCCCGTGCTTGGGATCCCACTGGGCCGTGGAGGAGATCGTGAAGCTCTTGATCTCGCAGAAGTCCTTCTTCAGCGGGCTCTCGTCCGCGGTCAGGGACTTACCGTCGATCCCCAGCACCCGCAGGAAGAGCTGGACCGAGCCCACGTCCACCTGCTTGACCAGGATGTTCGCCATCGCCGATAGCTCCTAAAAATGCGGTCCCGAAAATTCCCTCCCGTATCTATTTCTTGTCGAGCTTGCCCACCAGGGATAGCGTGAAGAACGACCCCATGTACTTGAAGTGCGGCCGCACCTTGAGATCCACCTTGTACCAGCCCGCCTCGCCCGGGACGTCCTCGACGGAGATCTGGGCGGATCTCAGCGGGCACCGGCTGCGCACCGCCGGGGAAGGGTTGTCCATGTCGACCACGTACTGCTTGATCCAGTTGTTCAGCTCGCGCTCCAGGTCGCCCCTCTCCTTCCAGGAGCCGATCTGCTCCCGCTGGAGCACCTTGATGTAATGGGCCAGGCGGTTGATCACGAAGAGGTAGGGCAGCTGCGTCCCCAGCCTGTGGTTGAGCTCCATCTCCTTGGCTTCCTTGGAGGTGCCGAACTTCTTCGGCTTCTGGCACGAGTTGGCGGAGAAGAAGGCGGCGTTGTCGCTCCCCTTCCGCATGGAAAGTGCTATGAATCCCTCCTCGGCCAGCTCGAACTCGCGCCGCTCGGAGATCAGGATCTCGGTGGGGACCTTGGTCTCGATCTCCCCCATCGACTCGAACCTGTGCAGCGGCAGATCCTCCACCGCGCCGCCGGAGGTCGGACCGATGATGTTGGCGCACATCCGGTACTTGGCGAAGCTGTCCGCCAGCCGGGTGGCGAAGGCGAACGAGCTGGGACCCCACAGGTACGCGTCGTGGCGGCCCTTGACGTCCTCCTCGTAGCCGAACGACTTGACCGGGACGGTCTCCGAGCCGTAGGGGAGCCTCAGCAGGAACCGCGGGACGCAGAGGCCCACGCTGCGGGCGTCCTCGGACTCGCGGAAAGACTGCCACTTGGCGTACTGCGGCCCCTCGAAGATGGACTTCAGGTCCTTCAGGTTCGGCAGCTTCAGGTAGTTGTCGAGCCCGAAGAACTGCGGGGCGGCATTGGCGATGAAGGGCGCGTGCGCCATGCTGGCGACGCTCGCCGCCTTCTGCAAAAGCGCGATGTCCTGCGGCCCCGGGCCGAAGAAGTAGTTGGTGATGATCGCTCCGTAGGGCTCGCCGCCGAACTGGCCGTACTCGCCCGTGTAGACGGTCTTGTACAGGCCGCTCTTGACCACCTCCGGGGCGTCCTCGAAGTCCGCCAGGAGGTCCTCCTTGGAGCAGTTGACCACGTTGATCCGCACGTTCTCCCGGAAGTCGGTCCTGTCCAGGAGGAGCTTCAGTCCCCTCCAGGCCGACTCCAGCTTCTGGAACGTGGGGTGGTGGAGGATCTCGTCGATCTGGCGGCTCATCTTCTGGTCGATCTCGGCGATCATGCCGTCGACGACCTTCTTGTCCACCTTCTGCCCGGGCGCCCCGGCCAGGAGCTGGTTGATGAAGGCCTGCACCCCACGCCGGGCGACCTCGTAGCCCTCGTCCGAGGGCTTCAACTTCGTCTGGACCATGATCTCGTCCAGGAGCGAGGCGCCCTCCGCGGCGGCGGCCTGCTGCTGGGCTTTCTTCTCCGCTTCTGCCATCTCGGTATCTCCTTACCCCTTATCCCTTCTTCTCCCCGCCCAGCTCCTTGAGCAGCTTCTCCCGGGCGGCGGGATCCTTCACCAGGGACTCTATCTTCTTGCGGAACTCCGGCAGGTTCCCCAGCGGCCCCTTCAGCGCCGTCAGCGCCTCGCGCAGCTCCAGGAGCTTCTTGAGCTCGGGGACCTGATTGGCGATCGCCTCCGGCTCCATGTCCTTGAGGCTGGAAAACTTGAGGCTCACCGCCAGCTCGCCGCCCTCCTTGCCTGAGAGCTTGTCCGCCACCTGGAGATCCGCCCTGAGATCCATGCTCCGCATCACGTCGTTGAAGTTGTCCTTGTCGACGTTGATCGGCTTGCGGTCCTCCAGCGGCCTGTCGTCCGGGCGGCCCGTGAAGTCGCCCATCACCAGGAGCTTGAGGGGCAGCTCCTTCTCCTCCTGCGCGTCGCCGGTGGCCGGCTTGTAGACGATGTTGACGCGCTCGCGGGGTGCCACGGAACCTTCCTTCGCCATCGGATCCTCCTATCGCTTCAACTTGAGCGCCAGCGCCGCCGAAATATCCAGCCGGCACAGGCGCCCGTACGCCTCCTCCAGCTTCTCGGGCACGGAAAGGGCAGAGTAGCATTTGACGAGCTCGGTTGCCAGTTCCACGCACAGGCCCGGCTCCCACTCCTCCAGCGGGAACCGCCGCGCCTCCTGGTCGAGCGCCTCCAACTGGGGCCTGGCGAGCTCCGGCCGCCCCCCCTCCAGGCAGAGCTTCGCCAGATCCAGCCTGCCGGCGAACCGCTCGCGGCGCGTGGAAAGCCCTTGGAGGAGCTTCTGGAGGATCCCGACGGCCTTGTCGAACTCCTTGCGGGCCGCCAGCTTCCGCGCCTCCGCCAGCGCCCCCTCCATGGGACGCCCGCCGCTCCCTGCGGCCGCCTTGGAGGCCTGCGCCCCGAGCTCGCTGACGATCCAGAGACGCGCCGCCTCGCCCGCCATCGGCACCCCGCCGGCGAACCGGAGATCAAGGAGCTCCGGCACCCGCCGCACCAGCCAGGCCACCAGGTCCTCCACCGCCTTGCGCGCCGCCGCGTAAGGCCGGCCCAGCCCCTCCATGGCGCGGTACACGAAGAAGTTCAGATCCAGCCACAGCGAATCGGAGGCCAGCCTCCCCTCGGAAGCCTCCAGCACCGCGGAGTACTCGCCCTTGTCCAGCAGCGCCTCCTGCCCCGCCGCGAAGTCCGGATCGCCGCCGGCCACCTGGGCGACACCGCCTTCGGAGGGCGGCGGCCCCACCACGTCCGACCATACCGCCAGACGCGAGAGTTGATACGCCAGGGGATCGGTGGGGCTCGATCTCCTCAGCGCCCCGGCCACCTCCCAGAGGGATCTGCATATCTGCCCGAGCGCCTCGCGCGCCGCCTCCGGAGAGGAGACGTCGCCCACCGAGGGCGCCTCCACCGCGGCCGCCCCGGCGGCGGCCTGCCCCGAAGCGGCGCCTTCCGCCGCCTGCGCCTCCACCGGCGCCGGCTCGTCGGGCGGGATCGAACCAAGTTTCTCCTGAACCGCCCTCGCCAGGCCGCCGAGATCGGGGGCCTCTTCGGAGAACTTCTCGCCGACGAGGGCTCCTAGCTCCCCCAACAGGCCCGAGCAGGCGGAGAGGATCTCCCCGTCAGATTTCGAGGGAGACGGCATCCCGGAGACGACCGCCTCGACCCGCTCCGACATCCACTGGAGCGCCGCGGCCCTGGCGCGCACCCGGTTCTTCTCGGGAAAGAGCCCGTCCCAGAAATCGGCGATCATGTCGCGGCAAACCCGCAACCCCGCCGCAAGCCCCGAATACCCCTTCTGCCGTACAAGGCCCAGCGTCAAGTAGCCGGCGACCAGAAGATCCTTGGACTTCTTCGAAAGTATGGCGGCCGACAGATCGACCACGTCGCCCCAGCGTATCGAAGTGCGGCCCTCGACGGACTCGAGCTTGGCGATCTCCCCCGAGAGCCTCTCGAACTCCGGCTCGTACCGCGCTGAAACCCCCGCGGGGCTCGGGCCGGGCACAGGCGAAGATCCAAGCGTCTCGATCCCTGCCGATTCGGCCACGATCTTCCCTCGCCCAGCCGGCAGACAGTCCCATGAGAATATCGCCGCGCGGCCCTTTTGGCAACCATTTTCCCCCGCCGAAACACTTGCCTTGCAGGGCCGCGAGAATGGGCCTATAATCCGACTGTCCAGATGGGCGACACCCAGAAGCAGCCGGAAAAGCCCGGCCCTCCCCCCAAGCCGGAGGAAACCCCCTATTACGGCGACACCATCAAGAACCTGACGCCGTCGCCCGAGCACGGCGACACCGCACGGAACCAGGCGGAGAATCCGCCCTCGTCCCCCTCAAACCCTCCGACGGCCACCGTTACGCCGCCCTCCTCCTTCCAGACCCCCATCTCCTCCGGACGCACCCGCGAACGCACCGAGGTGGACATCACCCCCGCGGAGGCGCGCCTGGCGATGTCCGACCCCTCGCGCCGCCTCAACCAGTACGTCCTCGTCCAACAGGTGGGCCAGGGGGGCATGGGATCGGTGTGGAAGGCGTGGGACACCAAACTCACACGCACCGTGGCCATCAAGTTCCTCAACGCCACGCACGAGGAGAGCATCCGGCGCTTCCAGCGCGAGGCCCAGCTGGCGGCGCGCCTGCGCCACCCCAACATAGCCGCCATTTACGAGGTCAACGAGCACAAGGGCGTCCACTTCCTCGCGATGGACTTCATCGACGGCATGTCCATCGGGAAGGCCGGGCTCACCCTCGACAAGACGGTCGAGGCCATCGCCAAGGTCTGCGACGCCATAGAATACGCCCACAAACACACGATCATCCACCGCGACATCAAGCCGCAGAACATCATGGTCACGCGGGACGGCGAGCCCTTCGTGACAGACTTCGGGCTGGCCAAGGTGCTGGCAACGGAGTCGTCGATCTCCATCAGCGGCGCGATCCTGGGCACGCCGGCCTACATGCCGCCGGAACAGGCCGCCGGCGAGACGCAGTCCATAGACGCCCGCAGCGACATTTACTCGATAGGCGCCACGCTCTACATGCTGGTGGCGGGCAAGCCCCCCTTCGAGGCCGAGAACGCCTCGGCGCTCCTCTGCAAGGTCTGCACCACGGAACCCACGCCTCCCCGCAAGATCAACCCCCGGTGCCCCGCGGCGCTCGAGGCGATCATCCTCAAGGCCATGGCGAAGGACCGCGCCCAGCGGTACCAGTCCGCCGGCTCGATGGCCGAAGATCTCCGGAGGTACCTCAACAAGCAGCCGGTGACCGCCCGCCGGCCGGGCGCGGCCGGCTGGAACCTCGGCAAGATCGCCGCCTCGGTACTGGCGATGCTCCTGGTGGGAGGCGGGGTGATAGGCGCCCTCATGCTCCTCCCCGAAAAGGGGAAGGACAAGGGAACATCCCCGGGCGCCGGCAGACCCCTGACCTGGGCCGACAGATACGTCAATTTCCAGAACCGCCTCAAGTTCGACGGCTTCAAGGCGCTCTCGGGCGAGGATCTCAGGGACTGCCGCGAGACGCTCACCGCCTTGCCCGAGGAAAAGGCCGAGGAGGTCGCCCGCTGGCTGGAGAAGGAGGCGGCGGACAACATCCCCTCCCCGGTCTGGCCCGCGCCGCTCTGGTCGGAGAAGAAGGAGGAGGCCCGGAAGATCACCGCCTGGAGCCGCGCCGTGCAGGGCGCCCTCCAGGGCCTCACCATGGCCGTCGCCGGGAGGTTCAAGGGCCTCCAGGATCGCCTGGACCAGGTCCTCAAGGACTTCGACCCGGTCGTCCGCTACGTGGAGTCCGACGTCGAGCGCAAGTGGAGGAGGAAATTCGACGACCTGATGCTGAGGCTCCACTTCGCGGAATTCAAGGGGCTGCCCGCCGAGGCGTTGCAGGAACTCAACGCGACCATGAAGGAGACGCCGGAGCCTCAGGCCGAAGAGGCCGCCGCGTGGTTCGACAAGCAGATCGGCCAGAACATACCACCCCAGGTGTGGGCCAAGCCGCTGTGGGCCGACAAGCGCGCCGAGGCCGCCCGCATCGTCGCCTGGTGCGCCGCGGCCGCCGCGGTCCTGGAGGCGACCGCCGACAAGCACTTCAAGGTCGCCCGTGAACGCCTGGCCAAGGCCGCCCGCGACTTCGATCCGGTGGCCAAGTTCGTGGAGTCGGGCGCCGAGAGGGAATGGTCGGCCCTGTTCGACACCGTACGGGAGCGGATGATACTGGCCGCCTTCAAGCCCCCGGCGGAGGCCGACCTCGGGGGGCTGAAGAAGGTCATGTCCCAGACGCCCGAGTCGATGGCCGACACGGCTATCCAGTGGTTCTCCGGCCAGGCCGACGGGCTGCCGCAGGGCTGGCCGAAGGTACTGTGGCTCACCAAGCAGGACGACGCGCGGCTGTACTCCGAATGGTGCCGGGCCGCCGCGGCGCTGCTCCAGGCCCTCCCGGCGGCCGCCTCCCCGAAGGCCGAGCCCACCCGCAAAAAGATCCAAGCCGCCGCCGAGCGCTTCGCGCCGGTCCTTGCCTACCGGGGGCGCATCACGCTCAGGATCTACGTGATGCCCCACGCGGCGCTCAAAGAGCTGCGGGTGGGCGACCGCTTCGTCGTCAAGGACGGCAAGAAGACGGGAGTGGACGCGGGGGAGATCGCAGGCGACGACTTGAGCACCCCGCTGGTCGTCGAGGGCCTCGACATCGGCGACTACGCGGTGGTACTGGCGCTGCCCGGCAGGGGGGACCACTCGATGGCGATCAAGGGCCAGGACCTGCGCAACGGCGAGGAGTATTACCTGGCCGGCAGCGCGGACGACCCCGCCTCCATCAAGCTGCGCAAGGCGCCCTGAGTGACGCGGAGGAAGGTCGCCCTCAACGACTCGTTTGATCCCTGCCCCGGCGCCGGGCCGCCAGCGCGCGGCTCACTTGGCCAGCAGCTGGAAGACCTTCTGGACCTTGGGGCCGAAGCGCGCCTCGTCGGCGGCGCCGCCGGCGGCCTTGTAGTCCGCCCCTTCCAAGCGGAGGTCGGCGGCCACCCGCTCGGGGGTGCCCCCCAAGAGGAACCCGCGCAGGGCGCGGGCGACGATGCGGTAACGGAGCAGCTCCCTGCGGGACTCCACCGAGAGCCGCTCCCACCCGGCCCCCAGCTGGTCCAGTCGCGACAGGACCTCGGTGAGTGCGCGGTCGGGATCGGCCGCCTCGGCGGTCTTCATCAGCGCCCGCTGGATATCCTGGCCGACCGCCACGTCCACCGGGAACCGTTCCAGGAGCGCGGCGAACGAGCGCGACGGCAGCTGGTCGAGGATCTTCTTCTGTCCCGCGGCGGCGCGGCGGACGTCCGCGTCGAACTTCTTCCAGCGGGCCTCAAGCGCCTCCGCCTCGGCGCGGAGCTCGCGGCGTCGTCCGGCGGGCGCGGTCCGGGCCTCCTCCGCGCGCTCCGCCAGGCGCGCGCGGACGATCTCGCAGGCGAGGCCCTCGACGCTCCCGAACCAGTCGTAGTCTTTGGCCGCCAGCGGCACCGCCCGCGCGGCCAGCCGGAGGAGCGGCTCCAGCGCCTCCTTCTTCTTGCGCATCTCGGCCAGGACCGCGCGCGCCTCCAGCGCCCACTCGTATTCGGGCAGCAGCCCCGAGTCCAAGAGGGCCGAGCGGTCGGGCAGGCTGAAGTCGCGCTCGAACCCGGCCGGGGTCATCATCTCCAGCTGCCTGGGGGACGAGACTTGCCGCAGATTGCGGAGGAACCGCTGGGCGGCGGCGTCCACGAAAAGGCGGCACTTCTCGCTGGTGTCGTCGAGGAACGCCTTGCGGCGGTCGGGCGGGAGGAGCTTCCCCTTGTCGGATTCGACGAGGGCCCTGGCCTCGACGAACCTGCCGGCGTCGATGAGCCTGCCCCACTCGTCGTCGAACTCACGGGAAACCGTCTCCGGCTTCGAGAGGCCGGCGATCGCCAGCTGGGCCTTCTTGAGGAGATCGCCGCTCGCGGCCAGCCCGCGGTCCTTGGAGGCCTGGAAGTCCTTGACCGCCTTCTCCAGCAGGGCGCGCGCCTTCTCCGGGTTGTCCCGAGCCTTCTCGGCCATCTTGAGATGCGCCTTGCCGCGCGTCTGGTAGGGGAAGAAGTCGTACCACCGGCTGTAGGTGCCGGGGGCGACCTCCCACCGGATGCGGCACTCGCGCTTCTCGATGCGCGCGTTGTCGAGTATCGGATCGAGGACGTCGATGACGCCCTGGGGGTCGGTATCCACCAGGCCGGCGGCGCGTTCGGCCTCGGGGACGGATCGGGCGTATACATCACGCCCGGCGCGGGGGATGGTGACCTCTTCCTGGGCGAGGGCAAATAGGATCGCGGCAAGGGCTGCCATACGGCCCAGTCTATCTCACGAGGCCCGGCAAGGCCAGTCTAGTATCTCCTTCGGTAGACCTGGGTCGAGGAGAACGCGAGCCCCGGCATGATATTGGGGGCGCTTGAGTCGAAGACGACGATCGTCCCGTCCCAGGAAACCACCGCTGAATCGCTATCCCCGCTGGTCTCGCCGGCGAAAATCGTCATGGAAACCCGCACCGTCGTGGAGTTCACCATATCCCTCAAGAAAACATCATCCGCCCCGTTCGTGTCGTCCCCCACCAGGTTGGGGGCAATAGAAGAAAATGTCACGAATCGGCCGTCATACGAGACGGAAGGGTATTCGCAATCCGAAAGGGCCTGCGTGCCGTCGGAATTCACGGAGACGCGGATCGTCTGGGCCGCGCCGCCGTACATCGGCCCTCTCATGTAGATATCACGGCAGCCGTTGAGGTCAGTCAACGTCGGCAGAAGATCGGTGGCTTCTGTTTCGAACGCCACAAACCGGCCGTCCCCCGAGATGGCCGGGCTCTGGCTGTCACCGTTTCCCGGGCCTGCTCCCCCTGACCTTACCGAAACGAGGATCGCCGAACCATCCACCGGGGCCTGCCCGACGGTGTACCTCCTGTAATAAACGTCCTCGCCTGGACCGGTATCAGACGTATTCAGGTTAGTCGCGGCGGAATACCACGCCACGCACACATTGCCGTCCCCCATGGCGACTACCGGCCCCTGGCTGTTGCCATCGCCTGCAATGTCCCCCGCCCCGTTCGTGGATACCATTATGGTATCTCCGCTCGTTATGCTGGAGAATGTGCTTACCGGAATCCGCCGCAGGTATATCTGGTTTCTCGATCCCGACGAGGGATCTGCGACTACGTCGCTCGAATACGTATCGAAAACCACGAATACATAGGTCCCGTTGCATGTCACGTCCGGCTTATTATAACTACCATTGTTCGCCGTGGCCGACTCAGATACGTTCACGGAGACGGGCACGGTGACACCCGTCAAGAGGTCTCGGACGAATACGTCAGATACATTGTTCGAATCGAATCCGGAGGGGGCGATATTAGAGGCATAGGAGGTGAACGCCACGAAGCGCCCGTCCGGCGATATCCGGGGTCTGTAGCTATCGCCATTGCCGGGGCCCGTACCGGCGTTGTTTACCGAGACAAGGCGCGTGAACCCGGTTTCCATGTCGCGGACGAAGACGTCCGATACGGTGTTGGGGTCCATAGGGTCGATGTTCGACGCGCGGGACTCGAAGACAACGACCCGGCCATCCGCGGACATGTGAGGATACCGGGCACTGGCGTCGGCTGGCCCACCGCTGTACGAGCGAGACACCAAGTCTATGTCCAAGACGAGTACCGAATCGTCGTTGACGTTGCCCTCGCAGCCGCCGACCGGCGCGCCCAAGACCAGCGCCATCCCCAGGACCACCCCCAACGCGCGCCGCATCGTGTTCATAACACCTCCCCTGGTTATAAATCAAAGCGTTTGATTTATAATCACCCCTAGAACTCGTGGGTGTATCCCACCGCGAAGTTTATGGAGTCGCCCCCCGCGTCCGCCGCCACGTCCACGGACCTCAGCTTCCCATCCTTGCTCGTCCAGGAGAGGCCCACCCCGTAGGTGAAGATGTTGAACGCCTCTCGGTCCGTCTCCATTACGAGCTTGTACATCCCCGTCACCGGCATGTTGTCCTTGTCACCCCATGGGGCGTCGAACCTCCTGTAACCGATCCGGGGGAAGATGAACATAGTGTCGGAAAGCTGTATCCGGTATTCGGCCCCCAGTGAGAAATTCATCGCGTCCTCGAACTTCTCCTGGCCGGGATAGACCGGATCCTCGGCCGTCGCGCTCCAATCGATCCACTGGAAGTCCAGGGTGAACCGCAAGGGCGTTCCTTCCAGTAGGTAGAACGTAAGACCAATGTTCACCTGCTGCGGCATGTCGAAGGCCGGGAGGATGTCCGGCTCGATGTCGAACTCGTACTTGATGGCGCTGTGGTAGGCTGCGCCGAAGTTGACCTTGACGGAGCTGGCGTCGTCGTAGACCCCCACGAGGACACCCAGCCCGAATCCGAAGGCCACCGTGGTGTCGTCATCCTCCGTGGTGAACGTGAAGACATTCTGGATGTTGGTCTTCTGTGTGAACTCCCACCGCTCGTAGCTCAGGTCGAGCCCAACCCCCCCGGCCACGTGCGTCAGGAAGCCCGAGTCGTTCAGCCGGAAGTCCTTGGCGAACGCCACGCGGAACCTCGAGAAGGACTGGTCCACGTTGGACTGCGGCGAGAACGCCGTCTGGCCGGGGCCTGTTAGGACATCCATCGCATACTTGATATGATAGGGCCGCGCGTAGCAGACCCCCAGCGCCATGAGGTCCTTTTCCTCGCCGAGCTGAGTCACGAAGCCGATGAACGACGGGATAACGGCCGGATCAACCATGATCATCTCCGCCTCGGCCTTGGTGTCGATGGTTCCGCCGGTGCGCTCCTGTTTGACCGGATAGGCGGTATACGTGTGGTACGCGATCGCCGCCGAGTCCGGCTGGACGGCGATCCCAGCGGGATTCAGCCAGATGGAGACCGGGTCGTCCTCGAAGGCGGTGTAGCTGCCGCCCATCGCCTTGGTGCGGGCGCCCAGTTGCTGGTCCTGGGCGAGCGCCGCCGAGCAGAGCGCAAGAACCGCCGCCAGCGTCGTGGTGGCTCTCATGGGGTTCCCTCCCAACCGAGCCGATTATAGGACCGGCTGGAGCACCTGCAAGCTATTATTTGTAAAAACCTTCCGCGGCCGAGGCCCGTCACCGCCCCAGGCGCCGGAGCAGCTCCGCCAGGGGCAGGCCCGGTTCCCCCAGCGCCGCGCCGAAGCGCCGGCGGGCCTGCTCGACCCGGGCCGCCTCGACCGCCCCGTCGGGTTTCAGCGGAAACAGATGCGGACTCGGCCGGTCCGGCAGGAAGACCGGCAGGAAATACTTGGAAAGGAGATCGTCGAAAACCACCGTGGAGCCCGCCGCGCCCCCCGGCCGCGCAGGCCCCCACTCCGCCAGCGTCGGCAGGCCCAGTCGCGGGCCCAGCCGCCCGCACAGCTCCAACCAGAAGGTCATCCCCAAATTGCCCGCATCCCCTGGGAACCGCAGCGCGTATCGGGGCACCGCGCCGCCGCCGAGGGCGTCCGCCAAGTTCTGCACGAAACCGTAAAGCGGCCCCTCCCCGGCCGATCCCAGCGCCCGCCCCCAGAACGCCCCGGCCGTCACCCGCGCGGCGAAATCCTGAAAGCCCCGCCGGGCCCCCTCCAAGTCGGCCTCGAAAGAGAGTTCGTCCACCCGCCCCAGGTAGGCCTTCAGATCCGCGCTGCGGTCGGGCGACGAGGCCACCTCAGCGGCCCTCTCCATGAATCCCCCCAGTAGGACCGGCAGGAGCGAGGACTCCGTCCCCAGCGGCCGCGCGTCCAGCGCCGCGTAGACCAGGACCGGGAACCGCCGCCCCGCCTTGTCCCGCGAGGCCGCGATCGCACCGCCCACGGCGCGACCCGTCGAACGGCTGCGGTAGATGAACCTCCGCGGCGGCATGGCCTCGAAGGCCGCCTCCCACGAGGCGCCCAGCCCCTGCCGCGCCCCGGCGATCCCCTCCTGGAGCCATTCGTCCAGCGCCTCGAGCTCCGGGACCGGCGGCCCGTGGCGCACGAAGTCCGCAAACAGCGGCACCTTGCCGAAACAACCGGGCTGGAGGCGCATCACGGCCCCACCTTGTCGGGCAACTCGAACTTCGTGAAGAACCCCTTTTGGAAGGGATTCACGGCGTCCTCCGCCTCCACCACGGCGTCGGCGTAGAACTCCTGGCTTGTGCCGAGCCGCGTCACCTGGAACTTCCAGGAGCAGGCGAACGCGCGCTCCCCCTGCGGCTGCGGGGCGCCCGAGGCCACCAGCCGCAGGAGCCCCCACTCGTCCTTGAACTCCCTGTCCACCCAGGACTCCACGGCGCCCACGCGTATGGCGATCCTGGCGCCCGGCGCCTCGCCCTCCTTCCAGACGACCTCGCCCCGCCCGTCCGGCCGATCGTTGTGGTTGAACTCGTGCTTGCCCACCCCGAACCTGACGTGCGTGACCCCCTCCCGCTGCTTGAGGGTCACCGCCACCGGCACGGCCACCCTCTCGCCGCCCCCCTTGTAGAGCGCCTGGCGGAACGACTCCGCCCTGCGGACGGCCGCGTTGAACTCGCGGGAGAACTGAACAAGCGGCTTGCCCTCCAGATTGAGCGCGTTGAGTGCCCTCAGATCCCCGAGCGCCGACCAGAAGGCCCCGCTCTGGGGATTGAACAGCTGCGAGAACGTCCTCAGCGAGGCCGACTGCGCCGCGTCCTCCACGAACGGGTAGCGCCCCTTAAGGTTGTCCCTGTAAGTCTTGGCCACGGCGCGGTCCCATAGGGCGTCCGCCTCCGATTGGGCCTCCGCCGCGAGGGCCTGTCGGGCATTCTCGAGGGCCTGCTGGAGGACCTGGCGGAGGCGATCCCGGTGGCGCGGCGCCGCCTGTCTGGCGGCGGCGTCGAGCCCCCGGCCCGCCTTCTTGAAGGCCTCCAGGAGCGGCTCCAACTTCTTCTCCTTGAGCGCGGGCACGATACGGGCCCCCGCCTGCGTGGAGCCCAGGAAGTCCTCGAGGGCCTGCTGGAACTCGTAGAGGACGTTCCGCGCCTCCTGGAGAGGCTTGAGATCGACCGGGGTCTTCACCTCACCCTCGGAGACCCGGAGCGCCTGGCCCTCCCATACGCCCGCGAAGAGATCCTGGTAGGGCGACGAATCGCCCGAGAGGACCTTGAGCCTGGCCGCGGCGTCCTCCAGGTTCTGGAAAGGCACGAGCTGGACGCCCTTGAGGAACTCGTCCCACTCCCGGGCGTGCTTCTCAACGTGGCGCTGCCTGAGCTCCTCCTCCACCTGGGCGGCGGTCTTGTCGATCTTCAGCTCCGCGTAGCGGCGCGCCAAGGCCTCGCTCTTGGAGCGCACCGCGGACTTCACGTAGTCGTTCCACCCCTGCTGGGTGAAGAGCGTCGAGAATTCGTAGCCGAACTTGAGGAGATCCTTGCCGCGGCCCTTAAGCAGCGAGTCCCCCGTCACCTTCCCGGGGAATTCCCGCTTGCCGGAGGAGACTATGTCCTGGTAGCTCTGCATGATCCACAGGGCCTGGGCAAGCTCCTCGTTGATCCGGTTGATGATGCCCCGTTCTATGACGATCTTCCAATCCTCCGGGCGGTCGAGCTGCGTCAGGAAGAACATGAGATGGCGCTCCGCGGCCGGCGGCGGCTCCCCGCCCCCCAGCCCCGCGGTCCAGCGGTTCTCCGACCGCAGGACGCGCTCGATCACCTCGCGGTTCTTCTCCGGCGAGAGATCCCCGGCCAGCATCTGGCAGACGCGGTGGAGGTCGCCGAGGCGCTCGTAGTCCTCCGCGGTCTTGCCCTCCTTGCGGAAGAGCTCTCCGAGCTCGGCCTGGATCCTACCGCCGGCGGGATTGAGGAAGAACTTCCTGAGCGCACCGAAGTACGCACTCCTCGCGGCGGCCTCCACGTCGCCTCCGCGGTAGAGGCCCCACCGCAATCTGAGCGGGGCGCCGCGACGCCCGTGGCGGTCGAGCTCCTCGACCTCCCGGCGAAGGCCGTCGAGGGCCTCGATCGCCGCCTGCGCCGGGCCCGATGCGGCCTCCCGCGCCCTCAGCGCCGCAGATTCGACCGCCCCCAGGAGGGAGCGGTTCCCGAAGAACGACACGACGAACGCCGCCGTCAGCACCACCGCCGCCAGGGCGGAGCCCCCGAGCGCCGCGGCGTAAGCCACCTTCCGGCGGCGCTGCACCCTGACCGAAGACCGCGCCAGGTGCTGGTCGGTGAAGATGATCTTGGTGAAGAGGTGGTTGATGAAGTAGCTCTTCTTCTCGACCACGGGGGAGGCGGCCGAGGCGGTTTCACGCAGGCCGAAGGCGGCGCCCAGCGACCGGATCACCTGGTCGATGGGCGTTCCCTCCTGCGTGCCGCTGGTGAAATAGAAGCCCCGGAAGACGGCGCTTTCCTGGAAGGGGTTCGGCCGGAAGAGGGCCTCCACGAAATCCCCGAGGCGCTTGAGGGCCATCTGGAACTGGACGGGGAAGAGGTAGATGTTCTGCTTCTTGGCGGCGGGCCGCTCTGCCGCCAGGGCCGCCAGCCTCTGGCCGGCCAGGGCATGGTAGAGCCTCCGCGACTCCTCGTCGAAAATCTCCCGGTACGGCTTGCCGGGGGAGGCCGTGTAGGGGAACGTGCAGCCCCATACCTGCGCCCGATCCTGTCGGGTGTAGTCCTCGAAAAATTCCACGAATCCCTGGATCAGGTCGCACTTGGTGAACATCAGGTAGACGGGAAATACGATCTCGAGCTGCTTGACGAGCTCATCGAGGCGGTCGCGTATGTTCTTGGCGTGGGCCTGCACGGCCTCGTCGCCGGCGGAGAGCAGCTCGGCGACGCTGACGGCGACTATGGCGCCGTTGATGGGCCTGCCCTTGCGGGCCTTCTTGAGCATCCCCAGGAAGGCGAGCCACTCGTCGCGGTCGTCGAGCTCCGTGGTGTACCTGCCGGCGGTGTCGAGGAGTATCCCCTCGTCGGTGAACCACCAGTCGCAGTTGCGCGTGCCGCCGACGCCCCGGACGCCCCTGCGCCCCTGGCTGACGTAGGGGAAGTTCAGCCCGGACTCCTGCAGGGCGGTGCTCTTGCCGGCCCCCGGCGGGCCTATGATCATGTACCAGGGCAGGGCGTAGAGCGCGCCGCTGCCCAGCCGCGAGTTCTTGAGGGTGGCGATGGCCTCCTCGAGCTGGCGGTTGACCGCCTCGATCTCGGAGCGCTGGTCGGGCCGGGCGCCCTGGAGCTGCTCCTGGCCCTGGGCCCGCAGGCGGCCCTCTATGGCCAGGGCCCTGCGCACCTCCAAGAGCCTCTGTGTGAGCACGAGGATGACGAAGATCACAAGGACCGCCGCCGAGAGGATCGCCCTTATCTTCTTGTCCCAGCCCAGCGCCTCGCCGCCGAACCAGACCGCCAGGAGCAGGATCACCAAGATCAGGATGACCACACCCCCGACCTGGTTGACCGCCGAAATCAGCCTCTTCATCTCCCCCGCCCCCTATTCCAGGATCTTCTGCACGCCGCCGGACCGCAGGCCGAGGAGGAACGACAGAAGCAGGTAGAGCCCCAGGAGGAACAAACCGCAGGCGGCGGCCGCCAGCCACGCGGGGAACTTCCTGGCCAGCGCCGGCAGCGCGTCCGGGGGCAGCCAGCGCGGCGAGAGGCCCTGCGACTCGGGGGGCAGGGCCGCCTTTATCTCCCGCAGGAGGGTGTCCATCAGGATCTTCTTCTTCTCCATCCCCTGGAGATCCACGTACTTCCCGCGGAATCCGAGCGCCAGGCAGAGATAGTAGACCTCCATCACCTGGGCGTTCTTTGCCCCCCGCGCCGCGTCCACCTTGTTGTAGAATTCCTCCCCCGCGGAGAAGTCGTTGAAGTAGGCCAGCTGGAGCGGCTTGTCCGCCCACGAGTTCCTCAGCGGCCAGTCGGACGTCAGGATCGTCTCGTCTATGAACGCCGCCAGGGCGTACTTGGCCGCCTGGACGTCCTGCTGCGGTATGTCCGCCTGCCGGGCCCGGGCGTCCATCTCCCTGAACCGCTCGTCGATCTTGGCCCGGAGGATCTCTGGATCGCCGGGGTCGCCGGAGCGCTTGAGCTCCAGCCCGAACGCCAGGAGATCCGCGCAGAGATCCGCCAGCCCGCCCCGTGGGGAATCCGCGATCGCGGCCATGCCTTATTCTTTCACCGCCATGAATTCCAGCCTGAGCTGCTTGAATTCCGGAGGCAGGTAGAACGCTATCGTGCGCGACTTGCGCACCGCCTCCCAGTGCTCGCCCTGGCGGTCCACCTGGAAGTAGGTCCGGCCGGGCTGGACGGGTATCTCCGCCGGCGGCGTCGGCATGTGCCTGAGGGCGATCCCCCGCAGGGCCGCCGCGATCAGGCCGTCCACCCGGTCCACCGAGCTCACCTTGGCCTTCAGCGGCACCTCGCGGGCTATCTTCTCCTCGGGGACGTCGGCCATCACGGCCAGGTAGAGCTGCGCCCCCTCAAGGAGCCGCTCGTCCGCCAGCCTGCCGGTGAAGAGCGACTCGCGGGGACGCTCCAGCTGGATCGCGGTGCAGCGCGTGGGGATCACCGTCTCCAGGAGCTGGCGGATGCGGGCCTCCATCGCCGCGAAGCTGGCGCCGGGATTGTCGTGCTCGTAGAGCGGCAGGTCCTTCGGATGGCCCTCCCCGGCGAACGTCATCAGCTGGCCGGCCGCCCGCGCCATCGCCAGGAACGCGCCCTCGGGGTGCGCCTCCGGGTGCGCGTGGTAGTGCATCAGGACCGGGACGGCCGAGTTGACCGTGTGGAGGAACCAGAAGTTGGCGGCCTCCGAGAGCGTGAACTCCACCAGCCCCTGGGCCCTCTGGCGGCGCGCCCTGGAGAGCTCCTCGCTCTTGGAGGAGAGTATCTCCAGCACGCGGCGGAGAACCCCTTGCAGCATCGGCGAGGCGGAGAGGTACAGGCACGGCGGCGCGAAGGCCTCGTTGAGGGCGTACTTCCCGCCGGCGCCGCGGACCAGCTCCGCCGCCTTCAGCCAGGAGAAATCGTCCAGCGGCTCCCCCTCGAAGGCCACCCTCAGCGACTTCACGCCCACCACCACGGGGCGCTCGCCGGATCCTGAGTGCTCGTCGATCAGGTTGACGACCTTGCGCCTGTAGCGGGCCGACCCGGTATCTCCGGTCCCTTCCGGGGCGCAGGCCGCACCGCCGGGACGCGCCAGCGGCACCGCGAGGTATACTCCCAACGAAGTCTTCTTGGCGTCGAACGACCCCCCGATCGGCCGCGCCGGCGGCAGGGGATCCGCCGCGGGGGCGTCCACGCACAGCCCGTCGGGGAAGACCGCCGCGCACTGGGAGATCGCCAGCTCGCCGCCGGCGAGCGCGTCGGGGTCGATCCTCAGCCGGAGGAAACCCGTCCCCAGCGGCTGGAGCGCCTGGAGGCGCCGGCCCAGCAGCCCCTCGTAATACCTGTCCCACTGCTGGAAGTGGTGGGGCGTCAGGAACATCCCCTCGCTCCACAGCACCTTCTGGAGATAATCCACGGGCTGCTCCTCTACTTTCCCCTCCGGACGCGGTAGCCGGTGAACTCCCAGACGGCCGCGTCCGCCTCGCGCACCGGCACGACCACCTTGCGCGGCTGCCCCGCCTCTTCACGCGAGTAGAGGCCCAGCACGCCGACGAACCGGACGGAGACGTCGGGGATGCCCAGATCGACCTCCTGGGGCTTGTCCCCCTCGGCGCCCGGGAAGACCGTGACGGTCTTGACGGAGACCAGATCCTCCGCCAGGGTCTCCTTGTCCTTCGTCCAGAGCCCCTCGATCGTGGCCCGCTCGAACCGCGCGTTGTCCTTCAGCAGGTAGATGCGGACGTCCACCGGCGTGGACTCCTTCCGGTCGTTCTCGTTGAGCGGCTTGATCCCGAGCACCTGGAGCCTCAGCGGCGCGGCGCAGGCCCCCAGGAGCGCCAGGGCGACCGCCGGCGCGACCTTCGGCCTCATGGAGATCCCTCCTCTTTCTTAAGGGTGCGCTCGGAATCCGGCGGCGGCGTCTTGGGCTCCGCCGACGAGTGCGATCCGAGGTACCCCTTCCGGACGTTGGGGTAGATCATCTCGTTGAAGAGCCTGCTGTTCTCGGCGAATATCTCCCCGAATATCTCCGTGTAGCGCTTCCACGCGCGCTTCTCGAGGCTGGCGAAGACGCCGCCCCCTTTCCCGCGGGCCTCCGCCTCCACCGCCTTGGGATCCAGCCGGCGCAACACCGCCGCCAGCGCCTCCTGAACTCCCGCCAGGAGACCCAGCTGGTGCATCGTCAGGTCCTTGAAGGCGTTCTCCAGGGCGTCCCGCACCGCCTGGGCCGAACGCGCCCCTCGCCAGTCCAGGAGGAACTTCCCGAGCTCCTGCGGCGTGGCCGCCGACTTCACCGGGTTCTTCTCCTGCGAGAATACCATGGTGAGGTCCGCGCTGAACTGGGACTCGAACTCCTTGCGGCCCTTGAGGCTCCTGGAGACCCACTCCAGGGTGACCTCCACCACCTGCGAGATGAGCTTGGCGAAGAGCTCCACCTGAGCGGCGTCCTCGAAGGCCCCCTCCCCAACGAAGCGCCGCGACAGCTCGACGACGGCCTTGGCCCCCGCCTGGAAGAGCTCCTCGCGCCGCTGGATCTCGGCGTCCCTCTGCCGCACCATGGTGCCCCTGTCGGCGGCCTCCGGCGCCTCCCCCGGCCTGAACCGCGCCTGCAGCTGCGAAAGCACTGCCCGCGCCCCCTCCGGCCCGGCCGGGGCGACCGCCGAGCGGATCGCGTCCTTGATGGCCTTCCGGCGCTCCTCCGCCGAGAGGCCCGCGTGCCGAGCGTAGAGCACCGACAGCTCGTCCGCCAGCCTCGAACTCAGGCGGGAGGGATCCACCACGACCACCGTCTGCTCCGCGGCCTCCTCCATCAGGAGGAACCGCAGCACGTAATTCCCGATGGATATGCGGTCGCCGTCGCGGAGCTCCTGGTCGACGTTCGGCTCCAGCCTCCGGTCGTTGAGGAACGTGCCGTTGGTGCTGCCGAGATCCACTATCCGGTAAGAGCCTCCCGCGCGGTCGATCCGCGCGTGCCGGCCGGAGACGCGCTTCTCCACGTCCGGCAGCACGACGTCATTGGCCGCGGCGCGCCCTATGGCGGTCCGCTCCTTCTGGCAGACGTGCTCCGCCAGAGGCTTCTGACCGCCCCCCGCCGCCGTCACGACCAGCTTGAACGATGCCATTCAATCCTCACGACGGGCCCGGCGGCCCCGACAACTCCGCCAAGAGATCCCGGCACGCGTCGAATATCTCGCCGTCGCGCGCCGACCGCCGGAAGAGCTCGACGTCGACCCTAGTCTGGAGCTCCCCGAGCTCCGCCAGCACCCTGTCGAGGACCTCCTCGGGCCGGTCGCCGGGATAGTCCGCGTGATTGGCGCACACGCTGAATCCCGGGACCGCCGTCGCCAGCTTGAACCCCAGCAGCACCAGATCGCACCACAACCGCTGCGGCACGGCCGCCTTGAAGCCCTCGCGGTCCCCACGCGCGTACAGGATCGAGGAGGGGCCGAATATATCCGGCTCCCCCTCCACGATCGCCTGGATCTGGGCGGCGACCCTGGGCCCCGAGGGCCCGCCCCGGTCCTCCAGCCACAGGGCCAGCTTTTTCAGAACGCGCTGGACGGCGTCGTCCACGGCGAATATGTCCCGCTCGTCGTTCGCCAGGAGCGTCCTGAAAAGGAGCATGCCCAGCGGATAGAGGTCGCACGGCACGTGGAAGCGGCGGAAGAAGGCGACCCCGGCGTCGAACTCCTGTGCCTTGACCGATCCCCGCGCGCCCGCAGCCCCCTCCGGCAGGACCGCCGTGAAGGCGAATCCCCGCTCGACGCGCTCGCCAAGCATCCCCCAGAACGCGAGGCTCTCCAGCGCCCCGGAGGCGCTCGCCGGCACGACCCTCACGACGTCCCCCGGAAGGTACGCGTCGAGGCGGGCGGCATCCGAGCAGAGCGTGCCATCCAGGCGCGCACGCGGACCCTCGGCCGACGCCGACCGGATGGAGACCCGCATGGTCTCCTCGCGGCCGAATTCCGCCTCCCGCAGGAAGGGGGAGATATATGTCTTGTCGGCGTCGGTGCCCGGCTCCAGCAGCTCCGGACCCTCGTCCGTGCACAGGCGGCGCGGTCCGGCCACCCCGGCGAGCTTCACGCGGAATCCCCAGCGCGCCGGCATGCCCCCCCCGGGGTCGATCGGCCGCACCATCACCTTGGACGGCCCCAGCGCCAGGTGCGGCTCGCGGCAGCGGGCGTGGTATTCCCGCAGCGCCCGGCAAAGCCGGGAGAACAGCGCGAGCTTCAGCCGCAGGATCTCCAGCGCGAACCGAGGGCCGCCCTCGCCGCGGTAGAGCCATTGGAACGGTGAAGAATAGAGCCCGTCCAGCCGCGCAAGGAGCGCCTCGCGGCCCGGCCCACCCCGCTGGCGGGCCCGCGCCCTCACCGACTCCCACGAGGCCCCGCCCAGGAGATCGGCGAACTCGTCGTAGTGGAGCTCGCACGCTTCCATAGGGAGCATGCGAAACTCGTAGTACGACAGCGGCGTCAGCCGAGCCTCGGCCTGGACCGCCCCGCCCGCGGCGGGATAGCACTCCTCGCGGTCGGGGCAGCCGGCGCACGGGAACCGCTCCGCCAGCCGGCGCCGCTCCTCCTCGGGGAGCTTCTCGCGGAATATCGCCGAGAAATCCCGGTAGAGCTCGCTCCGCCTGCGTATCTCGACACGCCCCTTCGGCCGCTCGTCGGCGGGCGACCCGAGGGTGTAGAAGACCTTCGGCCCCTCGGCGGCGCACCTGCGGCAGTACAAGTAGCGCGCCGACGAGGATCCGTACTCCGGCAGCCCGTGCTCGCGCAAGAGCGCGTCGTCCTTGCAGTCCTCCAAGAGCCGGCGGCACCGGGGACACGGAGGATGGAAATAGACCCGCCTCCTGCGGCAAAACGTCACAGGTGGGCTTACAAGCGCATCCTCCCCGAAATCCAGGAGGGAAACCACGTCCGCGCCGGCGCAGAGCGCCAGGTTCTTCAGCTCCCTCCGCCACGCCTCCTCGATCTGGGGGTTGGTAAGCTCGTCCTTCTTGGGGCCAGGCCCGGAGGTCCGGTAGGCGCTACGCTGGATCTTGACCGCCAGGGGAAGCAGCAGGCCCCCCTTGCCGGAGACGATCCCTCCCAGCAGCACGCGCGAGTAACGCCCCGCGTCGCTGAGCGCGACGAAGGGATCATCCTGGCGCTCCAGCGCGTCTCCCTCGGCCAGCGCCAGCTCAAACCTCAGGAAACTCCCACCCCTCCCGAGAATCGGCGTCCCGGCGGCGGCATCGGCACTCTTCGCTGGATCCATAGCGGCCACGACCGAACGGTCCGGAGGGTCCGATCGGACGCACAATATTAACTCGCCGCATGGGGAGTGTCAAAGAGCCCTTGCTGACGCCGCGCGGACTTTATCCTTGACTTGTCCGCGCGCCGGGTGGACAAATTGGCCGGAAGGGCCCCGCGGCCCGGCCGATTTACCATGGATTCGCCCGGCGCGTCGATCGACTGGATAGTCCTGTCCGATCTCGCCCCCGGCCGGGAACCCGGCGGCCGGTCCCACGCCGTCGACAAGGACTCCCTTGACGAATTTCTCGGCGACATCGCCCCGACCGTCGACATCGGCGGCCTGAAGCTGACGTTCCGCAAATTCAAAGACTTCCGTCCCGAGCGGCTGGCCACACGGATCCCGGAGGCCGCGGCCCTCCTGTCCCTCAGGCAGCGCGCGTTGGATCTATCCGCGGGGAGGGGCCAGGCCGAATCCCTCCGGAAAGAGCTCGCCGGTCTCGCGCACCATCCGGAGCTGGCGGCGGCCGTCGAGGAAACCCCAAGGCCGCCGGCCGGGCGGCGCCCCCGCCGGCGCCGCCGCCCGCCGGGGGCATCTTCGATCTCGTGGACGCGGAAGGATCCCCTCCGGCCCGCCCGGCGCCGTCCGGCGCGCTCCAGGGTCTGATCGACGAGATGCTCGGACACGGACGCGCCTCCGCCGGCGGCCCTCCTCCCGCGGCTCTCAAGAAGCTCGCCGCGGGCGCCGAAGCGGCGCTTGGCCGCGTCCTCCGCGACGCCATGCTGCACCCGCCCTTCCGGCGGCTCGAGGCGTCCTGGAGGGGCCTGAGGTATTTCGTCAGGTCCCTCGACTTCCGCGCGAGCTGCCGCGTGAGGGTCGTACCCGCATCCGCGGGCGGTCTGCTACGGGCGGCGAAGGAGATCGCGCTGCCCCTGGCCGACGAGATCCACTCACAGGGCCGGCTCGTCTGCCTGCTGATCGATTTCGCGCTGGAGCCGTCTGAGGAAACGGCCGGACTTGCCAGGGCCGCCGCTGCGCACTCCGTGCCCGCGATAACATCCGTCGCTCTCGCCCGGCCTATCGAAGAGACCGCCGCCCGCTGGGCCGCCGGCGCGGCGGCGCTCGCGGGGACCGGCGACGCCCGCTGGCTGGCGCCCGTCGCCAACAGCTTTCTCCTGCGGGCTCCCTACGGGGCAAAGACGGATCCCGTCGGCGAATTCCCCTTCGAGGAAACCGGCCCTGGTCTGTGGGGTCTGCCGGGCTGGCTGCTCGGCGCGATGGTCTCCGCCGCCGTCGTCCGCACCGGCTGGGGGGTGGACTTCGCCGGGCGCGCCGCGGCCGAATCGCTGGAGTCCCTCCCGGCGCGGCCCGCCGAGATCAGGCCCGGCGAGTGGATCCAGATACCCCTGGAGGAGGATCTCGGAGAGTCGGACGCGAGGGCGCTTGATGAGGCGGGCATAATCCCGCTGGTCTGCCGCCGCAACTCCGACCGCGCATTCGCCGCCGGCGGCGGCCGGCTGAGGGAGGCCCTCTTCGCCGCGCAGGTCTCCGCCACGATGGAATCGCTGATGCCGAACATCGATCCGACGCGCAGCCCGTCGGAGATCGCCCGCACGATCGGGGCCGGGCTGGAGCTGATGGGGCTCACGGAGCGGGGGCCCGAGCTGGCGGTGGAAGCCGGGGCTGCCGAGGCGCCCCCGCGGATCCTGCTGCGCGTCCGGCCGGTGGGCCCGCGGCTGCGCGGCCTGCCCGAACTGAACCTCGAGGTACCGATCCCCCTGCGATGAGGAGGAGCGCATGAAGCCCATGGGCTGGCGGTTCCTGGTCGCCGCGGATCTTGGGCTCGACGCGAAAGGGCCGGTGAAAATTCCCCCGGGAGGGGCTGAGGAGATCCGGGGCTCCCTCGGGACCGCGCCGGAGGCCGCCGCGCGGGGGCTCGCGTTCCTGATGAACCACGCGTCGGGCGCCGTCGAGGTGGAGGCGCTTTCGGCGCCCGCCAAGGAGCTCCCGGACCGCTTCCGCGAACAGGTCCTCGAGCCGGAGATGCGCGAGCTCCGCAGCCCGCCGCTGGGCATGATCCTCCTGGACTACGATTTCTCGCACCAGCCGGGCGACCTTGCCGCGCTGAAGGAGATGGCGGAGATGGCGCGGGCGATCCAGGCCCCGATAGTGGCGGGGGCATCGCCCGCCTTCTTCCGCCTTAGGGAGCTCAAGCTCCTGCCGAAGCTCCCGGATCTCCCGCAGCGGCTGGCGGACGCCGCGCACGCCGGCTGGCAGCGGTTCCAGAAGGAGGAGGCGGCCCGCTGGACGGTCCTGACGGTGAACCGCTGGCTGATGCGCGCCCCGGCGGAGGGCGAGAAGCCGGAGGAATTCCTCTGGGGCCGCGGCACGTGGCTGGTGGGGGCGGCGGCGGCGCGCTGCGCCCGCTCCGGCGGGCCGGTGCTGGACATCTCCGGCCCCCGCGCCGGCGGCTTCACGGGCCTGCCGACCCGACCGTACTTCAAGGCGGCCAACCAGTCCGTGCCCCTCTCGACCGAGATCGAGTTCCCCGACATGGCGGCCCAGGAGCTGGCGCGGGCGGGGTTCCTGCCGATCTCCGGCAGGACGGGGAGCGACATGGTGATGATACCCATAGCCGTCAACGCCTACCGGAGCTCGCCGGGGCGCCTCACCGTCAGCGGGACCCTCGCCTACCAAGCGGCGGCGGCCAGGCTGGCCCAGCACTGCGCGCTGCTGGTGGACGAGATGCCCCGCGACGCGGCCGAGGCGGCGGCGTTCCTGCGGACGTCGATCCTGGAGATGCTGGGTCCCTTGGCGGGCAAGGATCCGGAGGCGGCCGTCAAGGTCACGCCCGTCGAGTCGAGCGACCGGGAGGGGAAACCCGTCAAGCTCGCCGAGATCGTCGTCCAGCCGGACGCCCGGATCGAGGGGATGGAGTTCGGGCTCGTGCTGCAAATCCCGCTCCGTTAGGTGCGAGATCCGATGGTGCTCGGCCTTCACCCGTTGGATTTGGCGGTCTTGGGCGGCTACCTCATCCTGATCGTGTCGGTCGGCACGTACGTCGCCCGCCGCGTCAGGGACACCAGCCACTACTTCATGGGCGGGTGGAAGTTCGGCAAGATCGTCATGATCGCCCAGTCGTTCGGCGCCGGCACGAGCTCGGAGCACCCCGTGGGCATATCGGGGGGCGCCTACAAGATCGGGATATCCGCCCTCTGGTACTCGTGGAAGTACCTCTTCGTGACCCCATTCTACTGGCTCCTGGCGCCCGTCTTCCGGCGCCTGAAGTTCATGACGACCTCGGACTTCTACGAGCGGCGCTACGGGGCCGGATTCGGGGCCGCCTACTCGGCCTACGCGGTGGCGTTCCTCACGATGCACGTGGGGGCGATCCTCCTGGCGGCCTCCAAGATGCTCGAAGGGGTGACCGGCGGGGCCGTCCCCTCGGAGTGGGGGATCATCGGGATGACCGCGGCCTTCCTGCTCTACAGCTTCATGGGGGGCCTGGTGTCGATCGCGGTAACCGACGTGATCCAGGGAATCTTCGTCATCGCGATGTCATTCTACCTGATCCCGGCGGGGCTCGGGAGGATCGGCGGCGCGGGGGCCCTCCACGACAGGCTGGGGGAGGGGATGTTCGACCTGTGGAGGTCGGCGGACATCAGCCCTTTCACCATTGCCGCCCTGAGCCTCAACAGCCTCGTGGGGATCGTGGTCCAGCCGCACATCATGTCCACGGTCGGCAGCGGCCGCACCGAACTGAACGCGAGGATGGGCTTCACCTACGGCAACTTCGTCAAGCGCATTTGCACGATCGGATGGGCCTACGTGGGTCTTATGGGGGCGGTCCTCATCCCCGGCTTGGGGGAGGCGGAGCGTGAAACCTGCTTCGGGCAGCTCTGCCGCATGCTCCTGCCGGCGGGGGGACTGGGGCTCACCATCGCATGCATCATGGCGGCGAACCTGGACAACTGCGCCACGTTCGTGGTGAACGCCAGCACGGTCTTCACCCAGAACATCTACCGGCGGTACCTGGCCAAGGGAGCGTCCGACAGGCACGCGCTGCGGGTGGGGCGGGCGGCGACCCTCGCGGTCACCGCCGGGGGCATCGCCTTCGCATTCTCCTTCACGTCGGTCATCGACGCGCTGCTGAGCATAGAGAACATGATCGCGTACATGGGCATCTCGTTCTTCGGGGCCGTCGTCTGGCGCCGCGCGAACCGATGGGGCGCATGGGCGAGTCTCCTGGTTTCGCTGGCGGTCTACTACGGCGGATCCTACTGGCTGCACGTCCGGCATCTGCCGTCGTTCGACCTCCAGAAGTTGCTGAGATTCTACCCCGGCCTGTCGACGATGGCGATCGGGGTGGGCTTCCTGGCGCTGGTGGCCGCCAGCCTGCTGACGCGCCCCGAGCCCGAAGGCCGGATCGAGGACTTCTACAGGCGCCTCCACGCGCCGGCTACCGGCACGGAGCCGGCCGCGGAGGAAGGATGGGAATCGAAATGATCGGTGAAGACGCGCCCCCGGGCCGCGGCCCGGATCCCGAGGAGGACGGCAAGGGCCTCCTTGTCGTCGACCTCCTCTCGCTGGGACGCCGCTTCTCTTTCCGCCGCTATCGTGAAGACCTGGCGGGGTTCGCCGCCGCGTGGGTCGTGGTGGCCGCCCTGGTCGCGCTGGCCCTCTGGTGCGCCGGCCTGGGGGGCCGGTGATCTCAGGCCCCGCCGCCAGCGGCGGGCTCCGCGGGCTCCTCCCCCAGCAGGCGCCGGTAGAGGTCGCGCACGCGCCGGTAGAAGCCGCTGGTGTGGAACGACGCCGCCAGCCCCAGCCTCTTGTGGTCGTAGTGGTGCATGAACTCGTGGACGACGGTGTTGAGGAAGGTCCGGAAGGCGAAGACCTGGCGGCGCACGGCGGTGCGGAAGGCCACGGTGATGGCGCCTTCGCGGTCGCACGTCCCGTAGAGCTTCCAAACCGCCTTCCGGCCGCGGAACCGGGCGTACGCGGCCTCCCTGACCTCCAGCCGCGCCGGCGTGATGCGGGCGGCCTCGCAGAGCAGATCCAGCACCGCCTGGGTGGCCTCGCGGACCCGCGACTTGTCCCCCGCGGCGAGCCACAGGGCCAGCTCGTCCACCTTCCGGCGCATGGAGGGGGTCACCCGAAAGTCGACGCCCGCGATCGCGTTCGATATCTCGTAGGCCCTTTTCTCCGCCCGCGTGAATCGTCTCATCGCCACTTGTGTATCGGCAACCCCGTGGGAGGATTGAAGAGGAAACCGCCCCGCCCCGAGATCCCCGCCGCGTCGCCGCGATCCAACATGCCGCCTGCCGGCCCCATATCATAGGTGGGGATCCACCATCGACGTCAGGAGGCGGGAACCATGAGAGAAAGAAGACGCGCCGCCGGCAGAAGGGCCGCCAGGGGGTGCTCTCGGAGATCCTTCATCAAGGGGCTGGGGGCGGCCGGCCTCGCGGCGGCCCAGCACGGCCCGTCCCACGCCGACGGGCTCACCCACAAGCAGCTGGCCGCCATGTACACCGACATGCTGAAGATCCGCCTGTGGGAGACGAAGATCAAAGACCTGCTCCTCAAGGGGGGATTCCGCGGCGTCGCGCACCTCTACGTGGGACAGGAGGCCGTCGCCGTCGGGGTCTGCGCGGCGCTTCGGCCCGACGACTACATCGCCAGCAACCACCGAGGCCACGGCCACCTGATCGCCAAGGGCGGCGACATGAACCGCATGATGGCGGAGATCACCCACAAGGCGGGGGGATACTGCGGGGGATACGGCGGCTCGCTGCACATAACGGACGTGAGCCTGGGGATCCTCGGCATGAACGGCATCGTGGGCGCCTCGCACCTCTTCGCCGCCGGGGCCGCCTATGGCATCAAGGTGAAGGGCACCGATCAGGTGGCGGTAAGCTTCGGCGGCGACGGATCCATCCAGGGGAACTTCTTCAGCAGCGCCGCCAACGCCGCCGCGACTTGGAAGCTCCCCTGGATATGCATCATCGAGAACAACGCCTTCCAGATATGGGTGCGCGCATCCGACGTCTACGCCACCCCGGACCTGGCCCAGAGGGCGGCCGGATACGGCATCGAGGGCCGCGTCGTGGACGGCAACGACGTCCTGGCCGTCTACAACGTGTCGCGCCAGGCCGTGGAGAAGGCGCGCGCCGGCGGCGGGCCCACGCTGATCGAGTGCAAGACCTACAGGTGGTACGACCACTACGGGGCCTCAGGCGCCCGTATCGGCGAGGACGGCGCCTTCGGGCTCGGCTACCGGTCCGACCGGGAACTGCGGGACTGGATGGCCAAGGATCCCATCCGCCGATTCAGGACGTTCCTCGTCGGCGAGAAGGTCCTGACCGAGGAGCGCGCCGACGAGATCGCCGCGGAGGTCCGCAAGGCGGTCGAAGATGCCGTCACCTTCGCCGAGTCACAGCCGCCCCCGAGGCCCGAGGACGGCCTGCGGCACGTCTTCGCCGAGGGCTCCGTGCCCCTGAGGAACGTTTAGGAGGCGGATCACATGCCCAAGAGCATGAACTTCGCGATCCTCGAGGCGGTCCAGGGGGAGATGCGGCGGGACAAGCACCTGACGCTCTTCTACGAGTACCAGAGGCCGTCGAGCCGCTGGGAGCGGCGCTCCATCAACCTGGAGGCCGAGTTCGGCCGCCTCCGGGTGCGCTTCTGCGCCATCGACGAGCAGTGGATCGTCGGCGGCGCCATGGGGATGTCCATGATCGGCGTCCCCGCCATCGCGCACATCCCGAACATGACGACATTCATCCCCTACGAGCTCATGTTCAACCACGCCGGCAAGCTCCGGCACATGACGGGGGGCCAGGCGGCCTTCCCGATGGTGCTCTGGGCCGACATGGCCGGCAGGCAGCCCTTCCAGGGCGGCCAGCACGCCGACGCGGGACTCGAGTCCTCCTACGCGAGACTGGCCGGCCTGAAGGTGGTGGTCCCGTCCACTCCCTACGACGCCAAGGGCCTGATGGTATCTGCCATCCGGGATGTCGATCCCGTCGTCTTCTGCCACTACCCGATGCCCGCCTGGGGGCCGGAGGTCCCCGACGAGCCCTACACGGTCCCCATAGGGGAGGCCGCCGTGCGGACGGAGGGAAAGGACATCACCATCGTGGGCTACGCACCGCAGACCCTCAAGATCGCCAAGGCCGTCGAGGAGCTGAAGAAGGAGGGTATCTCCGCGGAATTCATCGACCCGCGCACGCTGGCCCCCCTTGACGGGGTGATGAAAACCATCGTCGACTCGGTCCGCAAGACGGGAAGGCTCCTGACCTCCGACGACGGCTCGTACAGCTTCTGCAACGGAGCGGAGATCGTCGCGCGGGCGGCCGAGGCGGTGCCCGGCGCCCGTTTCAAGAGGCTCGCCTTCCCCGACGCACCGGCCCCGGGGGCACCGGAGATGCTCCGCCACATGTGCGTGGACGTCCCGCACATCGTGGCGGCCGCCAGGAAGCTGGTCCGGGAGTAAGTTCCAGAGGCCGCCCATGAAGCCGCTCCTGCTGGCTCTGGCGCTGACGCAGGAGGCTACCGAGCGGTGGAAGCCGGTCTGGTTCCCCATGGACGGGGCCGACTACCGCTTCGGGTTCCCGTTCGTCTACCGGAAGGGAAGCGTCGCCCTCAAGCTCCATCCTTGGCACGTCACCTCGCACCTCGGAGACGAGTACGCGGAGCGCGAGGGGGCGCGCCGGATCGAGTACTCGCGAAACGAGCTGGCGGTGGGGATATCCTGGGACGCGACCGGATCCCTGCGGGTCTACGCCGAGGCGGGCTGGGGCTTCATCATAGGGGATCCCAACGACCCTTGGCGGTGGATGGCTGGCGTCGAATACGTGGACAGGCTCCTGGGGCCAGACATCCCGGAGATCTTCCTGGCCGCCAACGCCACTTCGTACAAGGAGATCGATTGGGAGGTGATGTTCAACGTACAGGCGGGGCTGTGGGTGCGGCCCGGCGCGACTCCGCGCGGCTTTCGCGCGGGGATCGAGTACTTCCGCGGCCACTCACCGCTGACCCAGTTCTACCGGAAGCACGACCACTACTGGTCCGCCGGCGTCTGGGTGCACTTCTAGGCCGTCGGGGCGCCCCTAGTCTTCCCCTATGCGGCGTCCCACGGCGGCGCGGCGCCGCTCCTCCAGGGGCGTCAGCGGCGCGTCCGGACCGATCCTGAACCAGGCCTTGCCGTCCTGGATGCGGATGTCGGTGATCCAGACGGGCCGGGCGCCGGCCGTCCTGCCCCTGAAGGGGGGGTCGGAGAAGGGCGTGAGCCGGTCACTCGCCTCGGAGGGGAACCGGCCGACGAGCTCGATCCTCCCGGCGCCCTCCTCGTGCCAGACCAGCAGGCGGTCCCGCATCTCCAGGAGCAGGCACTCCGTCCCGTCCGCGTTCAGCGGGATCCTGACTATCCGCGCGGGATCGGGATCCATCACGATCGCGGCCCGCCTGCGGGGATCCACGTCGGCCGGCCTGCACCACCCCAGCTTCCGGCGGCATGACGCGCAAGGCGGCGCCGGATCGCGCGACGCGTAACCCGTCCCCATGATGCACCACTTCCCCACGGGGGTTCTCTCGTCGCCGTACTTGTCGTCGAGCCCCAGGAGGTGCATGAATTCGTGGGCAGCGATACCCAACTCGCGCCCGTCGGCCTCTTCCGCCAGCAGGATGCAGCCGACCTCGCGGTCCCCCGCGCACACGGCGCTCTTGAACGGCCACAGCGGCGACCCGCGCGCCCCAAGTGGACCCGCCGCCACGAACGCCACTCCGTCGAATGCCGCCATCGCCCCGCTCCCCTCGCGCCTGAGGAACGAATCAGCAGCGGCCTGGACGTCCCCCTCGCGGAACCCCGCGCGCCCGACCTCCAGGTTCACAGGGGCATAAATCCGGCCGACGAGCTCGAACTTCCCGCCCGAAGCGGCGCGCGCGTAGGCGGCCAGTCGCCCGAAAAAGAGCCCCTTCAGATCGGTCGTGTCGAACGTGCGGTCCGCGAAGGAGAGCGGTATCACGCAGAGCGAGAACGCGGGCGGGCGCTTGACTGCGGGCGCCTCGACGGTCTCGTAGGCCCTCATCTCCTCCGCGGTCAGCGGGATCTTCGAGCGGATGCGCTCCCTTTCAAGCTCCTCCGGGCCTGCCGCCTGCAACGCCCCCAGAAGCGCCAGGGATGCGATCATCGGCGGCGGTCACGGCCCCTTGGGGGCGTCCTTGGGCCGCGCCTCGTTCCTGGGGGCGGTCTTCGACCTCAGGTAGTCCAGGAGGACCGCCAGTTGCCTGGCCTGGCGCTGGACGTACTGCGTGTGGCCGTACTGCGTGACGAGCTCCTCCACGGCCTTCAGCGCCGCGTCGGTATTCCCATCCGCGAAGGACCGCTTGAAGTCCTCGTGGAGGCCTTCTGCCTTCTTTTCATCCTCGGCCGTCGGGGCCCTCGAGGGGGCCGCGGCGGCCGCCGCCAGCTTCTTGGCCTCCCTGGATCTCCTGGCCTTCTCCCTGGCCTCCGGATCCCTGCCGCCGAGATCGGCGTACTTTTCATAGTGTTCGTTGGCGGCCTGCCGGCGGTCCTCGAACTTCTCCTCGTATATGCGCGCCAGCCAGAGGTGCGGCTCGGGATCCTGCGGCTTGTACCGGATGGCCCCCAGGAGATCCTCCGCCGCCGGCTTGTACTGGGCGCGGCTGCAGAGGACCATCGCGCGGTTGAAATAGGCGTCACCGTAAGCCGGGTCGAGCCTGATGGCCGCCCCGAAGTCCGCCAGGGCGCGGTCCTCCAGCCTCCGGACGTCCCCGCCGGAGGAGTTCCTCAGGCGGAGCCTGGCGCAGCAGGATCCGCGCACGAAGTACGCCTCGGCGCACTCCGGGTCGGCCCCGATCGCCTTGGTGCAGAGCCCCGCCGCCCTCTCGTAATCGCCCGAGGCGGCCGCGTGCCGCGCCTCCTCCACGAGGGCCCGCGCCGCCTCCGGACCGCCGCCACCGCCGGAGGATGCGCAGCCCCCCGCCAGGAGCGCCCAGATCAGAACCGCACCCGTTCGAGCCACCGGTCGCTCTCCGAATCGATGTCCCTCATGTCGAGTATCTTCAGCCTGGACTTCTCGATCTCGGTTATCTCCTCGATCTCCGCGGCGGTGAACGCCACGTACGGGGTAAGAAAGATCATCAGCTCGCGCTTGGTCTTGACCTTCGTCGTGCTGGAGAAGAGCGCGCCTATCACCGGGATGTCGCCGAGGATCGGGAGCTTCTGGACGGAGTCGTCGGAGGTTTCCCGGATGAGGCCCCCTATGGCGATCGTGGTGCCGCTGCGGACGGCCACGGTGGTGGAGGCGCGGTTGACGTTGAAAGTGGGGGAGGTCGCCCCCGGCGTGATCTCAACGCTCTCCGCGGCGGAGGCGATGTCGGAGATCTCCGGGGAGACCAGCATTGTCACCAGCCCGTCGGGGTTGATGTGGGGCGTCACCTGGAGCATGATACCGATGCTCTGGTACTGGACGGTGTTGACCGGGTTGCCGAGGGAGTTGATCGTGCTGTTGGTGATGATGGGCACCTCCTTGCCCACGTTGATGTCGGCCGTCTGGTTGTCCAGCACCATGATGCGGGGCGTCGCCAGAACCCTGAGCTTGCCCTCGGAGGCGAACGCCTTGAGCGACGCCTGGAACTCGTCGCCGGACAGCAGGTACGTGAAGCCCTGCGCCGGCATGGTGAAGTCGGTCCCGAAGCGGTTGGTCGACTTGTCGCCGCCGCGAACCTTCCACTTGTTCTCCCAGAAGCCCTCGACGCCGAACTGGGTTCGCTCGTCGAGGGTGATGTCGGCGATGAGGACCTTGATGAGGACCTGCGGGCGCATCCGGTCCAGGTCCTGCAGCATGGCATGGATCGCCTGGAAGTTGCGTGGCGACGTGCGGATCACCAGCGAGTTGGTGGTCGGATCGGCCTGGACGTCCACCTGTCCCTCGATCGCCCGCCGGGGCATCTCCTCATCCTGCGGCTCGTCCTGGATGCCGGCGGCCCCTGGGCCCTCGTCCTGAAGCGGCCCCAGGCGCTGTATCCGCGTCCCAGTGCTCCGCGTGCCGCCGGTGGAAGAGCGCGTGCTCGAGCGGGTGGACTGCACCCCGGTGGTGCGGGAGCTCCCTCCGAAGAGCTGCTGGCCGCCGAAGAGCCCCTGCTGCTGCGACGCGCGGGTTTGGCCGGAGCCCGTCCCCGTGGTGCGCGTCAGGTTCTGGAGCGTGCCGGCCAGCTCGGAGGCCGTGTGGTTCCGCAGCCTCACCACGAAGGTGCTCATCTGCTCGGTGGGATCGGCGTCCAGCTGCCGGACCACCTCGTCCATGACGGCGATGTACTCCCGCGAGGCCTTGGCGATGACCGAGCGGGTGCGCGTGTCGTAGGTGATCTCGACCTCCTGGCTGGGAGGCAGGCCGCCGCCGGAGGATGCGGGTGCGCCCCCCCCCGCCATCCCCATCATCCGCTGGAAGAACCCGCCACCCTGCTGGGTCTGCTGGCCTGCACCGACGCGGCCCGACTGTTGGGTGGCCTGAACCTGCGGGCGGAAGAGCGCCTGGAGGATCGCGGCCATCTCCGCCGGGTCGGCGTTCTGTAGCCTGTATATCTTCACCTCCAGTATGTCGCTCACCTGCCGGTCGAGCTTGCCCATCAGATCGTCGATCAGCAGCAGGTTCTGCTCGCTGGCGGCCACCAGGACCGAGTTGGTGCGGACGTCGGCCACGGCCCGGACCACCTTGGCCGCGTGGATGTCCCGCGGCTGCGACGGCTGGCCGCCCATCCAGACGGGGATAATGGGGCCGCCCCCGCGCCCCCCGCGGCCGGCCTGGCCGCTTCCGGCACCGGAGGAGGTCTCCGCGAAGGTGTCGTTGATGAGCTTGGCCGCCGAGGTGGCGTCGGCGTACCGCAGCGCATACAGCTTCAGCTTTATCACCTCGGCGCCCTTCTCGTCGAGGCGCCTTATCAGGTCCTCGATTATATTCATGTTCTCTTCGGTGGCGCTGACTATGACCGAATTGGTCCTTTGGTCGGCCGTGATGCGGACCATCTCGCTGGCCAGCGCGCGAGGCTGCGGCCCGCCGCGGTCGTCGCCCCCGCCGCCGCGCCCACCGAACATGCGCCAGAAACCCTGCATGGGGTTCACGCTGCCCATGTCCGCCTTCATGGCCTCGCGCTTGAATACCTCGTTGAGCGTGGCGGCCATCTCCTTTGCGTCGGAGTATCTGAGGACGAAGACGCGTATCTTCAGCTCCGCGGAGGTGCTCACGTCTATTACCCGCAGGATCCTCGCCGCCCTGTTTATGCCGTCCGACCGCCCCGTCAGGACCACCGAGTTGGAGTAGGTGGAGATCGCCATGTGACCGTCGGGCTCTATGGCCTTCCGCAGGACCTCGCCGAGCTCCTTCTGGACCTCGGTGACGCTGACGGCCTTGAGGGGGATGATCTGGGTGCGGACGCGGTCCGTGACCGGGATGTTGTCCGGATCGGCCCCCAGGTGGATCTCTATGGTGCGAGGGCCGGAGGCGGCGTCGACGATCCTCACTATCTGGCCCGGCTTGGGCAGGGCCGGGGCGTACGGATTGAAGGTGATCGCGCCGTGGCGGCGGAGCGCGGAGTCGAGGAATTCCAGGCACTTGGAGACGGGCACCTCCGCGTCGCTCACCGCCTCGATCCGGCCTGTGACGGTCTTGTCCACGACGAATATCCAGTTCGTCCTGCTGGCGACGTACTGCAGCACCGCATCGAGCGACGCGTCCTTGAAGCTGAACTTCAGCTTCACCTCGTCGGTCCTTTCCTGCGCCAACGCCGGCAGACCCAGGGCCAGCACCGCCAACGCCGCAACACGCATCTTCATACCGCCCCCAAAACCGTCAGTCGAACAACCGACACCCTCCCCCCGCCGCTTCCCCCGACCGTGACGCCGCCGGCCGCTTCTACTCGAGCTTCTTCCGGGCGTCCTCGGGCACGTCCACCTTGGTGGTGGCCACGTCCTTGATCTCGACGACGGTGGTCCGGCTGATGTCCCGGTCCTGCCCTCCGAAGTTGATCTTCCCCTGCAGGCTGTACTCGTACTTGACCAGGAGGCCGTCCCGGAGCCAGAACTTCACGGTCCCCTTCGCCCCCGAAACCTGGGGCCCTCGGGCGGCGTCGCCGCCGCGGCCGCGGCCCCCGAACGAAAGGAGCGACTTGGCGCCCTCCTCGGTCATCTCGCCCACGTAGGCGCCGCCCTCCTCCCTGAGCTCCCCGGCCTTCTCCACGAGGTCGAGCGCCTCGGCGGCGGGAGCCTTGAAGTTCCTCAGGCGCCTGGCGGCGAACGCCGCGGGATCCCGCTGGCGCTGGCCGCCCTGCTGCTGGCCGCCTCCGGCGCCGCGGAGCTCGTCGAGCCCCTTCCAGCCGTCCAGCGTCTTGACGGCCACCTTCTCACCCTTTATCACCGCCTCGGTGGTGTTCTGGCCCATGCTCATCGACAGGAGGGTGCAGCCGTCCTTCTCCGTCTTGCCCGTCGTGGGCCCCGCCTGGAACCTCCTCTCGCCGCCGCCCATCGACGGCGTCGACGTCCAGCTGTAGTTGGACTGGTCGGCCAGCTTCCTCGCTGCACTCTGGACATCCCCCTTGGCGTCAACCCCCGCGAACATCCCCAGCACACCCAGGATCGCTGCGAACTCCATAACCCATCCTCCTAAACCCTCTCAGGGTTCCGAAAAATCCGATTCCTCGCGCTTTTTCCTGTATCTCCGCCTGAGCTCCTCCAGGATCTTGTTCCGCATGGCCTCGTCGATCGCCGGCGCCGGCTCTGCCTTCGGCACGACCGGACCGGCGGTCTCCGCGGGCCCCTGCCCCGACTGCGGGACGGCCGCCGGCGCCACAGCCCCCTCGGGGAGTGAGCCACCCGCCGCCAGCTCCCTGACCTCGTCGCCGACCCTGACCAGGGCGAGGCCCATGTCCACCGACTCGACCGCCCAGCCCATGAACTCCTCGCCCGCCTTGAGGAAGCGGGGCTTGTCGAAGAACTTGAACTTGGGATCGGTATTGCGGTCCTCCACGACGACCTGGTACGCCCCGCTCGCCTCGTCGAAGAAGAACCCCGTCACGACCGGCATCTTGGGTCTTGCGGGGGGCGGCGCGGTGGGCGGTGGGGCGTGGGCCTGGGGTCTGGACTCCTCCCTCTTGACGGGCCGGGGGGGCTTATGCGGCGAGAAGATGTTGTTCTCCCGGAGCCCCTTGAAATCCGAGATCGAAACCCTGGGGCGGTCCGGATCCTGCGGTTCCGGCGGCACGGCGGAGGCCGCTTGGGCCGCCCACAACAGGGATCCCGCCGCCAGCGTGATGATCGACGTCATTTGGTCCTGCCCGGCGCGTACTCTATTGTGGACACCTTCAGGTCCACGTCGAGCCGGTCCTCCTTTTCGTACTGGGAGCTCACCGCCAGCCGCAGGGGTTTGAGGAACTCACGTGAATTGTGAAGCTCCACCAGGAGCCCCGTCAGCTGCTCCCACTTGAGTTTGAACGCCGTTTCGTAGACGTATTCCTTGAAATCGCCCTGCTGCTGGTCGCGTATGCCCTTGACGTCGTGGTTCGCCCCGATCCTCCCGGAGATCTCCCCGAGGTGCGCCATGAAGTGGTTCTGCACGTCGGGGACACGCGGCTTCTCGAGAAGCCTCCTCACCTTATCCCATCCCTGCTGGACCGCTTGACGGCGCTCCAGGATCGTGCGGGCCTTGAGGATCTCCTGGTCGACCTTCTCCTCCTCGGCGGCGACCTTCCTCCACCCCTCCAGATACGGCGAAATAAGGATCTTGTCCGCCAGGAAGAGCCCGGCGACCGCTAGGACGGCCGCGGCCAGCACCTTCGTCCGCCGGTTCATCTGCCTTTCCTCCGCGCCGGCGCGGCCGGGGCCGTGATGGCCACCGTGAAATCCTCGTGATAGCCCGTCTTGTCCCCGGGATTGTGCTTGCGGTTCTCGATCTTGATGACCATATCCTTGAACGGCTCCGATTTCTTCAGCGCGGCGGCGAAATCGGTCACGTGCTTCTCGTCGCGCGCCTTCCCGACCAGCCTCACCGCCCCCGATTCCTCGAAGGCGGCGCTCGCCAGCCAGAGATTCTCCCGGCGGATCGCCTGGCAGAGGGCCTCGAAGGCGGGGAGCCAGTCGCGGCGGTCGCGGTACCACTGGTGGGCCTGGGCCGTCTGCTGGCCCATGCGGGAGACCTCCGCGGCCATCGGCTCCAGCTTCCTAAGCTCGGCGCGCTTCCGCTCCAGGGCGGCGCGTCTGGACGACAGCGCCCACTGGGAGATCCCCAGCGCCGCCACGAATCCCAGGACGGCGCCGGCGACCCACCGGTGCGCCCTGGTAAGCCGGAATTTCTTCACCGCCGTCGGGGGCCTGAGTATGTCCGGCAGGGGCGCGCCGCGCAGCAGACCCACGCAGATGCCGGCGGCGCTGGCGGTCTCCAGGTCGCCGGGGCCGACCTGGGTCACCTCCCGCGCCATCCGCTCCCTCAGGCCGCGGGCCATCTCCTCGGCCCGCCCTCCCTCACCGGCCAGCACCACCTTGCGGATCTCCCGGCCGCCGCGCGCGGCGTACGCCAGGAGCGTCCTGTCCACCTCGTCCGCCACCGCCTCCGCCGTGGTGCCGCCCAGGAGCGGCGCGGTCCTGGAGAACTCCATGCGGCCGCCGTCGACGACGAGGATCTCCGCCTCGCCGGCGGCCACCTCCACCAGCGCGGCGGGCTCCCCGTCGGGCCACAGGCAAAGCAGCCCGAACGAGCTGACGTAGACGCCGGTGACCTTCACCCCGGCCCCCTCCAGCGCGGCCACGGCCGGGTCCAGAACCTCGCGCGGCACGGCCGCCACCTGGACGCGGACCTTGCCGTCGGCCCGGCGGATCTCGACGTAGGAGTACCGTATCTGGTCCAGCGGGAGGGGCATCTCCCGCTCCACCTGGAAGCGGACCATGTTGACGATCTCCTCGGGGGGGCCCTCCGGCAGCTCGATGTCCCTCAGGAGGGCCTGCCCGCGGGGGATCAGGAGGGCGGCGCGGGTGTCGGTGATGCCGCATTCCTGGAGCGCCTTGCGGACGCCCTGGGCGTCCACGGTCTCCAGGGGGACGGCCCCGGCGCGGACGATCTCCACGCCGCCGTTGCCGCCGCGGGCGGTCACGGCCGCCAGGGCCTTGGAACCCAGTTCAATCGCCGTCAGCGTCGCGGCCATTTACGGGCTGCCCACCCTGTTCTCGGCGGGGGCGGGGCCTTCCTCCGGATCGTACGGCATACCCAGCATAGTCGCGTCCTTCCAGTAGACCAGCCGCGGCCGGGGCTGGGCCAGCTTGTCGAATACCGCTATCATCCGCTTGAACGGCCTCGGGCGCGCCTCGGCCTCGTCCGCCGGGGTCGCATTCGCATATGGGGTCCCCACCCGGCCCACCGCGTGGATCCTGAACTGTTGGGACCTCGTCGTCACGAACAGCGCGAACTCCTGGAGCTTCTTGGGCTCCACCACCTCCGTCAGCCAGCCGATATTCGACAGGTCCGCCCCCGGCTGGGTTCGGTAGTCCATGATTTTGACCGCGATTTCCTCTGTTATTCCCGGGAGGGCCATCAGCACCGCCTTGGGGGTCGTGTTCAGGTTCACCAGACCGGGGATCCGGTCCCCATCCACCACGGTGACGGCGTCGGCCACCTCGCGGAACCTTTTGGGGCTGATGACGTCAAGGAGGTACGCGACGTTGGGGAAGGGAGGCTGTTGAGGTCCCGACCGGATGCGGCTGATCCGGTAGAGGTTTATGGCCATCACCTCGTCGGGGGTAAAGCCCGCCTGCTGGAGCTGCTGCTCGCCGGCGGTGTTGAGGTTCACGCGCTGGCGGCCGTCGTTGGTGAGGTTCGTGTCGCAGCTCACGGTGGTCACGAACGCGTACAGGCCCGGATCCAGCCGCCCGTCGCCGTTGTCCCGCGGCGCGGTCCGGTCGCCGTCGTTCTCGTTGGGCTCCAAGCAACCGTTGAGGTTGGTGTCCTCCCCGTACAGGATCTCCGCGGTCATGCCCCGGACCAGCAGCAGCTCCTCGATCGTCTCGAAGGGCTGGTTCTTGCAGTTGTACGGAGGCGTCTGGCTCTCGTAGTAGGGGCTCTCCGCCCCGTTGGGCCCGGCGTTGGAATCCTGGTCCCGCCAGTCGATTATGGAGTCGGCGATCTCCTCGGTGACGCCGGGGAGCTTGAGCAGGATCTCCTTCGGGGCGTAGTTGATGTTGATCTTCGAGGCCTCGTCCTCCAGGCCCCAGCGCATCCTGACGGTCCCCTCGTCGTAGACCGGGTGCACCAGGGTGAAGGCCCCTTCTCCCAGGGGCACCTCGAACGCCCCGTCCGGGTCATGCGACCACGTGTCGTCCAGCTTGTTGGGGGGCTGAGCCTCGTTGAGGGCGATGGCGCATGCGAGCTCGATCGCGCTCCAGGCGAGCTGCTCGGCCTGCTTCTCCTGGGCGAAGCCCGCCGCCAGGGAGTACTCCACCTGCATCTCCGACAGGAAGGCGTAGACCATTATGGTAAGGATCGCCATCAGCCAGAGGACGGCTACGAGGGCGGAGCCCAGGCGCCGCGAGATCGAGGCTCTCATTGGGGCCTCTCCGGCGCCTCCGCGCCCAAGGGGAGATAGAACCTCGTGACGAAGCGCTCCACCTGCTCCTCGCCGCGCCACTCCGAGCGGACGTGCACGGCGACCTCCACCACCTTGGGGAGCTTCCTGGAAACGGTGGAATCCCACGACTCCTCCCAGTTGTCCCGGAAGTAGCGGAAATCCAGCCCGACGACGTCGGGCGCCAGCTCCTCGATGTTCTCTTCCTGGGATGAGGAGTAGACGGTCGAGGGCGCCAGCAGCGGCAGGCGCTCCCGCACCAGGCCGCGCTTGGAGGTCGCGGAGGACCTTCCGTCCTCGACGCGGTACAGGATCCGCGAGACGTCGGTCTTTCTCTCCGGCAGGGCGCCTATGTCGGGGGTCCGCTCCGGCCAATAGTTGACGGCGACCAGCTCCAGGGTGTCCGCCGGGAGGCCCTCGGACTGGCCGTTGATCCCGATGAACCCCGTGTCGAAGGCGCTCCCGCTGGCGAAGGCGCCCCGCAGGTCCGACTCGATCGCCCGGAGGGCGGCCCTGGCGGTCTGGAGGACCTGGGCCCGCGTCTCGGCGCGGGAGGATACGGACCGGGCGGCGCCCAGGAGGCCGTAGACCGCCGAGAGGACCGCGGAGAATATCACCGCCGCCACCAGGAGCTCCAGCAGCGTGAATCCGGCGGATTTCGCGGCGTTCTTCACTGCTGCGACCTCTCCCGCATCAGGCGGTCCACCACGTAGGTGCGTTCCTGCCCCCTCTCTTCCCACTTGATCCATACCGTCAGGTGGGTCACCCCCGTGGCGTAGGACTCGGAGACCGTCTCGCAGGTGAACTCCTCGGCGTCCTCAAAGGTGGGCGACTGGCTCCGGTTGAGGGAGAGCTCGCCGCTCTCGAAGTCGGCCAGCACGCGCTCCGCCAGGAGTGCCGCACGGGTGAGGTTCTGGGAGACGGTGGAGGCGCGGGCGCCGGCGGAGAAGCCCTGCGCCATGAGGGTTATCGCGGCCACCGCCACCACCATGGCCGCGAGGACCTCGACCAGCGTGACGCCCGCCGCGCGCCTCATTGTTCTTCCTCCTCGAGGGGCGACTCCACGGAAACTTGGCTGGTGGCCCCCACGACCCGGAGCGTCCGCCGGTCGCCGCGCTCGTTGGCCACGACGATCGAGGCGTCCTCGCTGGTCCCGTCCGGACGGAAGACCAGCACCCGGAGCCCCTGGTCCTCTTCGAGGCCCTCCAGGGACTCGAGGGTAACGCCGTCGGGCAACGTTCCCTCTCCCCAGAAGCCGCTCATCTTCCGGTAGATCCCCGGCTCCCTGAGGGGCTTTGGTTCGTACTCGATCCAGTACCGCCCGCCCTCCACGTCGAAGACGAGCCTGTGGCGCGCACCGGTGAGGGCCGCCTCGGACCGGGCCTTGCGGGCCCACGCCAGGAGCTCGTCGGCGGTCCTGCCGACCTGGAGCGACGGGAAGAAGTCGCTGAACCTGGGCGCGGCGACCCCCGCGAGGATGAAGAGCACGATCATCACCAGGACGAGCTCCAGGAGGGTGAAGCCGCCGCGCCGGGGACCGTTCTTATCGAGCATGGCGACATTCCCGCCGGGCCAGACCCGCGGCGGCCCTCAGTTCTCAGGGAAGACGTCGTCCTCCGTGCCCGGCTGTCCGTCCGGCCCCAGCGAATAGAGGTCGTAGTCCTGCGGGTTGATCTGCCCCGGGTAGACGTACACGTACTCGTTGCCCCAGGGATCCCTGGGGACCTCCAAGCCCCGGATGTACGGCCCCTTCCAGTTCTTGGGCTCCGGGGCCGAGGCGGGCTTGACCAGGAGCGCGGCCAGCCCCTGCTCGGTGGTGGGATACCTGCCGTTGTCCACCTCGTAGGCGTCCAGGACGGTCCTGAACGTCTTCAGGTCGCCCTTCGCCTTGGTGATGCGCGCCTCCTCGGTCCTGCCGGTGAGCTTCGGCACCACGATGGCGGCGAGGATGCCTATTATCACCACCACCAGCAGGAGCTCGATCAGGGTGAAACCCCCGTCCTTCCGCCGGCCTCCCATATGCGCCTCCCGGAACGAATCTTCCCTAAATCCCCCCGTCACTTCACCATGCTGGAAAGAGTAAAGACGGGCAGCAGCATCGATATCACGATGAACCCCACCAGCGACGCCATGACCAGCAGGAGCGCCGGCTCGAAGAGCGATATGAAGACGCGCACCGCCCGGTCCACCTGCACGTCGTACGAGTCCGCCACGCCGATGAGGACCTCGTCCAGGTTTCCGCTCTCCTCGCCCACGGCGATCATGTCGACGACCATCGGCGGGAAATAGCGCGACCTGCGCAGGATCTCCGCCAGGCTGCGGCCCTGCTTGACGCCGGCGGCGGCCTCGTCGATGTCCTCCATCAGGACCACGTTCCCCATGGCCTCCCTGGAGATGGTCAGGGCCCCCAGGATGGGCACGCCGCTCTTGAGCAGGGTCCCCAGGGTGCGGGCGAAGCGCGATACCGCGTTCTTGCGGACCACGTCGCCGAAGAGCGGGACGCGCACCTTGAGCCGGTCGACGAACCGGCGGCCGGTGACGGTGGCGATGATCTGCGTCCAGCTCATGACGAGCACCACCAGGCCCGCGAAGGCCGCCATCCAGTAGTCGCGGAAGAAGTAGGAGACGGCCATGACCGCCCGAGTTGGGGCCGGGAGGTTGCCCCCCATTTTGGAGAATATCTCGCTGAACCGCGGTATGAAGAAGACCATGAGGAATATGACCGCGAACGATCCGATCACGATCAACAGCGCCGGATACGCCAGGGCCGCCGCCACCCTGCTGCGGAGCTCCTGGTCCTTCTCGATGAAAGTCGCCAGGCGGTGGAGCACGTCCTCCAGGAAGCCGCCCGTCTCGCCCGCCCGCACCATGCTCACGTAGAGCGGCGGGAAGACCTTGGGGAATCTCTCCAGGGCCTCGTTGAGCCCCTTCCCGGCGGCGACATCCTTCTCAATCTCGGCGATCGTGACCGAAAGCTCCCTGTTGGAGGTCTGCTCCGACAGGGTCCTCAGCGCCCTGTTTATCGCTACGCCCGCCTTGAGCAGATCCGCCAGCTGGCGGGTGAAGAGCGCCACGTCGGCCGCCTTGATCCGCCGGTCCACGTGGCGCCCGGCGGCGGGCCCCCCGCGGCCGTTCTCGCCGCGCGCCTCCACCTCCAGGGGGAAGACCCCCATGCGCCCCAGCGAGTCGATCGCGGAGCGCTCGCTCTCCGCCTGAAGCGTCCCGGTGACGATCGAGCCGTCCTCCTTCTTCGCTTTGTAGCTGTACTGGGGCATCAGTATTTGTCGGCCTTGGTGATGCGGACGACCTCCTCCGGCGTTGTGACGCCGGACCTCACGCGGTCCCAGCCGTCCTCCCGCAGGGTCTTCATGCCATTCTCGACTGCGTACTTTTTGAGCCGGTTGGCCCCCTCCCGGCGGAGGATCATCTCCCTGACGGCGTCATCCACCACCACCAGCTCGAAGACGCCCTGCCGGCCCTTGTATCCCGTGCCCCGGCACTCCTCGCACCCGCGACCCCGCCAGAACGTCTTGATGTCCGGCGGCATGCCGCTTTCGAGCTCGGCGGGACCCGCCTTGAACTCCTGGCGGCACCCGTCGCAGATCCTGCGCACGAGGCGCTGCGCCATGAGCCCCTCCACCGTGCTGGCCACCAGGAAGGTCTCCACCCCCATGTCCAGGAGCCGCGTGACCGCGCTGGGGGCGTCGTTGGTGTGCAGCGTGGAGAAGACCAGGTGCCCCGTGAGGGCCGACTGCACCGCTATCTCGGCGGTCTCCAGGTCGCGGATCTCGCCGATCATGATGATGTCCGGGTCATGCCGGAGGATCGCCCTGAGGCCGTTGCCGAAGGTCAGTCCTATCCTGGGGTTCACCTGGATCTGCTTGATCCCCGCCAGCTGGTACTCGACGGGATCCTCGACCGTTATTATCTTGTCCTCCACGTTGTTGATCTTCTGAAGGGCGGCGTAGAGCGTGGTGGTCTTGCCGGAGCCCGTGGGGCCCGTCACCAGCACTATGCCGTGGGGCTCCGTGATGAGCGCGCGGAACTGGGACAGGACGTTGGGGGGCATCCCCAGTTCCTCCAGCGACAGCATCATGCTGGCCCTGTCAAGCAGCCGCAGGCAGACGCCCTCGCCCCAGACGTTGGGGATGACGGAGACGCGGACGTCGATCTCCTTTCCGAGGCAGCTGAGCTTGATCCGGCCGTCCTGCGGGAGGCGCTTCTCGGCTATGTTGAGGCTGGCCATGATCTTGAGGCGCGAGACGATCGCCGCCTGGAACCGCTTGATCTCCGGAGGTATCGGCACTTTGTGGAGCACGCCGTCGATCCTGTACCTGATCCGCAGCTCGTCCTCCATCGGCTCCACGTGGATGTCGCTGGCCCTGTCCCGGACCGCCTCGACGAATATCTGGTTGACGAACTTGATCAGCGCGGCGTCTTCCGCCAGCGCGACGTCGTCCTCCCTGTCGCCGTTCTCCCTGATCACCTCGACCTCGGCCCGGGCGGCGTCCACCATCCGGTGGACCTCGTCGGCCGCCACCCCGTAATGCTTCTTGATCATGCGCTCGATATCGGAGGGCCGAGCCAGAAAGGGCTGGACGCGGCTCTTCAAGAGCAGCCTCAGGTCGTCGAGGACCTCCAGGTCCAACGGGTCGGAGACGGCCACTCGCAGCGCACCGTCCCGCCGGTCGATGGGAAGGACCTTGCGCTGGAAGACCGTCTTGACCGTGGCCGGGTTGAGCAGGGTCGTGTCGATCTCGACCCTCGACAGGTCGATGAGGGGGACGCGCGTCTGCTCGGAGAGCGCCTGCAGGACGTCATCCTCCCGGGCGTATCCGAGGCGCACGAGGGCCTGGCCGATGCGCTCGCGGCCCTCCCTTTTCTTGAGGGCCTCCTCGACCTGGGCGGCAGTAACCGCCCCGTTCCTGACAAGGATCTCTCCCAGCATCATGGCCCGTAAAAAAGGGGCCCCCCAAGATATTACGCGCACCCCGGGAGGCCCTGCCTTTCCACCCTGTTAGATGCACCCGCCCCGCGTTTCTTCCATCGGCGGGCGCGGTCACTTCAGGATTCCGTGGAGGATCAGCTCCACCTCCTGCCGGTTGCTCACGCTCTCGGAGAGCTGCTTCTGGAGCTCCGCCAACTCGCGCTCCTTCTGCCGGCGGTCACGCCGGATCTCCCTGAGGGCGTCCTCGATGGCCTCGTCGCTGAGCTCGGCGTTCCTGGCGACCGACTGGAGCTTGTCCCTCACCGCCCGGGCCTGCTCCTCCAAGGCGGCTTGCAGCCCGGCGATCTGCCGCACCAGGTCTGAGATCGCCTTCAGCTCGCTTTCGTTGTCGATCTTGAGCGCCTCAACGACCCGCCGCGCCCGCTCCTCCGGATCGAGCCGCGGGGGCGGGCCACCGGGGGTCGGGGTGCCCCCCCTGGCGCCCAGGAAACCCTGGGCCATGCGCACCCACTGCATCCTGCTTTCCACGAGCTGGTCGTACTTCTCCTTCTGCTCCGCCGTCAGGTGGGGCTTCAACTTCTCTCCGGCCTCCTTCACCAGGTCCTGTACCCTCTGGAGCTCCTCGCCCCAGTTGAAGTTCCTGAATCCGCCCTCCCTGAGCTCCTCGAAGCGCTTCCTGCCCTTCTCGTTGAACTCGTCCACGATCGGCCTTATCTTCTCCGTCTGCTCGTCGGTGAGGCCGAGCTCGCGCTTGAGATCCTCCACCTGGACCTGGCCGAAACGCCCGGCCATGGCGCCGAAACCGCCGCCGGGCTGCCCACCCGGCTGTCCCCCCTGGCCGCCGCCCCGGCCGAAACCCTGAAGCATGCGGCTCACGTTGCCGAAGGGGTTGCGGCGCATCTCCTCGAACCGTCTCTTCTGGTCCTCGTCGAGGAGCTCCGCGATCTTCGCGTTGCGCGCCTCGTCCGCCTTGGCGCGCTCCTCGCTGTCCTTGGCGATAACCTCCCGCACCTTGGCCGTCTGCTCCTCCGTCAGGTTGAGCCGATTCTTGAGCAGATTAACCCAGAACTCGATGCCCCGCTCCTGCAAGGCCCTCTGGGAATCCTGCCCTGGCGCCTCCTGGCCCCAGGCCGCCACGGCCGCCAACAAGAGCGCCGCCGTCGTCCTCATATCACCTCCGTTCGAAAGTCCTCAGCATCTCCTCGATCTCCCCCGCGGCCACGTTGCCGGCCGCGAGGACCACGGTCTTGTCTATCTCCATCAGGCAGGCCGCACCGGCGTGGTCGACGAAGCGCCGCGCGACCACTTTGCCGGGCCCCGCGCCGGCGGCCTCCGCCGGCAGGAATCGCCTCGCGAGCCTCCAGAGCTCCGACCCGGCCGGACACTCCACCACGGAGAGGACCGCGATGCCGTCGGTGTAGTCCAGGTGGGCGACCCTCGCGTCCAGCCTGGGGACTGGAAAGGGGAGGCGGCTCCTGATCTCCTCCGGGATCTCCACGCGCACGCCCACCACCGACGAGCGCCGCAGCTCGAAGCCCCACGGCGGCCGGGCGGGCGCCCACACCGGGCAGCCAAGGAGATTCGAAAGCGCTCCAACGGGCGCCTCGCGGCGCTCGACCCTCAGCCATGAAGGCCAGGAGGGAGAGGTCGCGGATCCGGCGGGCACCGACGCGCAGTACTCGATCCGCCGGTACTCGAGGGAGAATACACGCCGGTCTCCGGAGAGCACCTCGAAGGCGAGCGGGAACCGGTTCGAGGCGTCCGCCGCGACGCGGTACGCGGGCCTGCCCGGGCGGCGGGGGCGGATCTCGAGGACGTCGGCCTGCCGGCCCGCCACGACGCGTCCCTCGGAGACCTCGAAGTCGTAGTTCCTCAGCGCAAGCCCGTAGTCTTTTATCCGCCTGCTCCACTGGCCGTGGCCGGGACGCAGGATGTCCGGCAACCCGTTCAGATAGGGGCGCCTCTCGAAGGGCGGGCGCCGGAAGGTCTTCCCCTCCGCCGAGAGCTCCACGATCTCGAGCCGGCGTCGCCCCTCCCCCGACTCGACGCGCTGTACGACCCTCCAACCCGGCCACTCGATCGCGCGCGTACCGCTGTGAGGCACCCGCTCCGCCGCAGTCTCGATCTCCACAAGGAGATCCCTGAGGCGCCCGACGCGGGCGTCTGTCAGGACGCCGTGGGCGACCGCCACCGCCCCGAGCCCGAACAGGGCCGCCCCTGCTACGATCCGCGCCTTCATCTCGGATCGCTCCCGGCGGCCTCCCTCAGGACGTCCGCCATCGCGGTCGATGTATCAGCGTCATCGTACCGCGGCACCAGGGGCCGCAGGGCCGGCCCCGCCTCGACCACCACGACGTCGAGCGGCCGACGCGGGGCCGGGGAGGCGGCAAAGGGCACGCTTGAGGCGACCAGCGCAGCGGCCGCCGCCGCCAGGAGCGCCGCCCGGCGGGACCGGCCTGCGCCCG
>FWPU01001729.1_pt1 | contig 64045 bp, 45 predicted proteins | sample 2228361 | NCBI WGS metagenome assembly FWPU01 (sample SAMEA103939777, study PRJEB20133) | metagenome
GGAGAGGCGAGTCATCAGTTGCTCCTGGTACGGCGGTGGTCGTGGTAACCCGCATCGTACCAGACGGATGCCTCGCCTTCAATAAACCTTTCCACCTGGGCGCTCACGACCCCAAAACCCTACACCTGAGAGCCCCCCTTCCCCCCCACTGAGTGGGGGGGGATTGAAGGGGGGGTGGGGGTGTCGTGCCAGAGACAAGCCCACGTCGTTCAGACGTGGGTATCTGACATTATAGTATGAAAACCATCATTATTGGCGGCGGGATTGGCGGGTTGTGCACCGCGCTTGCGCTCCAGCGCCACGGTATCGAAGCGGTTGTTTATGAGCGCACCACGGCGCCGGCGGATGTTGGCGCCGGGATTACGCTGTGGCCAAATGCAATGAAGGTGTTGTACGCTCTCGGCGTGGGAGCGTCTGTTACTGCAGCCGGCGCGCGGCTGACCCGTTCCCGGATCTGCACGGCGAGCGGCGCTCCGCTGTACGAAACGAACCTGAACGAACTGGAAGAGCGTTGTGGTGCGCCGGTCGTCGCGATCCATCGCGCGGCGTTGCACAGCATTCTCGCAAACGCGCTCGAACCTGGTGTGCTCAGGTTTGCTATGCCGTGCGAGGGTTTCACCCAGGATGCTCACACCGTGACGGCCCGGTTCAAGAATGGCGCCACTGACGACGCCGATCTTCTGATCGGTGCAGATGGCATCGCTTCGGTTATTCGCCGACAGATGTTTCCCGCCATCCGGCTGCGCTATGCCGGTTACACAGCCTGGCGCGGCGTGATCGAAACCACCGATGAATCTGCGCTGGGACTGACATCCGAGTCGTGGGGAAGGGGGGCGCGATTTGGTATTGTGCGCATTGGTCAGAAGCGCATCTACTGGTTTGCCACGCACAACCGGTCGCCGGGTGATACGCCTGCGCCAGAAGCGCAGAAAGCGCAACTTCTGGGCATCTTCGGAACCTGGCATGATCCGATCCGGCAGGTGCTGGAGGCGACTCCGGCAACGGCAATTCTGCACAATGATGTGTATGATATTCCACCGTTTACGCCATGGACGAAGGACCGCGTTACCTTGCTTGGGGATGCTGCCCATCCCACGACTCCCAACCTGGGTCAGGGGGCATGTATGGCTATCGAGTCGGCATTTGTTCTGGCACGATCTCTCAAGACCGAGAGGAATCACCACCATGCCCTGCATCGCTATGAGACGGAGCGCCAGCCACGCACGGCGTGGGTTACGCACACATCGTGGCGTATCGGTGCAGTTGCGCAGGTTGAGCATCCGGTGGCAGGCAACCTGCGCAATATGCTGGTCCGTGCGCTGCCGCAGGGCATGATGCGCTCGCAGCTGGACCGGGTGGCGGGGTTTGATGTGACGAACACGAAAATAGTCGATGGCCGGTAGCCTCCTCCCTGACCTCCCGCTTGGCGGGTTGCGCTGGCTGGTTGGGGCGCGGCGCGGTCGTGCCCGGAGGGGGTTTTCCTGCAGCGTGCGCGGGTGCGCCGTTCGTATGGTACAATTGAGCGGAGGAGAGCGGCGATTGTCGCCCCTTCCATGCGTCTTCCTTTCATCTGTTGCGGATCTCTGGGCTCTGTCATTGTGAACCGCTGGCTCCTGGCATGCCTTGCCCTGCTTATCACCGCGTGTTCGGTTTCGTCTCGACCGCCTGATGAGCCTTCCCCGTCATCGCCTGCACCGGTTGTCACTGTGTTGCCGACTGCCGATGCGTTTGCGGAGTATTGGAAGCGCGCCGGCGGCGCGGCTGCTCTCGGCGAGCCGCTTGGCCAGCCGCTGCTTCTCGACGGGATGCCGACCCAGGTCTACCGGCGCGGTCTCATCGCGCTTCGTCCAGATGGGCTGGCGGCGCTTCCGTTGCCGTCGAGCTGGCGCCACAGTCCACCCGCCGATCTCGAAGGGTTGCCGGCATCAGCATGGCGCGCAACCCTCGCGGCGCCATCCGACGCGACGCCATTACAGCCGCTCCAGGTGCAGATGTCTGTACCGCAGTACACCGGACGCGCTCTCCTGCGTCTTTATGATGGAAGCGCACATCATGTCGGAACCTGGGACGTGGAGGTGACGAATGGTCAGGGTGTTGTGGATGTTCGACCAGGTGGCGCTCTCGGCGAGCACAGCGCCTTGCTCATTATCGATGGCGCGATTGCCGGCGGATCGACCCGCCTGTACACCCTCGACGCGCAAACCACGCTGGTGACCGGTCAGGAACGCTTCGATGCGCTCTACCCGATGATCCGTCGTTTTATGGAGCAGTGTGTGGTGGAATATACGCTCGATGGCCAGCCGGTGCGCGGGTATCGTTCGCCCGACAACCCGCTGCTCTGGTTGCGCGACCATACCTACCAGGCGCGCGGGTTTCGCTACTTCGAAACCGATGTCACCAGCGCCATCGACGCCTTTCGCCGCGCACAACGCCCCGATGGCAGTTTTCCCGATGTTCTGGCGCGTCCTGAATTGGGGGTCATGCGTCCCCTGCGCAAAGAAGTCGAGGCGGATGTTGAGTACCTCTTCATTCAGGCAGTGTATGAAGCCTGGCAGATAACCGGCGATGATGACTGGTTGCGCGTCAATCTCGATGCCATGCGCCGTGCCGTGCGCTACACCATGAGTGACCCGCTGCGCTGGGACGAAGAGCGTGGTCTGGTCAAGCGCCCCTATACGATTGATACCTGGGATTTTTCCTACGGTCCCACGACAACTGATCCAACGACGGGCAGACCGGCGCCGCGTCACTGGATCGATGACCAGACGATCTGGGGAATTTTTCATGGGGACAACACCGGGCTGGCGCATGCACTGAACCTGCTGGCGCGCATCGAGGATCGGGTTGGCGATCCGGCGCTGGCGCAACACTGGCGCGCCGGGGCGCAGGAGATCATGGAACGCCTGAATGCGCTCAGCTGGAATGGACGTTTCTTCACCCACTTCGTGCCCCTGGCGCCGTTCGATGCGCCGGGTGTCGATGAAGCAGAACAACTCAGTCTGTCGAACACGTATGCGCTCAACCGTGATGTGTTGCGCCCTGGACAGGGGCGTGCAATCGTCGATGAATATTTCAGGCGCAGCTTACGGCGAGGTGAAACTTTTGCCGAGTGGTACAGCATCGATCCGCCGTTTCCGGCAGGAAGTTTCGGACTCGCGGGCCGTCCGGGTGAGCGACCTGGCGAGTATGTCAACGGGGGACTGATGCCGCTGGTCGGCGGCGAACTTGCGCGAGGAGCGTTTCGCTATGGCGCGGAACGGTACGCATTCGAGATCCTGCACCGTTACTACTTTCTGATCAGCAGCACCGGTGCGACGTACCTCTGGTACTACCCGGCAGGCAACCCGGGTATTTCTGGCGAAGACACCCTGCCGACTGACGGATGGGGATCATCGGCTATGCTGGGCGCGCTGTTCGAGGGCGCGGCAGGGATCGAGGACCGCGGCGCGCTCTACCGTGATGTCGTCCTCAGTCCGCGCTGGATATTCACCCGTGATGTGGATGAAGCGCGTGTCATTGCGCGGTACGCCGCGTCAACAGGATACGTTGCCTACCACTGGCGACGAATGCATAACGGCATCGAACTGCAGCTGACCGGATCGGGGGAACGCATACGGGTACGCATCCCGTTGCCGGAAGACGTCGCCGCTCCAGTCAGTGTGGCGCTGAATGGCGCGCTGCAGGAGTACATCATTGAAGATGCGAACGGCAGCCGTTACGTCGTGTTCGACATGAACGCGCCATTTGGAACCATCCAGGCAATGTGGACGACGTAGCAATCACAGCGTGTCTGTGTCGGTCGAACGCTCCTTGCGGCGAAACGAACCAGACAGTGTTGTGGTCACTGACTCAAGGCGCAGCTGAGTCATTGCCGCCAGCCAGATCACGGGGCGTGCCGCCAGGGTGATTGGAACCCGCAGCGGCGTGCGGGCAACAATCACGGTCAGGATCAGAATACTGGCGGAAATGGCGAATTGGGTCATTTCTTCGATGTGCACATGCCACACTTCTTCCGCCAGCAGTTCCGCACCGATCGCCAGCAGCAGCAGGAACGCACCGGTCTGCAGCGCCGGTTCCCAGGCGATCATACGGGTGAAAATGGCGGCGGCGAAGCGCATTACGAGAATGCCAATCGCCACGCCGAGCATCACAACCCAGAACTCGTCCGACAGCGCCACCGCTGCGATCACATTATCGATGCTGAACGCCAGATCGGCGAGTTCAATCGCCAGTACCGTAGGCCAGAACCCGCCGCGCACCCGTGGAATCTCTTCGTGCCCGGCTTCAGCGCGGTGGGTGTGATACAGTTCGGCAAAATGGTGAAATGCAAGATACACCAGATACGCAGCGCCGATCATGCGCAGCCAGGGCACGTGAATAATGACACTCGCCAGCGCCAGCATCAGCCCGCGACCGATGTACGCGCCGAGCAGCCCGACCTTGAGCGCCGCCTCGCGTTGATATCCAAGCGTGATCTGCGACCATCCTTCCAGAAATTTCAGCGGCTGGGGCCACGGGATCGGGCGATCATTCGGCAGATGGGCGACCATCGCACCAAGCACGGCGGCATTGTCGATTGACAGAATGCCTTCGAGAAAAATCAACTGGATGATGATCGTGACAGCAGCAATGTCCATCGATCACTCACTTTCCTCGAAACGCGGCTATAATAGCGTTGGAAACTGGAACTAATCATAGCACACAGTGCAAGTAACCGTAGAGAAGGGAGTTCTCCAATGCCTGTCGTCGCAGTAATTGGCGCCCAATGGGGCGACGAGGGCAAAGGGCATATCGTTGATATGCTCGCAGAGCGCGCGCGACTCGTCATTCGCTATGGCGGCGGCAACAATGCCGGGCATACCGTGGTCAATCGCCACGGAACATTCAAACTTCACATCGTTCCGTCGGGTGTCTTCGATCCGGCGATTGTGAATATCATCGGCAGCGGCGTTGTGGTGGACCCGGCCGTTTTGTTGCAGGAGATCGCCGATCTCGAAGCGCGCGGCATATCGACCGCCAAACTGTTCGTCAGTGACCGCGCCCACGTGATCATGCCGTACCACGCGCTCCAGGATCAGTTCGATGAGTCATTGCGCGGCGATGCGAAAATCGGCACCACCGGGCGCGGGATCGGTCCCGCCTATGCCGACAAAATGATGCGTATCGGCATTCGTATGGGCGATCTGCTCCACGAGGAAACATTGTTACGCCGCCTGCGCCTGGCGCTCGATGTTAAGAATAAGATGCTGACGGCATGGTATAACGCACAGCCGCTTTCGCTTCACGAAACGTTCCTGAAATACCTGGAATACGGCAGCAAACTGGAACGCCACGTGACCGATGTCTATCCGATCATCCAGCGCGCGCTCGACCGCGATCTGCCGGTGCTGCTCGAAGGCGCGCAGGGAGTGCTGCTCGACATCGATCACGGCTCTTATCCGTATGTCACGTCATCACCGCCAGGCGCCGCCGGTGCGTGCCAGGGAAGCGGCATTCCGCCTGCGCGCCTGTCGTCGGTGATTGGCGTCTGCAAAGCTTATACCACCCGCGTAGGAGAGGGTCCTTTTCCAACCGAGGTTGAGGATGAGACGGCGACCACTCTGCGTCAGCTGGGAACGCCGTGGGCGGAAGTCGGCACAACCACCGGTCGTCTGCGACGGGTCGGCTGGTTCGATGCCGTCATGACGCGCTATGCGGTGCGGATCAATGGGATCGACACCCTGGCGATCACCAAGCTCGATGTCCTCGATACCTTACCGCGTATCAAAGTCTGTGTCGGTTATCGGCGTCACGACACCGAACTCGATTATCCGCCGGCGAATCCGTTCATTCTCGGGCAGGTCGAACCGATCTACGAGGAACTTCCGGGATGGCAGACGTCGACAACCGGGGTGCGCCGGTTCGATCAACTACCCGTTGAAGCACGCGCATACGTGGCACGCCTGTGTGAACTGGTCGGTGCGCGTCTGGGTATGGTGTCGGTGGGTCCTGGACACGATCAGATCATCGAGGTTCATCGGGTCATCTGACATCATCGCCGGATGTCGCCCGGTCCCCAGAGAGCGTTCCACAAATCCTGGACGGTCGTCTGCACCGTGGCGATCGTCTGACGAATGGGATCGGGCGAGAGGCGCGCGTCGAGGCGGGTGCGCGCATCTTCGATCACCTCGGTGAGCAGGGCGTGGGCGTGGCGCCCGTAGAGCATGGTCAGTTCATCAGTGTAGCGTTCGATCAGCGCCTCATGCTCATCGGTCTGTCTGGCATCTTCCAGCATCCGTTCCAGCGCTCGACGCGCCTCAATGCGAAAATCATCGACTCCCATGCGAGAACTCCTTTTCGATACGAATTACGCAGGCGCCCTTACGAGGGGCGGATGCCGGGGCGTGACTCTGGAAACAGGCGCCGCTAACCCCTATCCCTGACCAGCTCCTGTTTCTTGTAGCGGCACTGGGCGCAATAACTGACCCGGTAGCCTGCCAGACTCGTGTGTTGCAGCGCTCGCCCGCAGTGCGGGCAGGTCTCTGGAGCGGCGCTCGAAGCCAGACGGTGCGGTGTGGCGGCTGGTTGCGGCGCGGGCGTCGGGTCAGGCGCAGGCGCCTTCGGTTTCGGACGCGCGGTGAAACCGAATGCCCGGCTGATATGTTCAACCAGCATCGCATAGTCGATGGCGCCGCGGGATCGCGGGTCGTACTCGTAGATCGTCTTCCCCTGAGCCGGCGCCTCTGACAGGCGCACATTCACGCGCACCGGCGGCGTCACCCGATCGCCGTAGCGGGTGCGGAGCATGGCGAGCAATTCACCAGACTGGCGCACCCGCGGATCGTACATTGTTGGAATGATCATGCGCACGTGCCCGGCGCCGCCTTTGATGCGCCCGATCTGAGCCATGAGCAGTTCCAGGCTTTTCACCGAGAAATGTTCGACCGTCGTCGGAGCAATGACATCGTGGGCGCATACCAGCGCATTGACGTTGAGCGGCGTCAGCGACCCTGCCGAGTCGATCAGCACAAAATCGTATGAACCAGTGATCGGTTGCAGCGCCTGCGCCAGTACGCGACTCCAGTCAGGGCGGCGCGCAATGATCGGCTGTGCGCCGAGCAGGGTTGCATCCGCCGGAAGAAGATCGAGCCCGGGACGCGCCTCGACAACGCAGCGTTCCACCGGAGCGCCATCGACCAGCACATCGTAGAGGGTGCGACGGGTGGATACGCCCAACGCCATTGCCAGGTTCCCCTGCGCATCGGTATCGACCAGCAACACGCGCGCCCCCTTGAGCGCCAGTCCCGCGCCCACATTCACGACCGTCGTCGTCTTGCCGATGCCGCCTTTGAGATTCGCCACTGCAACGACCCGCGCCACGTTCCGCCTCCGGGGCATGGTGTGATATGTGCATTCAGTGTAGCATATCCTGGCATGCGCCACAAACGGCGCGTAAGAAAATTGTCATCAGCGCTCTCCAGCTGTTAAAGGCGGCGTCATAGGTGCGTGCTACAGTGGGGGCGTGTGATAGCGCTGCAGCTGCGCGACGTCGTCGCATGGTGTTGGCGATGACCGATGTTTCTCGATTGGCAAGGAGATAGAGAATGCTTATTGCACGCTCTCCGGTGCGGATCAGTTTTGGCGGCGGCGGAACCGATCTTGCGGCGTATTACGAGCGTTTTGGCGGCATGGTCGTCAGCGCTTCGATCAACAAGTATATCTATGGCATCGTGACCAAGAACTTCGATACCACATTTCAGGTCATTTCCGCGGATTATCGCAGCAGCATTCTGCAGGTGCCGGTCGATGGTCGGGCGGTCAGCAGCAGTCTCGAAATGCGCATGGGGCAGGTCATCTACGAGCGCTTCAACCTGCGCGTCCCTCTCAATATTTTTATCGCATCGGAAGTGCCGCCTGGAACGGGATTAGGCTCATCGAGCGCCGTGTCGGTGACGCTCTGCAACATCTGCAGCACCCTGGCGGGCGATGCGATGAACAAACGTCAGCTGGCAGAGACGGCCTACGAGATCGAAACAAAGCGTCTTGAGGCGCCGATTGGCAAGCAGGATCAATACGCAGCGGCGTTTGGCGGGCTCAACTGTTTCGAGTTCAGCGCCGAGGGGGTGCGGGTCACGCCGCTCAATATGAGCGTCGGCAACATCCGCACGCTCGAACGCCGTCTGATGCTGTTCTATACCGGCGCCACCCGGCAGGCGCGTGAAATCCTCAGCGAACAACGGGAGCGCAGTGGACAGCGTTCCGGAACGACGGTCGAAGCGCTGCACCGCATTAAGGAACTCGGATGGCAGATCAAAGCAGCGCTTGAAGAGGGACGCTTCGACGATTTTGGCGCGCTGCTCGACGAAAGCTGGCGTCATAAGAAACAACTCGCCAGCGGCATCTCGAACAGCGCCATCGATGAAGCATACGCTGCGGCGATGGCAGCAGGCGCTGGCGGCGGCAAAATCACCGGTGCGGGCGGCGGCGGTTTCCTGATGATCTATTGTCATGAAGAGCGTCAGGAAGCGGTGCACGCCGCGCTCGAACGTCTGGGGTTGATCCAGGTGCGTTTCGCTTTCGAGTTCGAAGGTTCACGCATTCTGCTGCACACGAACCTGCTCAACTCACCCTACAACTGGAACGAATAGATAGATAGACTGTTGGAGCGACCCGGAAGTTCATCCAAATCACGACCACGATGAAATCGATAATCCGAACCCTGTTCGGTTGAAAGGCGCAGCGATGCAAACCGTCTTTCTGGATCGCGATGGTGTTATCAACGAAAATCGTGTCGATCACGTCAAGTCGTGGCGCGAATTCGTGTTTCTGCCGGGAGCGCTGGCGGCGTTACGCTGGCTCAACCTCGCAGGGTTTCGCGTGTTTGTGATTACCAATCAGGCGATTGTTGGGCGTGGCATCGTTCCGGCGAGCGTGGTTGAAGAGATACATACACGCATGCAGGTGCAGGTTGCGCTGCATGGCGGGCAGATCCACGACATTCGCTACTGTCCGCACGATGACCATGAAGATTGCGATTGTCGCAAGCCGCGCCCTGGTATGTTGCGCGATCTTGCGCACCGGTGGAACGTCGATCTCGCGCGCGCATACCTGGTTGGTGATGCGTGGAGCGACATTGCCGCCGGGCATGCGATGGGAATACGTAGTATACTGGTACGTACAGGGCGAGGCGCCCAACAGATCGCGCGTCCTGAACTTCAGCAACACCCGCCTGAACATGTTGCCAACGACCTGCTTGGGGCGGTCGCGTGGATCATGCACCAGGAAGACGTTGCTCACGCGCGTCGAGGCGCTGCGCAACCACTGTACGAGCGCTCGGTTGGTACGCCATTGTTTTCGCTTCGATAATTCGGTGTCGTTGAAGCGTTCAGGCGTCCGGTCAGGAGAAACTGCCAGATGATGATTACTCCTCAAGAATTGCTTCGCCTGCTGCGCCCAGTCCTGCGCTGGTGGTGGCTTATTCCGATTGCAGTGCTTCTCTCCGGTAGCGTCGCCTTCGTTGTCAGCCGAACCGAAACCCGTTACTACGTTGCCCGCGCAACCCTCATGATTGGGAATACGCTCGAAAGCCAGCGACCAGACCCGATTCAGTTGCAGCTGGGGTCATCGCTGGGGCGTTTCTACGGTGAACTGGCAAAACGTGAGCGCATTCTTCAACCGGTTCAGGAAAAATTGAACCTGCCCTTCTCCTGGAACGTCATTGCCACGTATATGCTGCGCACAGCGGTCGTGCCGAATGCGAACCTGCTTGAAATCTATGTCACCGACTCAAACCCGGTGCGCGCCGCTGCCATTGCCAATGCGATTGCCGACCAGTTGATTGCATACAGCCCAACGTCGCCGGATAAGGTCGCCGCCGAGCAGATGACGATCGAGCAGCAACTGCGCGAGAGTGAGGCGCGCCTGAACGATCTGCGCGCGCGGATCGAAGAAACGACGTTTCGCCGTCAGCAGGTGGTCTCTGCCAGCGATCTCGCTGAAATCAACCAGACCCTTATGCAACTTGAAGCGAGTCTGAGCAGAGAGCAGGATACGTACAATCGCCTGCTTTCGTTCAAGAACAGCAGTGTCGTAAATGTGCTGACGCCGTTCGAGCCTGCCGAGCCGCCTTCGTCGCCATTGCCGTCACGTCGCAATATCACGATCCTCTTTGCGGGGCTTGGCGGATTCCTGATCGCAGTGGCGGCGGCATACGTCCTGGACCGCGTCGACCCACGGTTGCGCGGTCCGGAGGATGTTCGCGACCGGGTTGATATGACGGTGCTCGGCAATGTTCCGAAAGGACCTCCCGTTCAGTCGATTGTCGGCGCCCGGTCAGAACAACGTATTGCTGCCCTGCGTCAGGTCCAGACCAACCTGATGCTGGCGGCGCGCGAGGAAGGCTTCCACGCTTTGCTGGTCACCAGCGCACAGCCAAACGAAGAGCGCAGCGCCGTCAGCGTCGACCTCGCCGACCTGTTCGCCCGTGCAGGGCACCGCGTCCTGCTCGTTGACGCCGAGCCGACCCAGCCGTATTTGTCGCGTCTGCTGAACGCCGAGCCTGATCCGGGACGCCCGTGGACGCGCCTGCGATCGGAGGATCGCCAGGAATTGTTGACGCACATCATTCCCTCGGCTGTTCCCAATATGGCGTTCTTGCCGGTTGCGCCAACGCACGACGCGCAGCCGGCGATGCTGAGTTCCCGTCGCTGGCGTGAGTTGACCTATCTGTTTACCAGCATCGCTGATATTGTCATTTTTGATGGACCGGCAACGATGACCGGACCGGATGCGGCGCTTCTGGCACCGTATACAGACGGGGTCGTGGTGGTCATTGATTCCTCGCTCGAAGAACAGGAACTGATCCTTCAGAGTAAACAGCGTCTGCAGCGTGATCAACGCACCCATGTGATGGGAGCAGTGCTGCTCGAACCATCTGCACTCGAAGCAGTTCGTCGACCGTTGCTCGGCGCCTGGCCCTGGCAACGGCATCCTGCCCTGCCAGATGGCAATGGCGCTGCGGCATCGACCGGAGATGGAGATGGTCAGGAGCCTGCTCGTCCAGCCCATGAAGGGGCGCCGGTCGTCTTTGAGATCGATACGTCCCACATGCCCGAAGCGGAGCATGTCATTATCACGCCGCCGCCAGATACCGACGAAGAAGATCGACAGGTAATCATTCCTCCGCCTCCCGATCTGCACCAGCCGAAAGCAGAGACGGCCGATCTTCCCGAACAAAACGGGAGTGTGCAGGCGACCCACTCCATGCTCAGTGGCGCAGCAGGTGCAAACGTCAACGGTTCTCGCACAGCAGGGCAGACGTCCTCTGATCGAGATGGGCAACCCCAGGACTCCCAACGAAAGCCGGGAGCGTCTTCCAGGACAGCCGATTCACGCCGCCGCTCGGGGGGCGCAAGGAACCGTACACGACACAGATAGCCATGCTCAAGCAAATCAATCTTTATCTTTCACGCCAGTCGTCTTCGGTCGGGCGATACGTCTGGGAACAGGTTGTGCAGGCGATCGTCGGATGGATTCCGGGGATTATCGGCATTGGGGTGCGGGCAATTGTGTATCGCGCGATCATGCGCATCGACGGTGTTGCGGCAATCGAGGATGGTGTGCGTATCCGCTTTGCCGATCAGGTGCATCTTGGGCGCGGTGCGTACCTCGACCATGGGGTGTACCTGCATGCCTGTCCTGGCGGTATTTCGATCGGTCCTGAAAGTTATGTGATGAAGAATGCCATCCTGCATGTGTACAATTTCCGCGATCTGCCGCATGCCGGTATCCGGATCGGTGCGCGATCTCTGGTCGGCGAGGCATGCATTCTCCGCGGACAGGGGGGCATTACGATCGGCAATGATGTGTTTCTTGCGCCGCTGGTGCAGATGCTGGCAGTTAACCACGTGTACCACGATACAACCAGGCCGATCAGTCTGCAGGGTATTACCTGCCAAGGAATTACTGTCGAGGATGGCGCGTGGATCGGCGGCGGGGCGATTATTCTCGACGGTGTGCGCATCGGCAAGAATGCTGTGGTTGGCGCCGGCGCCGTTGTTACCCGCGATGTGCCCGATTACTGTGTCGCCGTTGGTAATCCGGCGCGGATTGTTCGTGACCTGCGCAGTCAGCCGCTTGAGCCGGTAAAGTTTCCGGTGTATTGACGAGAACTGGGAGATTGGGGGATTAGGTGATTGGGTGATTGGGTGATTGGGTGATTGTGCTCGCGTTCGCATATTCGCGCGTTCCCGGTTGCCTCTGTCAACGAATGGGCAACGAATACACGAATGAGGCGTGCGCGCGTTGCACGTTCGCACGTTGCACGTTCGCACGTTCCACGTTTGCACGTGGCTGCCTCTGTCAACGAATGGGCAACGAATACACGAATGAGGCGTGCGCCAGGTGCTGGCGCGTCCCTTTTGATGGTGCGCGTTGCACGTTCGCACGTTGCACGTTCGCACGTTGCACGTTCGCACGTTCCACGTTTGCACGTGGCTGCCTCTGTCAACGAATGGGCAACGAATACACGAATGAGGCGTGCGCCAGGTGCTGGCGCGTCCCTTTTGATGGTGCGCGTTGCACGTTCGCACGTTGCACGTTCGCACGTTGCACGTTCGCACGTTCCACGTTTGCACGTGGCTGCCTCTGTCAACGAATGGGCAACGAATACACGAATGAGGCGTGCGCCAGGTGCTGGCGCGTCCCTTTTGATGGTGCGCGTTGCACGTTCGCACGTTCCACGTTCCACGTTCCACGTTCCCACGTTCCACGTTCGCACGTTTGCACGTTCCACGTTCCACGTTATTCTGACGCACCCTTCACGCTGCATTCCCTGCTGCGTCATCCGATAGTCATATCTCCATGCCACGATCTCTATCAGTGAGACAGCGTGGACATTCCTGTATGACGCCCGATAGTGTGGCGCAACAGGTGCGTGTGAGGAGGAATCAGGCGTATGACAACCTTATCGGTGGTGATCCCGGCGTATAACGAAGAAGATGGAATTGCGGCGATCATTGAGCGAGTGCTGGCGATCGAGCCTGAACTGCCAAAGTATGGCGTCGATGCGCTGGAATGCATTGTGGTCGATGACGGCTCACGCGACCGCACGGCGGACATCGTGCGGCGCTATGTGCCGCGGGTGCGCCTGATTCAGCAGCCGAACAAAGGGTACGGTGGGGCGCTGAAGACCGGCTTTCAGGCGGCGAGCGGCGAACTGCTTGGATTCCTTGACGCCGACAGCACCTACCCGCCGGAGTATTTTCCACAGATGTGCAGGGTTGCGCTCGATGGCGCCGACCTCGTGATCGGCAGTCGTATGGCTGGTGCACGAAGTGAGATGCCCCTGGTGCGACGTATCGGAAATTTCATTTTTGCCAATCTGCTCTCGCTGGTTGCAGGTGTGCGCATCAGTGATAGCGCCAGTGGGCAGCGGATCATCCGGCGCGAGGTGTTGCCAATCCTCTACCCTCTCCCCGACACGCTCGATTTTACACCGGCAATGAGCACCCGTGCTCTCCATGAGAATCTGCGCATGGTCGAGGTGCCGATTCCGTACAAAGAGCGCTCCGGTCGCAGCAAACTGAGCGTGGTGCGGGATGGGTTGCGTTTCTTCAAAAGCATTGTGTGGACGGCGCTCACGTACAATCCGGTGCGCATCTTTGGCGGTATTGGCGCGCTGTTGCTGCTCGCCAGCGTCCTGGTGATGCTGCTGGCGTTCAGCATGCAGCTGTTTGCCAATGATCCGGTTATCTCCTTCCCGCGTCTCTTTGGTGCGCTGGTGCTGGCGGTCGCTGGAGTGACGCTGTATACCACCGGTACATCGTTCAGTTACATCGTCGCCCTGTTCCACAAACGTCCTATCCGCCAGGGCATGTTCGGTCCGCGCGGCAATGGTCGCAAGATCGAGAAGCACTACTGGTGGCTGGGGATCCTGGCGGTGCTGTCGGGTATTGCCATCTACGCCGCTGCTGTGGCCTTCGATCTGACCAACCCGGCGCTGCAGATTTCGTGGTTTGCTCCGGTGGTCAGCGCCCTGCTGGTGTTGACCGGCGTCCAGCTGGTCAGCGCCTGGAGCCTGGCGCGTGTGCTGGCGGAACTGAGTGTGCGTGAAGGTCTGGCGGCGCGGGACCTCAGTGGTAATGGGGTGCCCGGAACACCTGCAAACACTGAGCCTGTGCAGCACGCGGCGGTGTCATAACTCTTGCAGGCGCGTTCCTGATGGCAGTATGCGCCTGATGCCGGGAGGCTGAAGCCCGCCTTTTGGCATAGCCGATAGGCGATGGCGTTGCATGCGCGCAGCGCGCGCCAGTCGATACTCGGTTTGCGGTATGGGATGGCTGCTGCGACCAGCGCCACCGGGTGCGTGAGCATCTTGCCCGCATCCGTCAAACGCGGGCGCGCGGTCTGTGCACCGGAGCGCGTGTGTCCGTTGGGTGATGGGCTTTGAGCCACACAACCGCTCCGCGTCAGGTACCGTGGGGCTGATGAACGTTCAAAATTCGGTCTGGGCGCCGGCGACGAATGTCGCGTCCCGACGGAGAAGAGCGTGGCGCCCAGCAGGCGCGGTTTCAAGCGCCAGCCAGGATGATAGGGAATGAGGGACGGGAACACCATCAACCGTCGCACCGTGAAGCCTGATGAAGCAAATGATACCGATTGGATTTGAACAAGCCGCATGCGCACCCTTATCAGAGCGTATCACAACGCCATCGCAGCAATCTCCAATCCAAAATCTGCAATCTAAAATGGTATGACGCACCACACCCATCATCCAATGCTCTCTCGCCGTCGCTTTATTCGGGCGTGCGCGTGCACCGCTGCGGCAGGAGCGCTTGGCGCGACCGGCTATGTGGTCGCCAACGCTCCACTTCCAGCGCCCTACGGCGAGTCAGCGGTCTATCAGACGCCAGGTTCTGACAAACCGACGCCTGATGCTCCCATGCTCCTGGTGACAAATCCGCGCGCGCAGCCATCGTTTGGGGCGTACCTCGGCGCGATCCTGCGCGCGGAAGGGTTTGTCGCGTTTCGTATGTCCAGTCTCGGTGCGATCAACCCGGCGCTTCTGGCGCAGTTCCCGCTGGTGTTGCTGGCGTCTGGTCCGCTGACAGCCGATGAAGCCGAACTTTTCCGCGTGTATGTGCTGGCGGGCGGTCATCTGATCGCATTTCACCCCGATCAGCGCCTTGCTGACCTGATGGGAGTGCGATTTCTGGGAAGCAGTATCACCGATGGACTGTTGCTGGTCGCCGATCATCCATTCGCTCAGGGAATCACCACACGGGCGCTGCAAGTCCACACGCCGATCACGCAGTATGCCCTGACCGACGCGGAGGCGGTCGCCTGGGCGGCTCGTCGTGATGGCGGCAGAACATCATCGCCTGCGGTCACCATAACGAGCGCCGGCAGGGGAATTGCCGCACTCTGGGCATTCGATCTTCCACAGAATATCGCGCTCATCCGCCAGGGGAATCCGGCGGCGGCAAACCAGGAGCGCGACGGCATGGAAGGCATTCGGACGGTTGACCTCTTTACAGACTGGATCGATCTTGAGCGTATCGACATCCCGCAGGCGGACGAACAGCAGCGATTGCTCGCCGCTATGGTGCAGGCGCTGGCGGGCGATGCGCCTCTGCCGCGTCTCTGGTACCTTCCGCCTGGCGCGTCGGCAGTGCTGGTGGCAACCGGTGATGCTCATGGATTACAGGTATCACATATCGAGCCAGCACTGGAACTGGTCGATCGCTACGGTGGCAACCTGTCGATCTACTACGCTCCGCCGCCGATGAGCAATCGGGCGCGAACCCTGCGCCGGGTGCGCTGGGAGGCTGCGGAACTGCCAGTCATCGGCGCTGTCTTCAGTGACGACTCTGGTTACCCTACCCCGAAGGATGTGGCGCGCTGGCGTGATCGCGGGCATGGGTTTGGATTGCACCCCTACGTGGAACATGGTGTTGACAAAGGGTATCACGAGTACTGGAACACCTTCGCCAAACTGGGGTACGGACCGGCTGCGCCAACTGTGCGCACTCATCGGGTGCTCTGGTCGGGATGGGTCGAGACGGCGCGCGTGCAGGCGCAGTACGGTCTGCGCATGAGCCTCGATCACTATCACAGCGGACCGCTGATGCGCCGCGCCGATGGGAGCTGGGTTCACGGCTATCTGACAGGAAGCGGCCTGCCGATGCCGTTTGTGGACGAACAGGGCAATCTGTTGCGCGTGTACCAGCAGCACACGCATATCGTTGATGAGCACCTCATGGCAGTGTTCGACACTGGCTATGAAATGGGTGTGGATGCCGGCGAAGCTGCCGCGATCGCCTGCAGACAGATCGACGCTGCAGTTGATCAATATCCCTCTGCGCTTGGGTTGCAGTGCCATATCGATCCGTTCGCCCTTGGCAGCGAGAAGGCGGCAGCAGCCAGCTCCTGGTTTGATCGGGTGCTCGACCATGCCACATCACGCGGAGCGATGGTGCTGTCAGCCGAACAATGGCTGGCATTTACCCAGGTGCGTGACCGAACCAGCATGTGCAACCTGACGTGGAACGAGGGCATCCTTACATTCGATGTAGTTATCGAAGAAGGAGCGAAACGCGGTGTAGCGCTCCTGCTGCCGCTCGATCACCGCCAGTCCACACTGCGCCAGGTGACAATCAACGGGTTTCCGGCGGGCGCAGAACACAGGCGCATGGGAGGCATCGTCTACGGCGCCGTAGCGCTCGCCGCCGGACAGCACCGGGTGCAGGCGTATTACCGGGCGTGATGCCGGAATTAAGGACATCCGCCGGCGATCTCCGCTACATATCGCCAGTCGCGGAACATCAGCCATTCGACACAACTGATACCATTTTAGATTTTTGATTTTAGATTTTTGATTTTGGAATGCTAAGTCATTATCAACGATAACTGGTATGACACGGCAGATCACCATCTGTGCGTTACTTTCGGGTGCAGGGAAGCGGTATCTTTGCAGCGAGAAAGAGATACATCGTTTCAGCGCCATCGTGCAGGCACACCAACGAACAACGTAAGGAGAGGCATCGTGAGCGACACTCGACATTCCTCGTGGCGCAGGTATCTGGGTCTGGCGCTGGTGACCGCAAGCATTCTGGCGTTGCAGATCACATTCACCCGTATCTTTTCGATCATGATCTGGCACCACTTCACCTACCTGGTGATTGGGGTGGCGCTCCTCGGCGGCGGCGCGTCCGGCACATTTCTTGCGGTGCGCGCGTGGCCTGCCGCAACAATCGAGCGACGGCTGGGCAAACTCGTTGTGCTGTACAGTCTGGTGGTGCTGCTCAATCTGGCGATCATCAGCAGCATCGCCATCGACCCATTGCGCGGCAGCCAGATCGTTCAAACCCTGGTCGGGCTGGCGGTCTATTTTGCCGGACTGTTCACCACCTTCTTTCTTGGCGGGCTGATTGTGTCGGGTGTCTTCACGTTGTGGCACAAAGAATCTCATCGCCTGTACTTTGCCGACATGCTGGGCGCAGGTGTGGCGACGCTGGCGATTGTGCAGGTTGTTCAGTTGATCGGCGGTCCTGCAACGATCGTTCTGACGGCACTGCTGACGCTGGCAGGCTGTCTGCTGTTTGGCATTCCTCTGGGGCGGCGCTGGCGCGCCGGCGCGCTGGCTCTTGGCGTCGGGCAGGTTGCGCTGTTCGGATGGATTCTCGCCGGTGCGCCGCTGCACCTGCCCGTTCCAGGCTCCAAAGAACTTGGCTGGGCGCAGCAGCACTTCAACACCCTTCCCGAATACACCCGCTGGAATCCGGTCGGGCGCGTGGATGTCATGCCGACCATTCAGGTCAAAGAACCGATGATCGTCGGCGGCATCAGCAAGGTGTACCTGGCGAGCGACGATTTTCAGCGCGCCTCGTTGTACGACCTGAAACTGGTGACGCTCGACGGCACCTCGATGACCGGCATGTACCGCTTCGATGGAACGGAAGATGATCTGCAGCGCTTTCGGTTTCTCGACCATGCGATCATCAGCGCGCCATATCAGATGGGGTTGCAGCACGACACCACCCTCAAGATCGGTGTCGGCGGCGGGCTCGATATTCTGCTGGCGCGACTCTATGGCGCACACCAGATCACGGCGATCGAGTTGAATGCCGATGTGGTGCATCTCCTCAACGGACCGTACCGCGAGTTCAGCGGCAATCTCGGCGGGCATCCCTCAACCCGGATTGTAGTTGCCGAGGGGCGCAGTTTTCTGACCCGCGACACTGCGACGTATGACCTCATTCAGGGCATTGGTCTCGACAATCTGGTCGCCCTTTCCGGCGGCGCCTACGTGCTTTCCGAGTCATACCTCTACACGGTCGACTCATTTGCCCTGATATTGAATCGGCTCAACCCGCAGGGCGTGTTTGCGTGGACGCGCAACGTCGATCAGCCGCCGCGCGAGATGCTGCGAATCACTGCGCTGGCTGCGGAGGCGCTGCGGCAGCGCGGCATTGCCAATCCTGCAGCGCATATCGCGATCGTTGCCAATGACACCGGCGCCCAGGCGACGCTGCTGGTGTCTCCGTCGCCATTCCCGCCGGCGGCTGTTGCGCAGTTGCGGCAGTGGGCAGACGCCAATGGATTTACGATGCTCCATGATCCTTTCCAGCGACTCGATACCGCATATACGGAATACCTTCTTACTCCCGATGCACGCGCCTTCGAGGCATCATATCCCTTCAACATCTTCCCGGTAACCGATGACAATCCGTTCTTTTACAACTATTTCAAGTGGAGCAATCTGACATTCAATCAGGCATCTACCGGTAAACTCAACCGCTTTCCGATCGGGAATCTCATCCTGATGGCGATGTTCGGCTTCTCACTGGCGACTGCCGCGACGTTTATCATTGCGCCGCTCTGGAAGCACCAGCGGCGCGGATTGCGGTCGCCGGCGGCGCGCCCGATGCTGGTCTACTTCAGCGCTCTGGGCGCCGGCTATATCTTCGTGCAAATTGTGTTGATCCAGCGGTTTACCCTGTTCATCGGCTACCCGACGAGTGCGATCACGACGACCATCTTCAGCATGCTGCTCTTTTCAGCGGTAGGAAGCCTGCTCAGCCGGCGCCTGATCGACAGTGCTGCGCGTCTGCGGGCAGCGCTGATTGCCGTGGTCATCGCCATCGGAGTGTATATCGTCGCGCTGCCACCGCTGTTTCAGTCGTTCCTCCATCTGCCAGACACAGCACGGATGGCGCTGAGTGTGGTGATTATTGCGCCGCTTGCCCTGCTGATGGGCATGCCATTCCCCACCGGTCTGCGGCAGCTTGGCGTGCATGGAGCGGAACTGGTGCCATGGGCGTGGGGGATGAACGGCGTCTTTTCGGTTGTCGGTTCGACCCTGGTCATCATCATCAGCATGGCGAGCACGTTTACCACAGCAATGGCGTGCGCCGCACTATTCTACGCCGTTGCTGCGGCTGTCGCTGCGGGGCTCTACCGGCAGGCTGAGGATCGGTCTTTTGCAGCAGCAAAGAATCTGATCGACGGGTCAGAGGTCAAAGTTGCCGGTTGAGCGCCATCTGGGCGTTTCATACCATTTTAGATTGCAGATTTTGGATTGTAGATTGCTGTGATAGCATTGCCAATGCGCTCTGGCGAGAGTGTGCACGCGGCTTGTTCGATTCCAATTGGTATCACACAGAGCATTATTGCGTATCTGTAACATCGACGGCAACAATGTTCAGACTGCTTTCACCCCTGAATGGTACTGTTCTGGTGCGCATTAATTGTATGCAGATTCCGTCACGAGCAGGGGAACCTCGCGGCGGCAGACCCCGCGACCCCCGGCGCTTCATGGAATCTCAACCACGTGGGAGGAACACGCAATCATGACGGAGCATGAGACGAACGCAACGAATGGGAAGCACATCGCCCCCGGCGACAAGAAACAGGGGATCAAACTGGTCGCTCCTGCCCGGGCTGACGAGCGCGCCGGTGAAATCAAGTTTGTCGAGATGCCGCGTGAAAAACAGCCGCGGCTTGATGTCCTGGTCCTCAACCCGCCCTCGCCCGACGGCGACCTGTTCCTGCGCGACATTGCGCGCGTCGGGCGCCGCACCCGCGATGGCATCATCTGGCCCCAGACGGCGCTGGCGCAGATTGGCGCTGTGGTTCAGCAGGCGGGCTACACCGTCGATGTGGTCGATGCGATCGGGCTGGAAATGTCGTGGGAAGATTTTGAGCGCTACATGTACAAACACAAGCCGCGCTACATGATCATCCACGCCACTGCGCCGACGCTCACCAACGACATGCGCACCACCTTCGTCGGCAAGGCGGTCGGCACGATCACCATGGCGATCGGCACCCACGTTACGCCAATGAGCCGCGAGACCCTCGAGTCGTACCCGACGCTCGACATCGTCATCCGCGGCGAGCCGGAAATGACCATCCTCGATGTCATTCAGACCATTGATCGTCAGGTGGAACTTGAGAAAGCCGCCGAGACCGTGCCGGTCGGCAACCCCGACCTGACGTCGCCGTGGCGCAAACTGCCATTCCCGGATGCGTCATACCTGACGACCCGCGGACGTTTCCTGGGGGTGTACCCGCAGGTGATTGCGCGCGCCCTGCGTGAGACGCGCGGCATCGCCTTCCGCAACGAGCATGGCGAAGTCCAGATCAACCCTGACCGTCCCTTCATCGAGAACCTGGACAGCCTGCCGCTGCCGTTGCACCACATGCTGCCGTGGAAGAAGTACAAGGTGCCGATCGTTGGCGGACCGTACACATTCGTGCTGACGAGCCGCGGCTGCCCGGCCGGCTGCCGCTACTGCATCAAGCATGTGACCTACCAGGCAAGTGTGCGTCACCGCAGCCCGCAGCACGTTCTCGAAGAGATGTACATGCTCAAAGAGATGGGCATGCACCACATCCACTTCGAGGCAGACCTGTTTACGGTCAAGAAGGAGTTCGTCTACGACCTGTGCAATGCAATCATCAAGGACGGCATCAAACTCCAGTGGTCGTGCAACAGCCGCGTTGACTTCGTAGACGCCGAAGAACTGGCGTTGATGAAGAAAGCCGGGTGCTTCATGATCGCGTGGGGGCTGGAAAGCGGCAGCGAAGCCGTGCTGAAGCGCGCGCGCAAGGGCACGACGGTCAAGCGCATCGAGGAAACAATCGCCGCCAGCCGCAAGGTGGGCATCAAGAACTGGGGCTACTTCATCATCGGGCTGCCCGGCGAAACCGTCGAGACCATCCAGCAGACGATTGCGCTCTCGAAACGATTGCCGCTCGACATTGCCCTGTTCCACATTGCAACGCCGTACCCCGGCACGCCGTTCTACTACGAAGCGGTCGAGAACGGCTGGATCCAGATGGATCGCTGGGAAGATTACGACATGTACAACCACACCGTGCTGAACTACCCGCACCTGAGTTCGAAGGACCTTGAGTACTGGGCGAAGCGCGCCGCGCGCGAGTGGTCGTTGCGCCCCGGACCGATCATGACCTTCCTCAAGGCGGCAAGCAACCGCGAAACGCTTGGGCACCTGTGGAAGATCGGCACGAACCACATCCGCTGGATGAGCGGCAGCCTGACGGGGAGTGGCGCGTAGGGCGGAAAAAAGCGCGAATGTATGATCACCCCGGCGTGCAAACCGGAGGGTCTGCACGCCGATATTTTCAAGCCGGTTGCCTTTCTCACGCGAACTGCATGCCGTCACGTCGGACCACGCGCGTCGTTTCTGGTCGATTGACGGGCTCTACGATCCAGATCATTTTCGTGCAGTGTTGCCGGTTGCGGTGAGCATTCGCAAGCCGGCTTGAGGCAATAGCCATCTCCGCTCCGTGCATAACTTGCAGAATTGTCATCACACTGCATTGCATTCCTTCATCATCGCTTCACAGGAATGAGTGATGATTGATCCGCGTAGAACGAGGGCTACGCACTGACCGGTATCGTTTGGACGTCGTGCGTGCTGACGAGCAGTGCGCAAGCGCCACGAAGGATTGCAACTGATGACAACCCGTGCAGCAACAGGCGTACTCCCTCATACTGACGTGCGATCTCAATCCAGAGCACTCAGTCGCATCACCGCCATCGACGCGCTGCGCGGTGTGGCGCTCACGCTCATGGCGCTGACGCACGCTGCGTTCTTCATCGGTGTCGGGATGCAGGCCGAGTCCTACGGCGGGCAGCCGGTTTATTTGCAGAGTCCACCATACTGGCTCTCCGGCTTGATGACGACCCTGGCTTCGCCGATCTTCTTCTGTCTGGCCGGCGTCAGCCTGGCGCTGCTCGAACAGTCGCGCCGGCGCAAGGGTGCGTCACACTGGGACGTGAGCCGGTTCATCCTGGCGCGCGCCGGCGTCATTATGCTCCTCGATCTGACGATTTGCGCCTGGTTGTGGATGGGAAAGATGCCCTACATCCATGTGCTCACTGCGATGGGTCTGGGCATGATCGTGCTGACGGGGCTGCGGCTGCTGCCGACGCGCATCATTCTGGTGATCGCCATTTCGACGCTGCTGGTGCATCAGGGGGTCATCGAAGCGCTCCGACCGCAACTCGAAGCCGGTGCGCCGCAGAGCCTGCTCCAGGCGCTATTTCTGACCTACAGTTACGATACGCACCCGCCGGTTGGCTTCCCGTTGCTGGGGTGGGGTCCGGTGATGTGGATCGGGTTTGTCGTGGGGCGGAATCTGAGCCAGCCTCTGCTGCGACAGGCGCGCACCTGGGTATGGATCGGCGGAGGGTTGCTGGCGCTGTGGCTGGCGCTGCGCCTGATCGGCGGCTACGGCGACCTGGGAGCATACCGCGTCGGTGACCCGCTGCCGCAGTTCCTGGTGATGAGCAAGGCGCCGCCAAGCCTGAGCTACCTGGCGTTCAAACTGGGCGTTGCAGCGCTGATCTATGCGGCTTTGATCGCCTTCCCGACGATGATCGAAACCGGACCGCTGCGGGTGCTGACGCTGATCGGACAGACATCGCTGTTCTTTTATGTGATGCATATCGTCATTTACCACATGCTGGCGCAACTGTTCGTGCTTCTCGATGCGCCGGCATTGCCGGGCATTGTGTATGGATACGCCGTGTGGATGCTGGGAATGGCGGCGCTCATTCCACTGTGCGGGCGGTACCGTGCGTTACGCAGGCAGCATCCTGAGAGCGTGCTGCGGTATTTGTAAACACGGGCAGGAGGAAGCGCATGCGCGTGCTTGTGGTTGCGACGAATGCAACACCAAAGGGCCTGATCGATGAGGTGCGCGTCGGACGGCATCAGCGCGTCGATTATCTGGAACTGGCGCAGCGCTTCGGTACAGTCCATCACGACTACAATGCGCTCCGTCCAAATCGCCTTGTGCAGCGGATCGAAGACCTTTGCCGTTGTGACATGCGGCAGGCGATGGCTGTGGCGCGTCTGGCGAAACAAGGCGGTTATGATGCAGTGTTGAGCCTTTCCGAGCGGGCAGGTATTCCGCTGGCGCTCCTGCTCGACCAGCGCATCCGTCATATGGTCATCTTTCACCATGGGATGTCCCGCCAGAAACTGCGCATGATCCGGGCGCTGAAGTTACAGCAACGCTGGAGTGTTATTGCTGCTATCAGTCGTGCGGAAGCCGATGGCATGCAGGCAGCGCTTGGCCTTGATGAAGGGCGCGTGGTTGCGCTTCACACACCGGTTGATGTTGACTTCTACAGGCCGTCCCATGCATCGACTGGACAGGAGGCGTTCATCCAGAGCCTGGGATTATCGCATCGCGATTATCCAACGCTCATTCGGGCGATGCGACGCCTGCCGCACATTCCCTGCCATTTGCGTGTGGGCAGTACGTGGGTAACGCGCCGCAGCAATCATAAAAACGAAGTCCTACCGCCAAACATTACCCTGCAACCGTTCGTGCCCCCCGCTACCTTGCGGCGATGTTACGAAGAGAGCCGCTTCATCGTTGTCCCAATCCAGGCATCGACCCAGTGGAGCGCAGGATGCACGTCGGTGCAGGCAGCGCAGGCAATGGGCAAGCCGGTTGTTGCAACCCGTCGTCCGGGCTTGAGCGAGTATCTGATCGATGGCGAGACGGGACTCCTCGTCGAGCCTGGCGATGAGCGAAGCATGGCAGAAGCGATCGAGGCATTGTGGAATGATACGTCGCGCGTCATTCGTATGGGACGCAGGGCGCGGGAGTGGATCGCGAGTCATCATTCACTCGATCAGTGGCTCAGCAGAGTGGAACACCTCATGACACAGACAGGGAAACTGGTCTTAGCTCATTCTGATTAGGAAATAACACGATCGGCGCCAATCGGCAATAATGCATAACATAAGAAGACGTCCGATACTGTGTTCAAAGGAGTCTATGAACCGCCTCGCCACAACCGTTTTGCGCAATTCTGCCTTCGGCATGGCTGCGCACATGACGATGAAACTCCTCTCGTTCGCCTTTTCGGTGCTGGTTATTCGCAATCTGGGGGCGACCGATTTTGGGCAGTATGCCGCTGTGCTCGGTTTTGGCAGCGTGTTTCTGTTCATTGCCGATCTGGGGCTCAGTCCGTACACGGTGCGCGAGGTGGCGCGTTTACGCGATCAACCCGATGGGAAGGAGCGCATTCAGGCGCTGTATGCCGATGTGCTGACCCTGCGCCTGATCCTGTCGATGATCGCCGGAGTCATGGTGGTCAGCGCGGCAATCCTGACCGGACGCCCGCTCCTGATGATCGGCGCAATCGCCATTAATTCGGTGACGGTGCTGATCTACGCCGTCCATGGCAGCTCCGAAGCGGTGTTATCGGGCTATGAACGGCTCGATCTGGTATCGGGCATGCAGGTTGTCAATCAGCTGGCGTTCGTAACCATCGGCGGATTTGCTCTCTGGCTGGGGTTTGGGTACTACGGGTTGATCATTGCAACCATGATCGGCGTAACCCTGATGACGGCGCTGGTCGTGCGCGCTGTGCTGCGTCTCGGCGTTCGTCCCGGTCGCATCACCTGGCAGCGCTGGCTCCCGCTGTTGCGCGCAGCGTTTCCGTTTGGCGTGATTGGGTTGACGCTGGGTATTTCGTATCGCTTCGATACTGTTCTGCTCAACATCTATAGCGGCGACACCGTGACCGGACATTACAATGCGGCGTACAATCTCATCTTCTCACTCGTGACGCTGTCGAATGTGCTCAACACGGCGCTCTACCCATCGTTGTCGCGGCAATCGGTGATAGCGCCGGAGACGTTACCGCTGGTCTATGAACGGGTGTTGCGCTATCTGATGCTCGTTGCGCTGCCGATCGCCGTCGGGGGCTTCATTGTCGCAGCTCCGCTGATCGGGTTGTTGTTCGGCGCAGATTATGCACCCGCCGCTCCGCTGTTCGCCATCCTGATCTGGGTGTTGCCGTTGATGTTCCTGTCGGAATTTCTCGGCTATGTGGTCGTCATTGCGGGGCGTGAAGCGCTGGTGGCGCGCGCGATCATTGTCAGCAGCAGTGTGAACGTTGTTGCCAATCTCATCTTCATACCGATCTATGGCGTGCTGGCAGCGGCTATCATCACCGTCATCACCGAAGCCGTCCTGGTCGTACAGTACGTCTGGTTGATGCGCGACCTGTTGGGACGGATGCAGTGGGGTGCGTTTGTGCGTTCGGCGCTGGCGGTGGCTGCCATGGCTGCGCTGGTCTACCTGACACGCGATCTGCCGGTGCTGGCGACGATTACGCTCGGCGGCGCGCTCTACGGCGGGTTGCTGCTGGCGATGCGCGTTATCGGACCGGACGAGGCGGCGTTTGTGCGCGGCATGCTTGCTGCGCGGCGTGTGGCTGCGGAAACCAGGTAAGGAGGCGTTGTGCGGATCGTTTTGCCAGTGCATCATTTTCTGCCGCGCTACACAGCAGGAGCGGAACTCTATACCTACCGACTGGCGCGCTGGCTGCAACGCCATGGGCGCCTGGTCGAAGTTGTTGCGGTCGAGTCGGTCGAACACGAAACAACCGGTGAACTCAGGGTTGTCTCCGACACCTGTGATGGTATTCCGGTCCACCGCCTGCATTTCAACCTGGAGGCAGGCGAGCACAGCTGGGAGTACGACAACCGGTTGATCGGCGAATGGTTTGCCCGCTATCTCGAACACACACGTCCGGATCTGGTGCATTTTCAGGCTGGTTATCTGATCGGGATTGCGCCGTTGCGCGCTGCGGTTGCAGCAGGAGTTCCAACCGTCCTGACCCTGCACGATTACTGGTTCATCTGCCCACGATTTACCCTGCTGCGCGGCGACGGCGCACTCTGCCGCGCCGTTCCCGACGATCCTGCCGGGTGCGCCTGGTGCCTGCAGCTTGACCGGCGTCGCTTTCGTGTGCCTGAACAGATGACAGGCGGCATGCTCGGCAGAGTTGCGCTACGATCCGGGTTTGATCCCGGGCGCGCACATGTTGCAGCGCGGCGCAACACAGTGCTACCGGCATTGACGTGGCCGGATGCAGTTATCGCTCTATCTCGTTTCCTTGCCGACCAGGTGCGCGCGTTCGTGCCATCAGAGCGATTTCACATCTCACGATTGGGGCTTGATCTTGCACCGTTTACCTGCTGTGTGCGCAGGAACGATGACGATGTGATCCGGATCGGATTTATCGGGCAGATTGCGCCGCACAAAGGCGTACATCTGCTCATTGCCGCGTTTCAGCAACTGCGAGCGCGATCTGGTCGGATCGAGTTACACATCTACGGCGGGTTGACCGCAAATCCGGCATATGTCACCCGGTTGCGCCGGCTGGCAGGTTCAGATCCGCGCATCCGTTTCCACGGAAGGATTGAGAATGCATCCGTTCCTGCAACGCTTGCCGCTCTCGATGTCGCAGTGGTTCCTTCGACGTGGTACGAAAACTCGCCACTGTCAATCCTGGAAGCGCACGCCGCAGGCACACCGGTTATTACCGCTGCGCTGGGGGGCATGGCGGAACTGGTGCGCGATGGGGTCGATGGATTGCACTTCCAGCCGAACGATGCACGTGACCTGAGGCGCGTCTTGCAGCGATTGATCGATGAGCCCGATCTGCTGCCGCGCCTGCGGTCCGGCATTCAGCAACCGCGCAGCATCGACGACGAGATGGCGCAGGTCCTCGCCATTTACGACGATGTCATCGCCAGACACGCTGCGCCAGTGCGAGAGAAATGACACCAATGCCACCGCGAGTCCTGATCATCATCCTCTGCTACAACGGCGTCGCCGACACGCTGGCGTGCCTGGAGTCGTTGCAGCACGTCGCGTATCCATCATTCGACATCCTGGTGCTCGATAATGCGTCGAGCGATGGCACACCGGAGCAGGTGCGCAATCGATTCCCGCAGGTGACCGTGATCGAGAACGGCGCCAACCTCGGTTTTGCAGCAGGCAATAATGTCGGTCTGCGCTATGCGCTGCGCCACGGGTACGACTATGCTCTGTTGCTCAACAACGATACCGAAGTTGCACCCGATTTCCTCGACCATCTGGTCGCTGTCGCCGGGTCCGACCCGACGGTCGGGGCAGTCGGACCGACGATCACCTATTATGAACGTCCTGACCTGATCTGGTCCGCTGGCGGCATGATCGACTGGCGGCGCGGTATTGCCGTGATGCGCACGAATGAAGTCGACTGCGGTCAGTATCGTGAGCCTGCCAGGGTCGATTTCGTAACCGGATGCGCGTTGCTGGTCAAACGCGCCGTACTGGCGCGCGCCGGATTGCTTGATGAGCGATTCTTTATGTACTTCGAGGAAACTGAATGGTGCGTTCGCATCGGGCGCGCCGGATTCCGCATTCTGCACGTGCCGCAGGCGCGGGTGCTGCACAAAATCCCCCTCAATGCCCGCTTCGACAGAGAATACCTGGCGTACTACATGACCCGGAACCGGTTGCTCTTCCTGCGCGCAACCGGCGCCCCGCTTTCCACCTGGCTCCACGCATTGATCGTGCAGGATTTGCGCACCTACCTCAGTCTGGTCCTGCGACCAAAATGGCGCACCCGGTCAGGGCGCACCGGGATGCGCTCTGCCTGGATGGACTTCTGGCGCGGCAGATTCGGCAAGTGGGAGATGGTGTCAGCTACCCAATCCTCAACGGATTGGGCTTGTCCTTCCAGATCTCGTAGCATCGGTTGACCCACCGACCTGACGCCAACCTACACGCGGTTGGAACGGAGGACCATTGGCAGGCTGACAGGCTGCCAGATTGGTACAACCCGTCAAGGTTTTCCGTGGCAACGGAACGTTCTTGCCACAACCGCCAACCTTGAGTTGATAAGGTGCGAACCGTTGCTCCGCTGTACCATCGGAGTGTCTTGCACACGAACAAGTGTACCACAAAGAGCGGATGTTGGCAAGCCTGCCTGCCGGCAGGCAGGCGGAAGCAGCACACCACCGTGGGCTGAAGCCGCTGAAGCGGGGGCGTTCATCCCACCGCTGAAGCGGGTGGGCTTCCCGCCCTGAAGGGTAAACAACCGTGAGAATGCGGGCACAAACCTCTCGCATACTCTCGTCATCGCGTCATCTGAATTAATAACATTTCATCGAACAGGAACGTGGAAACGTGGGATTGCGGGAACGTGGAACGTGCAACGTGTGACAGGTCATGCAAACCCCACGCTGCAACCCGACACCATCCGAATGACAATATCGTCAGTCATCATCCCTGCCCATTTAGAGCGCCGTCACACCTGCGTGCTATAGTTGCCGCAGGTTCACCTGCCAGCACTGCAGGCACGGCATCTCCTGGAAGGAGTCGCGGTTATGCGGAAGATGATTGTTGCACTTGGTTTGATTGGGAGCATCCTGCTCTCAGCGTGCGGGTCACTGGCGTCTGCGCCTGCCACCCCTGAAGTCTGGACGCCGCCGCCGGCAACGGCGACCCCCGCACCGACTGCCGTTCCGACGCCGACACGCCCGGCGCTGACAACATACACCGTCCAGCGTGGAACAATCGAACGCAGCGTGGAGTTACAGGGACGGGTCGCCTCGGTTGGGGAACGCGAACTTTCCTTTGCCGTCGATGGCGTGGTTAAAGCAGTCTATGTAACACCAGACACCGACGTCACCAGGGGACAGGTGCTGGCAGAACTGGACTCCGGCGAACTGAGCGATCGTCTTGCCCAGGCGCAGCAGCAGTATACCCAGGCGCAGCGGCAGATGGAACGCGCGCTCGGCGAGCTGCGCTTCCCGTTGCGACGTGCAGAGATCGATCTGGAGGCGGCGCGCGCAGCGCTGGCGCAACTCCTTGCCCCACCCGATCCTGCCAGAGTCACAGCAGCGCGCGCAGCGCTTCAGCAGGCAGAGGCAGCCCGCGATCGGGCGCGCAACGACGCATCAGCCGTCAAAACCCGCGCTGAACTGGCGCTGCAACAGTCGCAGAAGCGCCTGATCGCCGCGCAGGCGGAGTTCAGCGCCGCGTCATACGCTGCAGAGCAGGACAGGACGAACAATAGCGCACAGGAGCGCCTCGCTCGCGCAGGCGACGCATTGCGTGCGGCTGAAGAAGAGGTTGCGCGGCTCCAGATCGAGTACGACACCGCGCGCAACAATGAAATTGCCGCTGTCCAGGCTGCTGAAGCGCAGGTGATGATTGCCCAGGCGGCGCTCGATGAATTGCTCAAGGGACCAGACCCGCTCAAGGTGGCGGAAGCGCGGCGCAATGTCGCCCTGGCGGAACTGGCCGTCGAACAGGCGCGCAGCGCCATCCAGGTCGATCCGGTTCTCGAACGTGCAGTCGAGACAACCAGGCAGGAAGTGGAGAGCATTCGTCGCCAGATCGAAACGCTCAAACTGGTTGCCGGGTTCGATGGACGCATCCTGACCGTGAATATTGCGCCTGGTTCTGTCATTCGCGCCGGAGAACCGGCATTCATCGCCATCGACCCATCGGTCGCCGCCGATGCGCTGGAGGTTCTGGTACAGGGCAGTTCAACCCCGCTGGTCGTGGGGCAACCGGTTCTGCTTACCTTTGCGCGCTACCCGGGTAACACCTATCAGGGAACGGTCACCGGCGTGCCCGGCAACGGCGCAGGAGGCGCCATCAGCGGCTACCGCATCGCCTATGAACCTGCCGATCTGCAACTGACCTCGGGAGATGGAGCGACTGTGACGGTCGTCCTGGCGCGGCGGGAAAATGCGCTCTGGTTGCCGCCAAGAGCCATTCGCGCCGACTCGCGCAGTTATGTGCTGGTGCAGCGCGGCGACCGTCCTGAGCGGGTCGATATCGAGACCGGCCTGACAACCGCGGATCGGGTGGAGATACTGAGCGGTCTGAATGAAGGCGATGTCGTCATCGGACAGTAGGAGAAACCCATGCGGATCGGCATCGATGTGCGCTATCTTTCCCACGGGCTGGTGGGAGGCGTCCACACCTACATCAAGCACTTTGTCGCAGAGCTATGCGTGATCGCTGCCGATCGCCAGGTCTTTCTCTACGCCGACACCAAACGACCGTTCGAGCTGGAGAACCTGCCGTCGCGCGTTACCCTGCGTCTGCTTCCCTACCGCGGACCCTACTCCGCTGTGTACCTGGATTATGTCGGACTGCGACGCGCCATGGCGCGCGACCGTCTCGATGTCGTGCATTACCCGGCAAACTACGGCTTCCGTGTGCCTGGCGCGTCTACAGTCGTGACCCTGCACGATGCGTTGACGATCATGCCGCTGCGCGAGACCCTCTTCAGCCCTGGTTCGCGCCGCACAGTGCGTTCAATGGCAATGACGACCTACCTGTATGTCGGGTCGCGGCTGATGCTGCGCGACGCCGATCTGCTGTTGACTGTTTCGCAGCACGCAAAACAGGACATTCTGCGCTACTGTCGCTTCGATCCGCAGCGAATCATTCCCATCCCCCACGCACCGACGCCGGATATGCGACGGATCGAGGACCGGGCAACGCTCGATGATGTGCGCCGGCGCTACGGGATTGACGGGCATTTCGTGCTGGCGGATGCGCTGAAGAACCCGGGGGTGCTGGTGCGCGCGTGGCGACGACTGCCGGAGGCGCTGCGCCAGACGCATCGAATCGTCTTCTTCTCACGGCACCCTGCGCCGCTGCCAGTCGTGTTCGAAGCAGTCGAGCGCGACCGCGCACTCCTGCTGATCAATCCGCCGCGCGCCGATCTGGTCGCCCTGTACAACCTGGCGGAGGTTTTTGTTTTTCCGTCGTGGTTTGAAGGGTTCGGCATTCCGGTGCTGGAAGCGATGGTCTGCGGCGCACCGGTGATTGTTTCGGATCGCGGTCCGCTGCCGGAGGTTGCCGGCGACGCGGCACTGGTGATGGATGCTGAAGATGACGCCGCCCTTGCCGTGTATCTCGAGCATCTGCTGACCGACCCGGCGGAAAGAGCGCGCCTGCGTGAACGCGGGTTCGCGCACGCATCGCAATTCAGCTGGCGCAAAACCGCACAACGCATTCTGGAAGGTTACGAACAGGCAGCGCGGCTGGCGTATCGAACGCCCGCTGCCGTGCGAGCCGGTCGGTGAGGTGACAACAATGCGCATCCTGGCACTCACATCCTGGTGGCCGGAGCCGGCGGATAATGGCTCACGGTTGCGAATTGCGAACTTGCTCCGCGCTCTGGCAAAATATCACGAGATTCATCTCATTTCTTTCATCCAGGAAACGGTTTGCGACGACCAGATCGAGAAAATGCGCAATATCTGCGCATCGGTGGAGATTGTTCAGCAGCGTACATGGAATCCTCGACCAGGAGAGCAAATTCAGAGTCTGTGGCATACCGAACCAGCATCATTTCGAGCCACGTGGAGCTCTGAATTCGATCACTGCGTTCGTCGCCGTGCTGATGTATGTCCTCCTGATATTGTGATAGCCTTTCAGATCAATACAGCACGGTATGCTCTCAATGTACCGAATGTCCCGCGTTTCCTCGAAGAACTGGAAATCGGAAGCATCCATACCGACTTCATACTCGAGCAGACGCCGCATCGCCGCTTACGCGCATGGCTCACGTGGCAAAAGCACGCATCATACGTAAGCAGTTTACTCCGTCACTTTGATGCGTGTACAGTCGTATCAGAGAAAGAACGACGGCTGGTACGCACAATTGCCCCCTTTATGCAGGAGATCCATGTGCTCCCTAATGGAACTGATGTCAACATTACTGGCACAGATTGGGGTGAACCGCAGAAGGATACGCTTATCTATCCAGGAGCGCTCACCTTCGATGCGAACTTCGATGCCGTCAGGCACTTTCTCAACGATATTTATCCACGCATCAGAGCCGTGCGTCCCAATGTGCGTTTTGTGGTCACGGGGAAGGCGCCGCCAGAGCAACGGGCAGGATTGCCACAGATGGAGGGTGTTGAGTTGACCGGATATGTTCCCAACGTTCACCCACTGATTGCGCGATCGTGGTGTGAGGTCGTGCCACTCCGACACGGAGGGGGCACCCGTCTCAAAGTCCTGGAGGCGCTCGCGCTTGGAACGCCGGTTGTCTCGACCCCCAAAGGGGTTGAAGGACTCGACCTCGAGCACAACGTCCACGTGCTGATTGCTCAGACTGCCGAGGCGTTTGCCGATGCAACGCTCGACCTGCTCGAACGACCGGATATGCGGGCGCGACTGGCGGCTGAAGGTCGCCGTCGGGTTGTCGAACGGTATGACTGGCGGGTGATCGGAGAACAGTTCAATTCGCTGCTAAACCACGTTGTAGAAAAATCACAGATAGCAGTCTGTTCATAAGACCTGCTACAGCCACCCGCCAGCTTGAGACAACAATCTATGTATCAAACAGATGTTACAGCAATCCTGGTGAACTGGAACGGATGCGCACTTCTCGAGCGCGCGCTAACGGCGTTGTTCACAACAACGCACAGCGTCGCACTGCAGGTTATTGTCGTCGACAATGCATCATCGGATGGCAGTGTCGCCATGGTGCAACAACGATTTCCCGAAGTGACACTGCTCGTCAATGAAGAGAATGTTGGGTTTGGACGAGCAAACAATCAAGCGCTGGAACTCGCTGAGGGCCGGTATATTCTCCTTTTGAACACCGATGCATTCGTTCACGATGGAGCCGTCGACGGCATGGTCGCCTTCATGGACGCACATCCAGACGCGGGATCGGTCGGTTGTCGGCTCTCCTACGAAGACGGCTCGCTCCAGCGCTCATGTTTTGCATTTCCGACACTAACCACAGAGATCTGGGGTGCGCTATTTCTGGACAGACTCTTCCCCAGGAGTTCAGTGTTTGGTCGGTACCAGATGACCTTCTGGGACATGAACGATACACGTGCAGTTGACTCATTGATGGGCGCGTGTCTTATGGTGCGTAGCGATGTCGTCAAACGCATCGGTCTCTTCGACGAGCAATTTTTCATGTATTCAGAAGAAATCGATCTCTGTTATCGCCTGCAACAGGCAGGGCTCAGGAACTACTATCTGCCAGCGGTATCCGCAACACATCTCTGGGGAGGAAGCTCGAGGCGAATTCACCGAGAGTCTTTTCTGCGGCTTTATCAGAGCCGGGTGAAGTTCTTTCGCAAACACTATGGTCACTGTACTGCACGGTGGTACAAAACAATTCTATCCGTGTCGAGTCTGGTACGTATCGTGGCTGGATCGCTGATCGGCGCTGCCTCTGGTAATCAGGAGACACGCAGGGCAACACAGGACTACCTGGCGCTCCTGCGGATTGTGTGGATGTTCTGAGTCATCGGATGCGAACATTCTTTACACAGCACGCATATTCCTTCGGCAGCAGAATAACCGGCGTCGGTTTGCGACGCCGCTCGCTGCTGGTCGCCGGCATCCTGCTGAGCGTGCTTGGACTGAGCCTGGCAGCGGGGTATGTGATTGGCGCAGACCGTAAGTTTGTCGCGCTGGCGATCTTTGGTCCGCTGGCGGCGATACCGGCGTTCTTTTTCGTCAGTCGCCGCTTCGACTGGATGGTGCTGTCCCTGCCGATTGCAGCGCTGGCGATCCCGATCTACATACCCACAGGAACGTATACCAATATTCCTGTTGTGCTGATGATTGTGCTCGCGCTATGCGGCATCTGGATCACGTCAATGGCGATCCGCAACTCCTGGCGTCTGGCGCCCTCGCCGCTCAACCGTCCTATGCTTGTGTTTTGCGTCGCATGCGCCATCTCGCTCATCTGGGGGATTGCCTGGCGTGATCCTGTGCTCAACATGGGGCTGTTCCGCAACTTTATCATCGTTCAAATCACGACGCTTCTCGCATATGTGGTATCTGTCGGAGCGGCACTCCTGATCGGCAACTTTGTGCAGACTGAGGGGAGACTCAAATACATCGTCGGGTGTTTTGTGTTCTTCGGCGCCTTGATGACTATCTTCCGAATTGCAAATATCGACCATGGCATTCTTGCCGATCGCGGTCTCTGGGGGTTGTGGACGGTCATTCCCGCCTATGCCCTCCTTATTGCCCATCCGGGGATAAGATGGCACTGGCGATTGCTTTTGCTGGCGCTGATTATCGCCAATCTGTATCAGACGATGCTGGTCAATCTGCTCTGGAAATCAGGGTGGATTCCGACCGTCATCGCCATCTTTGCGGCAACATTCCTGCGGTCATGGCGCTGGTTTGTGGCGCTCACTGTTGCTGCCGTTCTGGTCGTGGCGCTGCAGCAGGATTTCTTCCACCTGATGATCGAGGAGGAGTTGAACGAAGGCGCCGACGGTCGCATCGGCATGTGGGAAATCAATCTGCGTGTGGTCGGCGATCACTGGCTGTTTGGCACCGGACCGGGCGGCTATGCGCCGTACTACATGACCTATTTTCCCAATGATGCGCGTTCGACCCATAATAACTATATCGACATCCTTGCCCAGTTTGGTATCGCTGGTTCCCTGATCTGGCTCTGGTTCGCGATTGTGAGCACATGGGAAGGGCTGCGACTCTGCCGCGAGGCGCCGCCTGGTTTTCTCAAAACCACGGCGCTGACCATCGTCAGCGGCTGGATCGGCGCCCAGGCATCGATGGTTCTCGGTGACTGGCTCCTGCCATTCCCGTACAATCAAACTATCACCGGCTACCGGTATACGGTCTACACCTGGATTTTTCTCGGTATGCTCATCAGTCTCCGACAGATCATTGATCGTCAGCGCACGTTCGAGACAGCACGGGAAACGCCATGAAATCGCTGGTGACGGTGACAATCCAGGTTCTGTTTCTTGTCACTGCGGTGCTTTCCGCTTCGCCTGCGCTGGCGCAGACCAACCGATGGACGACGCCTTTCGAGGTGTCGCCGCCGGTAGCAGACGAGACGCCAGCACAGGCGACGCCAACACCTCCGCCTGCCGGAGCGAAAAACGTGCGCTATGGCTCCTCGTGGTTCCCAAGCCTTGCAATTGGGCCAACGGGAAGCGTCCATATCGTGTGGTACAGCGGCATCGCAACAACAGCCGGTCCCGAGGGGAGCATCGACCTGCTCATGTACCGCGAGTTACGCGACGGCGCCTGGTCACCGGTGAACAACGTCGTTCAGACAGCTGTAGGCGGGTATACGGTTCGCAACAGCATTGTCATGAGCCGGGATGGGCATCTCCACGTGCTCCTGCGCATGGGTACGACGATTCGGCACGTCAGTGCGCGCTGGGATCGCGCGTGGGCGGCTACGGCGTGGAGTGAGCCGCATACTGTCGGCGCCGGTGGATATTATGTCGCGCTGGGGGTGGACAGTACGGCGCGGTTGCACGCGTTCTGGTCTCAAGGGGTTCCGGATGAACCGGGAAAACCGCGTCTGGAGTGCCCGAACTGCGCCAATCTGTTCTACCGCTATTCCGACACTGGCGGCAGGAGCTGGTCAGAGCCGATCAATCTATCGAACTCGCCGTATGGTGATAACCGTCCGCAGGTGAAAGTGGATAGTCGCGATCGGGTGCACGTGGTCTGGGATCAGGGGAAGGACTGGTATGTCGGTTTGGGTAAACCAAAACAGGGAGTGTACCGTCGCTCAGATGACCGCGGACAGACCTGGCGACCGCCGGTTTATTTCACTGTTCCCGATGATGCGGTGCAACAGACAACCATCGGCATCGCAGCTCAGGATAACCCCATCGTTGTTTACCGCACGTTGAAAGGAAGCGTCTACTACCAGCACTCGCGCGACGGCGGCGATACCTGGAGCGCGCCTGAGCTGCTGCCCGGCGTTATTGCACGCGATACGCTCGGCAACGATCTCGATCAGTACTCGATGGCCACCGATGGGAGCGGGAATGTGCATCTCCTGATGGTCGGATACCCAACCGCGCTGTCCAGTTTCGTCCCCGGCGCCGTCCCATCGATGGTGCTGCATCTGGTGTGGAATGGTTCACGCTGGAGTGCACCCGAAATTGTTTCAGCCAATGAATTCTTTCCAGAGTGGCCCGTCATTGCAGTATCGAACGGCAATAAACTTCACGCCGTCTGGTATACGCGCAGGGCGGATGGTCGAGCATTGGACGATAATGATCGCTATCGCATCTGGTACAGCTCGCGCCAGCTCAACCTTCCCGAAACGGCGCCACTGCCGTTGTTCACTCCCGTTCCGACAGCGGCGCCGGAAGCGTTGCCAACCGCCACGCCAATCCCTCCATCTCCAACTCCTCTCCCGGCAGATATTGCAGCCACACCGCCGATCAGCGGACCTCCCCGCTGGGAGACGGCGGCGTTGCCGGTGCTGGCGCTGGCGTTACTGTCACCGATTGGCCTCATCATCGGGGTGTATGCGTTGCGTCGCCGACGAGGCAGACGTTTCTAGTTCAGAACTTTCATCACCACGTGGTGTGGTGTGTGTTCAGATGTGTCGTCAGCATGGTGTGTTTGCATCGGCGGGGCAGCGTCTCATAGCGCTTGCGACAGCCCTCCCGCCGCCGATTTGTGTTCCTGGAGACTTCCACACTTCCAATCGCGAACAGTTCCGCGTTGTGCCGGACAACTTACGGCAGGAGGTTACAGAATTATCACCCGCCATCCCTTTTGGTACAGAACGCCGTCATCACGGCGTGCTACGGTATACCTGTCTGAAGAGCGCTTCCGGCAAAGTCAGATAGGGAAAGCATACTATGGCGGTCACCACACCAGCAGCAGCGGCAGACATCGCAACACCAGCGGCGCGTTCGCGCGAGCGACTGTTTCTTGTCCTCGTATGGACGATGGCATTCGTTCTCAGTTCACTGCCGATACTTGCCGGGTACATGCTTGCAACCCCGGAGCATCGGTTTACCGGCATTGTGTACAACATGCAGGATCACGCCCAGTACTTCGCCTGGATGCGCGACCTGGGGCGTGAGCCGCTGGCGCCGAATCGGTTGACCCCGGAACCGAATGCTCCAGCGTTCTTCAATCTCCTCTGGTGGGTTGTCGGGCGTATTGGCGCATTGACCGGTCTCGAGTACACTGCCCTCTGGTCGGGATTGCGAATCGTCGCAGCGGCAGCGACGCTTGCGGCGGGGTATGCGTTTCTGAACCTGGCAGTGGCCGATGTCCGGCAACGACGGCTGGCGTATCTGATCTTCGTCTTCGGCGGCGGGTTGGGGGTTATCTGGATTGTCGTCAAGTATGCCGCGCGTCTCCCGGAGGCGCCGTTCCCTTTCTCGATTTACACGTCCGAACCAAACACCTTCTTCATTCTGATGGCATTTCCGCATTTCAGCATGGCGCTGGCGCTCATCGTGGCAATGATGGCGCTGCTGCTCCAGGCAGTTCGGACAGGACAGTATCGCTATGCGGTGTTGTGTGGCATCCTGGGAGCAGTGCTGGGGTTGCAGCATGCGTATGATCTGCTCACCATTTATGCGGTGATGGGTTCGTTTGGGTTGCTCGTCTGGCTGCGCGACCGACGGTTTCCTGCGTTTTTGTTCCGTTGCGGGCTGATCATTTGTGCACTTTCCGCGCCCGCTGCGGCGTACCTGTCGGCGCTGGTGCTGCTCGACCCCACCTGGGGCAGAAAGTTGAGCCAGTTTGACAATGCCGGCGCCTGGACGCCGCCACCCTGGCAGTTGCCGATTCTCCTCGGTGTTCCTTTTGTGCTGGCGCTGGCCGGGTTTCGCCGACGCGCACTCCAGAGCCGGAATGATGCCGAGGCGCTGGTGGCTGTCTGGTTTGTGCTGCACTTTGTGCTGGCGTATCTGCCGGTCAAGTTTCAAATCCATCTGTTGCTCGGCTGGCAGATGCCGATTGCCATCCTGGCAGCCTCGGCGCTGACGACGCGCGTTGTGCCATGGTTGCAGCAGCGCCGTTCTTCATTGCTGAAACCGGCGCTTGCCACACTCTTCGCGCTGATGGTTGCAACCAATGTGTACCTTGTCGCCTGGCGGTTTGTTGATTTCCGTCGTCTTGAAGCGCCGTACTATCTGACACGCGGCGAGGCGGAGTCGCTGGCATGGCTGGAGGCGCGCGCAACACGTGACGATGTGATCCTGGCGGCGCTCGACTATGGTCAGCACGTGCCGGTGCGGTCCGATGCCCGCGCCTTCCTGGCGCATTGGGCGGGCACACTTGATTTTTACGAGAAGCAGGCGATGGTTCGGGAGGTGTTCGACCCTGCCGTGCCGGATGCGCGTCGTCGGGAAATCCTGGCGCGGTACGGGGTGACATACATTGTCACTCGTGAGCGCGACCAGGCGACTGATGCGCTCGATCCGGCAATCGGACACTATCTGACAGAGGTCTTCTCCGAAGGCGATACGACGATTTATCGGGTGGCAGCGCTGCATCTGCCGAATGGGTAGGATACGACCATGCACCTCTTGCACCGGTTTCGCATCGACATTCTGCTGTTCCTCGTCCTGCTGGCGTGCTATGCGTACTTCCCGCCGCGCTGGGCGGACTGGAACCAGAATTCGCGCCTGAACCTGACGCTGGCGATTGTGGACGATGGGTCGTTCCGGATCGATCGGTTCGTTGCCAATACCGGCGATTATGCGAAGTACGACGGGCACTATTACAGCGATAAGGCGCCCGGGACGTCGTTCCTGGCTGTGCCCGTCTATGCTGCTGTTCGTCCACTGTTGCAGACGGCGCCGGTTCAGCGGTTGATCGAGCGGATCGGTTCGTCAGCCGCGTTCGGTGAGACGCTGCGTGCGGACGGCAGTGGTCTGGCGGCTGACAAGGTTTATGTTGCGCTGGTGCTCATGATTGTGTCGCTGGTGACGGTTGCCGCGCCGGCGGCGTTACTTGGTGTCGTGCTGTACCGTTTTCTGGCATTGTTCGGTCTGGGAGCGGGCTGGCGCGTGGTGATTGCACTGATTTATGGACTGGCGACACCGGCCTTTCCGTACTCGAATACATTCGTAGGGCATCAGCAGGTGGCAGCGATGCTGTTTGGATCGTTCTGGATGGCGTTCCTGATCGGGCAGCGCCGCCTCTCACCGCGCTGGTCGCTGGTCATCGGCGTGCTGCTGGGATGGACGTTGATTACCGAGTATCCGGCGGCGCTGATTGTTGCAGCTGTCGGGTTGTATCTGCTGGCTGTGCTGCCTGACCGTCGCTGGATTGCGGGTGCGGTGCTGGCGGGTGTTCCGCCGCTGGCGCTGATGATGGGGTATAACTATGCAATCTTTGGCACGGTGCTGCCGGTTGGCTACAAATATTCGGAGTTGTGGCAGGCGGAACATCAGGCCGGTTTCATGAGTCTTGCGGGTCCGAATCGTGAGGCGCTGTGGGGGATTACGTTCGGCGTTCATCGTGGACTCTTCCTGCTGGCGCCGGTGCTGCTGTCTGGTCTGGCAGGGTTCGTCGCCTGGTGGCGCACCGGCGCGCATCGTCGTGAACTGGCGGTCTGCGCCTGGGCAGTCGCCAGTTTTCTGTTGTTCAACGGGTCTTCGGTGATGTGGAGCGGCGGTTTTGGCGTCGGACCGCGCTACCTCGTGCCGATGCTGCCGTTTCTGGCATTCGGCATCGGCGCGTTCATTGCAGTGTGGGGAGCGCAATGGTGGGCGCGCGTGGCGCTGGGCATCACCGGCGTCTGGTCGTTCCTCAATGTGTGGGCGCAAACGATTGGCGGGCAGAGTTTCCCGCAGTATCAGGCGAACCCGCTGCTCGACTACTCGCTGCCGGAACTGGCGGCGGGCAATGTGGCGCGCAATCTGGGCATGGCGCTGAACCTCGGCGGCTGGGCAAGTCTGTTGCCGCTGGCGCTGGCGCTGGTCATCGCAACGCTTCTGATCGTCCGTTCAATTCGAGGGAATGAAGCGCCGGCGTATATTGCAACCGGCGCCTTTGCGCCGGTGGAGGAATACTGATGATTCATTCAGGAGCGCACAGTACTCCACACATTCAAACAAAACCGACATCTGTCGTCGTCTACCGACTGCTTGTGGCGACGCTGTTTGTCTGCGCGGCCTTGCTGGTGGCGATCAACCTGCCGTATGCGCCGCGCACCTGGTTCGACGAGGGTTCGCACCTGCACGTGCCGAAGGCGCTGGTGCAGTACGGCAAATATGCCGATATCAGCGCCACTCCCGACGGCGACATCGAGTTTCGCTATCACGGACCGACGATTGGCATCGGTCCGACGATTATGCTGCCGGTTGCGGCGGTCTATCAGACCTTCGGCGTGGGACTGACGCAGGGACGGCTGGTGATCGTGATCTATTTCGCCATCGCGCTGGTTGCCGGGTATGCCGTTGCGCGGCGTCTGTATGATCGCTGGACGGCCCTGATCGCGCTGGCGCTGCTCCTGGCGTCGCGCACGGTCAACTATGAGGGGTTGATCGAGTATGGACGGCAGGTGCTCGGTGAGGCGCCTGGCGTTGCGTTCGTTTTTCTGGGGATGCTGGCGTGGCTGGCGGCGCTCAGGACGGCGGGGCAACCGGCGCTGCGCCGCACCCATCGCCTGTGGAGCGTCGCAGCGGGACTGGGGTTCGGTCTGGCGCTGGTGACCAAGAACCAGTTTGTCCTGATCGTTCCGCCTGCTCTGGTGTTGATCGCTCTGCTCGACTGGCGTTACTATCGGCACGGAACCTGGGCATTACGTCTGGTTCCGCCGGTCATCGCTGCCGGCTGCTTCGGGCTCTGGACGATCATCCAGTTTGCGTTACTCGGTCCTGGCACATTCTTCGAGAACCTTCAGCAAACCCGGCAGGCTGCCGGTGGAGCGATTTTCGTCTTCAACCCGCATTCGACCTTGCGCGCCGGGTATTATCTGGTGCGCCCCGATCTGTATGGCGGGTTGATTGTGCCGGCGCTGGCATACACTGTCTGGCGCGCGCGCCATCGCACATCGCAGGGGTTGAGCGAGGCGCTGCTGGCGCTGGTGATTGGACTCTGGCTGGTATGGTTCGTCGGGGTCTCGCTTGGCTGGCCCCGTTATGCGTTTCCGGCGGTTGCCCTGAGCGCGCTGACCGTGGCGCGTCTGATCCATGACGGCGTGATCCGGCTGCGGCGCGTTCTGCCGGTTGCTGCAACCATTGCAAGCGTTTATGCGGTGATCATCATTGCGCTCCCGATTGCGCTGACGGCGCGGGTGGTGTTCAGCCCCGATGATAGCGCACAGCGTTTCGCCGCATACCTGAACGCAACCGTGCCCGAAACAGCGATCATCGCCACCTGGGAGCCGGAACTGGGGGTGCTGACCGATCACCGCTATCTCTATCCGCCGCAGCCGACGCTCGATCAGGCCGTGCGGCATACCTGGCTGGGAGGCGATCCGGTCAGGTACGACTGGTATGCAGCTCGCCCCGAATATGTCGTGATCGGCGGTTTTGGCAGTTATACCGGCGTGTACAATACGCCTGAGCTGGAACGCTTCTACGTGCAGGAGCAGCAGATTGGCGCGTATGCCCTGTTTCGACGCCTCTGAGGGTACACACACTTGCCCGGCTTTGCGATATTGCGCGAGAAGAGCATGACCCCTTTGAGCGTTCGTCGACAGACGCGATGGCGCCGCCACTTCTGGAGTCTGCTCCTGATCGTTGCTCTATTGACGTCCTGCGCACCGGACGCGACAAACAGCACCGGGGGCGCACAACCACCCCTCACCGATGCGCTGCCGACGCCGCGTCTCGATGGCATCGCCGCTGAGCGCCGCGAGGTGCGCTTCTCGAGCGGCGACACCGTGCTGGCCGGTGAACTCGACCTGCCGCCGGGCGCCGGTCCGCATCCACTGGTGTTCATCATTCACCACTCCGGTCCGGCGCCGCGCGACTCATACGGGTATCTGGCGGAGATTCTTCTCCGCACCGGGTATGCTGTCTTCCGTTTCGACAAGCGCGGAACCGGCGCGAGTGGCGGCGTCTACGGCTGTTGTGAGAGCGATGATGCGCTGGCTGCCTATCGCGCGGCAGTTGCGCAGCCAGATATCGACCGCTGCCGGGTGTTCATTGTCGCGCAGAGCATTGGCACACACCATCTTGCCTCGCGGTTCGAGGAGTACGCGCAGGTGCAGGCGCCGCGCGGCGTTGCGCTCCTCTCCAGTCTCCTGCGCGCCGATGATATTGTGCGCATCGAAGCGCCGATCATCGTCATTGTGGCGGATAGTGAACCAGACCTGAACGCGATCGGCGCCGAAGCGGTAGCGGCGTACAATGCGCGCTTTTCACCCCCGGCGGCATTGTACATCGCGCAGGGGGCGGAGCATACCCTCTTCGACATCCGCGACGGTCCGATTGACTGGACAGATCCGCGCTGGGTGGAGCGCTATCATCGGGGCGCTATGGAGGCGCTCGTGCAGCAACTCGATGGCTGGCGAGCGGCGCCAGCGCCGGCAGCCTGTTCATAGTGCGTGGTCACACGTATCGTAACCCTGGCGTTTTTGCGCCGGCGGGGCAACGTCTCATGGCGCTTGCGAACGCCATCCCGCCGCCGGCTCCTGATCTTGGTGGCTTCCCCCGAACCCTCGATTGTGGTATGCTGCTGGCGCGCGTACCGGATTGAATGGCGAACGGTCATCAGCGCTTGCTGCTGTGAGAATGGGTTGGTGCGTATGACCATCGTTCCACTGCGTTCTGTCATCCGCCGTTCATAATACCCGATTAACATCAGGACAACTGATCGGCTCGAATCAGCGAGTGTCTTCAGCCTTTGACTGTGAGGTTGTCCAGTATGCGCCGTGGTATCGCATTGCTCTGGTTTCTTGGGGTGTTCGGCAGTCTCCTGGCATTCACGCTGGAAATGGGGCAGACATCTGTCGCCCACGCAACGGTTCCAAACAACCAGAACTGGACGGTGACGCCAGGAACGTGCGATCCGGCGTTTCAGGGCGCTGTCTTTGCGGCGTGGAATCCGGCGTCCGGCGCGCCGAACTGTGGCGTTTTCACCTCTGGTGCGCCTTCGTCGAATCAGTTCGATACCGGGCAGGTGTTTCCGCCAAACGTGCTCAGAGATGAAGCAAGTGTCACTGCGCCGTGTGAAAACGGTCGTACCAGCGGGCTGTGTTACCGGATGTGGTATGTCGGTACACGACCCGGTGAGCCTGAACGACGCATCGGGTACGCAGTTTCACCGGATGGCGTCTCCTGGTATCGCGTCCAGGGTCCGCACACCGGCGGCAGCGTTTTTGAAGGCTCGGGAACGCCTGGCAGTTTTGATCAGAATGGTGTGACCACATTTCACGTTATCAAAGATGGCGGGCAGTACCATATGTGGTACACCGGAGTCAACCAGAACTGGAGGTGGGAAGGTTTTGGGTATGCAACATCGACCAATGGCGTTACCTGGGAGCGCCAGAATGACGAACTGCCAGTATTGACCTCGCGCCCTGGATCGGGACAGTTCGACGATGATCGGATCATCGGTCCGTTTGTGCTGATTGATGAAGCGAATGCCATTGCGCCCTGTGAAGGTGGTCGCACAAGCGGGCGCTGCTTCCGCATGTGGTATGAAGGGTTTCGGGCGGATAATAATTTTTATATTGGACATGCATTATCGCCGGACGGGATCAACTGGACGGTTGTCAATGGTCCGGACGAGCTGGGTTCGGTGCTTTCCCGGTCCGAAGGATTTACCGATTTTGACTCGAATGATGTCGGCCTGACCGCCGTTATCAAAGACGGTGCCATCTACCGTATGTGGTACCAGGCGAAGGGGTACGAGTTCGGTCCGGACGTTTTTCGTATCGGACACGTTACCTCGGCAAATGGGGTCAACTGGGTGCGTCCCGTTCCAAACGACCCCGCGTTCCATGGCGGTATGGACTCTATCAACGTCAGTCCGCCGGCTCCAAGCGATGACGTATGGGTGGTGCGACTTTTGAAAGAAGACCTGACCTACCGTATGTGGTACGCCACAGCGGGCACGCCCAACAGCACGCGCTTCGGTCTGGTCGAGATGACACAGGGCGCGCCGATCACGCCGACGGTGCGACGTTACGGTGATGAGTTTCGGGTCGAGTTCATCACACAGCAGGTGATACCGGTTGGTGGCAGTGTGTTGATCACGTTGCCGCCGGATGTGTCGCTCGAGAATTTCTCGGCGATCGAATTACAGGGATTCGAGCCAGGCGCCTCCCTCAACCGCGAACGCGGCGCGATTACTGATGCGTACAGCGGTTTCTCGGCGCGTGATGCGCTGGTGCTCCGCCTGCCCAACGGCGCTCTTGCGGGACCGAAAGTCATTCGCTTCAGCCTCGGCACAGGCGCGCCAGACCCGGCTTCAATGCTTATCCAGACCTTCGATACGCACAAGGTGCTCGAACGGGCGCGTATCGTGCTGGCGGATCTGCAGGTCACCCAGAGTGTGGGGTCGGTCATTGCCGGGGAGCCGGTTGTCTCCACTGTCACCGTCAGTAATCCGGGACCAAACACAGTCTCGAATGCTCTGCTCAACAGTACCTTCCCGACGCAACTGACAGGCATCTCCTGGACGTGCACAACATCGGGGGGAGCATCGTGCGCGCCGACGAGCGGCAGCGGCAACTGGAGCAGCAAATCGCTTAATCTCCCGCCAGGCAGCAGTGTCACCTTTACTGTAACCGGCAATCTGCCACCAGCAGCAACCGGCAGTCTGACGAGCACCGTCGGGGTGGTGACGCCGTCTTCGTTGAACGAGTTGACGCCAGACAATAACAACTCGACGCTGGTGACGCCGATCAGTGTGCACGGTGATCTGTCGGTCACACGCGCCAGCGATCCGCCAACGCCACAGGCGGGGCTACCAGTGACATACACGTTGACCGTCGCAAACGCCGGACCGAGCACCGTTGCAGGCGCGACCGTTGTCAATATCTTCCCGATCAGTGTGACCGGTATTACCTGGAGTTGCAGCGCCACGAGCGGTTCTGCGTGCCCATCATCGGGCAGTGGAACCATCAATGTCCTGGTGACGCTTGCGCCTGGCGGCGCAGCCGCCTTCATCGCCACCGGCACGGTGTCGCCGTCTGCCACCTCGATACCGCCGCATTCGGCGATTGTGACGGTGCCGGGAAATGTGACCGATCCTGATCCGGCGAATAACATATTCACCGACGGCGGCGGGCTGGAGCGGCAGGCTGATCTGATCATCAGCAAGTCGGTTGCACCATTGATCGTGGTTCCAGGTCTGCCGGTCACCTATACAATGATTGTGACGAACACCGGTCCTGCCGATGCCGATGGCGCAGTAGCGCTCGATCTGTTCCCGCCGACGATCACAGGCGTAACATGGACGTGCAGTGGTGCGAATGGCGCCGGTTGTGAGCAGTCCAGCGGCAGCGGCAATCTGGAGTTGACCCTTCCGGCGCTCCCGGTCGGCAGCTCGGCGACGATAACCATGACCGGCATCGTTTCCGCCAATGCCACCGGTGATCTTGTCAACACAGCACAGGTACTCCCGCCGGTCGGAGTGGAAGATTCGATATTTGCGAATAACAGCGCGGCGATCTCGAGCCCGCTCACACCGCGCACTGACCTGGCTGTGACCCAGACAGTACCGCCATCCGCCATTGTCGGGCAAACCATCACATATACCGTGACTGTGCACAACAGTGGTCCCAGTGTCGCGAGCGGCGCGCAGGTTAACGCAACGCTTCCGGCGCTGGTTGAGGTGACAGGATGGACGTGCACTGCATCGGCGGGGTCGCAGTGCGGCGCTGCAAGCGGCAACGGGCCGGTGGAAGATGTTGTCACGCTTGCACCGGGGGGCGTGGTCACGTATACGGTGACCGGTATAGTGTTCAACCGGGCGGTGGGTCAGTTGCCTTTCTCCGGTACAGTTACCGCGCCGGCAGGCACAGAAGACCCGGTGTTGACGAACAACCACGTGCAGAATGCAACCCAGGCGATGTACAGGGTGGTGTTGCCGGTGGTGGTACGGTAGGCGCTTTGGAAACTGGCAGCAATCCTGTCTCCTCTCAAGCATTTTCGTATCGATATTGACCGAAGGGGCGCAGTGCTGCGCCCCTTCGTGCATCGTTCATGATGCAGACTCGTGCGGTTGGGGATGCGCGCGTGCGGGGTGGATGGGCAGTCGCCTCTGTCAACGAATGGGCAACGAATAAACGAATGGCGTGTGCGCCCGTTGGTGGCGGTTCGCTTTTGATGGTGCGCGTTGCACGTTGCACGCGGCTGCCTCTGTCAACGAATGGGCAACGAAGAAACGAATGTTGCGCGTCCCCGTGCTCCTTTGCGCAACGTTCAGGATGCATGTCAACGAATGGGCAACGAAGAAACGAATGTTGTGCGCCCGTTGGTGGCGGTTCGCTTTTGATGGTGCGCGTTGCACGTTGCACGCGGCTGCCTCTGTCAACGAATGGGCAACGAAGAAACGAATGTCGTGCGCTCCCATGCCCCTTTGCGCATCGTTCATGAGGCATGTCAACGAATGGGCAACGAAGAAACGAATGTTGCGCGCCCGTTGCTGGCGATTCGCTTTTGATGGTGCGCGTTGCACGTTGCACGCGGCTGCCTCTGTCAACGAATGGGCAACGAATAAACGAATGTCGTGCGCTCCCATGCCCCTTTGTGCATCGTTCATGATGCATGTCAACGAATGGACAACGAAGAAACGAATGGCGTGTGCGCCCGTTGGTGGCGGTTCGCTTTTGATGGTGCACGTTGCACGTTGCACGCGGCTGCCTCTGTCAACGAATGGGCAACGAATAAACGAATGGCGTGCGCTCCCGAGCTCCTTCGCGCAACGTTCAGGATGCATGTCAACGAATGGGCAACGAAGAAACGAATGTTGTGCGCCCGTTGGTGGCGGTTCGCTTTTGATGGTGCGCGTTGCACGTTGCACGCGGCTGCCTCTGTCAACGAATGGGCAACGAAGAAACGAATGTTGCGCAATCGTCCTGCAGGCATGGTTCGCTGCCGGTACCGGCGTCTGTGGTGCGAGACCCTTGAGGTCGGGGGTGCGTGTGTGTCAGGTGCAGCGATCATCCCGCCTGCAGGACTCTCAGCTGTACCAGGGTCTACGGTGCGAGACCTCAAGGGTCAGACGCCCGTTCCGCGCGCGAGACGCATGCGGTCGGGGGTGTGCGCGTCAGGTGCAGCAATCGTCCTGCAGGCATGGTTCGCTGCCGGTACCGGCGTCTGTGGTGCGAGACTTCGAGAGTTGGGAACGTTGAACGTTCAACGTTCAACGTTCAACGTTCCGAACCGCTTCCCCCACCCAATCGAGGTGGTGCAGCCGCATCAAACCATAGTGGTACACGTCCATACTGGCAATGCCGCGTTCGCGCAGGAGCGCTGCTTTCGGCGCCATTTCCGCGGCGCTGTGACAGTCCGGCGGCATCGGGCGCACCCCGACCGTCAGCGGCGTATTTGCGGGCAACAGATGGGCATAGGCGTCGAGATCGGCGCGCACACGGCTGACCTCGCGGGCATAGGCGAGCACTGCGATGCCATGGCACGCCGATGCTGCCGACGGAAGGTCGAGACCGTCCTCCCAGGCGCGCATTGGCGCCGGCGCGCCGCCGGGCAGACCGGTGGCATAACCAACCGCCGCACCCGACATGTCCATCGCAATGACCTGGGTCGAGCCGACAGCGCTGACGGCTTCGGTGATCTCTGCGATAAGCGAGGTCACGATTGCGCAACGAGCATCGAGCAGAGCGCCGAGTTCGCCGTCCGCCAGTGGCGCCAGCGCCTCCCGTTCGACCGGCAGACCCTCTACAGCGCTCGGCTCACCGTCGAAGATCTTGCCGACCTCAGTCTGCACGAATTGCTGTACATGCGCCACATTGACCCCGCTGGCGCTCAGGCGCGCAGTGCAATGAGCGCAGAAACAAAGCCCAAGGAGAAAGCGAATAGCGGGTGACAGCGGAACAAAACTGCGTTCGTGGTGATATCCGTGATCGAATGAATGGTAACCAATCGACTCAAGCAGGATAGCCTGGACGCCGCGACTGGCGATATCGGCGCTGAGGGCGCAGAGATAGGCGCGTGCGTCGGGGTTGGCCGGGCAAAGGCAGGTGATGTAGGGGTCGCCGAATGCATTCTGCAGCGCGCAGTCGGGGTAGCGCGAACCCAGAGCCGTGTTGTGCAGGTTGGTCGTCCAGGCGCGCACGGCCATGCCACGCTGTTCGGCTTCCTGAATGCAGCGATCCAGGGGATCATGGTCTTCGGTCAGCCGACTGACCACTGGCTGAATCTTGAGGTCGGCGTAGCGCGACGGGTTGGGGCGAAAGAAACATGCTCCGCCTTCCAGAAAACGGACTTTGCGCCGCGGGTTGTGCGGAAACACATCACGCGCATGGTGATAACTGCACGCCAGGTTTACTGCACTGGCGCCGGCGCGCTCACGAACAGCGTCCAGTACGCGCCCGTACCCTTCATCTACGAGATCGTAGGCGAAGACGAAGACCGATGTCTGCATGGCTGACCTCACCTGTTAATAAAGTATTGACAAACCCTGGGGAGTATGCTAGATTCACTTTGTCAGTTCACTGAACTAACATCATATCTCCGCTCTATTGTACGTCATATCTGGCGTTTCTGTCGAGCGTAACCCGACCGACGCCGGTGCATAAGTCATACAGACAAGGACTGTCACGACGGTATGAAGAGTCTGCTGGCAAAGGCTACCCGTCAACATACCAGAAACCACAACAGCAGACTGGTCCTGCGGGTCATTTACGAAGATGAGACGATCAGCCGGGCAGACATTGCACGCAAGACTGGATTGACCCGAACAACCGTCTCAGCAGTCGTCAGCGAGTTGATCGACCAGGGCTTGATCGAAGAGACTGGCGCAGGACAATCCACCGGCGGACGGTTGCCTATTCTGCTGCGCGTCGCTCACGAGGCGCATGGTGTGCTGGCGTTGAGTTTCGAGGATACGCAGATCGTTGGGGCGCTGGTCGATATGCGCGGCAGCATTCGGCGACGGGTCAGTGTATCGCTGTATGGTTATCGTCCGGAGGAACTGCCTGGTTATCTTTCTCGCCTGATAGAAGACCTGCGTGCAGACTCGATCATGCACGTCCTTGGGATCGGATTGAGCATGCCGGGTATTGTCGATCCCGTGCATGGCGTGGTACGTCGCGCGGTCAATTTTGGTCTGGTTGATGCCCCGCTGCGTCAGGTGCTTCAGGAACGTTACCACCTGCCGGTGTATCTGGACAATGCAGCGCATCTTGCAGCGCTGGCCGAGTATATGTTCGGCAGCGGCTCAACGAGCGGCAACCTGGTTGTCATTAGTGTTGGCGTGGGGGTCGGCGCGGGGATTGTGCTCAATGGCGCTTTATTTCCAGGAGATGGGTTTGGCGCTGGTGAGATCGGGCATGTGGTGGTTGCCAGCAACGGTGTGCGCTGCAACTGTGGAAACGTTGGCTGCCTGGAGACCGTTGCCAGTGTGCCTGCCATTGTGCGAGCGGCGCAGAAACGATACAGCGATCCTGCATCACATCTGCGCGCGCTGGCGCCGTCAGCAGCCGCCATCGATCTCGATGCCATCCGACAGGCTCTGGAAGCAGGCGATCCAGGCGTGATCGAGATCGTCGAGAAAGCAGGATACTACCTGGGGATTGCAGTGGCGAATATCGTTGGGTTGCTCAATATCGAACGGATTGTACTGACCGGCGCCGGCGCCGCGCTCGGTCCGCCGTTGCTCGAAGCGGTCAGGGCGTCGCTGGCGCGCCACGCGCTCGCTCCACTGGCAGCAATGACTCGCGTTGAACTGATCGCCGAGCGGAGTGATGCTGTGTTGCTCGGTATTGCGGCAATGGTGCTCGATCAGGAGTTAGGGCTGTTGCGTCCAGGCGTTCAGTCGTCGTAGTCGCTTGCTTTCTTTCCACAGGTGTTTCGGTTCGTGTTTACAAAGGAGGCGCTCTGTGAAGATTCCCAACCGGACAGACACACACGGAACTCAACCGTCGCTCACCCGCCGACACATGCTCCGGCTGCTGGCAACCGGAGCGGCAACTGCTGCTGGTGGCGCACTGCTTGCCGCATGCGGCGGAACGACGCCAGCAACCCCGCCAGCAAGCGGTCCGGCGCAGACGGCATCGCGTCCGCTTACGCCAACGTTCTACCAGTGGATCGTCGATCTGCATCCCTCTATTCCACAGGTCAACAGCGCCTTTGAAGGGCTCAATTTCCAGATTGCGCCGGTGCAGGGGTTTGGCATCGAGCGCTTTGTGGCTGAGGCAAAGAACCAGGAAAGCACGTGGGACGTCTACGTCGGTATGACTCCGTTCGTCGAGATGAGCCAGCTGATCAGGGCGGATGTGATCGAGCCATGGGATGACTACATTCCCAAAGACGTGCTCGACGATTTTCTCCCGCCGATTCGGGAAGAGTGTACGGTCAACGGCAAACTCTACAGCTGGCCCTTCCTGCTTGACGTGATCGGCATGGCGTGGAACAGCAACCTGACGGACAAGGCAGGCATTACGTCTGTCCCGACAACCTGGGACGAATATCTGGCGAATGCGAAGCAGGTGGTCGACTCAGGCGCAGCGCCGTATGGCGCAACCTACGACGCACGCGGATGGCGATCGCTGGCGCCGTTTACACATAGCCTGAGCACCGATGTGTATACGCCTGAAGGACTCTTCGACTTCACCAGCGAGCCAGCCGTCGAAGCGCTCGTGCTGATGAAGAAGATCAAAGACCTGGCAAACCCGGATATTCTCAATGAAGGCACGACCGATGGCGGCGTCAACAACACGCCGGATGAGGGTGCATTTGCTGCACAGCAGGTTGCCTACTACACGAAGTATTTCAACGCGCCGCTCCGTTTCGCGCAGACAGGCGGATTTCCCGATAAGTTGCAGATGGCCGGATTGCCGCGCTTTGCCAACAGCCAGGGTGGCACCGTCTTCTGGACGACAGGCGCCTGTCTGTTCAAGTATGGCAAGAACAAGGAGAAAGCGGTTGAGTACATGCGTGCGTTGACGTACAATCAGCAGATATGGAAAGACTCGATCGCGGGTTCACCGACCGCGCATCCAGGACAGTTGCCGCCTTATAAATCCGTCTACGCGGAGTGGGAAGCAAACAAACCCGATTGGATGCAGCCATTCGTGGCGCTGGTGCGGCAACAGTTCGAGCGCGCGCGCGCTATCTCGAACCACCCATTCGGTCTGACCCAGTTCGTTATCGGTAAGCCGCTTTGGGAAGAGTATCTCACCGGCAAGGAGGCAGACCCGCGCGCCGCGCTGCAGAAGGCGAAGGATGCGGTGGCGGCGGAGATCGCCAAGGCTGGATAAATGTGGGAACGCGGGAACGTGAGAACGTGCGTCTGACTCAAATTCCGCGGGGATGTTTCAAAATCCCCGTGAGAAAACGTAGGAACGTGGGAACGTGCGTCTGACCCTTGCGGTCTCGCACCATGGACTCTGGTACAGCAGGAAACCATTGCACGGGGCAGTCCGCTGCGCGCGGCAGTGCGTAGCCCCGACCGCACAGGTCTGGAATGTCGAATGAAATCTCGACCCTTGAGGTCTTGCACCATGGACTCCTCACGGCAGGGAACCCTGCATGCGAGACCATCGCTACATCCTGCACGAGCGCATCTCGACCTCAAGGGTCTCTTGCCGTGGACGCCGGTACGCCAGGAACCCCAGGGGCGCGGGAGGGTCGCTGCGCCTGCCGTCTTTGCGGGTCGGACGCATCGTCTATTCTCAGACCTTCAGCCAGGGATAATGTTGCGATCTGATGGCGTCGGAGTTGCAGAATTGCCTTGCTCGTTCAGGGAGAGGTGACGATGGCGACAGTTGCTTCCAGAGTGGCTCATGCGGCGCGGACGTGGCGTTCGACGTATCGCCCGGGTGACTACACGAACCTGATCTTCCTGTTGCCGGCGACATTCTTTTTTGTTGGATGGCAAATCTATCCTATCATTCGTGTTTTTGTGCTCAGTTTTACCGATTACAAGTATCTTGACCGCAATCCGCCCAATTTCGTCGGGCTCCAGAACTACATCAATGCGCTTAGTGATTCGCTGTTCCATATTGGAATGTTGCGCGCCTTTACGTTTACACTGGCGTTTGTCCCGCTTACTATCCTGCTCCCTCTTGTCCTGGCGGTGCTGATCGATCGTGTGACCACACCCTGGCTCTCGTCGTTTTACCGCATCGTGCTGCTCATCCCTGCTGTCATTCCCGGTCCGCTGGTGTTCGTGCTGTGGAAGTGGCTTTTCGATTTCCAGATTGGTCCGATCAACACTATTCTTGTCGAGTGGATGGGGCTTTTTACCCGCCAGACAGCGCCGCAATGGCTGGGTGGAACGCCGCTGTCGCTGCCTGCCGTGGTTATTATGGAGGTCTGGTGGGGTTTGGGGTATCACACCATGTTCTTCCTCGCCGGGCTTGCAGCAATACCCAAAGACCTTTCGGAACAGGCGCGCATCGATGGGGCGAATGAATGGCAACTGTTCTGGCGTGTCACCGTGCCTCGTCTCCTGCCGATTCTTTCGATCCTGGTTGTGCTGCGCTTTGGCACGGCAATGTCGGTGATCGACGAATTTCTGATCTTTGGCGGTTTTCAGCGCACGTCGCCAACATATACCTGGACTGTCTACATGTACGATCTGGCGTTTCGCATCGGTGACTGGTTGCAAGGGTATGCCGCGGCTATCGGCTGGCTCGGAGCGCTGGTGATGATGGTGTTTGTCGTTGGCATGCTCTACGTCTTCAGGTCGCGCGACTAGGGAGGAGACGAGCGATGGCTGCAACCATCCAGTATCATCACCGGCGCCGGTTGCCGATTGGACGCATCGCCAAACATGCTGTCATCAATCTGGGAGTGGTCATCATTCTGCTGCCGCTGATCTGGGTGCTTTTGTTATCGGTCAAGTCGCTGCCGGAATCGTATACGACGAATTTCTGGCCGCGTCAGTTCGACTTCAGCCACTATGGGTTCGTCCTCACCCGCATCCAGACGCTGCCGCAGAATATGTTCAACAGCACCTTCGTGACGCTGGCGACGGTTGCGATCACAACGTTCTGTGCGATTCTCGGCGGGTATGCACTGGTGCATGTTAAGTTGCCTGGACGTATGCTGCTGATCTGGCTGTTGATCGCGTCACTTTTCTTCCCAACACGCCTGCTCTCGCTGATCTCGATCTATGAGATTCAGCGTCAGCTCGGATTGCTCAATACGGTCGTCGGTCTCATCTTCCCGTATGTCACGCTGAATCTGGCAGTGAGTGTTCTGATCATGCGCAGCATCTTTGAACAACTGCCGCATGAACTGGTCGAAGCCAGTCGTATCGACGGTTGCGGTCCCTGGCGCACGCTGGTGCTGGTGCTCCTGCCTTTGTTGCTCAACGGGATCGTTGTGGTCTCGATGGTTAACTTCGTTGGTGTATGGGGAGAGTATCTGCTTGCGGTAACGCTGACCAACGATCAGGCGACGCGCACGTTGCCGGTGGTGCTGGCGTCGGCGCACTCCGGCATGGGGCAGTGGGCATATCCACGTATTGCTGCCGTGTATGTGATTGCCGTTACTCCTGGTATCATTATCTTTGCTCTCTTCCAGCGTCTCTACTTCAAGGGATTGACCGAGGGAGCGATCAAACTCTGAACCTTAAGGAGCGTGCCATGCAACTGGTTGAACATCCCGCTGGCGGATTTGCATTCCTGCCCGGCGGTCCGCCCTATTCCTCCGGCGTTGTGGCGCTGCCAGGCTTCGAGATTGTGCGCGCAACACTCCAGCGTCCTCTGCCGTATCAGTCCGGGTTTGCGCTGATCGACCATCATCTGGGGGCGATTGGACGACCGGCAACAGCGCTGTGCGCCATCGAACTGCGTTCCCCAAAACCATGGAGCCTGGAAGATTTTGGCGTCTTCAATGCCGGGTATCGCGTCGAACTGGAAACGCGCGGCGTGTTGCTCGACGGAACGAATCCGGTGGCGCGCACGAATGTTGCGCCTGCCTATACGCCGCCGGACGAACCGTCGCTCTATGCTTTCTCGTACACCATTCCCTCAGCAATAAATGAGCGCACGTTTGTTATTGCCGGCGCCGGCGATCTCGACGAGCACGGTATTATTGCCGAAGGGCAGACCTCGCCGGACGCCATGCGCGCGAAAGCCTCATTCGTGATGGATGTGATGCTGCAACGCCTGGCTGCGCTGGGATGCAGCGTCGATGACGTGACCAGTATGGCAGTCTACACCGTCCACTCGCCGCTCGACTTTCTGGCGGATACGTTATTCGCGCCTCTTGGTGCATCTGCAGTTCACGCCTTTCACTGGTACTACAGCCGTCCGCCGGTGATCGGTCTGGAGTTCGAAGTCGATATGCGCGGTGTACGCCAGGAATTGCGCCTCAGGTGTGCATGATGACAACACACGAACTGCCCCGGTATGATGCGCCGCGTGTGCCGCCGGACTGGTCGGTGGACTGTGATCCGTTCGCGTGGGACTGGGAACGGTTGCCGGTCATCACGCCTTTCATCCTCGCCGACGGCAGCGGACCGGCGGTGCAGCAAACGATGGCGCGCCTGGGATATGACCGGGAATGGCTGTATGTCCGCTTCGACTGTGTTGATCGGGACATCTGGGGAACATACCGTGAGCGCGATGAACCGATTTACGCTGAAGAAGTCGTTGAGTTGTTCATCAGCCCGGGGCCCGAGACGCCGACAGCGTATTTCGAGTTCGAGATCAGTCCGAATGGCGTGTTCTTCGATGCACAGATCGAGAACCTGCACGAGGAGCGTGCCACATTACGTGTCGATCTGGCGTGGAATGCCGATGCGCGCTGGTGGGTGCGTCGGGAGGATGATGCCGGACACTGGACGGCCATCCTGGCGCTGCCCTGGCGCAGTCTGGTATCCGGGTCGCTCCCTTCGGTCTGGCGCATCAATCTCTTTCGCATCGAGCGTCCGCGTGATGGTGAACCTGAATTCAGTTGCTGGTCGCCGACCTTCACTACTCCCGCCGATTTTCACAAACCGTCCCGCTTTGGGTATCTCAACCTTGCTGAAGGCACATACTGAGAGGATACGCAATGCAGCGATTGAAGGATAAAGTCGCGCTCATCACCGGCGCCGCGCGCGGCATTGGTCAGGGTATTGCGATCTGCATGGCGGAAGAGGGCGCTGATGTGGTGATCAACGATCTGCCGCCTGATACACCCGGCGTGGTCGATGCTCGCTCGACCGCCGCCGACATCGAGGCGCTTGGCAGGCGCGCGCTGGTCGTATACGGCGATGTGACCGACCGCCAGGCGGTCGAGCAGGTGTTTGCCGCAGCTATCGAACGGTTTGGGCGAGTCGATATTGTGGTTGCCAATGCGGCGTTCTCGATCCGCGAATATGTCGTAGATGCGCAATGGGAGCATGTGCTGCGCACCATTGAGGTAACCCAGTTCGGCGTTTTCCATACGTGCCAGGCAGCTGCCCGTCACATGGTCGCGCGTGGCGGTCCGGGCAAGATTATCATCATCGGCTCGATCCTTTCCCAGATTCCGTTGCCAACCAGCGCCGCCTACAATATGGCAAAGGCGGCGGTGAACCAGTTCGCACCGACCCTGGCTGCTGAACTGGCGCCATACCGCATCAATGTCAATGTGATCAACCCGGGGCATATCGACACCCCGGGTGAACGCAAGTTCGCGACAGAAGAAGAGTTGCAGCGCGTCGGGACGCAGATCCCCTGGGGGCGCCTGGGAACGCCGCGCGATATTGGACGCACGGCTGTGTTTCTCGCCAGTGATGATGCCGATTACATTACCGGCAGCGCCCTCTTCGTCGATGGCGGGTATCGGATCGGTATGCGATTGCCTGGATAAGCGCGCATTTCCGGTCAGACGCCAACTGCCAGCGCGCGCAGGTCGGCAGGCGCCTGAGTCCGATCGTCGCACGGCGCCTGCTGCGGTGTCGCCTGGCTGCGTTCGACGATTCGATGCAGCAGCCGCACGGTGCGCTGTGTGTCGCCCGATAGCGCTGCCTCTTCAAGATCAGCAATGAGCGCAAGAACATCGGCAGGCGCCAGACGACCGGCATCCTGTGCGATGAAGATTTTTTCGTGATCGGTGCGATGGTGCCGTTCACCAGGCAGAAACAACTCCTCGAACAGTTTTTCGCCTGGACGCAGTCCAACGAAGGCGATATCAATATCGCGCCCGACCTGCAACCCGGAGAGCTCGATCATATCGCGCGCCAGATCGAGAATCCTGACCGGCTCGCCCATATCGAGCGTAAACACTTCGCCGCCCTGTCCAAGCACTGCTGCCTGCAATACCAGCTGCACCGCCTCGGGGATCGTCATGAAATAGCGCTGCATGTCAGGGTGAGTGACTGTTACCGGACCACCCGCTGCAATCTGTTGCTTGAACGTCCACACAACACTGCCGCGACTGCCGAGCACATTGCCGAAGCGTACCGCCATGAACGCCCGACCGCTGCGTTTTGCCGCATGATGAACCAGCAGTTCGGCAGCGCGCTTGCTGCTTCCCATAATGCTGGTCGGATTCACTGCTTTGTCGGTTGAGATCATCACAAAACGTTCGACGCCGGTGACAATGGCCGCGTCGAGCAGGTTGCGGGTGCCCAACACATTGTTGGTGACCGCCTCGACCGGGTTTGCTTCCATGAGCGGGACGTGCTTGTGCGCCGCGGCATGAAACACGATGTCCGGACGATACTGCTCGAAGACGGAATGGACCCGCTCGGCGAAGCGGATGTCGGCGATGACTGTGTGCAGGATGGGAACATTGCGCGATGAACCCGATCCGCTGCCATTGGAATCTGATGACGTGCGTGAGGCGTTCAACCATTGTTGCAGTTCATTATGAATGGCAAAGACACTGTTCTCGCCATGACCGAGAATGATCAGTTCGGCGGGTTGGTAGCGCAGCACATGGCGGCAGATTTCGCTGCCGATCGAGCCGCCGCCGCCGGTGACCATCACACGCCGACCGGCAATGAGCGCGCCCACCGCCTGCATATCGGTCTTGATCGGCGCGCGTCGGAGCAGGTCCTCGATCTGTACATCGCGAATGTGATTCACGCTGAAACGACCATCGACCAGTTCGGCAATGCCCGGGATGATTTTGGTACGCGCACCGGATTGCTCGCAGATTGCAACAATGTCGCGGATGGTTTTGCCCGGCGCGCTGGGCATTGCGATAATGACCTCATTGATATGATGGTCGGCGACGATACGTGGAATATCATGACGATCACCCAGCACCGGGACGCCGTTGATCCGAATGCCCTGCTTGCGCGGATTGTCATCGATAAAACCGACGATAACGGCATCCCGCCGGGCATCGCGCATGCTACGGACAATCATCGCCCCCGCTTCGCCTGCGCCCATAATGAGCACGCGGGTGCTGCCATCGCGCGGATGACGCCGCAAGGAAGGGTGAAACCGCGAGTGCATGCTCAACCGTGGGATTGCGGTCAGCACCAGGGCAGGCATCGCAAAGATTGCCGGAACCGATAGCGGAACAACTGCGATGTCTGCAAACAGCGCGCGCATAAGCAGGATGATCCCGGTCAGTACGACTCCGGCGCACGCGATTGCACATGCCAGCAGGCTGAATTCATAGAACGATGCATAGCGCCAGTACTGGGCATACACCCCGCACAGTGCAAAGAGCGTCGGCGCCACGATCAGCGCTATGCCGGCGAACAGCGCGCACGACCTCCAGTATTCCGCCAGATCGAGGCGCTCAAGACGCAGGGCATAAGCAATGAACACAGATACGGTCAATGCCAGGGCATCGATGCCAAGGAAACGAAATGCCGACGCAGAACGGAACATGGCTCGCCTCCCTCATCTCGCGCCACGCTGCCACAGTGCATCCTGGCGCGATGTGTCTAACACTCCCAGGGTGTCACACCAAACCGCAGCATGTAGTAGATCGTTTTGAGCAGCTCACCCGGTACGATGCGACGACCTTCAGGATTTTGCCACCAGTCGGCAGGGGTGTAGGGCGGGTTGCGTGGACCATCGTAGATCGCAATCGCGCCCGTTCCTGCAAGGTGACGCCTGATCACACACATTGCCCGTCGGCTGTGGGGCCAGTCGGTCACGATTAACACCCGTTCGACCTTGCGTTCCTGCGCCATCCGGGCAATCTCACGTCCGTCATTCCAGGTGCTATCGGTTACCAGTGGGATGAACGCCGCGTCGGGCACTCCCTGGGCAGTTGCCAGACGTCTGGCTTTCTCGACAACGAGCGAGCCGCCCGGCAGATCGCCGGTGCGCCAGATTTCCCGCGCCCACCCTTCCCGGTAGAGGTCGATAGCGTGCTGATCGCGAAGCGGAAAACCGCCGCCCAGGACAACGATTGCATCTGCCGGCGCCGGTTGCCCCGACAACGCCAGAAAACCGCCGAGCGCCGGAAGCCACCACCTGGAACTTATCGCCAGGACGGCAAGCGTGACGACAGCTGCGCCGCCGAGTCGGGCAGACATTCGCCCAGACTGCCACAATCGGCGGCCAGGTGCGCTGTATCGGGATACTGCATTGTGCTCCATCGATCCGCCGTTCACAACACGTTCACCATATCCTCGCGCCGGATCGATTGCTCCAGGCTTTCGCGCAACCGCTCGCAGACCATATCCACCTGCGACTCGGTCATCACACTCGAGAAGGGCAATGCCAGCGATGTGTCTCCCAAACGCTCGGTTATCGGGAAATCGCCTCGCCGGAACCCAAACCGCTTCCGATAGAACGGTTGCAGGTGGATCGGTGTGAAATAAGGGCGACTGGGGATCCCCGCCGCTGCCAGATAACGTATCACCACGTCACGCGCCGCAGGAGGCTTGATCCGCACCACATAGACGAACCAGCTCATGCGCGTGGTGGTGGCGGCTATGGTCGGTCGCTCGACCAGTTCGAGGTCTGCCAGTCGCTCGTGATACCAGGCAGCAACCTGCGCCCGCTTCGCCAGCAACTCGTGGATGCGCTGCATTTGCACACATCCCAGCGCTGCGCTCAGTTCATCGAGCCGGTAGTTGAACCCCAGACGGGTGTGGTTCAACCAGGCATCAAAAATGTCGCGCCCCTGATTACGCAGACTGCGCAGCAATGACGCCCATTCCTCGTTTTGCGTCACGATCATGCCGCCCTCGCCCGTGGTAATCTGCTTGTTCGGATAGAAGGCGAACACGGCCAGGTCGCCAAGGGTTCCTGCCGGATGGTGGCGATATTCCGAGCCCAGCGCTTCGCATGCATCCTCGATTACGACCAGGTTCCGCCGCCGGGCAATGGCGACAATCGGCGTCATATCCGCCGGCTGACCAAAGGCATGGACCGGCAGGATTGCTTTGAGCCGACCGTAGCGACTGTTGTGCAACGCAGGCGGCAACCAGCGACGCGCCGTCATCCCGCCGCGTGACAGATCGCTGACCGCTGCGTGCACCTGTTCGGGATCGATATTGCCGGTGACCGGATCGACATCGACAAAGATCGGAATGCCACGCTCGTACAGAATGCAGTTTGCCGAAGCGATAAACGAAAATGGCGTGGTGACAACCAGGTCGTACTCGGTCACGCCGGCAGCAATAATGCTCAAATGCAAACCGCTTGTCCCGGAATTGACAGCGACACCGTAGCGCGCGCCGACGAATGCCGCCAGGCGCTGCTCGAACTGCTGCACATACGGTCCGATGCTCAGCACTGGACTGTGCAGCGCGTTCATGATCGCAGTGCGCTCTGCATCGGTCAGATCGGGTGATGACATAGAAATTGCTTCCATGCCGTTTTCCTTTACTCTGTTGCGCGGTGATACGCGCAGTCAACCGCCGACTTCCCGCGCGCGCCCTTCGTCGTGTGGCGGCGCTGCCCGGTACACAGGGAAGTATTCCGTCTTCTGCCTGAAAGAACATCCGTAGTACTCAGACCATGCCTGGCACAGGTCGGCATACAGCGCCGGATGATGGATCCGCCGATAGGTCGAGAAGGGCAGGCGCAACGGTGAGAAACTGGACTTGAACTGGTAGATGCCGTCATTCGGGCGATACCCGCCGCCCAGAATGATACGGCGCCTCCCGTGGCGTCGCCCCCACTGAACAGCCGCGTAAATGATGGCATGCGCCGCCCGGTGGTGCCGATAGTCGATATCCATGCCGCCAAGAAAATCATACATCTCCCGATCATCGAAGAGATAGAGTTTTGCCGCAATGATCCGATCCTGGCGCCCGGCAAGCAGAAAAAGGGAATTGTCCGGCATTTCTTCGCGGAATGACCAGAAATACTCGAAGGGAAAAAAGTAGCGCGCATCCGCGTTGTGTCGTTCCATGGTGATTGTATAGATGCGGTGGAATTCGCGGACATCGGCTTTCGTTCGCCCCTCGAACACCCGAACATGCTCCCGTTCGGCGCGCCGGATATTTCGGCGACAGTGATCGTTGAACGATGCACGCCACAGTTCTTCCTCCGAAAGCGTCAGGTCGATGACCACAATGTCCCGGTTGAAATGGACATCATCAGCGCGCAACAATCCGGTATGGCGATCGGATGGGTGCAGATGCGCAAATTCTGCAATGATCCCTTCTTCTGCACACAGGCGATCCCAGCGTTCGACAAACGCGCGCCGGAGTGCTGCCGTTATTGTTCCCAATTCCATCGGACCGGTATATTCAGGGGTGAAGGTGTCCCACCACGATCGATATGCTCCGGCAAACGGCAGATTGCTCACCGGACGGAGCAGGAACGGATAGACGATCCGTCCTTCGTCGGAAGATACCGCCATCAGCCGCGCCGGGCAGCCGGTGTGGCGCTGGACGACACGAGCGTATCCGATGCTGCCGAACACACTGGCGTGCGCCGGCATCGCCGCTTCCCACGCCTCCTGATCGTCTGTCGTGTATAACGCTTCCTGCATCGATGCGCTCCTTCATTACTGCGGCGTCCCGCAGCGCTATGGACTCATCGCGGCATATTCCTCTGCGTGCAGGTCCAGCGGCGGCACCCGCAGGTATGCTGTGGTGCGGCGCTTGCGGGCAAAATCGTTGAAAGCGCGCTGCACCTGCACAGGGGTCAGGTGCAGCGCCTGCGCCACATCAACAACCGGCACATTGTGATCCTGGGCGTACCACAACAGATCCATCATCTCGAATGGCAGACGGAAGAAGAACTCTTGCTGGGTCGTCGGGGCGCTGTAGGTGTCGGACGTGGGTGGACGGTTCTGGATGACCTCCGGTACGTCGAGGTAGCGCGCCAGCTGGTAGATTTGTGTTTTGTACAGATGCACAATCGGACGCAGATCGGCGCCGCCGTCGCCATACTTGACGAAGAACCCCTGATCGTGCTCGTTCTTGTTCGGGGTGCCGATGACGGCATAATTGCGCAGTTCGGCGTGGTAGTACACCATTGCCATGCGCGTCCGCTGTTTGAAATTCGAGGCAGCGACGATCTGTGCATATTCGCGCGGCGGAAGGCGTTTGCTCTTCACTTCGCCATCGGGCGTCACAATGTCCAGCGAGAAGACGTTCAGCGTATCGGCGTCGAGCAGGTTCTGCGGCAGCACAATGCGCATCTTGTAGCCACGATCAGCATCGTACTCAGAGAAGAGACGACGCACAGCTTCATCGCGACGCCGGTAGCAGCCAAACCCTTCGAGCACGGGGGTAATGTCTTCCAGGATCGGCTCGACGCCATAGTGCCGCGCGACCATTTCCGATAGCTGCACAGTCTGCGGGTCGGAGTCGCGTTCGGGCATCATCAGGGCGACCACGCGCTGCGGCCCGAAGGCGCGGACGCAGAGCGCCAGCGCGACTGATGAGTCGATCCCGCCGCTGATGCCCAGGACGACACCCTGACGGTGCAGCGTTCTGATGACGTGATACTGTAACCAGCCCACAATTCGCTCTGTCTCGATAGCAGCATCGATCTGGAGCGCGCGCGTATCAAATCCCATAGCTCCCTCCTGCAACAACGCCGCTTCTGATGCACACCCTGACATCATCCGCATCGGAGATCGGCGGCGGCATGCGAAAATCGCGAAGAAATCGTTCGACGAACAACTGGGTGGAGAGAATGCCCACCAGCGCCATATCCTCAGTTTCGCTCAAACGCACGCCCGATCGCACTTTTTCTTTGAGATGCGCAACCGCGACCGGTCTGAACAATCCATCAGCCTGGATCCGTTCTGGCGCAAGCAGGTGTTCGACGTACTCCAGGTGTGCATCGTTGAAGAAACTGCGGTGGATCGGAGCGCGGTACGGTTGCTTGGGACGTTGCCAGATCGTATCCGGCAGCCAGGCGCGAGCGATCTGGCGCAGGATATATTTCTCGGTGAGACCGCGCAACTTCAAACGCGGCGGGAGGCGATTGGCAAACTCGATCACCCGATGATCAAGGAAGGGGAAGCGCCCCTCCACAGCATGCGCCATGATCATCCGGTCACCCTGAGCAGAAAGGAGATATTGCGCGAGAAAGGTGGTGATCTCCAGATACTGCGCCTGGTGGAGCGGATCCCACGAACTGAATGCTGCTGGATAGAACGGCGCGCGATCCGCCGGTTGCGCCAGTGCATCGGCTGCATGACGCACCTCGTCGCTGAAGAAGCGTCGGGTGCGGCTCGTTGTGCGCCAGCGTGGACGGTGTGAGTAGTCCGGCGCAGCGATATCCATCAACCCTTCGCTGAAGAATGCAGCCAGATAGGCAATATTGCTGCCGGCAAACCCGGCAATCCAGGGATAGAGCCGGCGAAACAACAGTGGTCGCAGGCGTGAGACCGGCTGCCGCGCCCAGAAACGCCGCACCTTCGCCTCTTTGAAAATATCGTAGCCCGCCAGAAATTCGTCGGCGCCCTCGCCGGTCAGAACCACACGGTAGGAATGGTTGCGCACCAGCTGCGAGAGGATGAACAGCGGTGCGGGTGATGTGCGCAGCACCGGCGTTTCGGTATGCCAGATCACATCCGGGAAGACACGCCCGATGTCGGCGTGCGTGACAAAGACAACCTGATGATCGGTGCCGAGAAACTGCGCCATCTCGCGCTGGAATGGACTCTCATCAAACTCCGGGTCGCTGAAGGCGATCGAAAAGGTATCGAGATGGTTACGGGCATACCGGCGCACGATTGCCGCGACCGTTGACGAGTCCAGCCCGCCGCTGAGATACGCTCCGACCGGTACATCCGCGCGCAAACGGATCGTTGTGGCATCGATCAGCAGGGCGCGCAACTCCTCAATGTAGTCCGCATCACTGCGTTCTCGCTCCGGCGCGCCAAACTCGAGATGCCAGTACGGACGGATGTCGATCTGTCCGCGTTGTGCCAGCAGGTAGTGCCCCGGCGGAAGATCAACGATGTCGCGAAAGATCGTTCGTGGCGAAAGCGTTCCCCAGAAGGTGAAAATCTGCTCCAGCGCCACCGGATCGAGCGCGCGCGGCGCGCGCGGGTCTGCCAGGATGGCCTTGATCTCTGACGCAAAGATCAGCGTTCCATTGACGACCGTGTAAAACAGTGGAAGAATGCCAACCCGATCGCGCGCCAGGAACAGGGTCTGCTCACGCGCATCCCAGATGGCAATCGCAAACTGACCATTGAGGCGTGAAAGGCACGCCGGACCGTACTCTTCATACAGGTGCAGGATCACCTCGGTATCGGTGTTGGTCGTGAAGCGATGCCCGCGCGCCTCAAGGTCAGGCCGCAGTTCCACATAGTTGAAAATCTCACCGTTGAAGACGATCCAGAGGTTTTCGTCTTCGCTGGCGATTGGTTGCTGCCCGCTGTGCAGATCGATGATGCTCAGCCGCGCATTCCCCAGCCCAGCCCGGTCGTCGAGGTAGATGCCGAACTGATCAGGACCACGATGCCGGATCATCGCCAGCATCTGGCGCAGCGTTTCTTCGTAAATCGGTTGATCACTGTCG
>FWPU01001730.1_pt1 | contig 64043 bp, 59 predicted proteins | sample 2228361 | NCBI WGS metagenome assembly FWPU01 (sample SAMEA103939777, study PRJEB20133) | metagenome
GTACAGGACCAACAAAGCCATAGCTCCCAATGGCAGTTGGACTTATATTTGGACCTCAACACCATGGGATGCAAGGGTTGGTGGGACGCCATTCATTGGTCATTGGGTGGTGTTTGCCGAGACGAATGGGTTTTGGAACTACACCTCTTACAGCAATAACATCTTTTGTCGGTGCGTTCGTTAGTGGTTTAAAGAGGGTTCGAAACTTGAAATTTGAGATTTGAAATTTGATGCCCGCTGTGGGCAAGACTTTGCCCACAGCGGGCAAAAAAAAAAATAAAAATATGAGTTCGACGAATAATTTTCAGCATCCGCCGATATTTGTAGATTTTTTGAAGTTATATAAAATATATTATCAGCATCATAAGCATTTACCAAAATTATTTCGGATTAGCACAGGAGAACGACGCGCTGGAGCTCGAGCCGGAGCGTTGATGACTTTTGTAATTTTTAGGTTTATATTATTCTCTATGGTACTTTTTACTTGTTATCTGTAGCTTTAGGCGCTGTACAGCAATTGAAAATAGAGATGATAATACAGGAGCATTATTTTCCATGTAAAATAAAAAACGATAGTTTATGAGTTAATAATATCTTCAAGTTGGTGATGTTAAGGTTTATTGAGGCACTACTATATTTTTATTTCAGCATAAATAAAAAATTCATTAAATTTGCAGTATCAAAATCAAAAAGTATGAAAGGCATAAGATATTTTTATGGTTCAATAATCATCTTGATACTTTCTGTGCTTTATTTATCGTGTAAAAAAGATACAACCTGTAAAGTTAATGTAAAGTGTACCAATTATTACACTGGTGCAGCGGTAAGTGATGCTTATGTAAAGCTATATGCGCCTGTTAAGACAGCATCAGGTGGAACCGTAGAAGCTGATGTAAAAGCAGAGGGAAATACTGATTCAGATGGAATAGTGTCTTTTAACTTTAAGTTACCGGCGGTATACAACATCAAGGCTATCAAAGAAAGTGATACATTAATAGGTACAGGTATTGTTACCTTAGAAGAAGGCAAAACAGTAGAAGCTGCTGTTCAAATGAAAAAACAATAATTCTTAAGGTTTGAAAAGAATATTCTTGACTACTCATTATTTTTTGTGCGGGAGTGCAGGCTTGTTGTTTGTTGCCTGCGATACAACTGTTTTTCATAATAAAAAGTCCGAAGGCTTGATTGAATATAAAGTAGAAGTGGTGGATAAATCACATCCATTGGCAGGATTGGCGCCGGATAAGGCTACCTTAAAGTTTAAGGATGATAAATACTTGATGGAAATGAGTACAATGGGAGTATTTAAGACAACATTTATTTTAGATGGAAATAAAAAGACTTTAACCGAAATGATTAAGTTCATGGACATCAGAAATGCAGCCATAGAAAATCAGGAAGATTTAATTGAAGAGGCTAATATGAATCCATTAAAATTTAGAGATACTAATGAAAAGGCGAAAATAGCAGGATATAAGTGTCATAAATTAATTGCTTATTATGTAAATAATCCACAAGATAGTTTTGAAGTGCTATACACCAAAGATTTAGAACCAAAGAATATCTATGATTTGAGCACATATAAAGGAATTAATGGAATGTTAATGAAATACCGCTTAAAAAAGTGGGGATTGGAATTAGAATTTATTGCACAAAAAGTTTCTTTACAACAAATTCCTGATGAAGAATTTACATTACCCTCTTATTACAAAATAGTTAGTAAAGAAGAAATGAAAGGGTTCATTAAATCTTTGCAGTAGTATATTTTAGCAAATATACTTATTGTTAGATAATAGTAGTATAATAATCACAATATCGTGTAATGGGGCATTTATTGCATTTTGGATTTTTGGCAGTGCATACATATCTTCCATGTAAAATCAACCAATGATGAGCATCAGAGAGATATTTAGCAGGAATGACTTTTAATAATTGTTCTTCAGCTTGTTCAGGATTTTTGGCATTTCTTGTTAAACCTATTCTTGCAGATACTCTAAAAACATGTGTATCTACAGCTAGAGCCGGTTTATTAAAAGCTACAGAAATAATAACATTAGCAGTTTTTCTTCCAACACCCGGTATTTTTATAAGTTCATGGATATCATCCGGTATTTTTCCATGATATTCCTTTACAATGGTTTGAGCCATGGCTACCAAATTTTTAGATTTAGAATTAGGGTAACTACAACTTTTGATGAGCTGAAAAACCTTATCAGGAGAGGCTTGTGAGAGTGATTCAAAATCAGGATAAGCATCAAATAAAGCAGGTGTAATTTGGTTTACTCTTTTGTCTGTACATTGCGCTGAAAGGATTACAGCTACCAATAGTTCATAAGGATTGCGATAGTTTAATTCAGTAGTCGGATGAGGATTTATCTTGCGAAATATTTTAAATATACACTCAGTTTTTTCCCTGAGTTTTTTTATATCTTTTTCTGTAAATTTATTCATCATTCAGAATGCTTGAGTTTGCTATAGTTTCAGAGGAGTATTGTTTTAATGCAAAAGAATAGTATAACAAGTATAACATAATTCTTGAGTATTATATCTTTCCAACAATACATTTTTTTAATGACTGAGTATCAATGTATTTTTTCATTACTTGACTGATGTCTTCGGATTTTATCTCTTGTATTCTTTTTAATAATTGATTATAGTAATCATCGGGTAGTTTTTTCATAATTAATAATTTCCAGATGTTATCTTGCTTTAAGATTCCATCGGTATTATCTAATATCTCTCCTGCTAAGTAGTTTTTTACGATTCCTAACTCTTGCGTATTGGGAGGTTCATTTTGTAGCATGTCAATTTGATAGATAATTTCATCAATAGTAGCCTGGGTGTGTTCTGCTTTTACCTCTGATGCAATTGAAAAAACACAGTAATTATTATAAGACGATAAGGTGGAATAAATTCCATAAGTGTATCCTTTTTCTTCTCTGATGACGCTCATAAGACGCGACCCAAAATATCCTCCGAGTAAAACATTGGCAATTGTCAAATCAAAATAATCGGGATGTGGATAGTAAATAGGAATTACTCCACCAATACGAATAGCTGATTGCAACGCATCTGGAATTTGAATGTAAACATGAGATTCTATGGAATCTGGCAAAGGAATATTTTTATCATAAGTATATTGAGTTTGATGAAAATCTTCTTTACCAAAAGTATTTTCCAATAATTGAAGAATACTTTCATCAATGTTGCCTGAAATGAATATAAAACCATTTTTAGGATGTATATGTGAGGTGTAAAATTCCAGTAAATCGTTTCTTGTGATATTGAGATAATCTTCAGGTGTATGTAGTTTATTCAAAGGATGTTTGTCCCCATGGATTATTTTTGAATAATGCCATGACGCAACTGTACCAACATTTTTTATTTGCGTTTGATATTGTTCTATGTTTGTTTGGGTGTAAATATCTATTTCTTCTTGTGGAAAATGAGCTTGTTTGATGATTTCTTCAATAATGGGTAAAACATTTTGAAAGTTTTTTCTTAAGAAAGTAAATTGTAATTTAATATCAGCAGGGTAGGGCTCTATGTTGTAAAATACACCGTAAAACTCAAGTATTTCTGCAATTTCTTTGGCAGAGTGCGATAAAGTCCCACTGGAGATAAGTGCACTAAATGCATCAACTAAAAGCTTTTTGTTTTGATGAATCCAACCGGCATTAAAAAAAAATGATAATTGAACGATTTCACTTTCATCAGAATGTAAGTAATATACTTTGTATTGATTTGGGAAAGTTACATTTTGAATGGGAATAAGTTGAATGGTGTCAATGTTTTTTATAGGTGGGGGTATTGTGCGATTTACCATAAGACAGTGTTTTTAATCTAATAAGTATGGCTGATGTTTGTTATATTTTTCCAGAGTTCTGATACCAGAAGAGGAAATGTGTTCATACATTTTATCACAGAAGATATTGATGATTCTAATGTTTGGAAATAATTCTTGCATATATCTATATTGGTTTTGCTCATAATGAAAATCTGTGGAGTTTCGTAATCCTCGGATAACTGTTACTTCATAGGATAATTTCACAATAAAATCGGTCAATAAAGTGCTATAGTGCTCAATTTGTCTATTTTGAATAGTGTAAGGAACAGGAAATGTTCTTTTAGTTTTTTCAGGATTTTCTCCAAAAGCAATAATAACTTTATCAAAAATTCTTTCAGCTTTTAGCAGGATGTTATAATGTCCTTTGTGAAATGGATTAAAACTTCCTGCAAATACTGCTATACGCGGCTGATAAAAATTCAAGTAATCTATCAGTGGTGTTAGTATATTATTTTGATTAATATTCTGTAAATGCGCTATACGAGCTTTTTTGTATACTGTATAATCTACATGTTGATAAATTTTGAAATAAAATTTCTCAATTTGTAAATGATGATAAAATTCCTTGTTTATATAATCTTTTATAGTGTCGTAAAACTTAATCATAAGATATCATTGAGAATGCTTTTCATAGTACTCATCTATATTTAATTTATCATTTTCATTATCAGAGGAATATGCTTTTACTGCTAATTTATCACATTGATTATTCAAAGAATTGTCGCCATGTCCTTTTACCCATACAAATTTTATATTGCCATATTGATGAATAAGATTAATCAATTCTTTCCACAAATCCGGGTTTTTTACATTTTTAAATTGTTTTATTATCCAATTGTAGATATACCTTTGGTTAATACTTTTTACAATATATTGAGAGTCTGAATATACAACAACAGGTACTGTTTTTCTCCATTCAGGTTTTATGGCTTTTAAAGCTTCAATGATAGCCATTAATTCCATCCTGTTATTGGTGGTTTTTCTATAAGCCTTCCAAAGTTCTTTTCTATGATTGTTATATAACAATATAGCTGCCCATCCGCCTTTACCAGGATTTTCAGAGCAGGCACCATCAGTATATATTTCAATATAATTTTTATTGCTATTCATTTATTCATGGTGGGCATCTATTTGTTCTGTTTTAACAGAAGCATTGTCAGGATGAGTTTCACAAGGCTCATCTAAGTTAGTTTCAATGATAAGGATAATTAACCATACCACTAATCCACCTATAAGAGGTCCAAAAAAATTCACTGATTTTTTTTCTTCTGTTGCTGAATGTTCTATGTGTGCCATAGTATTTTATTTTTGTCGCAAATTTAAAGAAATATTTTGATTATTTTCGTGTTCTTAAACTCATTAAAACATTGCCGCCTACCATTAAAAAGAGCACTAACAACATGTTCCATATAATGAGTTCATTACCTATGTTGTATTGATAAGGCAAACACATGTGTGTGATAACATAAAGAATAGACGGGGCTAAAAAGCAAGATACAATAACCCAGTCTGAGTTTATTTTCTTTGAAGAGTGATGTTTTGAAAAAATACCATACGCAAAAATGGCTAGTAATGGACCGTAAGTATATCCCGCTAACATGAGAATAGTATCTACAATAGCTTGATTATTCAGTGCTTCATATAGTAGTATTATTATCCATACAAGGATTGTAAAAATAATATGAATAGATGTTCTGATATTTTGTTTTTTCTTTTCAGATATTTTATTGTTTTGATGTAAGTGTAAAATGTCTATGTAAAAAGATGTGGTGAGTGTAGTTAATACACTATCTGCACTGGAAAAAGTAGCGGCTGTTAACCCTAGTATGAAAAATAAAGCTGAGTAGTCATTGAAATATTGTAATGCTAATAATGGAAATGTTTTATCTGTATAAATAGTTCCATCAGATTTTACAGGAAGTGGAATAACTTTGTGTTCAAAATACAGATAAATCAATATCCCGAGAAGTTGAAAAAACACATTCACTATAAACATCACAAAGCTAAAACTAATAATGTTTTTTTGTGCATCAGTGATGTTTTTACAACTTAAATTTTTTTGCATCATATTTTGATCTAAACCTGTCATTGCTACAGCAATAAATATCCCCCCAAGAAAATCTTTAAGAAAAAAATTACCTTTTATCCAATCCCATTCAAATATCTTGAAATACTTTGATGTATAAATGTTATGAAAAGTTTGAGAGATATTCCATTCTAGTTGTGTAGTAATAGCTATGATGCTTAATATCACACCCAATACTAAAAACAAAGATTGTAAAGCATCTGTCCATATCAAAGTTTTTATACCACCTTTAATGGTATATAAAAGTATTAAGATTAAAATGACAGAGATTGTCCATTCAAAGCTCCATCCAAAATGACTTAATACAAAATGATGAATAACATTTGTTGCCAAATACAATCTGCCTGCAGAGCCCAGTAATCTACTAATGATAAAAAACAAGGCACCTGTTTTCTGTACTTTCTTATCAAATTTGTTCTCTAAAAATTCATAGATAGAAACCAGGTTTATTTTGTAATACAAGGGTAAAAGGATATATGCAATAATGAAATAACCTACAAAATATCCCATAACTACCTGTAAATAGGTAAGGCTACTGGTATAAACTTTTCCAGGTACAGAAATATAAGTAACGCCACTTAAACTATCGCCAATCATTCCTAATGCTACAATATACCATGGAGATTCCTTACTACCTAAAAAGTAAGCAAAAGCCGAAGCATGACGAGAAGTGATATATGCAATGCATAATAATATCCCAAAGTACAATGCGATAGATAATAAAATGTATTGAGCTGACATTTTTTAATGGCAATGTTACAAAATATAGTTTTTAAGTAAGCTCAAAAATAATTCGTAACTTTGTAGTGAAAAAACTTTCGTATGCCTAAAACTATTTCTGAGAAACATATCAATCAAACTAATGGTGCTGTTCAGCAAAAGAAAAAATCAAAGTGGGAATATTCACCATCTCCCGAAAGCACTGATCATATTCACTTAGAAAAACAATATGGTTTGTTTATCAATAACAGCTTTGTAAAACCTAATAGTAATAAGTACTTTGATACTATCAATCCATCTACAGAAGAGAAAATAGCAGAAATAGCAGAAGCAGATGAAAAAGATGTGGATATAGCTGTGAAAGCTGCTAAAAATGCGTATGATAAATATTGGAAAAAACTATCACCAAAAGAAAAAGGAAAATATATCTATCGTATAGCTCGAATGATACAGGAGAGGAGCAGAGAGTTAGCCGTTATAGAAACTATAGATGGCGGTAAACCTATTCGTGAAAGTAGAGATATAGATATTCCTTTGGCAGCTAATCACTTTTTTTATTACGCTGGGTGGGCAGATAAATTACAATACGCTTTTCCTAATAGAAATCCACAGCCTATTGGTGTTGCAGGGCAAATCATTCCATGGAATTTTCCTTTGTTGATGGCGGCATGGAAAATCGCACCCGCACTTGCTTGCGGAAATACAGTAGTACTTAAACCTGCAGAAACAACACCATTAACAGCATTGAAACTGGCAGAAATTATTCGTGATTGTGATTTACCACCGGGGGTAGTGAATATCATTACAGGAGCAGGTAAAACAGGTGCTGCATTAGTAAAGCATTCTCTAGTCAATAAAATTGCTTTTACAGGAAGTACAGATGTAGGAAAAATCATCCAGAAAGCCATCGCAGGAACAAACAAAAAACTTACTCTTGAATTAGGTGGTAAATCAGCAAACATTATCTTTGACGATGCCCCTATTAATGAAGCCGTAGAAGGAATTATTAATGGTATATTTTTTAATCAAGGACATGTGTGTTGTGCCGGCTCTCGTTTATTTGTTCAAGAAGGTGTATATGAGGAGGTGATTCATAAACTCAAGCATAGAATGAAAGCATTAAGAGTTGGTAATCCATTAGATAAAAATACAGATGTTGGTGCTATCAATTCTAAGGAGCAACTTCAAAAAATACATTATTACTTAGAGATAGGAGTGAAAGAGGGAGCTAACATTTATCAAACAGATTGTGCTTTACCTAGTAAGGGATATTTCTGTGCACCTACCTTATTTCTTGAAACTTCGCAATCTCATAGAATTGTACAAGAAGAAATTTTTGGACCTGTGCTTACTGTCCAAACATTCCGCACAGTAGAGGAAGTTATTGAAAAAGCAAATAATACACCTTATGGACTTGCAGCAGGAGTATGGACAGATAAAGGTTCAAAGATATTTAATATGACTTCAAAAATGAGAGCAGGTGTAGTTTGGGCAAATACTTACAATAAATTTGATCCTACTGCTCCCTTTGGGGGATACAAAGAAAGTGGCTTTGGAAGAGAAGGCGGATTACATGGATTGTTACCGTATTTAAATTTGTAATTATACGATGCTTGAGCAATCTTTCAAAGAAATTATTAAAGGCGTAAAAAAAGGGGCATTTGCCTCAGTATATTTTTTATATGGTGATGAACCTTATTATATTCATAAGCTTATTCAAACAGCAGAATATTTTATCAGAGAAACTAATAACGAAAATAATCTTTTCATTTTAGATGGTAAAAAACAAACATTAAATGATGCATTGCTTTTGTTGCAAGAAACAGGAATGTTTTCTAATTTCAGGTTGATTATCGTTAGAGACGCACATCAATTGAAAGAATTTTCTACTTCCTTATTAAAAGATAAAAATACAAATATCTCTTCTTTACTTAAATTCATTCAAAATCCAATTCCGGAACACCATATCATTTTTACTTTTGAAGACCCTGAAAAAAAATTAGATGAGAGAAAAACTGTTATTAAAGACATCATCAATCACCCGAATGTAGTGGCATATAAATCTGAACGGATTAAAGATTACAAATTAAAAGATTGGATAAAACAATATGTTTTTGATCAAGGTAGAATGATTGATGACAGAGCCTGTAGTAAATTAGCAGAAAATATCGGTAATGACCTTATGCGTATAGAAAAAGAAATAGAAAAAATTATCATTAATACTGCTCAAAAAGAAGAAATAAGTGAAGAACATGTTAATAAATATACTTTCATTAACAGAGAGTATAACATTTACGAATTGCAAAGTGCGTTAGCAAAAAAAGAGATATTAAAAGCCAATTTGATTATTAAGTATTTTTCTGAAAATAAAAGTGATTTCCCAATGGAGAGAGTTTTACCTTCTTTAAATAGTTATTTTACTAAAGTTATGAAGTATCATTTATTAGATAATATAAATAGTAGGGGTGATGATTATATCAAGGAACAATTACAATTACCACATGTATATTTTGTAAGAGAATATAAAACAGCTGTTCAGAATTATCCACGTCCAAAAGTTAAACAAATACTCTATTTACTCAAAGAGTATGATTTAAAGAGTAAAAAAATAAATAATTACAGTTTAGATAATCATCAACTTTTGCAGGAGTTAGTGTGGAAAATATTGCATTAAGAATGTAGTATTATTCTTTAGTTGACAATTTAAGGTTATTTACTATTACTATTTTCTCATGCCATAAGGATAATAGTGTTTTACAGCATCATAAAATATTCTGAGAATTTTACCACGAATTCCGAATTTTGCTAATTTGTTTTCTTTTGCATCGGGATATACCCTATTGGATAGAAACACAACAATAAGATTTTCTTCAGGTTCTACCCATACCATTGTTCCTGTAAAACCAAAATGTCCGTAACTATCCGGGCTACAACAATCTGGCACAGGGCTTTCAGAGTTTTTATCAGGAGCAGGTTTTTCAAAGCATAGTCCTCTGCGGTTTTTAGGACAAAATCTACATTTGATGAATTCTTTAATAACAGCACTGTCCAAATATTTTTGTCCGAACAGTTTTCCATTATTGAGTGTCATCTGAAATAATGTAGCAAGGTCAGTAGCATTACCAAATAAACCTGCATGTCCGGCAACTCCGCCCATCATCGCAGCACCGGGGTCATGTACATATCCCCATATCAGTTGTTTTCTAAACCCTTCATCCAATTCTGTTGGTGCTATTTGCATTTTTGGATAATATCGTAATGGATTATGGTTTAATCCTAAATTCATGGGGTTATAAAAATTACTCACTACATAATCTTCTAAAGATTGTCCTGTTATTTTCTCAACAATTTTCTGAACAAAATAGTATCCTAAATCACTATAAACATACTTCCCTGCATTTTTCAAGGGGCTAGATAATAAATCATTCCAGAGCGTGTCTTTCCATTCATTTTTCATCCAAAGACTTTCAGCTATCTTAATAGTATAATTTGCAGAAGAATCTTTGCTAAATATATTATATCCATTTTTTTCATATTTCAATGCCTTCTGATAAAATGGAATAAATGGTAATAGTCCCGCTTGATGAGTTAAAATATCCTCTATTATTAGATTAGATTTGTTACTCTTTTTAACCTCAGGTAAATAGTATCCAAGTGTTTTGTTTACATCCAGTTTTTTTTCGCTTACTAATTTCATCAATGCCATGGCAGATGAGGCTACTTTTGTTACAGAAGCAAGGTCATATAAAGTAGCATTAGTAACACTCATTGAAGAATCATCATAACTGAGTTTACCATAATTTTTTCTGAAAAATATCTTTTCATCTTTTACAGCTACAATTTGACAACCAGGAAAAACTTTTTGTTGAATGGCGGCATGAATAATAGAATCAATCTTCTTATGTAGAGCAGCAGAAGAAATTCCTATTTCCTCTGGAAAAATCTCAGGCAGGCGTATGGTCTTATTATACGATAAACCTACATTTACGGGAACATGTTGATTACTAACAGGTGCTTTGCCTTTTGGAGATATACTTCCAAATATCACATCTGCTGCTGCTTTTGAAAGATCTTTTTTATTTTCATACGCATAAACAATTGCTTTGAAAAAATTTATTTGTTGAAATTTATTCAGTAAATAAGGAGAACCATTTATCACTAAAACAACATCCTTTTGTTTTGCGATATCTTCAATAAAAGAAATAAGACTATCGATGTGATTATCATTTTTTCGATTAAATAATCTTCTTTGTATGATTTGAATGAATATAATATCCGTAGTTTTAATCTTTTCAGCTAAATGGGAGGTATCAAAATCATTTTTGTCAGAGATAAAAAATTTATCTGCTAAAACATAATATGAAAGTCTTTTATTGAAGGAGTTGTTAGCACTATCACCAATAGCTAAATGTAAAAATGATTTTCCTTTCAGGTTTTTAAGTGGGAGAAAATTATTCTGATTCTGAATAAGTGTTATGGCATTTTTACTGATATTACTAATCAATATCCGCGGTTTTTCTTGGTGATAAATATCTTCATATAAAGTTTTCTTTTTTCTAACGAATTTATTCTTTTCCAAATTTAAAATGTATTTGTATTTCAATATTTTTTTACATTTTTCTTCTATCTGCTCCCAGGTAATGATAGAATCTGTAATTGCCTGCTCTATTGCCTCTATTACTTTTGGAACATTCTCAGAAAATAATAGAATATCATTACCTGCTTTAATAGCCTCTATTTCAGCAGTACCCTCGGGAAAAAATTTTGCAACACCTTTCATGTTTATAGCATCAGTAAATATCAAACCTTTAAAACCCAATTCGTTCTTTAGTAAGTCTGTAACAATCTTTTTACTCAATGTAGATGGTCTGTTTTTTGAAGTATCTAAAGCAGGTATATTAAGATGTGCTACCATGATAGCCGGTATTCCTTGTTTAATGAGCATTTTGAAGGGATATAGTTCCAATGTATCTAACCTTTCTCTGGGATGATGGATAATGGGCAAATCTTTATGAGAATCTACATCTGTATCGCCATGCCCTGGAAAATGTTTCATAACAGGCATTATACCGCTGTCCATTAAACCTTTTGCATATAACCATGCTTTTTGTGTAACTAAAAATTTGTTTTCTCCAAAACTTCGGACACCAATTACTGGATTTTGAGGATTGTTATTAATATCTACTACAGGTGCAAAATTGATATGAATTCCTAATCTTTTGCATTCATTTCCGATTCTTAAGCCCATTTGGTAAATAAGACTATCTTGCTGTAAAGCACCAAGTGTCATTTGCTTTGGGTATATAGGCATACTGTCCCATCGCATAGAAACACCCCATTCTCCATCTATACTGACCAACAATGGTATTTTAGATAACTTTTGAAAGTAGTTAATGTAAGAGGTAAATTTTAATGGAGAGCCTTGCATTACAATGATTCCACCAACTCCATAATCAGTAATGTATTCTGAAATCTTACGGATATGTTTCATAGTTTTATTTCCGTAAACAGGAATCATCAGTAATTGGGCTATTTTTTCCTTTGGGGATAATGTTTGATAAACAGAGTCTGCATATTTTACAGCATGAGGATTATTGATATCCCATTGTGCATAAACATTTATGAGGAAACATAAACTTAAAATGATGATGTATAATAGTTTCATAAAAAGCAGACAAAAATAAAGTGAATAAAAATAATAGAGAATGATGAAATTAAAATGTTATACACAAGTCATTGTGGGCATGTGCTTTTTTATAAAATTTAATGATATGGTGATGTTCTTTAAATATCAATTTAAACTAAAAAGATTCAACATGAAACTCCACCAAAGCTCAATTCATTAAAATTTATTAGTAATTCAAATATAAAATACTTAAATTTGCCACAAATAAATGAATTATGAACAGTGATGGAGTATTGATGAATTATCTGCCAATTTTCATTATGTTTTTAATTGCGTTAGCATTTGTAGTTGTTACGATGTTAGCATCACATTATTTAGGTCCTAAGAAATATTCAAAAGTAAAGTATAATGTTTTTGAATGTGGCATTCATAGTGATGGGAATGCTCGGAATCCTTTTGCTGTCAAGTATTTTTTAACTGCATTGTTATTTATATTATTTGATGTAGAGGTGATATTTATGTATCCGTGGGCTACTAACTTCAGAGAGCTTGGAATGTTTGGTGTTATAGAAGTGCTTACTTTTTCAGCATTGTTATTAGCAGGGCTTTATTATTTGCTCAAAAAAGATGTATTAAACATCAATGATTAAAAATTTTGCATCATGAAAGAAGGTATTAAAAAAAGCAAGATTGAAATAGTCAAAAAACCTGATGGCATAGAAGGACCTGGTTTTTTTGCTACTACTTTAGAGCAAGTAGTGGGATTAGCCAGAAAAAATTCGTTGTGGCCATTGCCATTTGCTACATCTTGTTGTGGAATAGAATTTATGGCAACGATGGCATCTACCTATGATTTAGCTCGTTTTGGTTCTGAAAGATTATCTTTTTCACCCCGACAAGCAGATTTATTGATGGTTATGGGGACCATTGCAAAAAAAATGGGACCAACGCTCAGACAAGTTTACGAGCAAATGGCTGAACCGAAATGGGTATTGTCAGTAGGTGCTTGTGCAAGTAGTGGTGGTATATTTGATACTTATAGTGTTCTACAAGGTATAGACAGAATCATACCTGTAGATGTGTATGTGCCAGGTTGTCCACCAAGACCTGAGCAGATTATTGAAGGTATTCTCAAAATACAAGAGTTAGCACAAAATGAATCTTTAAGAAGAAGAGATTCTGCACAATACAAAAAGATGCTTGAAAGCTACGGTATTGACATAGAATAAAAATAATTTTATGAGAAGAAAAGTAGAAATTAAAGTGGATGAAAAACAACAACAATTATTGAATGATATTCATACAGACTTATCAGAGAAATTCCCTGATGCTATTATATCGACTGAATTACCGTATAATTTTCCAACATGTATTGTAAAATATGAGTATATTAAGGATGTATTGAAATACTTAAAGGAAAGTGAAAAGTGGAATTTTTTCTTTCTCACTGACCTTACAGGTATTCAAACAGAAGATGAAAAGCACTTGGGAGTAATTTATCATTTACATAATATGATTACTAATCATCGTATTAGAGTAAAGACATTTGTTAGCATTGATAAGCCAGAAATACCTACTGTTACAGACCTTTGGAAAACAGCTAATTGGATGGAAAGAGAAACTTATGATTTTTTTGGTATCATATTCAAAGGACATCCTGATTTGAGAAGAGTACTGAACCCCGAGGAAATGGATATCTTCCCATTAAGAAAGGAATTTCCTGTAGAAGACCAAACAAGAGAGGATAAAGATAATACAATGTTTGGAAGATAAAACAAACAATTTTGTTTTCAATAAATAAGCTCATTAATATAGACTATGACTACAAAAACAAAGGACAATAAAAAAATACCTGCACTTTCTCAAAAAGAGATATTACAACAAGAGATACTAAAAGAAGAAAAAGTATATACCACACTTAACTTAGGCCCTACACATCCTGCTACACACGGCATCTTCCAGAATGTCTTAACAATGGATGGGGAATTTATTGTCAAAAGTGAACCTACCATTGGTTATATTCACAGAGCATTTGAGAAATTAGCAGAGAAATTAAATTACAATCAAATTCGCGTATTAACGGATAGATTGAATTATTGTTCATCTCCTATTAATAATATGGGATGGGATATGACGGTGGAAAAGTTGTTAAATATAGAAATTCCCAAACGAGTACAATATATGCGTATCATCATTATGGAGTTAGCAAGAATAGCTGATAATTTGGTTTGTAATTCTGTAATAGGTGTGGATACAGGTGCCATGACAGGCTTTTTATATGTATTTCAATGGAGAGAAAAAATATATGATATTTATGAAAGTATATGTGGAGCGAGACTTACAACCAATATAGGTAGAACAGGGGGTTTTGAAAGAGATTGGAGTCCAAACACATGGGAGTTAATCAAAGACTTTGTAAAAGAATTTCCAAAAGCCTTCAAAGAGTTCTGTGATTTATTAGAAAGAAATAAAATTTTTATGGATAGGACAATCAATTGCGGCCCTATCAGTGCAGAGATGGCATTACAGTATGGATTTACAGGACCTAACTTGCGTGCTACAGGGATAGATTATGATGTAAGAGTAGCACAGCCGTACTCTTCATATGAAGAGTTCGAATTTGATATTCCGGTAGGAACAAGTGGTGACACTTATGATAGGTTTATGGTAAGGCAAGAAGAAATATGGCAAAGTGTAAGAATTATCGAACAAGCACTGAGAAAAATTGAGCAATTAGATGATAAAACAAGTTTCACTGCCGATATTCCAAACTTTTATTTACCACCTAAGGAGAAGACCTACAACGATATGGAAAGTTTAATATATCAGTTTAAGATAATAATGGGAGAAGTAGATATTCCTGCAGGTGAAGTATATCATTGTGTAGAGGGAGCAAATGGAGAATTGGGTTTTTATGTAGTAAGCGATGGAGGCAGAAGTCCATATAGATTGCATTTTAGAAGGCCATGTTTCATATACTACCAGGCATATCCAGAAATGATTAAAGGAAGTATGCTGTCCGATGCGATTATTACTATGAGTAGTATGAATATTATAGCAGGAGAATTAGATGCTTAATAAAGATATTATTATGTTACATGGCAAGAAAGTAGCAGTAGTTGTACCTTGTTACAATGAAGAGAAACAAATTGGAATGGTTATTGAGACCATGCCTGATTTTGTAGATAGAATAGTGATAGTAAATGATAAATCTAAAGATCGTACAGCTGAAGTTGTTTTGTCATACATTGAAAAAGATACTTCACCAAAGATGGAAATAATATCTTTTCCTACCCATGTAATTCCTAATAAATATAATGCCGCAGAAGTTTTGTTAGACCAGATGAATAAAGAGGAAATTAAATATTTTGTAAAACAAGAGATTGCTAATAAAAATCCTCATATAGATAGAATTATTTTAATCAACCATCTTGAGAATGGTGGAGTCGGTGCTGCTATTGCGAGTGGATATAAATGGTGTAAAGACCATGAGATAGATTGTATTGCTGTAATGGCAGGTGATGGACAAATGGATCCTTCGGAATTAAAAGAAATATGTGAGCCTGTTATATCCGAAGATATTGATTATGTAAAAGGCAATAGATTAAGACATCCCAGTGCAAAGTATATTATTCCTAAAATTCGTTTCTTTGGAAATTCTATATTATCTATTTTGACAAAAATTGCATCGGGATATTGGAGAGTTTCTGATACTCAAACGGGTTATACAGCTATTTCATTAAGAGCATTAAATGCTATTAAGTTGCATGAGATATACAAAAGTTATGGTATGCCAAATGATATGCTTGTGAAACTTAACATTGCAGGTTGTACACTAAAAGAAGTAACTATAAAACCAGTGTATCGTGTAGGAGAACAAAGTAAAATGAAAGTAGGAAAGGTAATAATCAGAGTTTCATGGTTGTTGATTAAATTGTTTTTTTATCGTTTATGGATAAAATATTTTGTAAGAGATTTCCATCCTATCTTTTTATTTTATCATTTGGCATTTTTATTAACCATTATATGGATACCATACGCTATAAAAATAAGTAAAGCTTTTATTTTTGGTTATATAATGTCATACGAACCAATTTTAGCGTTTTTATTTTTATCAGTAGGTGCTTTTCAGTCTTTTTTCTTTGCTATGTGGATGGATATTCAAGACAATGATAGGTTATACAAATAATTTATGTTACAATTGCCTGAAATATCTATTGTTGTACCAGCATATAATGAAAGTGATAATATTTTGTTATTAAATGGAAAGTTAGAGCATATTCTTGAAAAGTACAGTAATTATGAAATTATTTATGTAAATGATGGGAGTAGTGATAGTACACTTTCAAATATAAAAACGATTTGTTCAAAAGATAAACGAGTAAGGTATATAAGTTTTTCTAAAAATTTTGGACATCAGTCTGCATTGAAGGCAGGAATAGATTTTGCATCTGGTCAATGTATCATCAGCATGGATGCTGATATGCAACATCCGCCTGAATTGATATTGGAAATGATAGAATATTGGAAGCAAGGATATGACATTGTATATACTCAAAGAGTAGAAAATGAAGAAACATCTTTATTCAAGAAAATAACTTCCAAGTTTTTTTTATAAACTATTGAGAAAATTATCTGATATACCTATAGAAGAAGGAACAGCTGATTTTAGGTTAATAGATAGAAAAGTGGCAGATGTTATTAAACGCTTACATGATCCATATTTATTTATTAGAGGATTGGTTCCATGGATGGGATTTAAACAGAAAAAAATTATATATCAAGCAGGAAATAGACATAGTGGACAGACTAAATATACTTATAGAAAAATGTTTGCATTTGCCATTAACGGTATTACAAGTTTTAGTATTAAACCATTGAGATTAGCTATATTTTTAGGATTAGGTTTTTCGGTGTTTTCATTTATTTATGCACTATATGCGTTATGTATTTATATTTTTCTAAGCAAAAGTGTGGTAACAGGATGGACTTCAATTTTAATAAGCGTTTTATTAATAGGGGGTATTCAATTGATTGTACTTGGAATAATAGGAGAATACATAGGTAAAATGTATTTTCAAATTAAAAATAGACCTATGTATATTGTAGATGAAACTAATATTGAAATATCATAAACATGTCAAAAGAAGGTAGAGACAAAATGTATTTTTATGAATCATTTGCATCGGAGTTTGATTCAAAAATGAATATGTATGATACTCTGAAGCGAGTAGAAGTATTTTTTAATGAATGTTTAAAAAATGAGGATTTAAATAATAAACTTTTATTAGATGCTGGTTTTGGTACAGGATGGTTTAGTAAAAAAGCAAGAGAAAGAGGGGCATATGTATTTTCTATGGATTTAGGGGAAAATTTATTAGCAGAAGTAGCTAAAAAATGTGATTCAGAAAGAGTTGTTGGTTCCATTCTTTCAATGCCTTTTGAAGATAATATGTTTGATTATGTTATTTCAAGTGAAGTTATTGAGCACACACCAGAACCATACAAGGCAATTAAAGAAATATATAGAGTATTAAAACCTGGTGGAATAATGGTTCTTTCTACACCTAATAAATTTTGGAAATGGACATTGTGGATAGCTAATGCATTTAATTTAAGACCTTATCAAGGATTAGAGAATTGGAGTTGGTATTCTCGATTAAAAAAAGAGACTTTAAATGCTCGCTTTAAAATTCAAGAGATGAAGGGAGTACATATCATACCATTTGTGCATCCTATTACTTATCCTATTAATGATTTTTTTCATAGATGGAACAAATTCCTTAGTCCATTTATGGTGAATCTTGTAATTAAAGCACAAAAATAAATTAGGATTGAAGAATCTTTATGCTTATATCAGCGAAGTATTGAATCATCATTTTCTGGATGAGAAATTATTAAAGCATAAAAGGTATTTAATTGCGTTTGGAATTATTTTTATAACAATTTGGCAGAGTATTTATTATTTTGGTAAAGTTCAAATAAGCAGTGAATATAGAAGGGCGGACGCTACAGGTTTTAATCATTGGTGGGGACAAAAATTTGTTTATTTTTATTACTATTTAGATTTATTTCCACTTACTACAACAGAACCAGATTCACTATTAGATTATTCAGTAGAGGGAGCAAAAAAACTTATTAGGGAAAAACCTTTGACACTAAGAACGGAATGGATGCATTGGGCTAGATTTGGAGAAAGTGCTCGAGTATGGTTGTACATGCCTTATGCAATATTCACAAATAGTGCGAAAAACCCCGATATTATTTTTACTAATTATTTGTTATTTACTTTAAGTTTAATGCTATTGTATATCATGTTTTGGATGATTAAAAAACCATTTTTAGGGATATTATTAGTTTTAATCTTAGGTAATGCTCCTTTTATGATATATGAAATTTACTGTAACAACAATGTGTTTGGTTTAATGGTAGTATATGCTGTTATATTATTTATCATTCATGTTGGTTATATATTTGGATACTTTAAAAGTTATTATATTTTAATGCCTTTGTTATCGGGAGTTATTTTTGGAGTTATGAATCATATTAGAGTAGAATCGCTAAGTATGATTATATCATGTGTTTTATTATATGTGCTTTATTTTGATATTAAGATATACCAAAGAATATTTTTAACTACAGTATTATTTGGAATTTATTTTACTACGAGTTTTTTAATTAAAGAGTACTTTGAGAAAAAGATTAAAGAAACAGAGCAGGTTGTTTTATTAAATGGAGGTATTCCATTTACAGGGGGAAAGACAATTGTACATCCTTACTGGCATCCATTGCTATGTGGATTAGGGGATTATGATAAGAAATATAATTTTAAATTACATGATACGGCTGTGTATAATATTATTTTACCAATTTTAAGAAAACAAACAGGAAAAGCTCTGAAATATCCTGGAAAGACTATATATGAAATGGGAGAATATTATGATTCATTAGGCTGGTATTATAAAAAAGCAGAGACTTTGCCCGGTTATGATAGTGTTGCAAAGCAGATATTTATAGAACATATAACAAGTGATCCTTTGTGGTATTTAGGTATTTTGACAAAAAGAGCTTATGATTTTTTAATGAATGTATCTCCTTTAGCAATTGTAATTTGGAGTAAAGTTTTAGAAATTCCATTTAGTGGTATATTTGTTTTATTAGTTATTGGAATTTTGTTGTATTTAAGAGAATATAAGTGGTTAGTGTTTATTTTGTTTACATTACCTTTAGGTGTTTCGGTGATATTAGTGTACAGTGCATATAATAATAGTTACCAATCAGCATATCATTATTTTGCAGCGGCTTTATTATTGTATATCATTGTTGGGGTGTTTTATAAGATAAATATAAAAGCCTATTTTATTGCCCAATCTCATAAGATAAAAAATTAAAAAATTTAAATTGCTTTAAGATAACAAATTTAAAAAAATATAATAAAGGATTTTACTCATAAAATTTATAAGGAGTATTTATGAGGAATTAAAAAAGTAGCATAAAGATTTTTTCGTTCTGATTAATTTACATAATTAAGGGTAGGTTTGGTAATCAATAGATATTTGAATAATTTTTAATATAATTGCGTTTTAATTAGACATTATATGTGTGGTATTTTTGGATTAGTGGCTCAACAAAATACGCAGATTAAAAAAGAAGATGTACAAGATATTATTAATACTTTGTTTATCCTTTCAGAGTCAAGGGGAAAAGAATCAGCAGGGATATCTATTAAGAATATAAAGCAGAAGAAAATTCATGTATTAAAAAAGTCATTGGCAGCTTCTCAATTTATTAAAACAAGAGAATATCTTGATTTTTTTCAATCAGCAATAAATGGGAGCTTTGATACATCAAATGTATTAGCATCACCCCTATGTATTATTTCTCATGCAAGGTTAGTAACTAATGGTACACAAGAGAATAATAATAATAATCAGCCTGTTATAAAAGATAATTGTGTTGCAGTTCACAATGGTATTATTACCAATGTAGATGATTTGTGGGAAGGATATAAGAATATATTAACAAGGACATTAGAAGTAGATACGGAAGTATTTTTAGCTTTATTAAGATATTTTATTTCTAAAGATATTTCCATTATAAATGCTATACAAAGAGTATATGAGAAGATAAAAGGTACTGCTAGTGTGGCTATTCAATTTGCAGATTTAAATAAGCTTTTTCTAGCTACTAATAATGGTTCTTTATATTATGTAATAAATAAAGATAAGAGTTTATTATTATTTGCATCTGAAAGATATATTTTATCACAATGTTTGGATAAATTAAAAATTAAAGAACACTATGATATTACAGATATTCAATGGTTGAGGCCATTTACGGGTATTTTAATAGATATAGACAATGGAGAATTGGTAAATTTTAAGATTCAGGGTGAACCTGATTTTTTACAAGAAAAGTTATCAGAAATCAAAGATGAAATAATTAATTATTCTCCAGATAAACCTATAGACTTTGAGGAGATTAAAAAGCAAATATATCAATTAAAAATATCTCCACTTAGAAACTTATTAGAATACAATGTAGATGCTATTAAACAACTAAGGAGATGTTCTAAATGTTTGCTGCCAGAGACATTTCCTTTTATTGAATACGATGAGAAAGGAATTTGTAATTATTGTCATTCGTATGTTGTAAGAAACTTTGGTGCTTCAGAAATGGAATTTAGGAAGATACTTGAACAATATAGAAGCAAGGATGGTAGCCCTGACTGCTTAGTACCTTTTAGTGGTGGCAGAGATAGTAGTTATGGTTTGCATTATATTGTTCATGAATTAGGAATGCATCCTATTACATATACTTATGATTGGGGGATGGTGACTGATTTAGCGAGAAGAAATATTGCTCGTTTATGTGGTAAGTTAGGCATAGAAAATATTATTGTTTCGGCAGATATAGCTCAGAAGAGAAGAAATATAAAATTGAATGTAGAAGCATGGTTAAAAAATCCTCAGTTAGGATTGATACCTTTATTCATGGCAGGAGATAAGCAGTTTTTTTATTATGTGAATCAAGTGAAAAAACAAACAAAAATAAAGATAGATATATGGTGTACTAATTATTTAGAAAATACGGATTTTAAGGTGGGTTTTTGTAATGTAAGCCCAACATTTGATAAGCATAGACCGGATTATTTACCAACATCCAGTAAACTGAAAATGGCGTGGTATTACCTGAAAAATTTCATTATCAATCCAGCTTATATCAATTCATCTATCTATGATACATTGTTTTCATTTTATGCATATTATGCAGAGCCCAGAATACATTTTTATCAATTATATGATTGGGTAAAATGGGATGAAAATGTGATTCATCAAACATTAATAAAAGATTATGATTGGGAACTCTCTCCTGATACAAAAAGTACATGGAGAATAGGTGATGGCACAGCGGCATTTTATAATTATATTTATTACACAGTGGCTGGTTTTTCAGAAATAGAAACATTTAGAAGCAATCAGATTCGTGAAGGATTAATTACCAGAGAGGAAGGACTTGAAAAAATTTATGAAGAAAATAAACCAAGATTTGACAGTTTAAAATGGTATTTAGACATCATAAATGTGGATTTTGAAAAAGCAATTAAAAGGATAAATAGTATTCCGAAATTATATAAAGTATAATCATGTTTGTAAATTTATTTTTTTTAGATGCATCCCATATTTATTGGCACTTAAAGATAATTTTATTTTTTTTTATAGGAGGTTTTATACTTTTTAATTTGTTTCTTCACAAGTACTATTCTTCAACTCAAGTTAGTACAATACTAATTTTGTTTTTATTAATGATGGGTTTGTCTCCTTATTTATCTACTTTAATTCTTTATTATAGTTTATTGCTGGTGCCTCATCATTCTGATGGTTTTTATTTATTTCTTGTATTTTTAACATATTTAATAATATATGTATATATATACATAAATATATCTATACGAAATGTGTGGAAAATATTTGTGGAAACAATAAATAAAAAGATATATCAAGTGGTTATAATTATTTTATTGTTTATGTTTTTTTCGTATGGATGGACTTATTATATTTCAATAAAACCTATTACTGAACATGATACACTAGAATATGCTATACAAGGCAAAGTGTTTCATGAACAAAAGATAATTCGTTATGATTCACATAGATATGATAAAAACTCGGGCTTCTATTATGTGGGATTACATGGTTTTTCTTTTCCATTGTTAGCCACTTTAGAGAGAATGACCAATCATTTTTTAAATAGTAAAGATTATTTTTTTAGAAGCATTAATTCAATGTATGGTATACTTATTTTGTTGGTGTTTTTTTTGTATTCTTACGAGAAAACAGATTTGAAATATGCTTTAATAATGAGTATTTCACTACTTTTTACCTATGGTTTTTTCGAAACTATTATGAAATATCATATAGATAATTTTAGGTTGTTTTTTTTAATATCAAGTGTTTACATACTTGTGCAATTTTTTGATTGTATTAAAGAGAAAGGTCATTTACATTTACTTGGAGTTTTTCTTGGAGCACAATCTAATGCACATTCTTTATGTTTTATGTTAGCATGTATATTATTGTTTTCTTTGTTTTTATTTTTACCTTTTGTACTTAGAGATAGAATAAAGATAGTATCTTATTTGTTTTTAATAATGTTGATTTATGGTGGATTTCACTATATACTTGATATATTTTTTGGAACGGGTTGGATATTCAAAGAAATAAAATTTTATTGATATGAGAATAAACCTATCAAAAATATACTGGAGTATAATAATTTTTTCTATACCTTTTTTGTTGTTAATATATCGATTAATTAATCAAACAGTGCCGAATGCAGATAAGAATCTTCAGGCAAGAGAGATTGAAACACCTGTTAAATTATGGCTTAATGGCTATCTGGGCGCTTTTTTTTCTTTTAATTATCTGGGGAATATCAATTGGTTTTTGATATTACTTCTCCCATTGTATGTTTTTTATGTCAAACAGCAAGAAAATAAATATTCTATATTTTATCCTATCAATAAAATTTTATTGATGTTTTTTTTTATGAGTTTTATTTTAATCTCTTTAAAGGGTTTTTTTAATCATAGATATCAATTTACATTGTTACCATTTTTGATATTTTTTGTTTTTTACCTTCATTGGTTGTTAACTTCTTTAGATACAAGTATATCTAAATGGAAATTTTCTTTTGCTATTTTTTTAGTTGTTTTAGTGTTATTGAATTTTCTTAATCAAATGTTTGGTGATAGATTTAACGAGAAACTATATAAAACATTAAATATAGGTATTAAAAAGAGCTTCAATACTTCATCAATCGCTCAAAATGAATATCAATTTAATTTTGAAAAAGCCTGTCATGTAAATAATGTACTACATTATATCAATTATCTAAAAACAACTCGGTATTTTCTTGTAAATAACTTACCTGATTTCTATTATAGAACAGACAAGAAAGGATATTATTACTGGTGTGAAGATGATGCTTTTTATTCTGAACATGGAATAAAAAATTTGATGAATTCTGATAATATGAATGATATTAAAACAAAGCTTTTGAAACAAATGAATTGTAAGTATATATATACCTATAAAATTTACTTTAATTACAGTGAAGTGTTTGACAAGTTTGTACTCAATAATTGTAAATTAATTGCCTACGATGATGATTATCGTATGTTATTTGAAATTATAGAATAATATATGGATTTATCTTCAAAGTTTAAATCAGATGTAATATGGAATATATTAGGATATGCAGGGATATTAGTTATAGGTGTATTGTTGAATATTCTGATATTAAAATTTTATGATGATGAAGCCTTAGGTGTTTTTAATCAAGTATATGCCATTTATATTTTTTTGTCACAATTAGCTGTAGGTGGTGTTCATCTTTCTATTCAACATTTTGTTCCGAGATTTTACAATAGAGCTTCCTATGTATCTGATTTTATATTAACGGCTTTAGTTATATCTTTATTGAGTAGTATTGTTGTAATAGGTTTAGGTTACTTGTGTATACCTCTATTTAGCGATTTGTTGAATAGTGAATATGTAGAAATATCATTATATTTTACTTTATGGGGATTGCTTTTCTTTTCGTTTAATAAAATAATATTATCTGCCCACAATGGATTAAGAAACATGGGATTATTTGCATTTTTTCAATTTATAAGATTTGCCTTAATGCTTTTTGTTTTGTTATATTTTATTGTTCAACATTATGATATGGTTTATCTAAGTTCGATATTGGCATTAAGTGAGTGCATATTGTTTTTTATTTTATTGGTAAGTATTTCGAAGTATTTAAGATTTCAATTTAATACAAGGTTTATGAAAATTATGAAAATGCAGTTTCTATTTGGGAATAAGGCGATGCTTGGAAATGTTTTATTAGACTTAAATACTAAAATTGATATTTTTGTATTAGGCATTTATTTGAGTGATGCAAGGGTAGGATTATACAGCATGGCCGCTACGATATTTGAGGGTTTTTCTCAAATAGCAGTACTTCTTCGAAATAATTTCAATCCGATAATTACCAAGGCATTTGCTAAAAATAATAAAGTGCTTTTAGAGAAAGTGATTCATAAAAATGTAAAAGTGTTTAGTAAGTTTATCTTTGTTTTAGGGTTGATAAGCATTGTGTTTTTTCCAATAGTGCCTTATGTATTTGGCTTTCAAAATATCTTAACGATGTTTGGGTTATATACTATACTGACTTTAGGTTTTATTGCTACAGGAGGATATCAGGTTTTATTAATGGTTTTTAATCAGTTGGGGAATCCTTCCTTGCAAACATTCACTATTTTGATAATTTGTTTATCTAATGTTTTTTTTAATTTTTTATTTATTCCTTTCTTAAATGTATATGGTGCTGCATTAGGAACGGCATTAGCTTTTTTGGTTCAAATGATAACTATTAAACTTTTACTTAAAAAAAGATACAAAGTCAAGGCTTGAATGACTGATAACTTAAATAAAAAAGTATATCTATTATTTTTTGGTGTTGCTATTGCACAATTGATACCTTTTCTGTTTTCACCTGTATTATCAAGGCTCTATTCACCTGGTGAGTACGCTTTATTAGGGATTATGCTTGTATCTTCTAATGTTTTATTTGAGGTATTTACACTTAAGTATGATAGAACAATTGTTGTATCATCTAACAGAATACTTTCTTTAAACATGCTTTACTTGTGCATTTTAATTGCACTTATTTTTTCGACAGTATTATTATTATTTTTCCTTTCATTTAATTTTGTTGATAAATTCAAAACTATTCATCCTCATATTGATAGTCTTAAAATTATATTGCCACTTATTACATTTCAAATGGCGGTTGTTACTGCCATAAATTATTGGTTTCAAAGGCAACAGAATTTTAAAGAAATTGTATATATCAAGATAATCCAAATGACATCTATAACTGCAATATCTGTTATTTTGGGAATGATACACCTCATAAATGGTTTGATATTAGGTTATTTTATAGGATGGTTTATAGCTTTTATGTATGGTATTATACAATTGATTAAAACAAAAGCGTCACCATTTTATATTAAAAAGAGCCTTATGATTTATGGATTATCAAAATATAAAGATTATCCGCTTTTTAATATCTTTCCATCATTGATGTATGTATTGGCATTTTCTTTTCCTCATTATTTAGTGAATTATTACTATGGTAATGTAAATGGAGGATATTTTAATATGTGTAAGCAAATGACCCTTGTTCCTTTAGGCTTTGTAGCAACTTCTTTTTCTCAAGTGTATATCAAAAAAATTACAGATAAAGTTAATCATAAACAGGCATTATTACCTTTATTTAAAAATATCATTTTACCTCTATTGTTCATTGCTTTAGGATTATCTGTTATTATTGGAATTTATGGAAGGGAATTATTTTATTATTTATTAGGGGAGCAATGGGCTGTAGCAGGTGAGTTTTCGCAAATATATATATTCTCTGCAGTAATGCAAATGGTATATATGTCATTATCTATTATATTTCCTGCTATGCATATAATAAAAGCAGAAAGTTTAATTAAATTTTTATATTTTATTCTGATATCTTTTTTGTTTTTATATAGATTACCAGACATGAGACAATTTATTATATCATATACTTTTATAGAAACTATTTTCTTTTTATTAGGTTCATTATATTTATGGTTTATTATAGTGAAGTATGATAAACAAATTCAATAAAGACTTTCAAATGTCAATTGTAGCGAAATATATTTTTACTATTTTTATTTTTTTACTAAGCATTCAGCCATCGTTCATTTCTTTGGTTTTGATTGTTTTGTTTTTTTTATGGATATATGAGAATCAATTTAAATTAAAATGGCAAATTATTTTAGAGAATAAAATTATCTTTGCTTTACCTCTTATGTATTTAATGTATCTGATTGGTATGATTTATAGTGATAATACAGATTATGGTTGGCAAAAACTTGAAACAAAATTTGGGATATTATTTTTTCCTGTTTTTTTATCAACATTTCAATCTATTGAATGGAAAAAAAATTATTCTTATTATATCAAAACATATATATACGGAGTAATTTTCACTGCTATTTTTTGCGGGATTAGGTCAGTAGTATTGTTTTCTTATGAATTATATTGTAGAGAAAATAGAATTCTATTAGATGAGTATCCTTACACAAATTATTTTTTCTCTTCTTACTTGTCTTACTTTATGCATTATGGATATTACGCAATGTATGTAAACATGGCTATTATTTTTCTTTATGAATTGATGATATCTGATAGTAAGAAGTATGGATATTTATTAAGTATTTTTAGTTTGTCTGTTTTTGTGTTGATGTTATATTCTAAAGCAGGTATTATGACTAACTTTATAATACATATATCTTACATTGCTCATATAGTAAGAAGAAAGATATTTAATAGTAAATATACTTTTCTCTTGGTAATTCTATCCTTGATATCTTTAGGATATATTTTATTTAATTATATTCCATATACGAAAGAAAGAATTAATACTATTGTAAGCTCATTAGTAGAAAAAAAATTAGATCGAAATTCAACAGAATCTACACAGTTAAGGATATTTGCATGGAAAGCGTCTAAGGAATTAATTTATGCTAAACCTTTATTTGGGTATGGTACGGGCGATGCTAATGATGCTTTAATTAGTAAATACAAGGAAAGAAATTATTATGGTGTTCTTAGTAAGCAATTAAATGCACATAATCAATACTTTCAAACTATTATAAGCATTGGAATAATTGGACTTCTTCCATTGATTATTTTTTTCATATGGTTTTTATATTTAGGTATTAAATTTCAGAACACGGCAATGATAGTCTTTTTTGTTATTATTCTTGTGGTATATGCTTTTGAATCGTATTTGGAAACACAAGCAGGAGTATTTTTTACATGTATTTTCCCCTTTGTTCTTCTGCAGAAACAAAAAGCATAAATAGATAAGGGATTTATTACTTCTGTGCTTTTAAGTAAAACAAATATGCAATAATACCAAAAACTATATTAGGTATCCATACTGCTAATAAAGGTTGAGCAAATCCTGTTGTAGCAAGAATTGTAAATATATACATTAACATAATATATACCGCACTTAAAAATAATCCTAAAGCGATATTTAATCCTACACCACCTCTTACTTTTCTGGACGAAATACTGACTCCCATTACTGTTAAAACAAATGTAGAGAATGGAAATGCTGTTCTTCTATGATGCTCTACTTCAAAGTATTCTATTTTAGTTCCACCTCGCTGTCTTTCTCTTTGAATATATTCTTTTAATTCCCAATAATTCATTATTTCTAATTTGCTCTCATATCGCCACAAATCATCAGGTGTAAAATCTATTTTGATTTTTTTATTAGAGTATACTTTTATTTCTTCTTTATAAACAATTTTATTCCCTTGTTCTTTTTCCATTAACTTTCTTTCAAAAACATTGTTTAGCAACCAAGATTTATCAGTACTATCCCATTGCATCGTTTCTGCTTTTAGGTAATACACTTGTTTATTATCTTTTATCTTTTCTAAAGATACTTTAAATCCTAATTTTGCTTTATTATCAAAACTATGTAAATATAATACTTCACCATTACCCAATAGTCTATGTATATTTTTATCCTCTGTATTGTAATTATTATTAAACCATTTATCTTCAAATCCAATTTTTTTTCTATTAGCTATTGGGATTATAGAGTGATTTAATATCAAAGAAGATAAAGCAATTATAAAAGCAGTGATTAAATAAGGTCTTAATATTCTGTTATAACTTATACCACCACTCAGCATAGCTACAAATTCGTTTCGATAAGCCATCCTTGATGTGAAAAATATCACTGAAATAAAAGTAAATAAAGGACTGAACATATTTCCATATACAGGAATAAACATCAAATAATAGTCTCCTATAATTTCACTTAAAGGTGTTTTATCTGCTAAAAAACCCGGCAGTTTATCTTTTAGATCGAATACAATGAATATCAATAATATCAAACTAATGGAATACACAAAAGTTCCTAAAAATTTTTTTAATATGTAAACATCCAGTAATTTCACTTATCGTATGGATAATGCAAAATTGCTAAATTTTTCTCATTTTTGACCCAAAATGATTATTATGCAAAATGCTTTTATAGTAGATGGTGCAAGAACAGCTATTGGTAAATTTGGAGGCACGCTCGCAAAAGTTAGAACAGATGATTTAATTGCAGAAACTATTAAAGCACTTATCAAAAAATATCCTCAAATCAATTATGCAGAAGTAGAAGATGTAATTATTGGTTGTTCTAATCAAGCTGGAGAGGATAATCGTAATGTAGCTCGAATGGCTCTTTTACTTGCAGGACTACCATATACTGTACCAGGCCAAACTATTAATCGCCTTTGTGCATCAGGACTTACAGCAGTGATGGAAGGTGCTAGAGCTATTATGCTTGGAGATGCTGAAATGATTATTGCAGGTGGTGTTGAAAATATGTCTCGCGGTCCTTATGTTTTATCAAAAGCGATAGAGCCTTATGATAGAACACAACAAATGTATGATTCGTCTTTTGGATGGAGATTTATCAATCCCAAAATGAAAGAAATGTACGGCACTGATAGTATGGGGGAAACAGCAGAAAATGTAGCACAATTATTAAAAATTTCTAGAGAAGATCAAGATAAATTTGCTTTTTGGAGCCAACAAAAGGCAAAGCGTGCACAAGAGACAGGACGATTTAAGAAAGAAATTTTTCCACTGTATATACCACAGAAAAAAGGTGAACCAATTGTTTTTGATAAGGATGAATTTATGAAACCTAATACAACAATAGAAGCTCTATCTCAATTAAAACCCGCATTCAAAAAAGATGGTTCTGTAACAGCAGGAAATTCATCTGGACTTAATGATGGTGCTGCAGTTCTCTTATTAGCAAATGAAGCTGCTGTGAAGAAATATAACTTAAATCCATTAGCAAGAATAGTAACAGGAACGGTAGTAGGAGTAGAACCTAGAATAATGGGATTAGGACCTGTAGATGCAGTCAATAAATTGCTTGCCAAAACTAAACTTACCTTTGATGATATTGACATTATTGAACTCAATGAAGCTTTTGCTGCACAATCTCTAGGATGTTTAAGACAATGGAAAATACAAGATGATGATATAAGAATAAATCCAAATGGTGGCGCTATAGCACTTGGACATCCTTTGGGAATGAGTGGTGCGAGAATAGCTCTGACCGCAGCTATTGAACTTCAAGAGCAAAATAAAAAATATGCCATTGCAACAATGTGTATAGGGGTAGGGCAGGGATATGCTGTGTTATTAGAAAAAGTATAAATGAAAAATATACTCATTTGCAGTGCTACATATCAAGAAATAAAACCATTCCTTCAATGGTTAAAATATAAACATTCTGTCGAAAAAATATCTAAAAATTATTTCATAACTTCATTTAATCAAAGGTACAAAATACACATACTGATTAGTGGAGTGGGAATGGTATCTATGGCTTATCATTTGGCAGAAATAAAACAACAAATTGATTTTGCTATTAATGTTGGAATTGCTGGAGCATTTGATAGAGAATTTGAAATTGGAGAAATTGTTATTGTAAAAAAAGATATTCTCTCTGAATTAGGAGCAGAAGATAAAACAAGATTTATTAAAGCATCAGAATTGAAACTGGCTGACGAAACTATTATCCCAAAACGACTATTTATTCCTGAGACTTATGAGCATTTAAAACAAGTTAATGCTATTACAGTAAATACAGTACACGGTAATCAAAAAAATGTTAAGAGAGTTCGAGATATTTTTAATCCACAAATAGAATCTATGGAAGGGGCGGACTTCTACTTTGCTTGTAATCAAAAAAAATGGAAAAGTCTTCAATTAAGATCTATCAGTAATTATGTAGAGAGAAGAAATAAAAGTAAATGGAATATCCCTTTAGCTATTCATCAATTGAATAACATACTCATTCAATATATTCAAACATTATGAAGCAAAAGTTAACCATAGGATTCTCTTCATGTCCTAATGATTGTTTTATATTTGATGCACTCATTCATCAAAAGATAGATACAAAACATTATGATTTTATTCCAGTTATAGAAGATGTAGAAACATTGAATAAAAGGGCTCTCAATGCAGAATTAGATATCACTAAATTAAGTTATCATGCATATTTGTATTGTAAAGATAATTATGTATACATAAATAGTGGTAGTGCTTTAGGATTTGGTTGTGGTCCTTTATTGATTACACATTCTGAGGAAATTGTGAAGAATTTTTCCGATAGAAATTATAGAGCACAATTAAAAGCTCTTATACCCGGTGAGTTAACGACGGCCAATTTACTATTGAAAAAATTCTTCCCTGAAATTCAGAATAGAACTAGTGTATTATTCTCTGAGATTGAAGATGCACTTTTATCAAAACAATATGATGTAGGGCTTATCATTCATGAGAATAGATTTACATACCAACAGAAAGGATTATTGAAAATTTTTGACATAGGAGAATTGTGGGAGCAAAAAACACATCTACCTTTACCATTAGGAGGTATTATGGCAAATAAAAAATTAGGGATGAAAGTTATTGCCGATATTGATGAGCTTGTTCAAAAGAGCGTTTTATATGCCTTTAAACATCATGAGAATGTGATGCCTTTCGTAAAACAGCATGCTCAAAGTATAGATGAAAAAGTAATACAGCAACACATTCAATTGTATGTGAATAAATACACCATTAATTTAGGAGATATTGGTAAAAAAGCAATAGAATATCTTTGCGAGAATAAAGAAATTACGTAATACCCGACTTTGATATATCAATTATTCAAAAGACATTGAATATCCAATTATTTATTTTTTTGCTTTAATTATTTTAAGGATTTTTGTCGTAATGAAAAAAATCTCACATATATTTTTTATACTCATTGCTTTTTTGGCAAAACACATTATCGTTGCTCAAAATGGCAACCAACTAAATAATCCCAAGAAAATAGAAATCATTCATGCAGATGTTTTGAAGTATAACAAAGAAATAGATGCTAATCGGTTGATTGGTAATGTTGTATGCAAACATGAAAATACTATGTTTTATTGCGATAGTGCGTATCTATTCCCTAATCAATCGCTAAAAGCATTTAGTAATATCCGCATTGCATCTAATGATTTATTAATCATTGCTCAAAACTTACTATATGATGCTTCTACAAAATTAGCCTCTCTTGAGAAAGATGTAATATGCAATGACAATCAAATTCAATTAAAAACACAAGTATTGCAATATAACATTGAAAGTAAAATTGCTTATTATACGAATAATGCCGAGATTATTAGAAACGAACATACACTTAGCAGTCGTCGGGGATATTATTATTCAATGGAGAAGACATTAGCTTTTAAGGAAAATGTGGTTTTGAAAAATCCTGATTATACTATCCAAACAGATACATTGTATTATTATACATTTTCAGATATAGCACATTTTAGTGCTCCTACCATTGTTTTTTTAGAAGATACTATAGGGAATAAAAAATATAAAGACTATTTATATTGTGAGAAAGGATGGTACGATACAAAAAATAAAAAAGCTTATTTTTCAAAAAATCCAATGATGTATTCTGATAACAGAAAATTATATGCAGATAGTTTGTTTTATGATGAGAATAATAACTTCGGTATAGCTTATAAAAATATCCGTTTCATAGATACTGCCCAGAAATCTGTAATAACAGGGAATTTCGCTACTTATCATTTACTTCGTGAAAAGGCTATGATTACAGAACATCCTGTACTTACAAAAATTAATCAGCAGAAGGATACGATATTTATTACTGCTGATACTTTATATTATGAGAAGAAAGATAGTAATATCGTAGCAAAAGGTATTAGCAATAGCAAAATTTATCACTCTCAATTTCAAGCTATAGCTCACGACATCGTTTACAATCAAAAAGATTCTTCAATCTATCTATACAGAAACCCTTTATTTTGGTTTAATAATAATCAAGCAAGTAGTAAAGCCGCTGTTTTATATTTATCAAATAATAGTATAGATAGAATAGTTTTAGATACTAATGTTATTATTGTTCAAGAAGCAGATAGTATATATCATAATAAATACAATCAAATAGCAGGAAAACGAATGCAAATTTTCTTTCAAAACAGTAACATAAAAAGTATTTATGTAACAGGAAATGCACAGGTTTATTATTTTTTAAAAAATGAACAAAACCAATGGTCTTCTCTTAATAAGGCTAAATGTGGAAAAATTCGAGTAGATTTTATGAATAATGAAATATACAAAGTAGTTTTTATTGACAATCCGGAAACACAAATGATTCCAATCAAAAAAATTCAACCTGAAAAAGAAAAATTACCGGGTTTTAATTGGCAACCCCATCTTCGTCCATTAAGAAGATATTTTTAATATGCTTATATATCCCGAATATCCATTAAAGTTGAAACACAATAGGATTTCTAAGAACATCGAAGTATGGGATATTGTGCGGAAACAATGGGTTGCATTGACTCCTGAAGAATTAGTAAGACAAAGATTTATTCACTATCTTATAAATGATAAAAAATACCCACTTGAAATAATATGTATTGAAAAAGAAATTCAAATATATGATATGAAGAAAAGATTTGATATAGCTATACTCAATAAACAACAAGAATTTATATTATTAGCAGAATGTAAAGCTCCCACTGTTTTGATTAATGATAAAATAATAGAACAAGTTTTAACATATAATATCAGTTTGAATGCAAGATGTCTGGTAGTTACAAATGGCATACAACAATATATTTTTGAAAAGCGGAATGATGGTTGGGAAGAACAAAACGAAATAAAAAATTACGAATAATCTGTTTTTACATAATGATTTTTAACTATCTATAAAATTTGAATTCAGTTCTTCTGTTTTCTTCATGCTCACTTTGAGTACAGGGTACTTTGTTTTTGCATTTATTTAATATTTCTTTTTCTCCCATTCCTATGGGTATTATTCTGCCAGCCTGTATTCCTTTTGATACTAAATATTTTTTAATAGCATTAGCGTGCTCTTCTGTTAATTTTAAACTTTGTTTATCGTCTAATTTACTATCTGTGTGGCAAACAATCTCTAATGTTAGTTCGGTTTGTTTTTTCATTATATCCACTATTTTATTTAATTCTTTGAAAGATGTCTCTTCTATTGTTGCTGATTGAGGCTTAAATTTTATTTTAGATACAAATTGAATAGCGTTAGATTTTCTCTCAGAAGCATAAAACTTTTGTATTTCTTTTCCAACTGTTTTAAAGTCAAACATGTTTTTATCATTCTTAGTAATGGGTGGTAATACAATATCATTAGCATCTGCTAGGTATATTTCTTTCAAGTATTTAATTTGATTCTGTGTAGTGTCGAATCTAAAAATAAAATCATTTAATAATTTTATCTCTGTAAATGTAAAGACACCCCTATCATTCGTTTTTGTTTTTTGTAAAGTATCTTCAAAAATATTTAATAAATATACATTATGAGAAGGTATAGCATCAGATAAATTGGAATTTATTAATAGTCTGCCTCTTATATCTTTTCTATTAGGTGGAAAGTTTCTTTCATTATCCAGATATTCTTCTATTTGGAGCATGGTTGGATTTACAATCACAACAGTCCCTTTTTCATTTACTACAACAGTGTAGGGTAATTCACTAATACCCCAGTTCTTAATGCTTCCATCGTTAAATCCTCTTTGTGCGATTAAATTGGTTATGCCACTTAAATGATATTGTTCAACATCACTTTTCCATGCTATTTTATCACTTTGAACAGCTACAGTAATTACATCAAATTCTTCAACATTTCTATATGTTAGGGTATTATATCTTTGATATAAATTTATTAAACGAGGTAAAAATTTCTTTGAACTATATACGGTAGAAGACCAAAAATGAATCAGATATATTTTGTCATTTATGGGAAAATTAAATCCTTGAATAGAATTGTCGCTTCCCATTAGCACTAATGGAGGAGCTTTGTCTCCCACCTTTACGGGTGTTTTGGAATCAGCAAACTGAGCTTTTGAAACAGTTGTGATCAATAATAAAACTAAAATAGACTTTCTCATTTATTTATTCTTTTTTTGAGTTAAGAATCTTGTATATCTGTTGTTCAGATAATTGCCGACCAATAATAATACCATTTGGACCCACTAAGATATTATTTGGAATAGAATTGATTTGGTAATCTATAGCTGCCGATGAATTCCATCCTTTTAAATCACTAACATGATAAGGCCATTTTAAATTGTCAATATGAATGGCTTTTTCCCATGCTGATTTAGAATTATCCATAGAAACACTATAGATAACAAAACCTTTAGCATCTTTAAATTTTGCATTTTTGAATGTATTGTATAATTTTACAATTTCTGGATTTTTCATTCTGCAGGGCGCACACCAGCTTGCCCAAAAATCAATCAATACATAAAAACCTTGCAAACTACTTAATTTAATAACACTGTCTTTTGGATTAGGTAACGCTATTTCAATGGCTTTATAACCCGGATTAATACCGTAAGGAATATTTTTTTCATTTTGACTAAATAAAAATACAGGCATAAAAATTATAAATATCGTAAAGTTTTTCATGAAAATTTAATTTATCATTTTCTTATGATTTCAGCGCCGAGTGCTTGTAATCTTTTATCAATGTACTGGTACCCTCTATCTATTTGATTTATATTGTATATAGTGCTTTTTCCTTTTGCTGAGAGGGCAGCTATAAGTAACGCTACTCCTGCTCTTATATCAGGAGATGCCATGGATATACCTCTTAATTGATGTTTTCTGTTTAATCCAATAACTACTGCTCTATGCGGATCACATAAAATAATTTGTGCTCCCATTTCTATTAATCTATCTGTAAAAAATAAACGGCTTTCAAACATTTTTTGATGAATTAAAACCGTGCCTTCTGCCTGAATTGCAGTAACTAATGCAATGCTTATCAAATCAGGCGTAAAACCCGGCCATATATTATCATAAATAGTCAGTATAGAGCCATCTAAATAAGTATCTATTTGATAATGATCGTTTTCTGGAATATGCATATCGTCTCCTTTTCTTTCCATTTTTATGCCAAGTCTTTGAAAAACCTGAGGTATTTGTCCTAAATTTTCATAAGAAACATTTTTAATAGTAATTTCTGATTGTGTAATAGCAGCCAGCCCTATAAAAGAACCTACTTCTATCATGTCCGGTAATAAACGATGTTCTGTTCCTTTTAACGATTTCACTCCTTCTATTGTTAAGAAATTAGAACCTATCCCTGAAATTTTAGCTCCCATTGAATTGAGCATCTTGCATAGCTGCTGAATATAAGGTTCACACGCTGCATTATAAATGGTAGTGATACCCTCAGCTAATACAGCTGCCATAATGATATTAGCTGTTCCGGTAACGGATGCTTCATCTAATAACATGTTGCATCCTACTAATTTTTCTGCACTTCCGACAAATATGTCTAATTTTTCATTGTATGTGAATTTCGCACCTAAGTTTTGTAAGCCTATAATGTGCGTATCTATTCTTCTCCTGCCTATTTTATCGCCGCCAGGTTTCGGTACATAAGCTTTGCCAAATCTTGCTAATAAAGGTCCCACAAGCATTAACGAACCCCTTAAACTTCCTCCTTTACTCTTAAATTCAGGAGAGATAAAATAATCTACATTGATATCACTAGCTTGAAAAGAATAGGTATCATTAGATATTTTTTCTACCTTTACTCCAAGTCCTGCAAGCAGTTCAATCAGATTTAACACATCTACTATTTCAGGGATATTTGAAATAGTAACCTTTTCACTTGTTAATAAAGTAGCACATATTACTTGTAATGCCTCATTTTTAGCGCCCTGAGGTATGATGGTCCCTGATAATTTCTTTCCTCCGATAACTTCAAAAACAGCCATGTTTTTCTAATAATTTTTTCCGTTATTATTTCTACCTTTTTGTTGATACTTAGACTTATAATTTTTTTTACGATTAGACATTCTGGCGTCTTTATCTAACTGAACAACATTAGGATCTAGATTAATTTTACCTTCTGATATTTTTTTCAGATGTTCAAAAATTACTTCATCTTTAATGTTAGCCTCTTTATTCCACATGTTTTGTAATTTCTTCATATAATTTGCAGTAACTAAAAAATAATACTCTCTTTCTTCAGAATTATCAATACGATCTAATATCTTAATGATATTTTCTACATTCTTCCCGTAATATTGGAAATTAATTTTATTAGAAACATAGGTGATAGGCTCTGGTTTCTCTTGAATAATATTTGGGTTAGGCTTAGGATATGGAGAGTCTACATCTAATTGAAAGTCAGAAATAATAAATAGATGATCCCATAATTTTTGCTCATAATCTTGGATATTATTGGAATTAGGATGTAACTGTGCCATTACTTTCACAATCATTTTAGCACATTCATTTCTTATATTCCTGTTTTCTATAGAAGTACAAATTTCTACCATTTTTTGAATTATTCTTCCATATTCAGGTAACTTAATTGGTTTTAATTGGGTGTTATACTCTAAATCATGCATATCATAAGAAATTTAACAAAAAACTGATTATGTAATAAGTCTGTACAAATATAGGTAAATTGTTATGAATTAAGAGAATAATTTTTATTAACATATTGTTGTGAGTAAAATTATTGTATTTTTGCGACCAAAAAAATATGGCAGATACAGGAGACATTGGAGTTGGTTCCATTATTCGTTTCAATGGGGAATTAATGCAAATAGTAGAATATGAGCATAGAACCCCTGGAAATTTAAGAGCCTTTTATCAGGCTAAAATGAGAAACTTAAAAACAGGTAAACTTGCTGAAAACAGATTTAGAAGTGGTGAACAAGTGGAGGTTGTAAGGGTAGAATACAAAATGATGCAGTATATCTACGCTGATGGAGACTTTGCAGTAGTGATGGATAATGAAACTTATGAACAAATTCATGTTCCTTTGAGCTTATTTGGGGAAGGAAAGAAATTTTTGAAAGAAGGAGTAGAAGTAAAGGTTACTTTTGAAGAAGGCGAAAATGTAATTTTAGCAGAACCTCCTACATTTATTGAATCTGAAATTACTTATACAGAGCCTGGTGTAAAAGGAGATACAGCTACTAATGCAATGAAACCTGCTACCATAGATACTGGTGCTCAAGTAATGGTACCATTATTTTGTAATGTAGGAGATTGGATTAAAATAGATACTCGTACCGGAGAATATGTAGAAAGAATTAAAAAATAAAAAAATCGTAATAGATATTTTTTTATTTTTACTTATCCGTAAATTGTTGTATGTGTAATTAAAATAAGTGAAGTGTTTAATATTTTTTCGTTTTTTCGTGTATATTTGCAAATCTTAATTTTTAAATAATTAAAGAAGTTTATGAATATGATTAAAGTAACATTATCAGATGGTGCTATTAAAGAGTATTCAGAGGGTATTACAGCATTACAAATAGCAGAAACTATCAGCCATTCATTAGCAAAAAAAGTATTGTCTGCACTAGTAGACGATGAAGTATGGGATGTTACAAGACCTATTCATAAAGATTGTAAACTAAAATTATTAACATGGGAAGATGATGAAGGTAAATCTACTTTATGGCACTCTTCTGCACACCTTATGGCAGAAGCAATAGAGAGCATGTATCCCGGTGTAAAATTTTGGGTAGGACCTCCTGTTGAGAACGGATTTTATTATGATATTGATACAGGAGATCATAAAATTACACTCAATGACCTTGAAGGTATTGAGAAAAAAATGATAGAACTTGCTAAACAAAATAATCCCTATATAAGAAAGGAAATTTCAAAAAAAGATGCTATAGAGTACTTTAAAGAAAAAGGTGATGAGTATAAATTAGATTTACTAGAAAAATTGAATGATGGTGAAATAACTTTTTATACACAAGGTAATTTTACAGACTTATGCAGAGGTCCTCATGTCCCAAATACAGGATATATCAAAGGTGTAAAACTTCTTACAGTAGCGGGTGCTTATTGGAAAGGGGATGAAAAAAATAAAATGCTGACGCGCATTTATGGAATATCCTTCCCCAAGGAAAGTGAATTAAAAGAATTTTTAGTTCAATTAGAAGAAGCTAAAAAAAGAGATCATCGTAAATTAGGTAAGGAATTAGGATTATTTACATTTTCTGAAAATGTGGGAATGGGTTTACCTTTATGGCTTCCTAAGGGCACACTCGTGCGTTATGAATTAGAACAATTCCTCAGAGAAATACAAAATAAAAATGGTTATCAACCTGTAGTAACACCACATATTGCCCAGAAACAATTATATGTTATATCAGGACATTATGAAAAATATGGTAAGGATGCCTTTCAACCCATTCGTACTCCACAAGAAGGTGAAGAATTTTTTCTCAAGCCAATGAACTGTCCTCATCACTGTGAAATATATAAATCAGTACCTCGTTCGTACAAAGAGTTACCTTTACGATTAGCAGAATTTGGTACAGTATATAGATATGAACAACATGGTGAACTGCATGGACTTACCAGAGTACGCGGATTCACTCAAGATGATGCACATATATTCTGTACACCAGACCAAGTAAAAGATGAATTCAAAAAAGTGATAGATATAGTATTAAAAGTATTTGAAATCTTTGGATTTAAAAATTATATTGCACAAGTATCTTTACGAGATATAGAAAATAAAAATAAATATATTGGAGGAGATGAACTTTGGGAAAAGGCTGAACAAGCTATTATAGAAGCTGCCCAAGAAAAACAATTAAAAACAAAAATAGAATATGGAGAGGCCGCTTTTTATGGACCTAAATTAGACTTCATGGTAAAAGATGCTATAGGTAGAAAGTGGCAGTTAGGAACTATTCAGGTAGATTACAATCTTCCTGAAAGATTTCAATTAGAATACATAGGTGCAGATAATCAAAAACATAGACCTGTTATGATTCACCGTGCGCCATTTGGTTCATTGGAAAGATTCATAGCCTTATTGTTAGAACATACTGGTGGAGAGTTGCCTGTATGGATATCGCCTCAACAGGTAGCTGTATTGCCGATTTCAGAAAAATTTAATTTATATGCAGAAAAAATTGTAAATTTGCTGTCTGAAAATAGAATTAGAGTTTTATTAGATGATAGGAATGAAAAAATTGGTAAAAAAATTCGAGAAAGTGAGTTAATGAAAATACCATTTATGTTAATTATTGGAGAAAAAGAAGAACAAAATAATACTGTTTCAGTTCGTAAACATAAAACAGGAGATGTAGGTAGTATGCCTGTTCAAGGTTTTATAGAGCATGTTTTGAATTTAGTAAAAAATTATCAATAGGTGAGTCTGCTGTTCAAATATCATTTTATCGGATATTTATTTAGGAAAAAGCAAGCATTGGCTTTTGTTTTGAAAATGAAGAATAAGCATTGTTGTTATTTTAATATAAATATGTAAAGTGCTTGATATAGCTATGTTATATTTCAATACTTAAAAAAATAAAAAACTTAAATATAAAAACAATATATTCCAATGGCTAAAAAAGGACTAAAAGAGGGCTTTATACGCCCAGGTGTAAAACAACATGAACATAAAATAAATGAAGAGATTAAAGCAAGGGAAGTTAGAATAGTGGGAGATGGTATAGAAACTGCTATTGTGCCTATTCAGAAAGCCCTACAGATAGCTCAAGAAAAAGGATTAGATTTAGTAGAAATTGCACCCAATGCACAACCACCTGTTTGTAAAGTAATTGATTACGGTAAATTTCTTTATGAAAAAAAGAAGAAAGAAAAAGAAATGAGGGCTAAGACAGCCAAAGTAATTATTAAAGATATTCGTTTTTCTCCACATATAGATGAACACGATTTTTCTTTTAAGAAAAAACACGCAGAGGAGTTCTTAAAAGATGGATGTAAAGTAAGAGCTTTTATACTATTTAAAGGTAGAGAAATAGTATTTAAAGAAAAAGGAGAAGAACTCTTAATGAGATTTGCTGCGGATTTAGAAGAATTTGGAGCACCAGAAGATATGCCAAAGTTAGAAGGCAAAAAAATGCAAATTGTAATTGCTCCAAAAAGGAAAAAGTAAATAGGCGGGGTATTTGAGTAGGTTTGTTTTGTTAATCAAATATAAGTTCGGTTAATATTTTGATGTTATTTATTATGTAGTGTTCTCTCGGTTATTATTTTTTTGAAATTCTTTTTGAATCATGCAATTGAAGTATAATTACAAGTTATCAAAATAAATCGAATACCTAAAAAAAATAACAATAGGAACTAATTAGCAATGTAAGAGATATTAAAATCATGATAAGTTTAATGACATTACTTACTTCAAACTTTTTTAACTTGACCGTCTCTCATATCAATTAATTCTACATTTTCCTATAAAAATATAATTCTCTAACCACTAACCAAATGCCGATAAAATTATATTTTCATTAAAAACTCTTTTGTATTAATACCATCTGCAAAATCGCTAATATCCGGAAATTGTGCTTGTCCAAAAGGAGTATGATTTTTTCCTACAATCGTTTGGATATTGTTTTTTTCTTGTTGAATATATCTTTTAACATCATTGCTATCTTCATAGCTTTCGTAAAACAGATTGGCTACCGGAGCATGTAATTGTTTACTTTGTTTGATAATCAAAAAGTTATTTTCTAAAAAAGATTCTCTGTTTAGTAAGTAAATACTTTTATAGTAATCATAATTATTCATATACTTATGATGTTGCATAACAAAATTATAGTCATAAATAACTGCAAATAATTTTTGTATATCAAAATTTTTGGGGATAAAAATTTTTGAAACATTTCTACACCCTAAGCCAAAGTATAATAATATATCGTCTGCTAACTTCCTTAAATCTTCTGGTGTTTCGGTATCATCAAGTATAGCAATAGATGTACGGTTATTTCTTATTATTCGGGGATATTTTGCAAAATAATGATTCAGATGCATAGCTGTGTTATTAGTTCCAGTAGCAATAACAGCATCTATCTCTTTAGCAGAAATTCTTCCTTCTTGAATGTATATTTTATCTGATAGAGAAGCATCAAATTCTTGAAGTAAATATAATATCATTTTTGTCAATACAGTATCTTTTGAAGAAGGTTTAAATATTAATTTATGCCCAGAGAGTAGTACTGACATTACATCATGAAAAGATACCATAGGGATATTTCCTGCTGCTATTACTAAAACATTTTTAGGAGATGAAGAGACTTTAAATGAATTCATATATTTTTCAATGCTGGATGGAGTACATAAATCGGAAATATGCAAAAGCATAACATTTACAAATCTTTCAATGAACCATGGATTTAAACTTTCTGCTTTTTGTATAGAATCTTGGATTAGAGGATTGGATTTACTATGTAAATGACTTTTTACTGTTTCAGATAGTTTGAAAAATGCTTGTTCATGCATGATTAAGATGTTTTTGTGGTATGCAAAGATACTATTTAATAGTATCTAAAAAATTATTGAATTATTTTTGTACAAAAAAATATATGTCTAAACATATTGTAGTTTTTACAGGTGCAGGAGTGAGTGCAGAAAGCGGATTAAAGACATTCAGAGATGGCGATGGTTTGTGGGAGAACTATAGAATAGAAGAAGTAGCTACTCCTGAAGCATGGCAAAAAAATCCTAAACTGGTATTAGACTTTTACAATATGCGAAGAAAACAATGTATGGAAGCGAAGCCTAATAAAGCACATCAATTAATTGCAGAACTTGAGAAATACTATAAAGTTTCTGTCATCACGCAAAATATAGACGATTTACATGAAAGAGCAGGAAGCTCTCATGTACTTCATTTGCATGGAGAGATTATGAAGGTAAGAAGTAGCGTTGATGAAAATCTAATATATCCTATCAATAAATGGAATTTGGAATGGGGCGAAAAGTGTGAGAAAGGCTCTCAACTAAGACCACATATTGTATGGTTTGGAGAAGCAGTTCCTATGATGCCAGTTGCTATTGATATTGTTGAAACAGCAGATATATTCATTGTAGTGGGGAGTTCACTAGTAGTGTATCCCGCGGCTAGTTTAATACACTATGCACCTTCTGATATGCCAAAATATCTTATAGATCCAGGGCAATTTTCAGAGCAAATCACTCAAGATATTGTGCACATCAAGAAAAAAGCAACAGAAGGAATGAGTGAAATATTCGATATTTTGGTTAATAATTAAATAATTAGCATGCAATACAATTTGATGAGAGAAGTGGAACAAACTATTTCTTTAGTTTTTCCTTGAATATTTTTTCAAACTTTTCTATTTTTGGCTTAATTACTAATTGACAATAAGGTTTGTTAGTATTGAGTCTGTAATAATTTTTATGATAATCTTCAGCAGGATAAAAATTAGTATATGGTTCAATAGCTGTAACAATGGGTTTATCGAATATTTTTTCACTATTTAGTTTTTGTTTGAAATACTCAGCAGTTTCTTTTTGTTTTTGATTATGATAAAAAATTACTGAACGATATTGGTACCCTACATCTTCTCCTTGTCTATTCAGAGTTGTAGGGTCATGAACTCTAAAAAACACTTCTAATAATTCTTGAAAACTAATTTTTTTAGAATCATATAAAATCTGGGCTACTTCTGTATGTCCTGTATTACCGGCACATACTTGTTCATAACTTGGATTTTTTATATGTCCTCCTGCATAACCTGGTGTTACACTTATTACACCTTCTAATTCTTGAAATATAGCTTCTGTGCACCAAAAACAGCCCATTCCAAAAGTTGCTGTTTCGTATGAATTTGGAGTTTGTGCTTCCATGTAAACATTAATACTGAATATAATTATTGAAATAATTTGTTTCACTTCTTTTTATTCTCTTTGATTTTTGTGGCCTTTTCTGAGCCTATAAATTCAAATTGTTTTTTAGGTTTATCATTTTTTGTTATTTTTATTTCTCCTTCAATATTTTCATTGCTTATTCTACAAAGTATGTTTGTTAATTGATTATCATCATCTTTGTAAGAAGATTTTACTTCAAAGTATCTCACTTCTGATTCTAAGACAGAATCTATAAAAGTGGTATCTTTTTCTATCACGTATTTTGTCCATCCAATATCAAATTTTTCATGCAGAAAATTGCTGAATAATTTACCATCTTTGAATTCTAATTCGTCTGGTGTTGTTTTATTGGAAGGAGTGCCATTCTTTATTTCCGTGACATTAGTTATATATATTTTTTTATGAAGAGGATCTTTTCCTTTATCCTTCAAAGCAGCGTGAATACTAATCATTACTGCAATTCCTATAAAAAATAACCATTTTAGATTTTTCATAAAAAACTTTTGCCGTAAATATAGTAATTTTATTGCCATATATTTCAATTATGCAACCATTAGCAGAGAGAATGCGCCCAAAAAAATGGGAAGAAATTATTGGACAGGAACATTTGGTAGGAGAGAAGGGGATATTGACAAATTTTATTCGTCAAAATTTTATTCCCTCAATGATATTATGGGGGGCTCCGGGTGTTGGAAAAACAAGTATTGCCCATCTGTTGGCTCAGAAATTAAATAGAAAATTTTTTAATATCTCTGCTGTTCATGCAGGAGTAAAAGAAGAACGGGATGTATTAGAAAGGTCAGAAAAAAACTTATTCAATCAACAACAATCACCAATTTTATTTATAGATGAAATTCACCGGTTTAGTAAATCTCAGCAAGGCGCTTTGTTAGAAGCTGTAGAAAAAGGAATTATTACATTGATAGGTGCTACTACTGAAAATCCCTCTTTTGAAGTTATATCTCCTTTACTTTCAAGAATGCATGTGTATGTCTTACATCCTCTCAATAGAAAAGAAATGGTTTCTCTTATAAATAAAGCAATCAAAGAAGATATAATTCTATCTCAAAGAAACATAAACATGAAAGAAATAGATGCACTATTGGCTTACAGTGGTGGAGATGCTAGAAAATTATTCAACGCATTAGAAAGCATATTCCAATATATGAATGATGGAAAAAGTATTATAATAACAAATGATATAGTAAAAAACATTTTACAAAAAACAGTTTTATATGATAAAAATGCAGAACAACATTACGATATAATATCTGCTTTCATAAAATCTGTGAGGGGTTCTGATGTGGATGCTTCTTTATATTGGTTGGCTCTTATGCTGCAAGGTGGTGAAGACCCTTTATTTATTGCAAGACGACTCATTATACTAGCCGCAGAAGATATTGGATTGGCTAACCCTAATGCTTTACTTTTAGCTAATGCTTGTTTTGATGCTGTTCATAAAATTGGAATGCCCGAAGCAAGAATTGTTTTGTCAGAAGCTACAATTTATCTTGCAAAATCTCCCAAAAGCAATTCTGCATATTTGGCTATAGATAACGCTTTAGAATATATTAATAAAAATGGAATAGAACCAGTTCCTCTGCATCTAAGAAATGCCCCTACTCAGTTAATGAAAGAACTTAATTATAGTATAGGATATAAATATCCGCATGATTATCCTAAACATTATGTTCAGCAAAATTACTTGCCTGAAAAACTCTTAGGTATTAAGTTTTTCAAGCCATCAGAAAATGATAAATAACAATAATTATTGATTTTGGGGGTATTTTTCTTACATTTGTAATCATAGATAACAGTTATATTTGCCATTTAATTTTTTTATTTTATGTCTTTCAGAAAAATACTTTTTGTTTTAATAATGCTGCAACATATATTAAAGTCACAACCTAATGATGGTGTAGGGCAGAATCTGCCAAATTTTTATCATAACAGGGTACATTTTGGATTTACCATTGCTTTTAATTCTACGGATTTTAGAATACATACTAAACCCATTTATTTATTACCCGATACTATTATTGATTCTGTGCGATACAATATGAAGAATATTTATCATAAGTCAGCAGTAGGTTTTGCATTAGGGATAGTAAGTGATTTTCGCTTGCATGACTATGTTCGTTTAAGGTTTACACCTAATATCAGTTTTACATCCCGTAGTTTACAATATTTTTTATCTAATGATGAAGGAGATAGCACTTTGGTATTTGAAAAAACAGTAGAATCTACTTTTTTGATATTTCCTTTAGAAGTTAAAGTTCAGTCTAAGAGAGCGTATAATTTTAGTGCATATGTTATAGGAGGAGGTGGATATGCGATGGATTTAGCAGGTAATAAAAAATCACAAGGGACATCAGGTAGTGGAAATATATTGGATAATAGTGTTGTAAAATTGTATAGAGATGATTTTTTCTATAGTGGAGGAGCGGGGGTAGATTTTTATTTAAAGTATTTTAAATTTGGTATGGAAATTAAAATTTTATCCGGGACGCGAAATTTATTATATCAAAGGAACAATATTTTTTCTCAAAAAAGTATAGATAAGATAAATTCGCGCATGGTAGTATTTACATTTACTTTTGAAGGATAGTTATTATCCTAGAACTTACTTCTTAGGCGGCTTCTGCTTCTTTTATATTTGAAAATATACCCTCCTTTTAATTGCAAAGTAAAATATGAATCTTTTTGGTCTGATCTACCTCTCTGAGCAGGATTCCCATAAACATCTGGCTTTGAAAACCCAGGGATATTGCCTAAACTTGGGTCTGCCATTTCGGGAGATTTTGGTCCATAAGCTTCTTTTAGTTTCACTGGATCATAATAATTAGTGCTTACATCATCAATATAGTCTGTATATGTTTTTCTCCAGCTTAACTCAATTCCAAGAGACCAACGTTTTTTGATATACATATTCATACCAATACCCATTGGAATACATACAGAAAAGTTACTGTATTGTTTAGGTCCCCCTGGCAATCCCTGTCCTTCTGTATGTAAAGGTCTTAATGCTACCCAGTTACCTTTTTTATCTCTTCCATAAGGATTGTAATAAAATCCACCTATTCCTATAAAGGCTACAAATTCATTTTGTATGCCTTTCATTCTTCTACTAAAAGTTTTTTTAATGTTATATCTGCTAGTTACTCTATTGGCGAAATAAGCAAATTCTATTCTCCCAGCCAGTTCAAATACATGAGAACGGAAATTTAAATTTCTTTCATACCTAAAAGTTTCTTTTGTAAGCTTGTCATCTCCCCTTAGTACCAACCAATTGAAAGTTCCTACTAAATTTAACCATTTTTGTAATTTATATTTATATCCAATTCCCATTGCTGATCGTGTAATTTGAAAATCATAATCTACCGGAGAATAGTGCGTTCCTTCTTTATCTAAACCACCTAAATCTCCTAAAAAACCGGATGCTCCAATTTGAATAAAAACCTCTTTTCTTATTTTTTTCCAGTCATTAGGTCTAGCAAAATTTTGTGCCGTTGATAAACTAATAATACCACTCGTACAAAAAATAAATATAATGAGAAAAAATCTATTCATGATTTTTATTTTTGTGCCAAAGATACATAAAAATTTTTTATTTGAAATTTAATGTATCAATTTTTTAACTTATTGATAATATCCGAAGCGGAATATAAAGTATCGTTTGTTTTAGCAAAGCAAAATCTTAATAGGTGATAATCTTTTTGCTCATGATAAAATACAGACATTGGAATAGAAGCAATTTTGTATTTTTCTATTAATTCAATTGCAAATTCAGTGTCTTTTTTTTGAGTGATTTTAGAATAATCTAATAAAACAAAATAAGTTCCTTTTGTTGATACTATCTTAAAGGCTGAATTTTTAATCAATGACAAAAAGTAATCTCTTTTTTCTTGATAAAAATTTTTAAGTGACAGATAATTCGATGAATCACTTAAATACTCTGCGATAGTTTTTTGTAAAGGATGGTTCACTGCGAAAACTAAAAACTGGTGTATTTTTCTAAATACACTCATCAATCTTTCAGGTGCTACAGCATATCCAATTTTCCAACCTGTAGTGTGAATTGTTTTTCCAAATGAAGATACCGTTATTGCCCTTTGAAATAATTCATCGTATCTTAACACAGATTGATGTAGCTCATTATCAAAAATAATATGTTCATAAACTTCGTCGCTTAGTATAATAATGGTAGTATCCCTTGTGATTTCTATTAAGTTATTCATGTCTTCTTTGGATAGAATACTCCCTGTGGGGTTATGAGGAGAATTGATAATAATCATTTTAGTTTTATCAGAAATTTTACTTTTTACTTCATCCCAATCGATTTTAAATTCTGGATATTTTAATTCACAATACACAGGAATACCTTTATTTGCAATAATGGCAGGGGCATAACAATCATAAGCAGGTTCAAAAATAATAACTTCGTCATAAGGATGTACAAAAGCACTAATAGCTGTATAAATTGCCTGGGTAGCGCCAGCAGTGATTGTAATTTCTGTTTCAGCATTGATATACCTTTGATAGCAATGATGTACGATATTTTTTACAGTTTCTCTTAATTCTATAGTACCCGGCATGGGCGCATACTGATGAAAATGAGATGAAAAATATTTTTTAGCTATTTCTAACAATTTTTCATCAGGTTGAAAGTCAGGGAATCCTTGAGAGAGATTCAGTGCTTGATGCTTCTGAGATAAAGCACTCATCACCGTGAAAATAGTAGTGCCAAACTTGGATAATTTATCTTGTATTTGCATAATTAAACTTTAGCTAAACGCTCTCTCTTTTGATGAACGGAAGGCATCGGTTCAAGTCCTAATAACTCAAACAATAATTTATCTTCATTGATATTATTATTTGGTGTGGTTAATAATTTATCTCCTGCAAAAATAGAATTAGCACCTGCAATGAAGCATAAAGCTTGTGCTTCCATTGACAATTCCAATCGTCCTGCTGATAATCTGACCATCGATTTTGGTAGCACAATTCTTGTGGTGGCAATCATTCTTAGTAATTCCCAAATGGGTACTTTCTCTTGGCTTTCTAGCGGTGTTCCTTTAACGGGTACTAATGTATTGATGGGCACTGATTCAGGGTGTGGATTTAAAAGATTTAAGGTATATAACATGCTTATTCTGTCATCAGCACTTTCACCCATTCCTATAATGCCTCCACTGCATATTGTAAGCCCTGCTTTTCGAACATTATCCAAAGTTTGAAGTCGCTCTTGATAGTTTCTTGTAGTAATAATTTTGTTGTAATACTCTTCTGATGTGTCTATGTTATGATTGTATGCATATAACCCTACTTCTGCTAGTTTTTTTGCTTGTTCTTCGGTTATCATCCCTAGTGTAGCACATACCTCTAAGCCTTCATCATTAATCACTTTTACCATTTCAAGCACTTTGTCAAAATCTCTGTTATTTCTTACTTCTCTCCACGCCGCTCCAAGGCACATTCTGGATACACCATTTTCTTTTGCAAAATTAATATTTGCTTTTAATTCTTTAGGCTCCATGATTTTATGAACTTTTATTTCAGTATTATAACTAATCGATTGTGGACAATAGGCACAATCTTCGGGGCAACCACCTGTTTTAATGGATACTAAGGAGCTAATTTGAACTTGTTTAACATTAAAATTTTGACGATGAATTTCTGCTGCTTTATGAATTAGCTCAATAAGAGGTAAATTATAAATGGCTTTAATTTCTGGTTTAGTTAATGGTTTCATAATTACTTGATTTATATTTCTTCATAATAATCTAATATTATTCCATCTAATGGATGAACTTGAATAAGCCGCATTTCTTTATTTTCAAATTCAAAGATAAATTCATCACTCAGATATTTATTGGCTTCTTTATCTATATTTAATTTGACCTTTGTAAGTTTTGTATTGATGATATTTTTCCACATTTCTGTTTTTTCCGTAGAAACTTTGAATATTTTTAATTTTCCTGGAAATGTTTTTTCTATTGTTTCTTTTTGTTTTTCAAAATTGTAATCAGTGATAATAAGACCTTCTTGAGATTCATTACATGAGATTGTAACGGTGTCTCCATCAGTAAAATTAAATTCTACCGCATCAATGATTTCTATTGACTTTTCAGGCTGTACTTGATTTATCCATAAATAACAATAAACACTATCTACTGTTTTACCTTCTAATGAGTATAATTTATTCAAAGTGATACTGTCAATTATGTTTTCTTTCTTTTTTTCTTTAGAAATCATAATTTTTAAGCAAATTTTTTTTCAAACTCTTGCATTACTTCTACTAAAACTTTTACGCTACTTAAGGGTAATGCATTATACAATGATGCTCTATATCCCCCTACATCTCTATGCCCTCTAATGCCACTAATATTAGCATCTTTCCACATTTTATCAAATTCAGGTTCAAGAGATTCATTTTTCAATCTAAAGCATACATTCATAGTGCTTCTATCTTCTTTATTTATCACAGTGCCTTCAAACATTGAATTTCTGTCTATTTCATTGTATAATAGCTGTGCCTTCTCATTATTGATTTTTTCAATAGCATCTACTCCGCCAATTTTTTTAAGCCATTTTAAAGTAAGCATAATAACATATACGGAAAATACGGGAGGTGTGTTAAACATGCTTCCTGCTTTGATATGTACTTTGTAATCTAACATTGTTAACAATTCTTGTTTACTTTTTTGTAGGAAGTCTTTTCTAATCATTACCATTGTTGCGCCTGCTGGTCCCATGTTTTTTTGAGCACCTGCATATATGAGAGAAAATTGTTGAGCATCTATTTTTCTTGAAAAAATATCTGAAGACATATCACAGACTAATGGAATGGTTGTGTTAGGGAAAGATTTAATTTGTGTACCATAAATAGTATTATTGGATGTGAGGTGCAAGTAATCTAAATCATTAGGAATGATATAATCTTTTGGGATGTATCCAAACTTTTTATCTTCTGATGAGGCTATAATTTCTACTTTACCTAATTTTTGTGCTTCTTTAATGGCTTTGCTTGCCCATGCTCCTGTATTAATGTACCCTGCTTTTGTTTTTAGAAAATTATATGGTACCATGGCAAATTGTAAACTTGCACCTCCCCCTAAGTATAGAACTTCATACTCGTCTTGATTTACCTCAAAATGTTCTAATACTAAATATCGAGCTTCTTCCATTACTTTCTCAAAGTTCTTGCTTCTATGTGAAATTTCCAGTAGTGATAAATTCAAATTATCAAAATTGATACAAGCTTCTGCAGATTCTTGTAATACTACTTCTGGCAATATTCCTGGACCGGCACTGAAATTGTGCACTTTTGTTTTTTTGATAGTATTAATCATAGTCAAAAATTTTTAGCAAAGTTACTAAATTAGTATTTATCAGGATTTTTTTTGTAATACCAGGCAGGTTTAGTTTGATACCCTTTGAAAGCAGCACTGAGATATAAACTTAATTTTAATCCGACTATCATGAAATTGTTCTGATTATATTCAGCATATATGTCTGTACTTATGCCCAAATCGTATTTTGGTTTGTACACAAATTGTATTGAAGAATATAGATTTAATCCAAAATAATTATTTTGAATAGTATAAGTAGAATCTTTAGCTATTACACCTTCGTAATGATAAATTTCATCTTTATAACCACCACCGTACGCGATACCTATAGGGTTAATAATAAAAGCAGAATGGATGTTATCCATCTTTATAACCCATGGAGATAAATGCAAAGTAAAATAACTAACTATAATATCTTTTCTTTGAGGATAAAAAAACTCTTCTCTATGTGTAATTCGTGTCAGTCCTACTTGAATAAAACATTCTTTAAAGGTATGAAAATTTAAATCAACAGACAATCCTTTCATCAAATAATTGATATTATTAGATAGATAATAACCTACACCAATATTTGTAAAACCTGCATTCAATTTATATATTTTATTGTCATAAAGAATCTTTTTAGGAACACTGTCTATGTAAATAGTATCTATTTTTAAAACTTGAGATTTTAATGAAGAAAAAATTGAAATACTAAAAATAAAGAAAATACTAACAGGATTTATTTGAAAAAAGTGTTTCAATTTTTTTGCAGCAAAGTAAATAAAGAAATACTATAAACACCAATTTATTGGTTCAATGCCATTTTTGATGAGATATTCATTGGTTTTGCTAAAATGTTTGCACCCTAAAAAGCCTGTTCTTGCCAATGGAGAAGGATGTGCTGCTGTTAGTATAAGATGTTTACTTTTATCAATTAATTTTATCTTGCTTGCAGCCCATTGCCCCCAGAGCATAAATACTATATTTTCCCTTTTTTCAGATATTACTTTGATAACAGCATCTGTAAATCTTTCCCATCCAATGTTCCTATGACTTCCAGGTTGATTTTTTCTTACAGTTAAAGATGTATTTAATAGGAATACACCTTGTAATGCCCATTTTTCAAGATTTCCACTTTTGGGGAATTCACAACCAATGTCATCTTTCAGTTCTTTGAAGATATTGTTTAAAGATGGTGGAAATTTTATCCCATCATTAACAGAGAAGCATAATCCATTAGCCTCTCCGGGATTATGATATGGGTCTTGTCCAAGTATCACTGCTTTTACTTTGTAAAACGGTGTATAATTGAATGCCGCAAAAATTCGATGACCAGGTGGATAAATTTCATATTGAGATTTTTCTTGAATGAGAAATTTTTTAAGTTGAACAAAATAAGAACTTTGAAACTCAGAGTGAAGTGCTTCTTTCCAACTTTGTTCTATTTGAGGATTGATGTTTATGGTTTCCATTTTTATTTTTATATTTTATGCAAAATTGAAAAAAAATTTGCTCATAATTTTTATTCTACTTAATTTTGTCATCTCAAGTTAAAATTTAATGTTATGAACAAGAAATTTTTTTACTTAGTAAATTTATTGGTGGTTATTATAGGGATTGCTTTTTCGTCGTGTAAATCGCATGAAAAATGCCCTGCTTATAGCAAAGTAAACCATAACAATTCTCATACTAATCATTCAGTATGATATATTCACAAAAGACATTTGAATCATTTAATAAAAAATATTTTTTGATTAAAAACTTTTTCAATATATTAGCCGCCATCAATTTAAAAATTTAAATTTATGAAAAGATTTTTATTTATATTATCACTTTGTTCTTACATGCTCAATGCTCAACAAGACCCGCAAATTACACAGTTCATGCATTCTAAATTAACTTACAATCCGGGGTATGCAGGAACAAGTGATGCATTGTGCGCGAATGTTTTGTACAGAAAACAATGGGTAAGTTTTCCCGGATCGCCTACTACAATAAATTTTAATGCAGATATGCCCGTAATGAATTTACCAATAGGAGCAGGCTTAAATATCATGACGGACCAAATAGGTGCTATGAAAACATTTTATGCTCGTTTAGCCGCTGCATATAATAAACAAATAGGTGCAGGAAAATTAGGTATAGGAATAGATGCAGGTATTTTACAAAATCAAGTATCCGAAGCGTGGATAGTTCCGGAACCAGGAAAGGTAGATAACAGTATTCCAGGTAGTTATACCAGTGGTTCACAAAGCATTACTAATCCAGACTTGAATAAAATGTCTTATGACTTAGGTTTTGGTGTATTTTATGGTATTCCCAATAAAATGTATGTTGGAATATCAGCTATGCATATACCAGGACAGGCTTTATCCGCAGGGAATTCAAAATATGTTGTAGCAAGACATTACTATATAATGGCAGGCTATACATTTGAACTAAATCCATTTAATAGCATTACACCAAATATAAACGTTAAATCTGATGGTGCAACTTCTATAATAGATATTAACTTGACTTATATGTACAATAATATGGTATGGGCAGGGGTAACATATAGAGCACAAGATGCTATCGCTCCTATGCTAGGTGTGAAATTATTAAAAGATAAGAATTTAAAATTAGGTTTTTCATGGGATGTTACAACATCTAAATTAAAAGGATATACTTCAGGAACTTATGAAATAATTGCTGGCTATTGCTTTAATATCAAAAAGCAAAAAACACCAAGTGTATATGGCAATGTAAGATTTTTAGATTAAAATTTAATTTTTTTTGTAACATATCTCTAATTTATGCATTATATTACACTACAAAAGCACTAAATAAAAAATAACATTATGAAAAAGCTACTTTTTTTATCATTATTAATTGCCATAGTAGCTGGTTGTAATAAAAGAACAGCTGAGTTAGTAGGAGTACAGCCAAGAGAAGTATGGTACCAGCCAGACCCCTATGGTATGCTATACATACCATTAGGAAGTTTTCATATGGGACCTAGTGATGAAGAAACAACTATGGCACATACTACTAGAAGCAGAATGGTGTCTGTACAGTCTTTTTACATTGACGACTCTGAAATATCTAATAATGAATATCGTCAATTTGTTTATTGGGTAAGAGATTCTATTGCTCGTCGGTTATTAGCTAATGGATCTAATGCAGACGCTCAAGAATATCAAATAGTACAAGAAGATTTTTTAGCAATGTGGCCAGAATACAAAGGAGATCAAAATTTACCTGAATTTTATATAAATTGGGAAACAAAAATTAAGTGGGAAAGTGACGATGAAGATTATAGAAACGATTTACAACCTTTATACATACCCGAAGTTGAAAGATTTTACAACAGAAAGCAAATAGACACTCGTAAGTTGAATTATGAGTACTACAGAATAGATATTCGTTTAGCCGCTCAAAAATCAAATAGATTTATTCCTAATAAATCACCTGATGTATGGGATGCGGCACATGAATATAAAAAAGCAGAATATATTAATGGTATTACTTTAAATGATGGACAAGGTGGTCAGCCCGGTACACCCACTACTCCCGTAGGAGATCCTGCTAAAGACAATAAAACATTAGGAGCCTATAATGTAAAAGACCAAGTATCAGTAGGGCAAGGTAATTATATTCTAAGAGAAAGAAATGGGGTGGATAGATCAGTATTTATAGTAAAAGATATTATTAATGTATATCCAGATACTTTAGCATGGGTACACGATTATACCTATTCATTTAATGAGCCGATGACCAATATGTATTTCTGGCACCCTGCTTATGATAATTATCCTGTAGTAGGTATTACCTGGAAACAAGCTCGTGCATTTTCTATATGGAGGTCATTGTTATTAAACAATTATTTGATAGGTAGTGGTCAAAGCATTGTAAATGACTTTAGATTACCAACAGAAGCAGAATGGGAATATGCAGCAAGAGGTGGATTAAAGCTTTCTCCATACCCTTGGGGCGGTCCATATATTCGTAATGCAAGAGGATGTTTCTTAGGGAATTTTAAGCCTATGAGAGGCTCTTACATAGATGATGGTGGATTCCACACTGTTTATATTTACTCATATAATCCTAATGATTATGGTATTTATTGTATGGCAGGAAATGTGGCAGAATGGACAAGTAATGCATTTGATGAGTCAGCATATGATTTTTCTCATGATCTAAATCCAGATTATGTATATGAAGCTCAGGATAAGGAAGCTAATGTTTTGAAAAGAAAAGTGATAAGAGGCGGAAGTTGGAAAGATATAGGTTTTTATCTACAAACATGGTCAAGAACTTATGAATATCAAGATACGGCCAAATGCTATGTTGGCTTTAGAAATGTTATGACTTATCTAGGAAGAGCTAAAGGAGATGAGTTATAATATTATTACTAAATTAAAAAATCAATTAACTAAAAAACAAGTACTATGAGCAGCAAACTACCAAAAGTAAAAGGGTTTAAAAAATTCTTACACATCTTTTCATCAGCAGGTGCTTCAGTTGTAATCGCGGGAGCATTATTTAAGATTATGCACTGGCCAGGCTGGGATGTAATGCTTGTAACAGGGATGTTAACAGAAGCCGTAATTTTTATATTATTTGCCTTTGATATTCCTCATGAGGAATATGATTGGACATTAGCATATCCTGAATTGGCAGGAATGGGAACTGTAGAAGGAGCAGATGAAGGTTTAACACCTACTCAACAGTTGGATATAGCATTAGAAGAAGCTAAAATAGGACCTGAATTATTAGAAAGTTTAGGAGAAGGTATCTCTAAATTATCAGAAACTGCTAAGCAGATGTCTGATATTTCTAATGCAAAGCTGGCAACAGAAGAATATGTAGAGAATGTGAAAGGAGCATCAAGAAGTGTAGGTGAGTTAGCAAACACTTATGTTAAAGCCGCAGATACAATGAATTCATTAGCATCAACAGATCCCTCTCAGTTATCTGAGAGTGTTTATGAAGTGGGGAATTCATTAAGTAAATTCTCTAAAAATGTAGCAGCATTGAATGCTACTTATGAACTTCAATTACAAAACGCTAAAGAAAGTTTAGATAACATGAATCAATTCTATAATAACCTTGAAGAATTATTAAAAAACATTTCAGGTGCTGCCGCAGATACCAAGAGATATAAGGAAGAAATGGGTGTTCTTGCAAATAACCTATCAGCATTAAATACTATCTATGGCAACATGCTCAATGCAATGAGTTATAAACCAGTTAATCAGTATTAAAAATTAACAAATAAAAATATAATAAAGAACTAAAAACATACAACAATGGCAGGCGGTAAAGAAACACCCAGACAAAAGATGATAGGGATGATGTACTTGGTATTAACAGCTCTATTAGCGCTGAATGTATCAAAGCAAATATTGAAAGGATTTATTACCGTAAATGAAAGTATGGAAGTAACTATAGATAATCTTGATGAAAGTAATAAAAGAGTAATTGAAGGCTTTAAACACGCTGCAGAAAATAACCCTGCTGCTAAACCATATTATGATAAAGCATTGGAGGCTAAGAAATACATAGAAGAAGCTGTAAAGTACTTTGAAGAAACAAAGTATGAAGTAATTAAAAAAACAGATCAGGTACCTAATGTAGATAAAAGTTATAAATTAAGCGTAGATAAAGGAAAAATAGATGACTTTGATACCCCAACTGGCATGCTTATTGGCTCTGACCCATCTAAAATGATAGATGGTGAGCATACTGCAAAAGCACTCAGAAGGAAGTTAGAAAAACTTGTAGATAATCTGATAAAGTTGGTGGATAATATGCAACAAGATAGTAAAACAAAATTTTTAAAGGAGGATTATGAACAAATTAAGAAGAAAATAGAATCTTTAAGACCAAAAGATAGTGATAAGATAGAAGAGGGATTAAAACAAACTTGGGAAATAATGAATTTTAACCATTTACCAATGGCTGCCGTAGTTACTAACATGAATAAAATAATAGCAGATATGAAAAATACAGAAGCTGAGTTATATCAGGTATTTGCTGCTGCCTCAGGTAAAATTGCATTGAAATTTGACAGACTATCAGCTAAGGTAATAGCACCCTCTTCATACATACAGTCAGGACAACCGTATAAAGCAGATATATTTTTAGCTGCATCCTCCTCAGCAATGACACCTGACATGATGGAAGTATTAGTAGATGCTGAATTCGATTCTGTAACTAAACAATTAAAATCCCCCGGTACTCCCATTAAAATAGAAGATGGAATGGGAAAATATGAGGTGAATACAGGAGGACAAGGAGAACAGACTCTAAAAGGTGTTATCAAGTTTAAAAAACCAGATGGCACCTATGATTACTATCCTTTTTCTACAACTTATATGGTAGCAGCACCCTCTGTTGCAGTAGAACCTGAAAAGATGAATGTGTTTTATATTGGAGTTGAAAACCCTGTTGTGGTCTCAGCTGCTGGAGTATCTCCTACTGACTTACAGGTATCTATTAGTGGTGGTGGAAAAATTATTCCAAAAGGAGGAGGAAAGTATATTGTTACAGTTAGTACTCCTGGGGAATGCAAGATAGGGGTATCAGCTAAAACTAAAGACGGCGTAAAACCTCAAGGACCTCCGAAGGTATTTCGTGTTAAAAAAATTCCAGATCCTCTACCCAAATTAGGCGGAAAGGTAGCAAATGGGGTAATTCAAATGTCTAAGCTACAATTGAGTAGTATTGGAGGGGTTGGTGCAGAAATACCAGGTTTTGATTTTGATGTAAAGTTTCCTGTGATAGGGTTCACCTTTAGTGCTGTAGTGAAAGGTTCCCTAAAAGAATTTCAATGTAATGGGCCAAATCTTTCACCTGAAGCAAAGAGTGTTTTACAAGCATTAGCACCGGGCGGAAAATGTTACTTTGAAAATATTAAGGTAAAAGCACCAGATGGTTCTATAAGAACATTATCTACGGTATCATTAAAAGTAAAATAAACTTTATGAAACAGTTTAAAAAAATTTATGGAATCATTATATTAGTAGTTATTACTACTTTGATAATGGCACAACAAAGTGTATTTAAACCAGGAGATTATAGAGATGGTATTTATGAAAAGGAAAATTCCATAAATAGAAGATTTATTCCCTACACCTTTTTAAGAGAAGCAGATGTAACTTATAAAAAGAGAATATGGCGAGATATAGATTTAAGAGACAAGATAAATTTACCTCTTTATTATCCTATTAACTATGAATCATCTGAAACTAGAATTTCATTATTTCAATTATTAAAATTATATGTGTTAAGTGGGCAAATCATTGCTTTTAACGATGAGCAGTTTTTAATACCTATTGAAATATCTGTTGCAAAAACCAAATTTTCAAAATGTGACTCAGTAGAAGAATCCTCTTTTGATGCCAATGGAAATGAAATACTGACTAAAATGTGGAGATGTGATTCTGTATCTCTCTTAAGAGATATGTTGAAATATAGAATAAAAGAGGATTGGTTTTTTGACAAACAAAGATCAGTTTTAGATGTTAGAATATTAGGTTTACAAACAAATCAATACATTGAAGATAAAGAGACTTATAAGGATTTATTCTGGGTGTATTATCCTGCCTGTCGTCCATTTTTTGCTAAACATGAAGTATTTAATCCTAAGAACCCTTCTGAAAATAGAACTTTTGAAGATATATTCTGGAAAAGACAATTTAATAGCACAATAGTTAAGGAAGAAAATGTTTATGATAGAATGTTACTGGAATACCTCAGAGGAATAGATAATCTATTAGAAGCTGAGAGAATAAAAAATGATATGTTTAAGTGGGAACATGATCTGTGGCATTTGTAATTCGGCGTTTTTTCAAAAAAGGATTCATATGGATAGTAAAAAGTTAATGACAGTTATATGTTTAGTAGGTTTTTTCTTGATTACTTGCAATGCCCAAAAGAATCAGACTAAACCACAGCCAACTAATATACCGATTAATCAAAATCCACAAACTAAAAAATTAAAATTTAGGTTGATTATTTCTTTTACAAGTCATGCCTCCGGAATAGATGGAGAAAAATACGATGCTATTATAAAATATATTAATAACCATCCTAAAAAACCAAAATACAAAATATATGGGTGGGGTAGAGAAGGTGAAAGAGATATTTGCATGAAATTAAAAGAATTCAAAAAAAGTCAAAGAAAAGCATTTATTGAAGAAATAAAAAAGATAGCTAATGGCTCTGATAGAGTTCTTATAAATACTAATGTTGAAAAAGAATTTGTCTTAGAGAGATTAAAAAATCCTGAGTAGATTACTTCTTTCTTAGTCTTATTTAAGATTTGTATCTTTGGTATATTCAAAAGATTTTCTAATACATGTGTGTTTCTTATTTTCAACTTAAAGTAAGTTTTATGAATATCACTATATTTGCGCACAATTTAAAAAAAATATAACCATGACAGCAGAAAAGAAATCTATTGTTAAAAAATTTCTGAAAATTACAGGAATACTTTTTGGATTAGTGATAGTGGCTTTAATAGGATTGCCAGCTATGTTCAAAGATAAAATTATTCAAACAGTCAAAGACACTATTAACGAAAATCTGAATGCTAAAGTGGATTTTGGTTCTTTTGATTTATCTATTATTTCATCATTTCCTGATTTTAAATTTGAAATAGAAAAAATATCTGTGGTGGGAGTGAATGAGTTTGCAAAAGATACATTAGCTTACATTGGAAAGTTAGATTTAAATATCAACTTAAAAAGCGTACTATCAGGAGATCAATATCAAATCAATAAAATAATTATCTCATCACCGAAAATTAAAACAATTGTATTGCCTGATGGTAAAGCTAATTGGGATATTGCAAAAACAGATACCACTCAACAAGCAGAAGATACTACTTCTGAATCTACTCCGTTTAAGCTGTCCCTCAAAAAATTTAAGATTGAAAATGCACAAATCATTTATGATGATCAACAGGGAAAAATGTATAGTGAAATTAAAAACTTGAATTATGATTTAAGCGGGGATTTCACTCAGGATGTTTTTGATTTAATACAATCATTAAGTATAGAATCTATTACTTACAAAATGGATAATATCGCTTACCTAAGTAGAGCTCAATTCAACGCAAAAGCTGATATGCAAGCTGATATGAAGCAAATGAAATTCGTATTTAAGGAAAATGAATTTAACCTTAATCAATTTATTTTGAAATTAGATGGTTTTGTATCAATGCCTAACGATAGTGATATTGTATTAGATATTAAAACATCCTCTGTAGAAAATACATTTAAATCATTATTATCTCTTGTACCTGCTGTGTATAAAAAAGATTTTGCAGGATTACAAGCTTCAGGAAAAGTAAGCTTTTATGCGGATTTCAAAGGAATATACAATAATCATTCATATCCTGCATTTAATGTAAAATTGCTGGTTAATAACGGAATGTTTAAATATCCTTCTTTGCCAAAATCCGTAAATAATGTCAATATAGACTTAGAAATATCCAATAAGGAAAATAATTTAGATAAAATGATTGTTGATTTAAGAAAGTTTCATGTTGAAATGGCTGACAATCCTATTGATGTAAAGGCAATAGTGAGAACACCTATCTCTGATCCAAACTTTGATATTGCTGTAAAAGGGAAAATAAATTTATCGTCTGTAAAAGATTTTATACCACTTGACAAAGGTGATGATTTGAATGGCATTATTACTTCTGATATTGAACTAGCGGGCAAAATGAGTGATGTAGACAAAAAACAATACGATAAATTCAAAGCTAATGGAAATCTTGAAATCAGTGAAATGAAATATAAGGCAAGTACCTTGCCTTATGAAGTGTACTTGCAAAAAATGTGGATGAATTTTACTAATCAATATGTAGAATTGAAAGACTTTACTGCTTATGTTGGAAAATCTGATTTTCATGCAAAAGGAAAAATAGAAAACTTCTTACAATATGTTTTCAAAGATGAGTTATTAAAAGGAGAATTTAATTTTACATCTCACCTTATAGATGTGAATGAACTCATGGCATCTTCTACCTCTGACAGTGTTACAAATACTTCAACAGTAACTTCTAATAGTGGGACAGTAACTACAACAAACTCATCTACTACCAGTCCTGTAGATATACCCGCTAATATAGATTTTGCTTTGAATTCAAAAATTGATAAAGTACTTTACGATAAAATGGAAATATCAGATTTAAAAGGAAAAATTACCGTTCGTGATAAACGGCTAATGATGGATAATGTAGTAATGAATGTACTCGGAGGAAAATTAATTATGGATGGTTATTATGATAGCAAGAATCTTAAAAAGCCATTAGTAGCATTTAATTTCAAAGTTGAAAACTTTGATGTAAAGAAAACATTTGAAACATTTAATACGGTACAAAAGCTAGCACCTGTTGCTAAATATACTAAAGGACTTTTTACTGCAACATTGGAAAATTTTAATGTATCATTAAATGAGAAAATGGAACCTGATTTAAATTCTATAGATGCCCGTGGCGTTATTAAAACAAATAATATAGTAATTGGCGGTTACGAGCCATTTAATAAATTAGCAGACGCATTAAAGCAAGAGCAATTTAAAAACATCAATATTCAGAATCTTAATCTCTCATACAAAATTAAAGATGGAAGAATGATTTTTGAACCATTTACTACAAAAATTAATCAAATACCTACAACTATTAGTGGAAGCACAGGACTTGACCAGACCATAGATTATAAATGGGCAATGGAAATCCCTAAATCTATGTTTGGTAATCAAGCTAATAACGCGATGAACGGATTATTACAACAATTGAATCAAAAGGCGGGAACAAGTGTTCAATTACCTGAAAAAATCAATGTAGATGTGTTTTTTGGAGGAACTGTTACAAAACCTACAGTTAAAACAAGTTTGAGAGAATTTACTCAAAATGTAAAAGAAGATGTAAAAGAACAAGTGACTCAGGCTATTGTAGATAAAGCCGCAGAAGAAGCTCAAAAGATATTGGCAGAAGCACAAGAACAAGTCAATAAAATAAAAGCAGAAGCACAAAAGCTAGCAGAACAAATAAAACAAGAAGGTTATAAGCAAGCCAGTGAATTAGAAAATAAAGGAGCTAATCCATTAGAAAAACTAGCAAATAAAAAATTAGCAGATAAGCTCAGACAGGAAACAGATAAAAAAGCACAAGCAATTGTTAATGAAGCCAATGCTAAATGTGATAAAATCATGGCTGAAGCAAAAGCCAAAGCAGACGAAAAGATACAAAAAAAGCAATAGAGTTATTGCAGTACAAGATAAAATTATGTTTTGGTTCTTAATTAAAAAATACATCTTAAAAAACACATCATATCTATCTGTAAGCAAATCTTTGGAAGCATTCTGTATACTTTAAATTCTGAGACTAAGCCTGCTTTTGGGTAAAAGCTATATCAGAATTTAATATCGTCCGTTACTTGTTTCATTTTAATACTCATTTGTTTTAATTACACAAAAACACAGTACATTTTCTCTCCTTATTAAGGATACCATTTTTGATTTGTAATCATTAATGCTTCTTGAACAGAGATTCTTATATTATTTTTGTGTGCTATCACAAAAGCATCTTGTATGCCTTTTATTTTAATTTCTTCTCTATAATCTCTGGCTTGTTTGTATTCATTGAAATTTCCAGAATAGAATTTTTTGTAAAAGTCATGATTTTCTTTTTTGATATCTGAAATATTATACTTCCTTAAAAAATAAGTTTCTCTTACATTAGATTTTTGAAAAGCACCTAATTGCACTGAGAAGAAAACTGTTACTTGTTTTGATTCAACGGTACTTTCAGCAACATTATTGAAAGTTTCCGAACTTAATGATGCAGATGGTTGTATGGTTTCAGGTAATAATGATTTGCTTTTTACTTCATTATTTTCCGTATATGAAAAATCTCCATTTAAAGTAACAGAAGTTTGAATATTCCCTGATAGAACATAAGAAACGATTAGTTCTTCTTTTCTTGGTAAGGATGACCATACAAATTTGATGTTATCCTTATCTATAAAGAAGGAACCACCATCTTTTTCTTCTGCTTTGGCTGTCATGTTGCTGGGTAAAACATCGGTATATCTGGCAAAACCTTGAAGAGTATCCTTTTTGATGATGATTTTAATTCGCCATGTATTTGGACCGATATTTTCAATACTTCGTGCTAATACTACATTAACTAATGATGTTGCATTGTTATTACCATTATTAGGTTGAGTAGCAGGTGTTTCAATAGCTACATTGGCATTACTGGGAGTGCTAATTGATAAGTTATTGTCATTTGCAGGAGGGGGAGTAGAAATGGTGCTAGTAGCAGATGGTGTAGCAGTACTAGTATTTGTAGTATTAGGATCAGAAATAGTGGTTGCATTAGAAGTTGCTTGTGAAATTTGTTCTACAGATTTATCCCCTATTGTTATGTTTTTTAGAGGAATTTCCACTACTTGTTTGACATTATTTACAATGTAACTAAATTTTCCTTGTATGTTAGCACTTCCACTTGGAGAAGTATTAGCTGTAATTTTAAATTTTACTTTAAATTCATCTTCCATAGGAAGGGCGGTCCATATCCATTTTGCGATATTTCCAGAAAAACTAAACGTAGCCCCTTTGTTATCATCATCTGCAATAATCAATCCATTTCCTACTTCTATTTGTAATTTTGCAAATCCTCCAATACTTCCTTTCTTAATTATTACTTCTGCAGCAACTGTTTCACCGGGTTTGATATAGTCAGGAACTTTTAGAGTTGCTATTACACCATTATCAAATAAGACCATCCACAAATAATAAAAAAAAGAAAAAACAGGGAAAAATAAACTCACGAATAATTTAACCATAAATTGAAATAATTAGCAGGGCAATAATAAAATATTAGGTGCAAATTGTTTAATTTTTCTTCGGTGAAAAACTAACAATCTAGTGTGGACAATATTTTTTAGTTCAGAATATTGTAAAAAATAATTCGTACCTATTTGATTTTTGAAAAAATTGAATTTAGAATAAGAGACATGATAAAATTTAATTATTTGATTATCAAGTAGTTATG
>FWPU01001718.1_pt1 | contig 63896 bp, 41 predicted proteins | sample 2228361 | NCBI WGS metagenome assembly FWPU01 (sample SAMEA103939777, study PRJEB20133) | metagenome
GAGTTGCTGGTCGAATACAAGACCGTGCCCCGGGCCGATTCGGGCATCTACCTGCGCGGCGTGCCGCAGGTCCAAATCTGGGATTACACCGAGAAGGAAAAATTCGGCCTCGGGGCCGACAAGGGTTCCGGCGGCCTCTGGAACAACAGCCCGGGCGCCCCGGGCAAGGACCCGTTGGTGTTGGCCGACAAACCCTTCGGCGAGTGGAACCGCTTCCGCATCCTCATGGTCGGCGCGCGCGTGAGCGTCTGGCTCAACGACCGGCTGGTGGTGGACCACGCGCTGCTGGAAAATTACTACGACCGCAAAGTCCCTGTGCCCCAAACCGGTCCCATCCAGCTCCAAACCCACGGCGGCGAAATCCGCTGGCGCAACATTTTCCTGCGGGAAATTCCCCCCGACGAAGCCAACCGCATCCTCGGCGCCCGCTGTCCCGAGGGCTTTCGGCACATCTTCAACGGCCGCGACTTCACTGGCTGGACCGGCGCGGTGGACAGCTACGAGGTCCGCGACGGCGCCATTGTGTGCAAGCCGGGCCGGGGCGGCACACTCTTCACGCAGGAGGAATTCGGCGACTTCGCGCTGCGGCTCGAGTTCAAGCTGCCCAAAGGCGGCAACAACGGCCTGGCCATCCGCTACCCCGGCCAGGGCGACGCGGCCTACGCGGGCATGTGCGAACTGCAGGTGCTGGATGACGAATACGAAAAGGCCACCGGCGACGCCATTGACCCCCGCCAGGCCCACGGCTCGGTGTACGGCATGATCCCCGCCCACCGCGGCTACCAGCGGCCCATCGGCGAATGGAACTTCCAGGAAGTCACCGTGCGCGGTTCGAAAATCCGGGTTGAACTCAACGGCTTCGTCATCCTAGACGGCGACGTGGCCGCGGTGAAGGAGTTCCTGGGCGACCGGCCGCACCCCGGCAAGGATCGGACGAAAGGCCACTTCGGCTTCGCCGGTCACAATGACCCGGTTGCTTTCCGCAACGTCCAGATCAAGCGGCTGGACTGAACCGACCCGCTTCCGCCCGTTTCCCGGCCCCCAGCCTCGCGCCCGCCGCTCAGGCCGACACTCCGGTGGGCCGACCCGTCCGCTTCCCGGGCGGCGTGGTCCGTGCACTTCGCCTTGACGCGGGAGCGCGGGCTGGCGAAATGACGACGTGTTGCAGATTCGGCGGGCGTTACTTTCCGTTTTCGACAAGGCCGGTTTGGTGGACTTCGCCCGCGTGCTGTGCGCCCAGGGGGTGGAACTGGTGTCCACGGGCGGCACCGCGCGGACCCTGCGCCTGGCCGGGCTGCCAGTGACCGAGTTGAGCGAGTTCACCGGGTTTCCGGAGATCCTCGACGGCCGGGTGAAGACCCTGCATCCCAAGGTCCATGGAGGGCTGTTGTACCGGCGCGACCTCGACGAACACGAGGCGACGGCCGCCCGCCACGGCATCCGGGCCATAGACCTGGTGGCGGTGAATCTGTATCCCTTTGAGGCCACGGTGGCCAAGCCCGGCGTGTCCCTGCAGGAAGTCGTCGAGAATATAGACATCGGCGGTCCGGCCCTGCTGCGCAGCGCGGCCAAGAATCATGAATTTGTAACCGTGGTCACGGACCCGGCCGACTACGAACCGGTCGCGCGACAAATCCGGGAACAGGGAAACACCACCTTGGAACTGCGGCGGCGCCTGGCGGCCAAGGCGTTTGCCCGCACCGCCGCGTACGACGCGGCCATCGCAACGCACCTGCCCGCCTTCTTTGCGTCCGACGAGGGGGGGGGCGGTCGGTCGCCCGCTCCGCCGGCCCTGCTGGTGCAGGCGCCGCTGGTTCAGCCCCTGCGCTACGGCGAAAACCCGCACCAGGCCGCCGCGTTGTACGGCCGTTTTGACGAGTACTTCCAGCAACTCCACGGCCGCGAGCTATCATACAACAACATCCTCGACCTCACCGCCGCGGCGGCCCTGCTCAGCGAGTTCGCCGGCGGGCCGCCCACCCTCGCCATTCTCAAGCATACCAACCCGTGTGGAGTGGGTCAGGCCCCCACCCTGCGTGAGGCCTGGGAACGGGCGTACGCCACTGACCGTCAGGCCCCCTTTGGCGGCATTATCGCGGTGAACCAGCCGCTGGACGCCGAGTGTGCCGAGGCCATCGCGGAAATCTTCAGCGAGGTGATCGTGGCGCCGGACTTTTCGCCTGACGCCCGGGCCATCCTGCAGCGTCGCAAAAACCTCCGCCTCATCCGCCAGGTCCGCGACCTGCGCCAGGCCGCCGGCTGGGAGGTGCGCAGCGTGGGGGCGGATTCTCATCTCTGGCAACAGACTGACACCCAACCGGTCTGTCCCGACGACTGGAAGGTGGTGACCAGACGCGCGCCCACGCCCGGGGAATGGGCGGCACTGACCTTTGGCTGGCGCGTGGTCAAACACGTCAAGTCCAACGCCATCGTCATCGCCTCCGCCGACCGCACCCTCGGCGTTGGTGCGGGCCAGATGAGCCGGGTGGATGCCTGCCGCATCGCGATCTGGAAGGGACACCAGGCCGGCACACTCCCGCGATCCAGGCTCCCCGTGGGCATGGAATGCGTGGTTTGCAGCGACGCATTTTTCCCGTTCCCGGATGGGTTGCTCGGCGCTGCCGAAGCCGGCGCCACCGCGGCAGTGCAGCCCGGCGGGTCGGTGCGGGACGCCGAGGTGATCGCCGCCGCGGATGAACGTGGCATGGCCATGGTGTTTACCGGCATCCGGCATTTCCGCCACTGAAGTTCAAGCCGCGGCGGCGGCCCCGCGCCTTCCAACCGAAGCCTCGGGTGCTTCAGCCGGTGGCGCAGGCCCGTCGGTCCGCGTTTGGACCAAAGCGCGCACGCCGTCAGGGGAATGCGCCGGTTGCGCGCCCGAAAGCCGGCTTTTAAGCTCCCCCTGTCGTGGCCAAAACCTCCCGGCAGTCTTCCCGCGCCCGCCCCCGATCCGGACGGCGTCCGTCCCGGCGGACTGTCGGCTGGCTGGTTTTGACCGTCGGTGTGCTGGGAATGGCCGGCTGGCTGTGGCTGGGCAGGACGCCCGCGCCGACCGCAACCTCCCGGCCACACGACACTTCGATCCTGCCGGACCAGACCCGCGCCTACGCGTCTTACGCCGGCTCGGCCAGTTGTCGGGAATGCCACGTGGAAATCTTCGAGCAGTGGGCCGACTCGCATCATGCCCGGGCGGAGCGTCCGGTGCATCCGGAGCTGGACCGACCCGCCTTTGATCCCCCGCGCGCGTTTCATCATGGCGCCCAGGAAACCGCTGTGCACTGCACCGGAACCAACTTCCTGGTGTCCGCCCGAGGACTCTCGGGCGAAATGGAAACCCACACGGTGGAGCGCGTTATCGGACATCATCCGCTGCGCCAGTTTCTGGTTCCCTTTCCCGGCGGACGCTGGCAGGCCCTCGAAGCCGCCTGGGACCCGGTGCGGGGCGAGTGGTTCAACGTCTTCGGCGACGAAGACCGCCAGCCGGGTGAGTGGGGCCACTGGACCGGCCGGGGCATGACCTGGAACTCGATGTGCGCCGGTTGTCACAACGTGCGCGTGCGGAAAAACTACGACGCCGCCACTGACAGTTACCGCACTGCCTGGGTCGAACACGGCGTGGGCTGCGAGTCCTGCCACGGCCCGCTGCGGGCCCATGTTGAATGGCGCCGCCGGCATCCGGACCGCGCCCTGCCCGACCCCACGCTGCCCACCTTGTCCACCAATCAAATGCAGGCCGCCTGCGCCGGCTGCCATGCCCGCCGGGTCGAGCTCACCGGCGGTTTCGTCGTGGGCGACGATTTCTTTGACCACTACGGGTTGGTGATCGTGGACGAATCCGACCTGTTCCATCCGGATGGCCAGGTGCGCGATGAGAACTTCGAGTGGGCCGCCTTTCTGGGCAGTCGCATGGCCCACGCCGGCGTGACCTGCGGGGACTGCCACGACGCCCACACCCTCCAGCCGCGCCTGCCCGGCAACTGGTTGTGCCAACGTTGCCACGACGGCAGCCACCCCGGCGCGCCGATCATCGAACCGGTCAGTCACAGCCGGCACCGTGTGTTGGGTTATGACACCAACGGAGCGCCGCGGATGGTGGACCTGGCGACGTACGATCCGCGGAAAATTGCCGAAACCGGCGGCGAATGCACCGCCTGCCACATGCCGGTCACGACTTACATGCAACGGCATCCGCGTCACGACCACGGCTTCACCATCCCGGACCCGTTGCTCACCCGCGAGCTGGGCATCCCCAACGCCTGCAACCGCTGCCATGCCGACAAATCGGTGGACTGGGCCATCGAGCACACCGAGCAATGGTACGGCGCCAAAATGGATCGGCCGTCGCGCGCGCGAACCCGGCTCATCGCCGCCGCGCGAAACGGAAATCCCGGCGCCCGCGACGGGCTACTGGAGCTGGTCCACACCGAGACCAACGCCTACTGGCGGGCCGTGATCACCGGCCTGCTGGGCCGTTGGGCGGAGGAGCCGAGGGTGACCACTGCCCTGCGTCGGCAGTTGGACCACCCCCATCCGCTGGTGCGGGAACGCGCCGTGCGGTCGCTGGAACCACGGGCGTCGGCCGACCCCGCCCTGGGCGCCGCCCTTGCCGCGCGGCTGGATGACCCGGTGCGCGTTGTGCGCGTGGCCGCCGCCTGGGCGTTGCGCGAGCGGCTGGACCTCGGCAGCCGCGCCGGGCGGGAATTGCGGCATCAGCTCGACCTCAACGCCGACCAACCCGGCGGTCAGATGCGGATCGCCGCCTTCGAGTTCGCGCGCGGCCGCCCGGACCTCGCCCTGAAGGCCTGCGCCCGCGCGGTGAGCTGGGATCCGCATTCGGCGCCCATTCGCCATGACTACGCCGTGGTGCTGAGCCAACTCGGCCGGCATCGCGAGGCCCTCGATCAATTGCTCGTCGCCCGCCGCCTGGCGCCGGCGGAAGCGGAATACGCCTTCAAGCTGGCCCTGGCGTGGCATGAAGTGGGCAACCCGGCCGAAACCGAAGCCGCCCTGGAAGAGGCGGTGCGGCTGGACCCCCGCCACGCCCGCGCCTGGTACAATCTGGGGCTGGCCCGCCACCACGCCGGCCGTCCGGAAGAAGCCCTCACCGCCTTGATGGCCGCCGAAAGTGCAGACCCCGCCGACGCTCGCATCCCCTACGCCCAGGCTACGATTCTTGCCGGCCTGGGACGCCGCGACGAAGCCCGCGCGGCGGCGGCGCGCACGCTGGAGTTGGACCGGGACTTCACCCCCGCCCGCGAGCTCCTGCAACTGCTCAGCGATTGAACCGCCGGGGGTGGGTCAGCAGAACCTGGCCCCGACAGGCAATTCAGGCCGGGCTGCGCCGCAGGCCGCTCACGCTCAGCACCGCGCACAGCAGAACGGCCAGGAAGAGCACGGCGTGGGTTTGGAAGACAAAATCAAACGCCGCGTGTACCAGGCTGCCGGCCAGTGCCAGCAGCGCACAGATCCCCAGATACCACGGCAAGGGCAGGCCGGCCCGGCCGAAGACCGGCGCCACTGCCGCCACCAGCAGCAGGTAAACCAGAATCATGCCCAACCAGCCATGGGTGAACCGCAGCTCCAGATGGTCGTTGTGAACATACCATGCGTCGGTGGCGTGCGGGTCGCCCAGGTAGAGTTGGTACAGGACGGGGAAGCTGCCGGGCCCCGCCCCCCAGAGCGCCGGATAACGCCCGAGCATTTCGCGGGTATCCTGGTAAAAGCTGGTGCGGCCGCCGAAGCCGCTCGCCACCCAGGCGCCCGGAGAGGCCTGGTTGGGACGCACAGACAACAACGGTTTGGGCTCCAAATCCTCCCAGGCGTCCCCGATCAGCCACCCCGTCTGAACAGCCCGTCCTCCGCCTTCGAGGTACAGGCGCATGACCTCCTCTCCGGACAGCGCATAGCCCAGCAGCGTCACGGAGCGCAGTTGCTTGCGGATGATCGGGTTGCCGTCGCCCCGGGCCACCCACAAATACCGGGTGGCGAACCGTTCGGGCCACGTGAACTCGTCTCGCCCGCTACGGCGCCGCAGCGGCACCTCGGCGCCGTTGACGTACACCCGCGAGACCGCGTTGCTCTGCACCAGCACCAGTTCCACAAACCGGCCCGGATGGGCCAGTCCCGCGTGGGCGCCCCGCCACTCCACGTATTGCTCCCGCGTGGCGCCGGACAGCCGCACACTGACCTGGTTGCTGCTGACCACGCGCAAGGTCAGCACATGCTGGTCTCCGCCGAAAATCCGACTGTCCTCGGACAGTCCGGCCACATTCGCCACCGTTCCCCAGGCGGGGGGCGTCTCGAACGTGCAGCGCAGGGTAAACTGCTCCAGTGCCGCCACCCCGGTGGTAAACACCCGAAACTCGCGGAGGAACCGTCCGGCCAGCGGTTCCCACACCAGCCACAGGCCCAGCCCCATGCCCAGCGGTGCCAGGATCAGCGGGGCCGCAAAGCGCCAGCCGCGCCGCGCCGTGCCGGCCAGCAGCACCCCCAGACAGGCCGCCAGCAACGTCAACGCAATCAGGCTGCCCCCGCGACTCAGGCTCATCAGCGGCGCAGCCAGCATGAGCAGCAGACAGGGCAACAACAGCAGGTCTGCCGAGTTGGTTAATTGCCGCCCGGGCCGCCCGGAATCCACGGCGCGCAGGTAGCGGGTGTGCCAGAAGCCCAGAACCACCGGCCAGAGCAGGTTGAAATACTGGGCGGCGTTGTTGCGATACCAGAACGGCCCGAAAAACCCGCTCTGCCGGGTGGGATGCTCCGCCATCCAGAGCACGTGCGTAGGTTGATCCCACACGCTGATCATCCCTACCAGTGCCAGCAGCGCGCCGTTGACCGACGCCACCCACAGCAGATGCCGCAGCCGGCGCGGCACGAAGTGCGGGCCGCGGCGTTCCAAAATCTCCCCCACCCGCTGCGCCGGGTGTTCCGACCCCGGGCGGGAATGCGAGCGCGCGCGTTCCCGGCGTGGAATCAGGCTCAGCCAGTCGCGCGCACCCCAGAACATCCCCGCCAGCCCCAGCGCCGTCCAAAAGTGAAACCACGTGGCCGGGGCATGAAAACTGTGCGGCAACCAGCCCACGAAGTCGGTCCGCTCCACCGACCGCAGGTTTTCTACGTCCACCACCGCCCGGGCGTTGAGCGCGCTGACCAGGCTCCAGCCCACCACAAGGGCGCTCAACATCGCCAGCGCCCGACCCGGCCAGGGCGAACGCGCCTCGTTCCATCGCAATGGCCGGTAACCGGCGAGCCGGCGAGTGACGGCTTTGACGGCCAGCAACAGCCACAAGATGTAACCGGCCACATTCAGAGTCCATACCGACCAGGTCGGCCAACCCGCCAGTGCCCACGGGGAAAACACCATCATCCCGGGCAGCAGAACGCCCGTTAAACGGTCCGCCCACCGGTGCGGCCATGGTTCGCGCGGTTCCTGGCGAAGGGCGGGAGCCGCCGACAAGTCGGCTGTCGGGGAAGACGGGGAAGGTTCTTCCATCCGGTTGGCACTTGGTGGATGGCGAGGTGCTGTCACGTCCCGCCATTAAGCCAATCGGCGCGTCGGCTCACAAGGGCTCGTATTCGGCCCACGCGCCACGCAGGCCACGCTCGCTCCCGCTTCGCGTCTTGCGCCTGTCCCCCCACCGACAGGAACGCAACCCGCCCAGTCGAGTGCAAGGGCGTTTGACAGTGGGCCGATAGCGTTCCGGACCCGCTGTGGATACTCCCTCACGTGAAAACGTGCAGAGCAACGAAAAGTTTTCGGAAGCGTCGGGACACAGACCTCACCTGTGGAACCGACAAGCCGGGACCGAGACCGGGTCATCCCAAGCTGGCCCGGATTGACACACAGCCGACACGCGCGCTGTCACTTTTCCCTTGGCAAATTGCGCCTACCGGTCATATTGCCCCAGTCATCCCCATTGGTTGTCGCGGTGAAGCACAAGGCGGGCGCAGCGATTCGCCCGATTCGGCTCGGCAGCCAGGGGGAAAACAACCAAAGCATTATGACAAGCAACCGACACCTCCAAGCCATTGTTGCAGGGGTCTGGGCGCTGGGGACGGGAATCCTTCTCGCCCGAGCTGCAGCTCCTCCGACCCCACAGGGCAGCATTGCTGCCCGGTACTACATGGGCATTGGCGGCACCGCCGTGCCCGACCTCACCGGCAACGCCAAGTTTCCGGACCGCCCGGACATGGTCAGCTATCCCTCTTACTTTGAGCTGAACGCCACGGGAGACATCAACTCGCCCGCTCCGGGTGACGTGTACGACAATTACGGCGCCCAGATGGCGGGGTATTTTTACCCGCCCACCACCGGCGAGTACGTGTTCTACATCTCGGCGGACGACAACGCTCGGCTTTACCTGAGCACGGATGCCGATCCGGCGAACAAGAAGCTCATCGCCATCGAGCCGGAGTGGAACAACCCACGGGACTACACCGGTACTGCTCGGCGCGACGCCGTCAATCCCCAAAACAACTCACAAGCCTGGACCGGCACCGAGTGGCCCACGCGCGATCCCGTCTTCGGTGGCGCTCGGATTCAGCTTCAGGCCGGGCTCGCCTACTACATCGAGGCCCTGGTGAAAGAGGGCAGTGGCGGCGACAACCTGTCGGTCTCCATTGACGGCGTACAGCCCATCCCCGGCAGCCAGCTCTCGCCGTACGTGACGTCCACAGAACCGCGGATTCTCTCGCAACCCCGGGATGCCTACGTGTACGCAGGCGGCACGGCCACCTTCACCGTGAGTGCCGACATTCCGCCGCCGGTGACGCTCACCAGTGTGGCCTGGCAGAAAAACGGGGTGAACATCCCGGGCGCCGACACCATGACCCTGCGTCTGCCGGCGGCTGCCGCGGACAATGGCGCGAAATTCCGGGCGATCATCACCACCTCGGCCGGCACGCTGACCAGCGACGAGGCCACCCTCCATGTGGCTGTTCTGGCCAACGAGTTCGTCGCCGGCGTGGTGAAGTTTGAGGCCTTCACCGGGATTGGCGGGACCGCCGTTCAAGCCCTGCTCGACGCGGACAAGTTCGTCAACAACCAGCCCGACGACGTTCGCCTGATCACCGGCCTTGACACCCCCAACGGATACGGGGAGAACTACGGAGCCCGGGTGACCGGCTTTATCGTCCCCCCGGAAACCGGCACCTACCGGTTCTTCATCCGCAGCGACGACGCCTCGCAGTTCTTCCTGACCACCACCGGCAACACGGAAATTCCGCCTAACCCGTTCCTGGACCTCCCCATCGCCGAGGAAACCGGCTGCTGCAACGCCTTCACCGAGCCCGACAGCCCCCGCACCTCGGAGCCGATCTCGTTGCAGGCCGGCCGCAAGTACGCCTTTGTCGCCCTGGTAAAAGAGGGCGGTGGCGGCGACTATCTGCAAGTGGCGGTGCGGCGCGAAGGCGACACCACCCCGGCGGCGTCGCTCCGCCCGTTGAGCGGCGCGTGGGTGGGCGTGAACGCCAAGCCCAACGTGGGCACGCCGGTGATCACCCGCCAGCCGCAGGGCATCCCACAACTGAACGAGGGGCGAGACGGTGAATTGCGCGTCGAGGCCGTCGTCGAGCCCGCCGGGTTCAACTTCCCGGCCCTGATCCAATGGCGGAAGAATGGCGTGCCCATCCCGGGCGCAACCGGCAACAGTCTCATCCTCGCCAACGCCACGACCGCGGACAGCGGCACTTACACGGCCGTGGTCTCCGCACCGAGCGGCCAATCGGTCACCAGCGCCGAAGCGGTCGTGACCGTGGTCCCCGATACCTTTCCGCCCGAGCTGGTCGGCGTGGGCTCGCTGCTCAAGGGCAACAGCGTCGAAATCAGTATCGGCTTTGACGAAGCCGTGGACCCGACCACCGCCAGCGCGGCGGCAAACTACGCGCTCTCCAAAGGCGCCGTTACCGGTGTCCGGTATCAGCGGTACGCCCACGAGGGCGGGGCCACCAAGATGGTCCTGGGCACGGCTGGTCCCTTCCACGGCACCGCCGCGGTGTTGACCACCTCCGGTCTCTCTCCGGGCGATGAGGTCACCGTCACCGTCCGGAACGTCCGGGACCTCAAGGGCAACGCGATCCCGGCGGAGGGGGTGAGCAAAACCGTCAAAATCACCTCCAAGATGCGGTGGGCTGCCATGGGCGGCACCGACTACCTCGACCGGGATTACGAAAACATCAGCCGGAGCGCCGACTTGTGGCCGGATGACGCCATCGCCTACAGCGAGGCGGACTTCGACCTCATCAGCGGCGGTTCCGCCAACTGGAACAACTACGACGAAGCCACCTTCGTGTACGAGCAGGTCACGGGCAACTTCGACAAGGTCGTGCGCGTCGAGTATCAGGACCCCACCAGCCAGTGGGCTCGTGCTGGCCTGTGCGTGACCCCCAACGCCGATGAAGGGAAAACCCGCGACGAAGTGGACGCGGGTTACCAAATGGCCCAGCGGTATCTGGTTCGCGCCAACCCGGCGGTGCAATGGAACGGCGCGGCCGGCAACAACGCCAACGAAGCCATCTATCGCCCCACCACCGGCGGCAACTACACTGGCGGATCAGGAGGCGTTCCGGCCTACCCGAACGCCTGGTTGCGCGTCCGCCGCGACGGCCAGACCTTCACCGCCTTCTACAGCGCGGACGGCCGGTCGTGGACCTCCTTCAACACGTTCACCTACGCGGAGGAACCCATGCCCGACAGCGTGCTGGTGGGCGTGTATTACTCGCCGGAAATGTTTAACAACGGCGCCGGTCCGGGCATCGGCCACTCGACCCTGGCCCGCTTCCGCCAGTACGGCGACTTCCGGGAAGCCGGGGCGGAACCCGGGCGCCTGACCATCAGTCTCAGCGGCAACAACGTCACCCTCGACTGGGAGGGGGACGGCACGCTGCAATCGGCCCCGGCCGTGACCGGGCCGTGGACGGACGTGGGCGCCACCAAGCCCCACACCGCGCCGATCAGCGGCGCGGCCCTGTTCTTCCGCGTCCGGGGCAATTAGCCTCAGGCGACTGTTGGTTTCACAAAGACCGGGCTTCGGCCCGGTCTTCTTTTTTGGGAATGCCACGGCCGGTCGCCCGTCGCGCGGGCGCGGCCTTCCGGCCGGACGGGGCGTCTGGTTCTACTTTCGTGCCCGACAGGCTTTGGTAGGCTGCCAGCCGCGTGCCTATGAAATGGTCCTGGCGCATCGGTCGGGTGGCGGGCATTGACCTGTACGTGCATGTCACGTTCCTGGTCCTGCTGGGATACGTGGCCTACCAGGCCTACCGCACCCGCGGCTTGTGGGTGGACGCGTACGGGGCGGTGTTGTTCGTCCTGGCGTTCTTCGGGGTGGTGCTGCTGCACGAGCTGGGACATTGCCTGACGGCGCGAGCCTACGGCATCGGCACGCACGATATTACCTTGCTGCCCATTGGCGGGCTGGCCCGGCTGGAGCGCATGCCGGAAAAACCGGCCCAGGAATTGTGGATCGCCCTGGCGGGGCCGGCGGTCAATGTCCTGCTCGGGGCGGGCCTGTACCTGATCCTGCGGGCGCCCGCCACGGGAGAACTGTTGCGCGGGGTGCGGCTGGTGGGCGGGGAGTTGCTGGTGAACCTGTTTTACGCCAACGCGCTGATGGCGATCTTCAATTTGCTACCGGCCTTTCCGATGGACGGCGGGCGCGTGTTGCGCGCGTTGCTGGCGATGCGGCGCGACTACGCGCGGGCGACCCGGACCGCCGCCACGGTCGGCCAGGCGTTGGCCTGGGCGCTGGGCGCCATCGCCCTGTTCACCCACCACTGGCTGCTGCTGGTGATCGCGGTGTTTGTGGTATTGGGGGCCGAGGCCGAAGCGGACTTTGTCCGCACTAAGTCCACCCTGGCCGCCGGACGGGTGGCGGATGTGATGGTGCGCGAGTTTCGCGTGCTGACGCCGGAGGCGCCGTTGAGCCAGGCCGTGCAGCACGCCCTGGCCGGCTTCCAGCAGGATTTCCCGGTGGTGGAAGGCGACCGGGTGGTGGGCGTGCTCACCCGCCGCCGGCTGCTGGCCGGTCTGAACAGCGCCGGCCCGGAGGGGCGGGTGCGCGATTTCATGCTGCGGGATTTCCGCACGGCGTTCGCCTGGGAATCCACCGCGGAGGCCTTTCAACGGCTGCAGGATTGCGATTGCCGCGCCCTGCCGGTGCTGCAGCACGGACGCCTGGTGGGCCTGCTCTCGGCCGACACGCTGGGGGAATACGTGCTCATGCGCGCAGCGTTGCAGTCGTCCCCCGCGCGATCCGACGCGACCCCGTGACCGCGTGAGGGTCGCGCGCCGACCGCGGTTGCCTCCGGCGTCCGCCCGCCGCACACTGAGCGCATGAACGAATCCGCCGCCTGCGAATTTCCCCGCCAGAACGCCACCTCCGCGGAAATCCGGGACATTCTCGCCTCGGCGCGCACGATTGCCGTGGTGGGCCTCTCGGACAAGCCGGCGCGGGCCAGCCACCGCGTGGCCGCGTATCTTCAACAGGCCGGCTATCGCATCCTGCCGGTGAATCCGCAGCTAACCTGCGTGCTGGACGAGCCGGCGTATCTCGACCTGCGGTCCGTGCCCGTCCCGGTGGACGTGGTGGACATCTTCCGCAAACCGGAGGCGGTCCCGGACATCGTCGAACAGGCCATCGCCGTGGGGGCGCGGGTCATCTGGATGCAGGAGGGCATCGTGCACAACGCCGCCGCGGATCGAGCCCGCGCCGCCGGCCTGCGCGTGGTGATGAACAAATGCCTGATGCGCGAACACGCGGCCTGGGTGGCGGCGGGGCGACCGGTTTGAACGCGCCGCCGGCCCAGGCGCCGCGCCATTTCCCCGTGGGTTTCCTGAAACCTTTCGGTCGGTGGGCGTGTTCACCCGGGGGTTGTCCCCGCGCGAGGCCGGTAACCGGCGCCGCGCGGGAGGTGAATGCCCCAGGGGCGCGATGCGTCTGCCCAACCAGGCCGGCGGCTGCTTCCGGAGCCAGCGGGCGCCGGGGATGGCGGGCGCGGGTTTGACGGGGCGGCTCAAATTACCCAAGCTCCGCGGCAAGCGATGAAAGCACCTCGTTTTGCGTGGCTGATTGTGCCGGTTTTGCTTCTGGCGTCCGACGGACACAGGACGGCGCAGGCGGCGGAAACCCGTTCGATCACCCTTCAGGAATGCATCCAGACGGCGCTCGAACGGAACCTGGACATCCGCATCCAGCGGCTGGCGCCGGAGATTGCCCGGCTGACCCTGAGCGGCTCGTACGGGGCCTATGAGCCCACCTTCTCGGCCGGGGCCAGCTACCGCTCGGTCACCCAGCCGGGCGGATTCGACGAGCAAAACCGCCCCTTCGGCCAGGCCCAGAGCAAGACCGAGTCCATCAACGCCGGCATCAGCGGCCTGCTTCCCTTGGGAACGCGCTACGAGGTGGGCCTGGGCTTCAACGACGTGTTCGGTTCCCGCGAGATCACCCTGGACGGCATTCCCCTGGGGACGCAACAGTTTGAAAACACCGCCGGCGGCGTGCGTCTGAGCCTGAGCCAGCCGCTGCTGCGCAACTTCTGGATTGACGCCCCGCGCCTGAACATCCGGTTGAACCGGAAGAATCTCGAAATCTCCGAGCTGACCCTGCGCCAGCAGATCATCGCCACGGTCACCGCAGTGGAGCTGGCCTACCTGGAATTGATCGCCGCGCGCGAGACCATCGCCGTGTCGGAGATCGCCCTCCAGCAGGCGGAGCAATTGCTGCGCGAAAACCAGAAGCGCGTGGAGGTGGGCGTGATGGCCCCGCTGGACGAAAAGGAGGCCCAGTCCCAGGTGGCCGCCAGCCGCGCCAACCTGATTGCCGCGCGCAACACCTACTACGTGCGCATGAACCAGCTCAAAAACCTGCTCGGCGACCAGTTCGCCAGTTGGCACGACGTGGAACTGGTGCCCGCCGAACCGCTGTCCGCCGAGCCGCAGACTTACAGCCTGCAGGACAGTTGGTCCAAGGGCATCACCCTGCGTCCGGATCTGCAGCAGGCCAAACTGGACCTCGAACGCCGCCAGATCACCCTCAAGTACCAGCAGAACCAGCTCTTTCCCCAGCTCGACCTGGTGGGGACTTACGGCCAGGGCGGCAGCGGCCGCGAATTCAGCGACGCTTTCAGTGTGACGGCCGACGGGCAGTATCCGGAGTACTCGTTCGGCGCGGTGCTGAGCATCCCCCTGGGGGGCAACCGGCAGATGCGCAGCGCCGTGCGGGCCACCCGCGCAGAGATCGAACAGGCGTTGTTGCGGCTCAAAAAGCTCGAGCAGGACATCCTGGTGCAGATCAGCGACAGCCTGGCCCAGGCGCGCTCCAGTTATCAGCAGGTCCAGGCCACCAAGGAAGCGGCCGATTACGCCCTGGAGGCGCTGCGGGCGGAGGAAAAGAAACTCGAAAGCGGCAAGAGCACCAGCTTCCAGGTCCTCCAACTGCAGCGCATCCTCACCGAGCGTCGCTTTGCGCACATCCGCGCCCGGGTGGATTACAACGCTGCGCTAGCGCGGCTGGCCCAGAGCGAGGGGTCCACGCTCGAACGCCGCAACATCAGCCTCGAGCTGTACTAACCGTCCCGGCGGTCCTCACTCCCGTGGGTTGCCCGCGGTTGAGCACTGCCGACCAGTCGCCCACGAAATCCTCCAACAGGGCGTCCCGGGCTGCCTCCGGCACCGGCATGTATTTGCCGGTGGCCTCGGCGAGGACCCGGCCTTCCGGATCGCGGAGCGTGGCGCGCGCAAGCAGGAGGTTGCCGCGAGGGCGAGCGGTCTGTTCCCCCATCACATCCAGGTCCACCCCGGGCGGGACCGGACGCCGATACCGCACGGTCAGCTCCGCGCAATAGGCGAAGCAACCGCTGGCCACGCCACAGGCCCAGACCATCGCCTCGTCCAGCACCGTGGCCACCAGACCGCCGTGTACCACGCCCTTGAAACCGGCGTGTTCCGGCGCCGGCCGGTACCGGGCGCGCACCTGCCGGCCATCGGTGGTGAATTCCAGGTTTAGCCCGCGCGGATTGCTCACCCCGCACACAAAACACGAACGGGTTCGGGGAAGGACCTTATCCATGCGGGCATCCTGGGCGAAACCGACGCCGGTTGGCAATGCGACACACCCGCCGGCGCCGCCAACTCAATAAATCCCTCGCCCCTCGCGTCCAACCCGCCTGTGGTTGCTTCCGGAACAACTCGCGCCCGCGTCGGCGTGGACGGCAAATTCTTCCGGCTGGCAGCGCGCAAGTACCACCCCAAAGGCGTCACCTACGGCCCGCTGGAACCCGCCACGGCGGGCGAAAGCTACCCGGCTCCCGAGCGGGTGCGGGCGGACCTGACGCTGCTGCGTGAGCTGGGGGCCAACCTGCTGCGGGTGTACACCGTGCCGCCGACGTGGTTCCTGGACCTGGCCCTGGAACACGAGCTGCGCGTGCTGGTGGACGTGCCCTGGAACCAACAGGTCCGGTTTCTGGACCGGCCTGCCGAGGGCCGGGCCGTTCGCCAGATCGTCCGTCGCGCGGCGCAATGTTGCGGCCGTCATCCCGCCGTGTTCGCCCTGAGCGTGGCCAACGAGCTGCCGCCGGACGTCGTGCGCTGGAGCGGCGCGGCCGCCGTCGAACGGTTTCTGGACGCCCTGGTCGCCGAGGTCAAAGCCGTCGCCCCCGACTGCCTCTGCACCTTCGGCAACTACCCCACCACCGAGTACCTGAGGCCGCGGGCGATGGATTTTGCCTGCTTCAACGTGTACCTGCACGACCCGCGCGTGCTGCGCCAGTATCTGGCCCGGCTCCACACCCTGGCTGGCGCGCAGCCGCTGCTGCTCGGAGAATTCGGCCTGGACGCCCGGCGCGAAGGAGAGTCCCGCCAGGCCGGGCTGGTGGAGCAAACGTTGGAAACCGCTTTCCGCGCCGGTCTGGCCGGCGCCGTGGTCTTCAGCTTCACCGATGAATGGTTCAAAGACGGCCGGCGCGTTGAAGACTGGCATTTCGGCCTGACGGATCGAAATCGCCGCCCTCGTCCGGCCTTCACCACCGCGCAACGCGCCTTTGCCCGGGCGCCGTACTTTCCCCTGCCGGCCACCCCGGCCGTCTCCGTGGTGGTGGCCGCGTACAACGCCGTCCGCACCCTGCCGGCCTGCCTCGAGTCTCTCACCCGCTTGAACTACCCCGACTACGAGGTGCTGGTGGTGGACGATGGGTCCACCGACGACACCGCCGCGGTGGCGTCCTGGTTTCCGGCAGTGCGCTGCCTGCGGCATGATCGCAACCGGGGACTTTCCGCTGCGCGCAACACGGGTATCGCCGCCGCCCGGGGCGAGGTGGTAGCCTTCACCGACGCCGATTGCCGTGCGGACGAGGACTGGCTGTACCACACCGTGGGTGAGCTGCTGGAAAGCAGCGCCTTCGGCGTGGGAGGGCCCAACCTGCCGCCGCCGGAGGATTCCTGGGTGGCGGCGGCGGTGATGGCCTCGCCGGGCGGCCCCACCCACGTGCTGCTCACCGACCGCGTGGCCGAGCACATCCCCGGGTGCAACATGGTCTTCTGGAAGCGCGCGCTGGAGGAAATCGGCGGATTCGATCCCCAGTTCCGCCGTGCCGGCGACGACGTGGACCTGTGCTGGCGGATTCAACAGCACGGCGGGTTTCTGGGGTTCAGCCATGCCGGATTCGTCTGGCATGCGCGGCGGTCCACCCTCCGCGCCTACCTCGCGCAACAGGCGGGCTACGGCGAGGCGGAAGCGCTGCTGGCCCGCAAGCATCCCGAATACTTCAATCCGCTGGGAGGTAGCATCTGGCAGGGACGCATCTACGCCCCGGGTACCGCCGCCCTGCTCGGCCGGCGCGCCATGATTTATCACGGCCGCTTTGCCGGCGCGCCCTTTCAAAGCCTGTACCAGGGCCCGCCCTCGTTTGCCCTGATGGCGGTGACCTCGCTGGAATACCACGCCCTGGTCACGCTGCCCCTGCTGGCTTTTGGCGCGGTTTGGGGCTGGCTGTTGCCCCTGGGCCTGGCCAGCGCGGCGCTCTCGCTCGGCGTTTGTAGCCTGGCCGCCGCGCGCGCCGAGCTGCCCCGGCCATGCAACGTCTGGGCCCGCCCGCTGGTGGCCCTGCTCCATCTCCTCCAGCCGGTGGCCCGCGGCTGGGCGCGATATCGCGGCCGGTTGTTCCAACCCCTGCCTCCCCTGGCTGCGCGCGAAACGCTGGACACGCTCAGCCGCAAGCAGGCTCGATGGGCCCCCCGCGAGCTGCTCTGCCCCGACCCGCGCGGGCGCGGACGCGCGGCCTTCCTGACCGCGGCGCTGGAGCGGCTGGAGCGCGAGGGGTGGCAGCACCGCGTAGATGTCGGGTGGAACGACTTCGACCTGGAGGTGTACGGCAGCCGCTGGAGCAAGGTGCAACTCACCACGGTGACCGAACACCTCCCGGACGCCGGCGCCCGAATCGTCTGCCGGCTGCGCGCGCGCTGGACCCTCCCGGCCCGCTTGATGACGTGGCTGACCGCGGGAGGTTCCCTGCTCGCCGCCGCGGCGTGGAGCCCGCACTCGCCGTTCGCCTGGCTGCTCACGCTCACCGCACCGGTGCTGGCGGTGGCCTTTCTCCGGGACCAGCGCAATTTGCGTCGGGTCGTTGCGGTGTTTCTGGAAGAGGTGGCCGCCCGCTGGAACGAAACAACATCGCCGGCCCCGTCCCCCACCACATCGCCGCCCCCCGGCGCTACCTCGCCGGCCGGCTGATTTCCGGGTGTCGCGCCCGGCCGCCCAGACCGGCGGTCCAGATCATGAGCGCGCCGCTGAGCAGAGCCAGGCCCAGCGTGAGGACGCTGAACCAGCGGGGCCAACGCGGACTGCGGCGCAGACACACCAAACCGCCCAGCGCCGCCAGCCCCAGCAGGCTGCTGGCCGCCAGCGCCAGGACGGCCACCTCCTCGTGTTGCGCCAGACTGCGGGAATCCATCCCGGGCATGCCCTCGACGGCCGGCAACGCCGGACGTCCGGTCAAAAACGCCGGCGCCGCCAGCACCCCGGCCAGCACAAACAACAGCAGGGCCGCCCGTCGGAAATCCGGGCTGCGAAATCCCAGGCCGGCGAGCCATACCACCAGACCGAACAGAATCGCAAACCCCGGCGCATGGGTGGTGATCAGGTGAAGCTGCGCGGCACTCATGGCGATCGCCCGCGATTGTGTCCGCCCGGCCCCGTCCTTCAACGCGAATGTGGACGACCGCAAGATTCCCGCCCGGCCCGAAAGACCGGCCGGGGTTCACCGTTCACGATTTCAGGACTTGATGTCGCGGCTGTGGAACACCGCCAGCCCCACGGCGAAGAAGGTGGCGTTGAATCCCACCAGCAGGCTCAGCGACTGCCCCACCCGCCACCAGGGGATGCGCTCGGCGAACATGTACTGCCACAGATGCAGGTGGTAGGTGAGAAACCAGTCCCGGTAATCGGCAAAGTACGGGATATGTTCGAGGATGAAGCTCACGAACACAAACGACAACCCTAGGATCGTGGCCGCCGCCGGCTTCACGTTGAAACACGAGAACATGAATGCCAGAGCCATGATGGACACCGCCTCCGTCACCAACATCGCGTGCGCGGCCAGGTAGCGCCACAACCCCGTCCCCGGGTCGAACACCCCGAAGATGCCCTGCTCCGGCATCCACACGAACAACCCGCCCCAGGGGAAGTAAAGCCCCGCAAACGCCAGCCCAAACACCCCGAGCGCCCCGCACAGACTGGCGCCGAAAATCGCCCCGGCCACCCACTTGACGGCGAGCAACCGCGCCCGGGACACGGGCCGGGAAAGAATCATGCGCAGCGTGCCGTCCTCGGCCTCCTTGGCCACCAGATCGCCCCCCACCAGGGCGACGTACAACGGGAGCAAAAACGCCGCCACCGGCACCAGCATGATCGTCGCAATGGTCAGCAGGGAGAGATACGCCTCGGCCAGATGGCCGGCGCTCTCCAGCATCCGCTGCATCGGCGCCGAGGCCCGGGTGAGCTTGAACACCAGCGCAATGACGTTTTGCGCGAGCAGGAACATGACGAAGCCGATGTATGTGCGCTTTTTCCCAAAGAGCTTCCACAGCTCGTTGCGCAGTTGCCGGCCAAATCCGGTCGGATGAACCAGCGGCCGGGAGGCCGTTGCGGAGAGCAATGCCGGCGCGGTCCTCATGACGGGGAAACGGGTGTCGGGACGGACGGACGCATCAGGTCCAGATAAAACGCCTCGAGGGTTCGTTGTTCGGGCGCGATCTCGTACACCGGCAGGTCCCAGGCCACCAGTCGGCGCACGATTTCCTCCGGGCCCACGCCCGGCGCAAGCACCACGCGCGAGCCGTCCAGCACGGCCTGCACCAGCCCCGCCGCCTGCAGGCGGCGCGCCGTGTCGGCAAAATCCCGCGTCACCAGCCGCACGCGCGCGGCGACGGCGCGCGTCTCGGCCAGCGGCCCATCGAAGACCTTGCGTCCCTGCTTGAGCACGGCGATGCGGGTGCAGAGCTGTTCCACCTCGCTCAGCAGGTGCGAGGACAACAACAGGGTCAACCCCAGCTCGGCCCGCAGCCGCAACAAGGTTTGGCGCAGCTCGTGAATGCCCTCGGGGTCGAGGCCGTCGGCCGGCTCGTCCAGGATCAGCAACTCCGGATCGGGCAGCAGCGCCTGGGCCAGCGCCAGCCGCGCCCGCATCCCGTGCGAGTAGGTGCGCACCCGGGAGTGGATGCGTCCGGAGAGCCCCACCCACTCGACCACCTCGCGGAGTCGGTCCGGCGGCGCCACCGCCGTGTACTGGGTGAAGATTTCCAGATTTCGCCAGCCGCTGAGGTAATCATAAAACGCGGGGGTCTCAAACAACGCCCCCACCCGGGCCAGCGCCCGGCGGCGATGCCGGTGCACATCGTGCCCGCCGATCAACACCCGCCCCTTCGTGGGCCAGACCTGGCCAAGCATCAAGCCGATGGCGGTGCTCTTGCCCGCGCCGTTGTGGCCCAGCAGCCCGAAAATTTCGCCGCGCGCGACCACCAGGTCCAGCGCTTCCAGGGCCGGACGCGATCCAAACCACTTGGTCACGCCCTGCATCTCGATCAGGGGCCCGGCCCGGGCGGAAGTGGCGGCGGAAGCGGTCACCGAGCGCCCTCTAGGACGAGGAGGTTTTTGATGTGGCCGTCGGCGTAGAGGTAATTCACCCCGCGGCCCTTGCCGCGCGCCGCGTGGAAGGCCTCCTTGTCGAAGACCACGGGGACCTGGTGCGAGGCAAACTCGATCCCCAGCACGCGCAACTGCGTGGCGTCCTGCCCGTTGAGCAGGCTGTTCCAGGAATAACTGCTGCCGGTCCGCTCGAAGAGCCGCGCGCGGTCGGACGGGCAGCGCAGCACCCGCGGGGCGTCCAAATACGGCCGCAACACCCGGTCCATGGTGGCGAGGTCGTGGGTGACCGGAGGCGCGTTGGTCAGCTCCTCCACCGCCGTTTCGACCCGGCGATCCCGCATCACCGGCAGCCGGTTCTGATGCTCGTCCACGTACAGTTGCAGGGCCAGGCCGATCTGCCGCAGGTTGCTCAGGCAGGCGGTGGAGCGACCCGACTCGGTGGCCCGACTCACCGCGGGCAGAAGCAACCCCGCCAGCAGGCTGATCACCGCCAGCACCACCAACAACTCGATCAGCGTAAACGCCGCCGGGCGGCGCGCGGGGGCGGAGTTCACCGCGATCCCTCCCAGCGGCGGCGCAAAAACTGGCCGCTTTCCATCATGCGCTGCAATTCTTCGAGCACCGGCGCCAGCTCGGCCTTCATCTGGGCGGTGCTCTCGCTGTAAAAGGTTTTCAACCCGGTCTTCACTGCCCGTTGATACACCTCCTCGCTGATCTCCGGCAGGCCTTCGGGACCCCGGGCCTCGGCGTCCCCCGCGGCCGCCAGTTCGCTGCGCGCCTCGCGCAGGCGTTTGACCGCGTCGTCAATCGCGCGGCGCCGTTGCGGTTCGGGCAGTTCCTCGAAGGCGACGAGCATCTGCTTGAAGCCGGTGGGCAGGGTGGCCTCGATGAATTCCGCCTGCTCGCTCTCGGTCATGGCCTCCAGCCAGCGGCCCCAGTCCGCGCCCAGCCGCGCCCGGCGGCGTTCCTCCCAGGGAAGGGCGTTGAGGCGGCGGACCAGCTCGCGAATGGCCCGGGCGCGCGCCTCGCCCTGCAACTGCCGCAGGTCCACGCTGGCCAGGTACTGGCAGACCTTCTCCGCGGTCATGCGCGAGTTGCGGGCCGTCCAGTACCCCGCGCCGGCCAGAAGCCACAGGAGGGCCAGGGCCAGTGTTCCCAGCCCAATCGGACGATGTCGCGGATTCACGGCGGCAATTTAGAGCGTCTTGTGCTGCCCCGCCAGCCGCCGCCCCGTTCAGACGGCGGGCGGAAATCCCATGCAGGCGGCGTAGGTTTCCGGAAACTGCGGGTCGTCGTTCAACGGCACATGCCGAACCCGGGCGCGCAGGTCGGCAAAATCCAGACGGTCCGGCGCGTGCGCGCACAAGGCCAGCCGGGCGCCGCGCAGGGCGGTGTTGCCCGCGGGCTCGACCCGCTCCGGCGGGAAGTCCAGCAGGCTGATGCGGCGGGCGCTGGCGCGACTGATGTAGTTGCCAAAGGCGCCCGCCAACCAAATCCGTCCCAGGTCTTCAGGGCGAAGTCCCAGCCGGGCCAGCAGCAGACGAATGCCGGCGGCGATGGCGCCCTTGGCCAATTGGAGTTCACGGATATCCCGGGCGGTGAGTTTCACCGGGCCGGCCAGGGTCCACTCGTCTCCGTTGGCCAGTCGGCCCGAGGGCAACACCCGACCCAGGTCCAGGCCGCAGGCCACGGCATCTACCAGACCGCTGCCGCAGATACCGCGCGGTTCGCCGCCACCCAGCACAGTTACCTGCCAGCCCGTGGCCGTGCGATGCACCGCGCTGATGGCCCCGGTGGCGGCGCGCATGCCCATGTGGAGGCGCGCGCCCTCGAAGGCCGGCCCGGCCGCGGTGGAGGCGCACAGGATGCAGTCCCGCTGCCCGATCACGATCTCGCCGTTGGTACCCAGGTCCACCAGCAGGGCCGGGCGCTCACTTTGATGCAGGCCCGTAGCCAGAATGCCGGCCAAAAGGTCGCTGCCCACAAACCCGCCAAGGCAGGGAAGGAAATGCACCCGCGCATCCCCGGCCGCGTGCCATCCCAGTTCGCCCGCGGTGAAGGTTCGGAGCCCGCCGGCTGCGGTTTCGAACGGATGGCGCGCCAGGGGAACGACGGATTCTCCGCAGAACAGGTGGTGCATAACCGTGTTGCCCACCAGCACCACCTCCGTCAGCGGCGGCCGCGCGCCGGCCGCCTGCAGGAGTTCCGCCAGCAACCCGCCCACCTGCGCGTGGATCAGCCGCGTCAACAGGTCCCGGCCCGATTCGGTCAGGGCCAGCTCGATGCGGCTCATGACGTCCGCGCCGTGGCGGGCCTGGGCGTTGAGGGCGCTGCGCACGGCCAGCACGCGACCGGTGCGCAGGTCCAGCAGTTGCGCCACCAGCGTGGTTGTACCCACGTCCACCACCGCACCCCGGCCGTCGCGCGGGGTGAAGGCCACGGGGGTGTCGTCGCCCAGGATGACGGTTTCCCACTGGGCCAGCTCGAGGGTCAGCGGCGACCCGACCACCGCCTGACAGGACAGGCGCCAGCCGGCAGCCCGCTGTTCCGGAGTCAGGAGCTGTTCGTCCGCCGCAGTCACGGGCAGTTGCCCCCCGAGCACCCGCACCCGGCAGCCGCGACAGCGACCGCGCCCGCCGCACGGGAATTCCACGCCCTGGGCAAACAGGGCGTCCCGCAGGGGCGTGCCGGGCGCCAGCTCGAGCACGCGGCCCAGGGGCTCGAGCCGGACCCGCACCGAACCGCTTGATCCGTGGCTCAACCTGCCGCTTGTCGGAGGCGGCGGTGCGACCGGAGGTTCGGCTGGGGGGTCGTCGGGCACGGCGCGCAGCTCAGGACTTGCGCTGGTGCAGAATCACCTCGTTGTAATCCGGGTCCAGCGCCACGGCCAGCCGGCAGACGGAGGTTTCGAAAATGTCCTGGCGAAAGCGCACGCCGGCGGCCTTCAACCCGGCCACCGCGGTCTCGAGGTCGCGCACCTCGAAGGCGACCACCGCGCCGCGCACCGGCGGGCGATGTGTTTCATCGGCCCAGGCAATGGCGAACGTGGCGTCGCCCAGGTCGTACTCGAACCACTGCTCCTCGAAATGGCGCGCGAGCCGCAACCCGAGTTGTTCCTCGTAAAAGGCGCGGGCCAACGCTGGGTCGCGCACCGGGTACAGGAAAAACGCGAGGCCCTGGACGAGCGGCGGGGTCACGGGTCGAGTGAGGCCAGGTAGCGTTCGGCGTCAATGGCGGCGGCGCAGCCCATGCCGGCGGCGGTGACGGCCTGCCGGTACACGCGGTCGGCGCAATCGCCGGCCACAAACACGCCGGGGATGTTGCTCTGGGTGCCGTGCCGGGGGATGAGGTAGCCGGCCTCGTCCATGTCCAGCACGCCCTGGAACAGTTGCGTGTTGGGCACGTGGCCGATGGCGATGAACACTCCGGCGCAGGCCAGCTCGGATTCCGCGCCGGTTTTTACGTGACGCAGCCGCACACCGGTCACTTTGTCCTGCCGCACGTCGAGGATTTCGGTGACTACCGAGTCCCAGACCGGGCGGATTTTGGGGTGGGCCAGCACCCGTTCGGCCATGATTTTCGAGGCGCGCAACTGGTCGCGGCGATGGACCAAGTACACCACCGAGGCAAAGCGCGTCAGATACAACGCCTCCTCCGCGGCCGAATCCCCGCCGCCCACGACGACCAGGGGTTGGTTGCGAAAGACCGGCAGGGCGCCATCGCAAGTGGCGCAGTAGGTCACCCCCTTTTTCTCGAGACGACGCTCGCTCTCCAGCCCCAGGTGCCGGTGGCTGGCGCCGCTGGCGATGATGAGCGCGCGGGTCTCGACCGCTTCCCCGTCCACCGTCAACACAAAGGGGCGGCGGGTGAGGTCGGCGGCTTCCACGGTGCCGTAGCGCACGCGGGCGCCAAACTTCTCGGCCTGTTTCTGCATGCGGCTCATCAGCTCGAATCCGTCCACGCCGTCCGGAAAGCCGGGAAAGTTTTCCACCGTGCTGGTGGTGGTGAGCAGTCCGCCCGGCAACGTGCCTGTGAGCACAAGCGGATTCAGATTGGCCCGGGCGGTGTAGATGGCGGCGGTGAGCCCGGCGCAACCGGTGCCAATGATGACCACGTTCTCCATAAAGACGGCAGCTTACGGAGCCGCCGGAGGCGCTGGCAAGCATCCCTGCCCCCGCGGCACGGGACCGGATTTACAACATGCGCGGGATGCCGCCGTCAGCCGGGGGCGGCCGGAAGATGTTGCCGGTTACCCGTGGCGTTTCGGGCGGGCGACTGACCATCCAGAAATGGCCCAACAGGCCGGCCAGGGTGAGCAGATTCATCACTTGCGAAAACCCGTGCCAGAGGCGGAAGGAGTGTTCGGCGGCGGCGCGCTGGGCGGGCGTGGACTGGGGGGCGTACCGCACGCGTTGCAGTTCGTGCATGTGTGGCGCCAGCCAGGCGCCGGCCAGCAGGCTCAGCCCCAGCAGGCCACCCACCAGGCCCAGATGCCATCGGCGGGCCAGCCGTCCCGCGCGCACGGCTTCGATCAGCAGCAGCGTCAGGGCCACGCCGCCGCAGATTTGTTGAAGAGTGAAGAGGCGGGCAAGGACCAGCTCTGCCACGCGCGCCTGGTAAGGCCGGGGAAGGAAAGCCGCCATTTCCGGGCTGAAAAACGCCGGACCGGCAGCCACCGTGAAGAAAACCGTGGCTCCCAGCCAAATCGCGGCATTCAGCAGGGCCAGGAACCGGAGTGCGGCTTGCACGCCCCCAGCCTAAGGCGCAGGGGCGACCCGCGCCAAGCGGGATTGCCAGTCTGGCGCCGGCACAACGGCTTCGTGCCGGAAGCGTCCGGGCAAGCTCCGGCGGCCCCGGGGCGGTGGCCGTTATCCCGTCTGTCGCAGGCGAACACGGTCTGACGTCCGGGTTTTTCGGGCGGAGTTGGTGTTCCCGTCGGGATGCTCCGGGCGTGACAACCGCGCGGTCAGCGGTTAAACCCACGTCATGACCGCACCCGATTTTCCCGCGCGCCCGAGCACATCCCGGCGCGCCTTTCTGCAGACTGTGGGCCTGGGCACCGCAGCGGCGTGGTCGGCCCGCGCCCAGGAAATCCCCATCGCCGGATTTGAAAAGGCCCCCACCGACCCGGAAGCGTCCCGCGGGTGGCAGCCCGTGTCCGACCGCCGGCTGCAGGTGGGCATTGCGGGCTACGGGGTGTGTCAGTTCGGAGCGGCGTTCGGCTTTCAGGATCATCCAAACGTGGAGGTGGTGGCGGTAAGCGATCTGATCCCCGAACGGTGCGCGGCGCTGGCTCGGGCGTGTCGGTGCAGCCGCACCTATCCCTCGCTGGAAGAAATGGTCAAGGACGATCGCATCGAAGCGGTGTTTGTGGCCACGGACGCGCCGGCGCATGCGCGGCACAGCATCCTGGCGCTGGAGCATGGCAAACACGTGGCCTGCGCCGTGCCGGCGGTGTTTGGGTCGCTGGAGGAGGCGGACCAGCTTTTCGCGACGGTGAAAAAAACCGGACTGACCTACATGATGTTTGAGACGTCGTGCTACCACGAGGACCTGCACGCCATGTGGGTGCTCTACCGCGCCGGGGTGCTGGGGGAGATCGTTTACTCGGAGGGCGAATACTACCACTACATGGAGCAACCGATCCCGTCTTTCCGCGACTGGCGGGTGGGACTGCCGCCGCAGTGGTATCCCACCCATTCAAACGCCTACCACCTGGGGGTGAGCGACAGCAGCTTCACCGAGGTGTCCTGTCTGGGCATGCCCAGCCGCATTCCGCACCTCCAACCGGAGAACAACCGCTACCGCAACCCGTTCGGCACGGAGATTGCCCTGTTCCGCGCCCGCGAGGGCGGCATCTCCCGGATGGCCGTAAGCTGGGACACCCCCGGCGACGAGGGCGAGCGCGGACGCGTGCGGGGGCAGCGCGGCGCGTTCCACGGCCGGTTCGAGGGACTGGACAAAACGTTGCCCGACCTCCGGCGTCCGCCCCTGCCTCCCGGCGTGGAGGCCGGCGGACACGGCGGCTCGCACGGTCATCTGATGAACGAGTTTGTCACCGCCGTACTGCAGGGCCGACGTCCCCGCGTGGACGTGGCGCTGGCGCTCAACATGACCGTGGCCGGCATCGTGGCCCATGAGTCCGCCCTCAAGGGCGGCGAGTGGTTGAAAATCCCCCAGTACCGGCTGTGATTCCCCGGCCGCCCGCGCCGGCTTGTTTGCGGTTTACCATCCCGGTAGAGCCCGAGGCGCTCGCCGCGTTGGCCGCGCGCCAACCCGCCGCCGCAACCCGCGTTTGTATCGAGCGGTTCCCCCAACGCCCCGGGCCGGCGCTGCCGACGGTTCGGGGAAGAAGATGCCGGCCCCAGCTCGGGAGGACGGCTCAGGCCAGGCGGGCGCTGACGTTGAGCAGGTCCACGCCCAGCTTGCGCAGCGCGTAGCCGCACTCCTTGAGGTAGTCGCCGTAGCTGAGCATCCAGTGGAAGCCCTTCATTTCCTCGAGCAGTTTCACCCAGTCGCCCTGCACCTTGACGTCCACCTGAGAGCGGCAGATTTCAAGAAACGGGTTGCCCACGATGACGCCCAGAAAGCCCACCCACTGTTTGCAGTTGAAGTCGGGCGCCAGGTTGGTGGTGATCTGGCCCAGCTTCATCTCCACCTTGGGCGCGGCGCCGTAGTCGGACTCAAAGTGCGTGAGGATGCGCGCCCGTTCGAGCCGCCGGCCGTCCATGCGTCGCGGCGCCGTGCAATGCGCCAGGGTCACGAGGCCGTCGTGCGGCGTGGTGGGGTCGTTCAGGAAGACCGGCTTGCCCGAGATGTAGTGCAGCAGGATGCCGGAGGGGATGACCACAAAGTCCGATTCGCAAAACAACAGGTAGCCGTCATCATTGAGCAAACTCAGGGTGAGGCAGGCGGTGGTTTTGGCCATGCCCATGATCGTGCCCATGCACTGGTTGACGGTCAGGGCATCGGTTTGGTGCTCTTCCATGACATCGAGGAACACCTCGCGCAGGACGAAGGCGTTGGCCACAAACTGCCGCGTGGTTTCCAGGCGCACGCCGGCCTTCCCGAGATAAGCGCGGGCGGCCCGGTCGCCAGCGGCAACCAGCGTGGAGTCGCGGTATGCCGCCGCCAGGCGCGGCTCCAGGTCCCGGTACGGGTAGTCCAGCAGGTCCAATTTCCACAGGTCGCGCGCCATCTGCGGCGCCTTTCGCCCGCCCTCGCCCCAGCCGTCGGCGCCGCCGATGCACACCACCCGTTTGCCGCGCGTGCGGTTCAATCCGTACAGGGCCCGGAGTCGCCACAGCAGTTCGTCGTAGCGGTCGGTCACCAGATCGTGCACATCCATGCCGGGCTGTCCGTATTCATCCACCGTTTTCCGCAGGAAGCGGGGATGAACGATCTCGTACCACAGGTAGGCCGGTCCGGTCTGATGCCGCAGGAACATGAGGTTGAACCGGTCCTTGCGGGTCAGCGTTTCCAGGATGTTCAACCAGCCGCCCGCCGCATAAATCAGCATCACGTCATACTCCCCTCCGGCGATGGCCGCGGCCTGCTCGGGCGTCTTCGCCAGCAGAACCGGGCGCACCTCCAGCGGAAATTCGGCCCGCGCCGCCAGGCGACGGAGTTCCTCCCCGATGCGGGCCTGTTCCTGTTGCGCGGCGGCGTCGGTTTGAATGCCACCCCAGTTGCGCCAACTGGTGGCTTCCCGCCGCTCGGGGGTTTCGTAGGTCAACACGGGTTGAACCCGCAGCGGTTTGCGTGACAGGGGCGTCCGCTCCTTGACCGAAACGGAGGCCCGGGCTGCAGCCCCGGACACCGAGGGGAGTGTCACCGTCAGGGCCGCCAGCGCCGATAGGCCCCCCACAAAGCGACGGCGACTCAGCATCCAGGCGGGCTCAGATGGGCCCGGGGAGGTCCCGTCGGCGCCGCGCAACCGCTCCGGATCGCGACGCGCGCGGGCCACGGACACACAACAGGGACAGGCAGAAATGCTCGAGCAGGAGGGTTTCATGGGAACGTTCGTTGATCCCAACCGCCGGGGCTCCGGCCCATGCCGCAAAGGCGGAGCGATCCGGAATTCGGTCAGGGGCAAGTTCATCAGGTAGTTGAATTAAACCTGGCCAATGAGAAAGCCAAGCAAATTCTCCAGGAGCCCCACCGGGATGGAACCGGCCCGGACTCCGTCCGGAAATCGAGTCACGCCCACCCCGTTGCGCGTGACCGGCGGTTAGCGGACGACGAGGGCGCAGCCGGTCTTTGGCGCCGTCTCCAACAGGCAGTCCCCCAGGTAGGCGAGGATTTGACCCGAGAGTTGCTGGCAGCGCGGACACCAACGGCGGGCCGCGGTGAGGTGCTTCACGCAGGCGCGCAGCCCGCGCAGATGGAGCACGCGCGGGGTGGTTTGCAGACGCGAGATCACTTCGCGGCGCAGCGCGCTGAAGAAGGCCAGTTCGAAGCACGGCCCCGAGGCGTGGGCCAGGTCTTCCAGGTCCAGGGGCTGCAGGGCCTCTTCTCCCGCCGGCTCGTCGGTGACCACCTGGAAGCCAAAGCCGCGCAACACGCGAGCCAGGGCGCGGGCGAACTCCGCCACGGTGACCGACTCGCGTCCCAGCTCTTCGCGGAAATATTCCAGCACGCCGGCGGCGGCCTGATGGAGAATTTCCGGGTCCAACCACTCGGTGGCTTCGCCGATGAGTTCGCTGGCGACCAGTTCCACCGAGCAGGGGATGCGCCCCCGCGCCGTTTCAAAAACCAGGCAATCGGTACGTAGCTGTATCATGGGGCACCTCCAGACGCTTGACCGCCTGCACAAAATCCGTGGCCTCCTCAAACCGCCGGTACACGCTGGCAAAGCGTACATAGGCCACTGGGTCCAGCGCGCGCAGCTCGTTCATCACCCGCTCGCCGATGACCGTTGCCGGAACCTCCCCGTCAAACTCGCCGTGCAGTTCGCTGCTGATGCGCTCGACCACCTCTTCGATGGACGCGGGGCTGACCGGCCGTTTCTCGCAGGCGCGGGCGATGCCGGTGCGCATCTTGTCCCGGGAAAAAGCCTCGCGCCGTCCGTCCCGCTTCACCACCAACAAGGGGCGCGTTTCCACCTGCTCGTACGTGGTAAAGCGATGCCCGCAGGCCAGACATTCCCGCCGCCGTCGGATGGTGGCCCCTTCGCGCGAGGCGCGGGAGTCAATGACTTTGTCGTCGTGGCAACCGCATTTGGGGCATCGCATAACCAACGGCCCGACTACTGCTAAATGTGGCTGCCCTTGACCCTGCCCACAAAGGATTGAGGTGTCAAGCCACGCCGCCTGAATCGGGGGAAGTTGTCCTCCCCTGACGGGGCACCGCTCCTCGGTCTCATCATTCCGCCTGACGGCGGCAAGCTGACTGTCCGGCGCTTGGGCAAGTTTGCTCCCCTTTACTGAAACCCCTTGAGACGGGCTGGTCCTGCCATGAAAAAACGCCTTGCCACATCCGGAATCCGATTTCGTGAGCTTTTTCACGAGAGGTCGGCAGAAACGGGCCGCGCGAAGACGCGGCAGACAGGTTCTGCCTTACCGAGACCTGCAGCCTCAGATCAACCCGGCCCGGGCGCGGAAGAATTGGCTCGGCTGCGGGTTGGCGCCGGGAGGGTAACGGTGAGGGGCATGCCGCCGCGATTGGTGGGCGCTCGTTGCCGCGCGCTCGTTGCGGATTACGAAGCCGTCCACGCGCGTAGACAGGCCGGCACCCGGAGCCACGGTGAGGGCGTTGGTGGCGGATTGCCCGTCGAGTATCGTCGGGTGCAGTGTGTGGTTTCTTTGCTCGCGTGTGGGTTCATTGCCGGCAAATCCCCCGTTCAGGGCGATGCCGTCGGGGAGGATCCAACAGCCGGGTCACACGCCTGCTGCAACCCAAATCTCATCGCCGGGGCTGGCATTGGCCAGTGCGCTTGCTATCGGTAAAGGCCTTGGTCCACGACAGGCCATCCGGGGCGGCGGTGGGGCTTGCCGGCCCGGACCTGCAGCACAGCACTGCAGGATATCCCTCTTGAGCAGCAGAAAAATATCGCCAGTCTCCAAAAAGACCGTTCTGGTTGAACTCCTCCGATCTTCAGGCGTGGTGATTGCAACTCACGCCGGCATTTTTAGAAGCTCCGGCGCGGCATCTCGATGTTCACCTTGATCGAGTGTAGGGGCCGACGCTGGTCCGGAGTGTTGTTCAGGCCCTGGGCCGGGCTTGGCAGAACGGCATTCGGCGCCGCCAGAGTCGGCGCGGAAGCCGAACGGGTCAACATGCGATCCCGTCCGGGCGCTTGAATGTTTGCATCTGCCATGCCGGGCAGGCGAATGCCCTCGGCGCGGTAGTTGACGGGAGTGACCGGATTCATGGCCTCACGGGTCGGGTCCGGATAAGCCATTACCGGATCGAGGCTGGTTACCGGACTGTTGTTGAACGGGCTGCTGATGGGATTGCCCCCCAGGATGCGGGCGATGCCCTGGAGCGGTTCGGCCGTCCCGGAGGTTCCGGCCGCGTTGTTGGGACCGCCGGGTTGCAAAAAGGCGGGAAGCGAAGGACGCTGGCGCTCGCGCCGCGGCGGGGTGCGCAGCCACGTCGGCCCGGCGTACGAACTGCGCAGATATTCTTGCCGGGTCTCGAAGGGGTCTAGCGCTTCAGGGCGGAAGCCTTCGCCAACGCGTTTTTCCCAGTCAGGCCCCCAAAAGGTATCGGCAGGTTGCAGACTGGGCGGGGTGCCGAGATCGCGCCTGTCCTCCGGCCCGCCCAACCACGCGTCCTGCTCGGACGGGGAACGCCCGGAAGAGCGTTCCGAAGTTAACCGATTGTTGTCTCGATCCGTCTCCGTTTGCCGGCTTTCGCCTGCACGCTCGTAGTATTCCGCAAGCCATCCCTTGCCGGACTGACCGGTGCCTTCTCGGGTCCCAGGGGAGTCCGTCTTGCGCACGCCCAATATGGCGCGCGGGTCAGTGTTCGGCCGGTCCAGGTCTTCTGGCCGACGCTGAATCCAATGCCGGCGTTCCCTAAGCTGGCGCAACTCCTTGTCGGTCAGCGGCACGTAAGTTTCGGCAGGAGGAACCACCGGGGCAAACGGGGGGGCGGTGACCGCATCCAAGGAGCCGCGCGAGCCGCGCCCGATGTGCTCGAGGGGATTTTCCCAGCCCCACGAACGTTTGGAGCGGTTCTGTCGCGGGTCCCGGACACGCGCCGAGGGCACGTTGTCACCGCGATCGGAAAAAATCACCGTTTCCCCGCCGGATTCCCCCGCCTGGACACTCGACGCCAGCGCGATCAGCAGACCGGCCAGTCCGTACGCCGTGCCCCGGCGCAAAAATCTGTAGGGCGCACCATTCACACCTCCACTAGTACGCCGGTTGACGCCTCCCGTCAAACGCCAAAGCGGTTTCCACCACGTGGCGGCAAACCGGGGCGCCGTGCTGACGGGAGGCGCCATTCAACTTTTCGGCTGATGGCCTGTTTCACGTACGGATGCGGCTCGGCTTATGGGCCGCGATTGCCCGGTTCCTGCCATTGCACTCTCACTTCGCGACTGTCGAAAGGCACCGCCGTTTCCGAGAGGGTTCCCCCCGGCCAGCGGACCTGAACGGTTTGCGGGGGCGCGGCGGCGACATGCAGCACCGGCACCGCCGCCGACTGGGAACCGAATCCGCTGCCGGCCTGGATCAACCGGGCCGGGCCGAGTCGCCCCGCGGCATCGCGCAACCGCACCACCGCGCCCACACCGTCGGGATTGCCCGGCGGTCCCACCAACCGGACGCGCAGCCCGGCCGGCGCTTTCACGTTGCGGAACAATCCGGTGGGCGCGCCGTTCTGGGTTACCACCAGGTCGGTGCGCCCGTCGGCGTCGAAATCCGCCACCGCACAACCGCGTTGCTCGCCGTACAGCGCCACGCCGGATTCCTGTCCCGGCAGCGGGGCGAAGCCGCCCCGCCCGTCGCCCCGGAGCACCAGCCCCCGACCGGCGTCCATCCGGGTAAAGTCCGGCTGGGTGCCGTGGAGGTTTTGACTCAGGAACAGGTCCTCATGGCCGTCTCCGTCAAAATCAGCCACACACACCCCGAAGGCCGGCGCGAATTGCGCCTCCGCCGGCAGGGGAATTGCCTCGAAACGCCCGCCCCGGTTCAGAAACACGGTCGAGCGCAGGGTGTTCACCCGCAGTTCCCGGGCGCGGACGGCTTCCGGGCCCAGGATTTGGTTCACCGTGGCCCGGGCGTAATCGCGTCGCGTGGCAAACCGATGCCGCACGAAAGGCAACGCCGTTACCACCGCATCGAAGTCCCGCCGAGGCGCCAGGCCGATTCCGGGCACCTCGTACACCTCGATCAGGTCCACGACGCCGTTTTCGTCCAGGTCACCATACCATAGCCGCAACGGCTGTTCCGGCGAGGCGCGGTACGGGCTGTTCAGGCCCCAGTTGCCGGCCGCCAGGTCCAGCCGTCCGTCGCCGTCGAAATCGCCCGCGGCGATGCCAGTCCACAGCCCCGTGTAGCCGTCCAATCCCCATTCCGCCGTGACCTCGCGCAACAGGCCCCGCTCGTTCAGAAAGAGCCGGATGGGCCCCCATTCGCAGGCCAGTGCCAGATCGCACCACCCGTCGTCGTTGAGGTCCGCCCAACAGGCGCCGGCCACCAGTCCCATCCCCGCGAAGAGCCGGTTGTTTTCGAGGTCGGGAACCAGCTCCCCCCGTTCGTTGCGCAGGAGCAGCGAATCCACCGACGTCGGGTAACGACCCGGTTGGAATCGTCCGCCCACGAAGACATCCAGCGCGCCGTCCCCGTCGTAGTCCGCCACGGCCACCGGACCGGGGCGGAGCGCGCCGCGCCGTTCCCCCGCGGATACCAGACGTGCCCCGCGCCATTCGCCGAAGCCCAGAAAGGCCGGCTGATCCTTGCCCGCGTGCTGTTCCGCCAGCCCGATGAGGACCTGCCGCCGGCCCGGCGTCGGCGCCCAGCCCGCCACGGCCCCGCCGTCGCCCGACGACGGCCAATCCACCGCCAGCGGCACGAAGCGCTCCGCGGCGGGGTCAAATCGAAACGCCGCCGGCGAACCGCCCGCGTCGCCCGCCACGATCAATTCTTCCCGGCCATCGCCGTCCAGATCAAACCACGCCACGCCCGGGCCCAACCGGCTGAGCTGATAGGGCAGCAGCGGCTGCTGTTCGAAATCGGCAAAGGACGCCTCCACGTGCCGATGTCCAAGCCGGTCGGAAACGTCCTGAAACCATCGTGCCGGCTCGACACGCGGGGCGGGCGTCGGAGGCGCGGTGGCCGCCGGTTCGGGCTCGAAGATTTCGTACAGATAATTTGGCGCGGCGTTGGTCACGACTGACCGGACGCCGGAGCGCCAGCGGACTTTCAGCGTGAGCGATCGCGCCCCGCCGGTGGCAAACACCTGCACCGGCTCGTCGCCGCTCATATACCGGCCGCCGGCGTGCATCTCCTGTTCCTGGGGCGCCGGGCCGCCGGTGATGCGAATGCGCGCGCCGATGCCGAAGACGTTGGGAGGGCGGCCCCGGAGACGCACGGCCAGGCGTGGCGCGGCTGAATCGTTGCGCAGCACCAGGGCCTCCTCGCCGAAGCAGTTGACGACGATGTCCAGGTCGCCATCGCCGTCCAGATCGCCTAGGGCCATGCCGTGGGAAATCCGCGTCGAGTCAAATCCCCACTCGCGCCCGCACTCGCGGAAGGTCAGGTCGCGGCGGTTGTGGTAGGCCAGATTGGGCGTGTCCAGGCGTTCGAAGAGGAGCGTGGTCTTGCGCGACTCGGCTACGCTCAGTGGGCCCAGTTTGCGGATGCGCTCCTGGGTGTCCAGGTCGTCCGCGTTGTGGATGTGACCGTTGCTGATCAACAGGTCTTCCCAGCCGTCGAGGTCCGCGTCCAGGTTCAGGCAGCTCCACGCCCATTCGGAGCCGGCCACGTCCGCGGACCACGCCAGCTCGGCGTAAGTGCCGTCGCCGCGGGCGCGCAGCAGCACGTTGCGCCGCGTTTGCAACCGCTGGGCGAGGTTGCCGGGCAGGCGAGGTTGCTCATGCATCGTGCCGCGCTGGGTCAGGGCCAGCTCGTGCTGGCGGCTGAGCATGTCGGTCACAAACAAATCGTCCAGCCCGTCGCGGTCCAGGTCCGCGGCGATCACCGACATGGAGAAGTACGGCGTCTGGCGGACGGCGGCCGCTGGGATGGCGCGGAACCGTCCCCGTCCGTCGTTGAGCCAGAAACGGTCCGGTGTCGAGGCGTCGCCGCACACGTACAGGTCCGGCGCGCCGTCGCCGTTGAAGTCGTGAAACAGCGCGCTTAGGCTCTGGTCCCAGGGCGCTTCGCGCAACGGCCGGCCGTCCTCGTCCAGAAAGGCGCGTTCGGTCCAGGAAATCGGGGCAAAGCGTCCCTGACCGTCGTTCAGATACAGCGCGTCCGGCTCGCCCAACTCGAAGATGCGGCCACCGATGATGCGCAGGCGCCGGGCGTGGCGTCCGGAGGGGACCGGCTTGCCGCCCACGTAGCGGAAGCTCAACTGACCGCCGCTGCGCAGGATCGAGTCCACACCGTAGTTGGCCACATACAGGTCTAGGTCGCGGTCGCCGTCCACGTCGGCCAGGGCCAGGGAAGTGCTTCCCAGGGTGGAAACCAGCCCGGCGGTGGCGGTGACGTTGGTGAAGCCGCCCCGGCCGTTGTTGAGGAACAGGGCGTTGGGGCCGCCCATGGAATTGACCAGCAGGTCCAACCAACCGTCGCCGTTCACGTCCGCGAACGCGGCGCCGGTGGAAAGTTGGCCCTCGAGCGCGGTACCCGTTTCCGCGGTCACGTCAGCAAAGCGCCAGTTGCCCCGGTTGCGGTACAGGACGTTCGGCCCTTCCAGCCGGCAGAGGTAGAGGTCGCAGAGTCCGTCGCCATCATAATCCCCCAGGGCCACGCCCGAGCCATTGAGCAGATTCACGTTGGCCAGGTAGCGGGCCTGGGAGAGGTGGTTGGTGAAGGCGATGCCGGTCTTGCTGGCCGGCAGCGTGCTGAAGCCGGTCCGCCCCGCGGCGGGAACACTCAGGGAGCGTCGGCGAAAACCGGGGCCTTCCTGCCAAGCGGGTGTTTCCGAAGCAGCCGCCACGCATCCCGTCGTTAAACAAAGGATCAATTGCACTCGGGCGAAAACACCGGGTTTTCGGAACATGGTCAGAAGCCGGGATGCGTCCTGGAATACATCCGGAGCTGCGGGGGGAAGAAAAAGGAGACCGGGTTGCCCCGGTCTCCTGGGTGCAGGGTTGGTGTCGGGTCAGCGTTTCAACCGGAAATACTGCTGTTGACCGGTGATGGCGATGGTTTGCGGCGCCGGGCCGACGTCGGTCCACGGGCCGGTGATGGACAGGGCGCTTTGCACGACCGCGCCGCCGGGCGGGTCTTCGGAGATGACCACGTTGTTGCCGCTGCGGGCGATCTTGGCCGCGCCGGGAGTGCCGGGTTCCTCTGCCGCCGGCACGAAGGCCAGGTAGTCCACGTCGCCGCTGCTGTAGTTCCAGCGGATCGTGGTCTTGCCGCCGATCTCGACGGTCGCAATGGCGCCGGAGTCATCGGTGAGGGCCACCAGATTGTTGCGGCTCCAGCCGCCGGAGCCCACCGAGTTGAAGCGACCCAGTTGCTGCACGGTCTGGTTGGACGTCCCCACGCCGGCGGTCACGATGCCCAGTGTGCTGTTCAACTGGTTTGGCCCGAAGCCGTCGTAGGATTGGGCGGCCAGCACCCAGTACCTCTTGGCCGGGGTCGGGAAGGTGCGGGTGTAGTTGCCCCAGTCACCGCCGTCAATCCAGCCAATCTTGTAGTTGAGGGTCATTTCCCACTCACCCATGCGGGTGATGGCGAACTGACCTCCCATGTCTTCGGCCATGGGGGCGGCCGTCCCGGCTTCGAGCACCGTGCCGCCGCGGTATACCGGGCTGTCTGTGCCGTTGTTGCTCAGGTAGTCCACCCCGTGGATGGCGCCGAGGCCGGCGTAGGCCCCGCCGTAGTAGGGCATGACACTGGCTTCAGGCAGCGATTGTCCCCCATCGAAGTCGAAGTCCTCCGCCTCGATGGCAAACACGCCGGTGGCCTTGACCAGCACGTTCACGGCCGGGCTGCGCACCGAGCCGTTATTGTTGCTGGCGATGCACCAGTACTGGCCGCTGTGGGTGGCCCTGGCGTTGGTGATGTTGTAGTTGGTGCTGGTAGCCCCGGGGATGTCCTGGCCGTTCCATTGCCACTGATAGGAGGTGGCGCCTTCCGCCACGACGCTCAAGGTGTGATTCGTCCCCGCGTCCAGCACAACCGCGGACATTCCGGTCGGGGAACTGATCACCGGCGGTAAAGTGGTGGGATCCACGTAAACCCCCACCCGTTCGCCGGACAGGGCCGAAGGGGTGCCATTGTCCGGGGTGGCTTCCCCCTCGAGGATGAAGGTCACCTCGCAGCCGTCACCGCCGCCGCCCTCCTGCCAGAGCGCCTCTAGGTAGTAGGTGCGGTCGGCAAGCAGGGTGATCGTCGGCCAGGTGGGCCATTCGGATTCGGCATAGGTGTCCGAGCGCTGCTCCTCCCCGGCCGCACTCCACTCCCGGTTGTTGCTCCAACTGGCTTCCGCGGCAATGGCCTTCTTGTTGGCTGGGTTGTCGTCGGTGCTCAGGAACAGCCGGGCGTTATCGTCCACCGTGATGATGAACACGTAGTTGCCATCTTGCGGCGGCTTGAACCACGCGTAGCCCCGTCCACGATACTGGTCATCCAGACCGCGCCCGGACTCGAAGATACTGGTCACCCACTTCACGTCCGGGGGCGGCAAGGTGTTGTTGGCGATGTCGTCAATGAACTGGGTGATGCTGCCGCCCGGGTACCACCGTTCCCACTGGACCAGGCCGCTCTTGAAGACGGCGCTGTTGAAGGTGATGGTCGAGTTGGGGGCAATGGTGTTCGGCGTGGCCGCCATGTCCCGCACGTTGTTCACGGTGAGGGTGTACTGGCGTCCGCCAGTCTGGCGGCTGGTGGTCAGCAGCACGGTGTCCAGCCCCGCCATTTGGGCCCCGGTCACACTGACCCCGTCGCTGATTTGATAATTGCCGGCGACAGTGGCGCTGGCCGGGTCCACCCGCTCGGAAAAGACCACGGTGACCGAGGTGAAATCCCCGCCACCGAAGGCCGCCACCAAGGTGGGCGGCGCGGTGTCGCGGTTCACCGTCAGGGTGGCGTCGGTGCTGGTGGCCGAGCCTTGGGCGCCGGTGACTACCACGCTGTAGTTGGCGCCGTTGTCGTCAAAGGACGCAAACTGGATGGTGTAGGATTGACCGGTGGCCCCGTCAATGTTCACCCCGTTGCGTCGCCACTGGTAGGTGTAGGGCGGGGTGCCGTCCGCCTCGACGCTGAAGGTGACCGAACGCCCCTCGTCTACGGTCTGACTTTGCGGCTGAGTCACGATGGTTACCGGACCGCTGTTCTTGTCAATGCTCGAGAGGTACTGACCGGGGATGGGCAGGCTGGAGTCAATCAGGAAGCTCGGGTCTTGGACGGCCACCGACAGGTTGTCGCCGCCACCGCCCTCCTTCATCAGGGCCTCGATGTAGTAGGCGCGCCCGGCCTGAAGCTGAATCCGAGCGCCGCCGAAGACCGGATCGCGCTCAGGCCACTCGGTCTCCAAGTAGGTTTGCGAGTTGTTCTGGGGATTAGTGGCGTCGCGCCGCGCAGTACCCATGTAGTCCCGTGGGTTGTTCCACTCCGGCTCGATGGCGATGAGTTTCTTATTGGCGGGATCGGAGTCGGTGCTCAGGAAAAGCCTGCCGTAATCGTCCGAACTGATGTAAAACACGTACTCGCCAGTGGTGGGAGGGTGGAAATACCCGATAATCTGCACTCCGTAATTGTTTTTCACGTCACCGGGGGGCGGGATGTTGATGTCCCGCTCGGTGGACTGGGGCCACTCGAAGTAGGTGGCGTAGTCCACGATGTCAGGATTGTTGGGGAATTTGACCTGGTTGGTTAGGTCCGCAATGGTGACCCCACCACCGATGTTGAGGAACTCCCGGACGGTGATGGCGCCTTGCGGACTGGTGGGAGGCGAAGCGGCTTGGGTCAGGCTGGCCGCCAGCCCCAGAACCCCCAGCCCCAGAACCAATCGCGTGTAGGGTCGTGCTGCTGTCATAGGTTGCTGTGTTGGTTTGGTTTGTGTTGCCGGGACCTCCACGGGGCCAACCGGCAAAGCCGATTGCCATACAGTCGTTGTCCCCGCAGTTTCCACGGCAAATTGCTGAATTGGGTAAGTTGTTGCCTCACCCCCGACCCGGTGCAAGCAAAAAGTGGCAAAAATTTTCTTTTCCCTTCATGCGATCGAAACTTGGCTGTGGGTGGCGCCATCCGACGTTCCAAGGCAAGTGGCACTCATCCGGCCCGGACACTTGGGTTCCTCAAGCCGCAGTGCGACTATCCGACCGACAAACAGGGCGACGAGGAGGGGATAATCTTTGCGTACGGCGCCAGACGAGAAGCCCTACGAAGAACCGTACCCGTTACCCGTCAAGGACGACGTACACGATAAAACCGATGCGGATGCCCGGAGGCACAGCGTCTTCAAACCACAGAAAAGCCCCGGGCGAGGCGGTGGTTTCAGCGGCTGGTTCCCAGGTGATCAGGTCTGACGACACCTCAAGACGTAGCGGACGCCAGCCTGCGCGGCCACAGGAATCTGGAGGCGGCCGGTTTCGGTCATTTGCGGGTGTTCCAAACTGTCGGCAGGCTGGACACTCATCCGGATGGGCTGCCTCCATACTTCGCCGTAGGCGTTCGCGACCCGCACCCGATACACCCCGGTATGGTGCGGGGTCAGGTTGACCAGATTCAGGAAATTGCCGCTGCCTCCCGGCACGTCCAGCCCGTCACGCTGCCAGCGGAAGGTGAACGGCGGCAGCCCTTCGGCCTGAACACTCAGGGTGAGGAATTCGCCCACCGCGGCCACACCGCCCGCAGACTGCGCGGTGATGCGGGGCGGAGCGGCGGAGGCGATCACCACGTTATCCAATTGCAGCAATCCGAGGCCGGCAAAGCGCTCCGGCACTTCGGCGTCAAAAGACAGGCGGAGAGATTGGCCGGCGTAAACGGACAAGTCCAGGATGGCCGTCAACGGGCCGGTGTCCACGTTGGTGGTGCCGGGGTTGGCGATGAGGATGGGGAAGGACTGGAGCACTGGCCCGCCTGATACCATTTCCAACGTTGTTCACAAGGGCGCGGAGCGAGGCCCCCGGAAGCCGGAGCGCCGCGGCCTTGTGAACACCTTGGGTTGCCTGTTCGCCGGCCGGGCGACTGGCGATCGGGAGATAGGGTTGAGCGATGTTCGAGACGATCCAACCGTTCAGGCCGTCCTCGAAGCTGCCGTTGACCAGCGGCGGGGGCACCAGCATGGAGACCGCCGCCACCTGACTGGTCAGGCTGCCGTAGTTGTTTTGAACCACCACCCGGTAGGCCCCGGCCTGGTCGGTTTGGATATTCATCAGGAGCAGGTCCGGTGACACGGCGGCCGGAAGCGGGACGCCTTTCCTCAGCCAGCGGTAGCTCAACGGCGGCGTGCCCCGGGCTCTAGCCGACAAAGTCACTGTGGCGCCTCGGTAAACCGTCTCATCGGTCGGCTGCACAATAAAGCTTGGCAGTGCCGGCTCGGGACACAGCGAATCCGCGCGGGCCAGGAAAAGCGATTCCACATCTTCCGGTGAGAGTATGCGGTCGAACAGCACCGGTTCATCCACCGCTCCGGACAGCGGATGCGCCGCGCCCGGTCCGCGGCCCAGGGCTGGAAGGCCCTCAAAAGTTTGCCGGGGTGGGTCGGCAGACGCGAGGGAACCGGGCAGGCCATCCACATACATTCGATATCCCGGGCCGGCGGGTTGGGCAACCAGCACCAGGTGGTGCCAGCTCCCGGCCCTCAGGGCGTTGCTCCGGATCAATTGGTCGGGTTGCGGTCGCGTCGGTCTTGATCCACAAGTCCAGCCCGTTTCCGCCTCCGCCGGAGGGCGCCAGCCACAGCCGCACCGGCGGGCAGTGGATCACAGTCTGTTCTCGCCCGGCCTCGGCTACCCGCAGCCAGAAGGCCAGGGTAAACGCCCCTCCTGCGGGCGGCAGGGTCGGAAGTCGGGGCAGGGACAACACGCTGTTCGAGCCGTTGAAGCTGAATGCCTGCCCCGCCAACCCGGGCTGGTAGGCAATCTGTTCCAGCTCCACAGGAAAACCGTCATATTGTTTGGCGCACTGGCCTCCCCGCGCCACCATCCCAACAACGCGCGGTTAACGCCCTCGAAGCAGGAAGAGGCGCCCACCACCAGCGTGACGGTGGCCAAGGGAGACTCCGCCTGTCCGTCACGGGCGCGGAAGGTAAAGGAGTCGGCACCCGTGAAGCCCGACGCCGGCAGGTAAACGAGCCAGGGGGCGGCGCCTTCCAATTGTCCATGTTGGGGACTGGACACCACAGTGTACCTGAGCGGGTCGCCTTCCGGGTCCTCGGCCTCTAGCAGGATTGGCCGGGGCAAATCAGTCACCACCTTGAACTGGCTGTCGCGCACCCGGGGCGGATCGTTGACGGGGGTGACGTTGATCGTGACGATGGCTACGGACGAGGTTCGCCAGAGGTCGCGGACTGCGTAGGTAAAAGAGTCCGCCCCGAAAAAGTCCGGGGGGGGTAAACCAGGGTCTGCGGTTCCCCGCTCTTAGCCGCCTATCGGGAGCTCCCCGCCTTTCCCGGGCTGGCTCTGCTGTGTCCCTGGATCACCCCCAAGTTGTAAGCACCTGAATCTGAAATTCGCCCTTTGCCCAAGGCTCGTTTCGAATGCGTCCACCGCGCGCCGGCCGGTCCACCTCGGTTTATCGGCGGGCCGCCGCCGTAGCCGGGACCCCCCGGGCGCGGAGAGCTTCCAGCAGACGGGTGTGAATCTGTTCAAAGCCGCCGTTGCTCAGCACCGCCACCACGTCGCCGGCGCGCGCCTCGCGGGCCAGATGAGCAAGAATGTCCTCCACGCTCGGCAGATAATCCGCGGGACGCCCCGCGCGCCGGAGGTCGGCCATGACCTGCTCGGGGTCCAGACGCTCCGGAGCGGGGATGCGCTCCAGCCCGGCCACCCGGGCGACGATCACCCGATCCGCCTCGGCCAGGGCCGCGGGCAGTTCGGCCTGAAAGACCTTGCGGCGGGTGGTGTTCGAGCGCGGTTCAAACACCGCCCAGAGCCGGCGTCCGGGAAAACGCAGCCGCAGCGCCCGCAGCGTCTCCCGGATGGCTGTGGGATGGTGGGCAAAGTCATCCACCACGGTCACGCCATCGGCCTCGCCCCGCACGTCCATGCGCCGGCGCACGCCGCCGAAGCTGGCCAGCGCGCGTTGGATGACGGGGTCCGGAATGCCGCAATGCCGCGCGCAGGCCACCACGCCCAGGGCGTTGCGCGCGTTGAATTCGCCGGCCAGGGCCACGCGGAAGCGCGTGTCGCCCACTGCAAATTCGCTCGCGTCCGCCTCCAGCCGCAGATCGCGCGCTCGCACGTCGTTGGCCGCGCCCAGGCCAAAGCGGACGACGGGGCAGAAATCCACCGCCAGCAGCGGCGCCAGGTGAGGGTCGTCGCCGTTGGCCAGCACCAATCCGTTGCGGGGCACCAGGCGCAGAAAGTGGCGGAAGGCCTTTTGCACCGCGGCCAGGTCCTCGAAGATGTCCGCGTGGTCGAACTCGAGGTTGTTCACCAGGGCCACCTCCGGCTGGTAATGCACAAACTTGCTCCGCTTGTCGAAAAACGCCGTGTCATACTCGTCGCCCTCGATGATGAACCACTCGCTATCGGTGAAGCGGGCGCTGACGGGGAAGTCGCGCGGCACCCCGCCGATGAGAAAGCCGGGATGACGCCCGGCGCGTTCAAACACCCACGCCAGCAGCGCGGTGGTGGTGGTCTTGCCGTGGGTGCCGGCCACCACCAGGCAGCGCCGGTTCCGGAGGAAAAAAGCGCGCAACAGCTCGGGCAGCGAGCAGTAGGGCAAGCGCCGCTCCAGCACGGCCTCCGCCTCGGGATTGCCGCGGGAAATCGCGTTGCCAATGACCACCAGGTCCGGCGGCCCCTCGAGGTGGGCTTCCGCATAACCGGAGTACGGGATGATGCCGGCCCGCCGCAGGGTGCTGGCCGCCGGCTCGTACACGTCCTGGTCCGAGCCGGTGACGACCAGCCCCCGGGCCTTCAAGGCCGCCGCCGTGGCCGCCATGGCAATGCCCCCGATCCCCACAAAATGAACCGACCGCACGTGCGCAAACACGTCCGCAATGATGCGGGTCCACCCCCGGGCGGGAAGCGCGAAACGGGCAGGATTTGTTCACAAGCGAGACCGGTCCGCGCCCTCGCGTCGAGAAGTCCGGTCGGTCCCGCGACACGTGGACGAAATCCCCCCGCCGTGGGCGCGGTTTTGTGAATTGCCCGGCTTCGGGGGGCTGCCGGTTGGCGCGGGCGGCGCCGGTAGGAGACGCCAGGCCGGGCGGCGAAACCCGGGCCGGCGTGTGAGGCAGGCCTTGAACCGTGGAGAAACCGCATGCTCAATCGCGGCATGTGGTTACCCTGGTTGACACGCTGGTGTGGGACGAGGGCCGTCCTGGGCGCGTTGAGCGCCGGATGCCTGGTCATCCGCGCCGCCCCGGTGGACCGGTACAACGTGGTCTGGGACACCCCCAGCCCCAATCACCATGGCTCCATGCCGTTGGGCAACGGGGACGTTGCGCTCAACGCCTGGATGACGCCCGACGGCGAAGTGCACGCCTACCTCTCCAAGAGCGACGCCTGGGATGACAACGGTCGCTTGGTCAAGGTGGGCAAACTGCGGGTGCGTCTGGAGCCCAACCCGCTCGCCGACGGCGCCGCGTTCCGCCAGGAACTCCGGTTGAGCGAGGGCGCGGCGGCCATCACCCTCGGCGCCAGCCCGGACGAGGCACGGCGGCGTCCCAGCTTGCGCCTGCTGCTGTGGGTGGATGCGCGGCACCCGGTGATTCACCTCATCGCGGAGGGGACCCAGCCCTTCGAAGCCACGGCTCACCTCGAGTTGTGGCGGACCAATCGCCAGGCCCTCGCCGAGTTGCAGGTCAGCGACCTGCTGACGAACCTGAAGCTGCCCGACGGCAGTCCCGCGCGCCCGTACACGGAGCCGGACACGGTGTTGACCGGCCAGCGCGGACGCATCGGGTGGTTTCACCACAACCTCCGGTCCAATGGGCCGGAGCTGCTGGCGCGCGTGCAGGGGCTGAGCGACCTGGTTCAGCCCGATCCCCTGCTGCTTCGTACGTTTGGCGCGGTGGTCACGGCGGTGAACGGCGAGCGGCTGGACGACCGCCGCCTGCGTTCGCCGCCCGCGCGACACCACCGGTTCGACGTGTACGTGCTCACCCGGCATCCCGCCACCCCGGAGCAATGGCTGGCGGCGATGGAAGAAACCATCGCGCGCGTCGAGGCGGAACCGTTCGCTACGCGGTGGACGGCGCATCGGCAGTGGTGGGCGGCGTTTTGGGAGCGGAGTTGGATTCGGGCCTCGCTGCGCGCGGGCGCCAGCAACCAAATGACGGCTCTGATACCGACCAACCGTCATCCGGTGCGGCTGGGCGAGGACCAGACGGGCGCCCACCGTTTTGCCGGCGAGCTCGGGCGTGTCAGTCTGCTGGGCCGGGCGTTGTCCGATGCCGAGGTGAGGGCGCTGGCCGGGCGCCCTCGCGACCAGCTCCTGCCCGCGGAGCGGGAACTGCTGTTCAGCCGCACCAACGCGGAAGCGGGGGCCGTGCCCGGATCGGCGACATGGACATTCCCCGCCGGGTTCACCCTCGAGGCCTGGGTCAGGCCGGAAGCGTTCGGTCCGGGCGGGGCGCGTCTGGTGGACAAGCTCACGCCGGGACAGAGTGACGGATTTTTGCTGGATACCTTTCCGGGCAACAGCCTGCGGTGGATTTGCGGGGAGACGGTGCTGAGCCGGGCGGAGGCGCTGCCCGCCGTTCGTTGGACCCACGTGGCCGCGGTGGCCGACGCCGCCAGCGGGACCTGTCGGTTGTACGTGAACGGTGTGCGGGTGGCCGGTCCGGACGGCCCGGCGTTGCGGGATGAAGCGGCGTGGGTGAGCCGGATGTATCACCTGCAGCGATTTGTCGCGGCCTGCGCCGGGCGCGGCGCGCATCCCATCAAGTTCAACGGGTCGCTCTTCACCGTGCCGCCGGGACCGACGGAGACGGACCCGGACTACCGGCGGTGGGGGCCGGGTTACTGGTGGCAGAACACACGGCTGCCGTACATCAGCCTCAACACCTCGGGCGATTTCGACCTCCAGGAACCGCTGTTCCGCATGTACGTGCGGGACCTGCTCCCGGTGTGTGAATTTCGCACCCGCCGGTATCAGGGGCATGGCGGGGCGTTTTATCCGGAGTGCGTTTACTTTTGGGGCGCCAGTTTTGGCGAGACCTACGGCTGGACGCCGTTTGAGGAACGCGCGGACAAGTTGCAGGAGAGCGGCTGGCACAAGTGGGAATGGGTGGGCGGCCTCGAGCTGGCGTGGATGGCGCTGGATTACTTTGACCACACGCAGGATCGGAATTTCCTAGCGCAAACGGCCCTGCCGGTGACGCGCGCGGTGCTCGCGTTTTTCGACGCGCAGTATCCCACCAACGCCCGGGGCCAACTGGTCATGCACCCGTCCCAGGCGCTGGAGACCTGGTGGCGGTGCACCAACGCGATGCCGGAACTGGTCGGTTGCCACGCCCTCACTGCGCGACTGGAAGCCCTGCCCGCGGAGTTGGTGCCGGAACCCGATCGCGCGCTGGCCCGGCGATTGCGCGCCAAGCTGCCTCCCCTGCCCGTGCGCCAAATCCACGGGCGCGTTGCGCTGGCGCCGGCCGAGTTTTTCGCGGACAAACGCAATATCGAGAATCCGGAACTTTACGCAGTGTTTCCTTTCCGACTGTTTGCCTTCAACCGACCGCATGCAGATTGGGCGCAGGCGGCCCTCGAGCACCGCGAGGATCGCGGACACTTCGGCTGGCGGCAGGACGACATCTTCATGGCCTACCTGGGGTTGACGGCGGACGTGCGTCGCGCCGTGGTCACGCGGGCTCGCCAACATGACCCCGATGAGCGGTTCCCCGCTTTCTGGGGCCCGAATTACGACTGGACACCGGACCAGACTCACGGCGGCGTCTTGATGAAAACGTTCCAAGCCATGCTGCTGCAAACTGATGGCCGGGAAATTCACCTGTTGCCCGCGTGGCCGGAGGATTGGGATGTCGAATTCAAGCTGCATGCACCCGGGCGCACGGTGCTGGAAGGGGTCTATCAAAACGGCCGGATTCGCTCGCTGCGCGTGACTCCGGCGGAGCGCCGCCGCGATGTATGGGTGCGGGGCGTCCGCTTTTGAGTGCGCCCGGAGGCGACACCCACGCGGCAAGACCTGCGTTCTGCTTCGGGCAATCGGAAGGTTGCCCCCGATTTTCGAGACAAGCAGCTTGCCGGATCGGGGGCGTTGCTTTTCCAACAGCGGCGGCAAGCAGCCGCTCTCCAGATATGCTCCGCGTTTTCCGGACCGTTCGATTTCCGCGTCAGCGCTTGGACTACGCCGGTTGCCGGCGCTTTCGGTATGCGCGCTGGCAAGCAGAAGCACTTCAAGTGCTTTGCGTTTTCCCCGACCGCTCCCATTTTCAAGCTCGCAGAGCTTTTGTGGATTCCCACCGGCGCACTCCGGGCAACACCGCAAGGCCGGCGCCCGGGTTGTCTGCCGAATTTGAACTGTTCGTCATGGAAGCGTAACCGGGCAATGGGATCGTCGCGGCATGGTAGTGGCGAGTTGTGGGGCAAGCTGCAACGAGGCGGCGCCCCCACCCAAGCTGTTCAGGGGGCCGCGCGCGCGATTTGAAGCGACCCGCCTGCCTGCGGTGTCTTCGGCCGATTACCGGGTGCGTCTAGCCCGCGACGAAGACGATCTGCGCGCCGCGCAGGCGCTGCGGTTTGCGGTTTTCAACCTGGAACTCAAGGAAGGGCTGGATGAAGCCCTGGCAAGCGGATTGGACAGCGATCCGTTTGACGCGGTATGCGATCACCTGCTGGTGGAGTGTCGAGGCACGGGCGAGGTGGTGGGCACGTACCGTTTGCAACCGGGTTTCCGCGCGGCCCTGGGATTGGGGTACTACAGCGAGCAGGAGTTTGATTGCCGCAACCTGGAGCCGTTTCGCCACCGCATGATCGAGCTGGGGCGAGCTTGCGTGCATCGCCAGCATCGGAATCGCGTCGTGCTGGGGTTGTTGTGGCGGGGAATTGCCGAATATGCCCGACGCCACGGGGGACGGTATCTCTTTGGATGCAGTTCCCTGAGTACGCTGGAGCCGGCGGTGGGCGCGTCCGTGTACAACGAGCTGTGCCGTTTCCACCTGGCGCCGCTGCCCTGGCGAGTAACTCCCCTGCCCGACTGCGAATGTCCCCTGGACCGATTGTGTGAAGAGACGCCCCCGATCCCGAAGCTGCTGCGCGCCTATCTCGCGGTCGGGGCCCAAATTTGCGGCCCCCCCGCCCTGGACCGGCAGTTCAAGACCATTGATTTTTTGACCCTGCTCGATTTGGAAACCCTGCCCGCGGAGGTACGCAAAAAGTTCCTGGACTGATTTCGCCGCCGCCGGTTCTCGCGCGTTTGTGAACGGAATTATGCTTCATCCCCTCAGGGTGGCGGCTCGCAGTGCGGGGGTGGCATTTGAATGTGCGCGGGCGGCCGCCACTTTCGCGCTCTTGTACTTTCGACGCGGAAGGCGGCCCACGCTCGCGGAAAGAAGCCACTGGCTGCAGGCGGCTAATCGGCGGGCACTGCGACACCTCGGAGTTCAATTGGAAGTGTTCGGCACGCCCCCGCAAAACGGTTTGCTGGTGAGCAATCATCTGAGCTACCTCGATATCCTGGTTTTCTCCGCTCTGACGCCCTGCGTTTTTGTGTCCAAGTCCGAGGTGCGCCACTGGCCGGTATTAGGCTGGCTGGCCCGCGCGGCAGGCACCATTTTTATCCGACGCGAGCGTCGTCTGGATGTCCGGCACAACGTGCGGGCCATCCAACAAGCGTTGGAAAGCGGTGTTGTGGTGGTGCTGTTCCCGGAGGGGACCAGCAGCGGAGGGCAGACGATCCTGCCGTTTCATTCCGCCTTGTTGGAGCCAGTCGGTTCGAATTTCTACAATCTAAGCGTGGCTTATATTGAATATGGAATCTCCGACGGCGATCCGTCCGAGGAGGTGTGTTTTTGGCGCGACATGCAGCTGCTCCCCCATTTGTTCAACCTGTTCTCCAAAAATCAGATCCAAGCGAGAGTCGCTTTTAGAACCGGAAGCGCAGGCGATCGAGCCCGGAAATCCTTGGCCCAAACGCTGAGATTGCAAGTGATTCAATGTAAAATGGATGTGACTCAAGGGCGGACGACAGGTCCGATCTCGGGGCCCCGGGCAACACAGCGAGAACCAGCCATCGAGATTGTCGGGTAAAGGTCGCCAGATTGAAACGGGACCGGTCTTGGGAGGTTTACACCCGGCAAGTTCGCGTTATCCTGCCGGGCGTGTTTGAGTATTCCAAGGCATACGATGTAATTGCGGTCGGTGGCGGGCACGCCGGGATTGAGGCGGCTCTGGCATGTGCCCGGATGGGATGTGAGACATTATTGCTCACGATGAACTTGGATACCATCGGACAGATGTCTTGCAATCCCGCGATTGGCGGATTGGCAAAAGGTCATTTGGTCAGAGAGATTGACGCGCTGGGCGGGGAGATGGCCAGAAACACGGACATGACCGGGCTCCAATTTCGGATGTTGAACACCAAAAAGGGACCGGCTGTTTGGGCGCCACGAGCTCAATGCGACAAAAAGGCCTACCAATTCCGGATGAAGTGGGTGTGCGAGCGGCAGCCTGGATTGGACCTGAAACAGGGCCAGATTGCTCGACTTTGTGTCAGGGATGGCAAGGTTCGGGGCGTCGAGACGATCCTCGGGGTGCGATTCTTGGGCAAAGCCGTGATTTTAACCACCGGAACATTCCTCAGGGGGCTACTGCATATTGGAATGGAAAAAACTGCGGGGGGTCGAGCCGGCGAATCGGCGGCCAATAGCCTGTCCCAGTCACTGAACGAAATCGGGTTGCAGCTGGGGAGATTCAAGACCGGAACCCCCCCCAGACTTTTGAAGCGAACCATTGATTTTAGCAAGACGGAGATTCAGCCAGGAGATGAGCCGATCCCTTGGTTCAGCTTTTGGCATTCGGAATTGTTCCACGTGGAACATTGGGAAAGCAGTGAAAAGCTGGAGGGAGCTGGTCCATCCAATTCAGCGCGGTTGGATTCAAGCGGAGCTCAAAATCCATATCCCCCTGGTTCCATTTTGGCTCAAGCGGGCGATCAATTGCCCTGCTTCATTACGTACACCACTCTCAAAACAGCGGAGTTGATTCGGAAAAACTTGCACAAGTCACCCCTTTACTCGGGCATCATCCAAGGGATCGGACCAAGATACTGTCCGTCCATCGAGGACAAAGTGGTCCGGTTCGCGGACAAGGAGCGGCATCAAGTTTTCTTGGAGCCCGAGGGGATTCGGACGGACGAAATTTACGTGAATGGCTTTTCCACCAGTCTGCCATTCGAAGTGCAGGTCCAGTTGGTCCGGACCATTATCGGTTGCGAACATGCGGAAATCGTTCGTCCGGCTTACGCCGTCGAATACGACTACGCTCCGCCCATTCAACTCTGGCCAACCTTGGAAACCAAGGTCTGCGAAAATCTGTTTCTGGCAGGGCAGATTAACGGCACCTCCGGATACGAAGAGGCAGCCGCCCAAGGGATCATGGCGGGCATCAACGCAGCTCGAAAGGTTCAAGGGAAATCCGGGCTGGTCTTGCGGAGGGACCAAGCCTACATCGGGGTCTTGATTGATGATCTGGTGACCAAGGGTACTTCCGAGCCGTATCGGATGTTCACCTCGCGAGCAGAGCATCGTTTGTGCTTGCGGCAGGATAATGCGGATCAAAGACTTGCTGCAATCGGCTACGAAATGGGGCTTTTGCCGGAACACCGCTACCGGCTTTGCCAAGAAAAATACAGGGCGGTTGCAGCGGAGGTGGAACGTCTTCACATGACGCGGGTCGGGAACCACACCCTGGCTCAAATCCTCAGTCGCCCCGAGATGACCTACGAGGTTTTGCCCGATCGAAATCCCACGCTCGCTCCCGACGTGACCTTGGCGGTGGAGATCACAATCAAGTATGCTGGTTATATGGCGCGACAGGAAGCTGAAGTGTCGCGCCTCCGGGATATGGAATCCTGGGTTATACCAGAGTGGCTATCGTACAAGACGGTACCCGGGCTGAAGACGGAGGCGCGGCAAAAATTGGAGGAAATCCGTCCCAGAACCCTTGGACAGGCAGGACGTATTTCCGGAGTTACGCCGGCCGACCTGAGTCTGCTGATGGTTTGGATCAAGCGGGGCAACGGATCCCGAAACGGTATGGGGCCTCAAGAGGATTAAAGTTAAACCTTGGCTTTTATAAAATAGTACACACCGACCCCTAAAATATCCAAGACTATAACCGCGCCTTGGTCCTGGCTACCAGATGATCGGCCAAACGAGTAGGCTCGGGTATCCGGCTTTGTCGAACGCAGGCAAGGACCAACTGGACCGCTGATTCGAGGTCCATTTTGTGTCCAACGCTTACAAAAACCGGTCGCACACCGCGCTTGGTGCGTACCACAGTCCCCACAACCGAGTTCGCCACACATAATGCGCTGGTGCTGCCGGCTTCTTGGCCCGGCGCAAGATAGTCCCCGATCAATCGGGACTTCGCGCATCCGATCGCAGGCAAATCGCACAAAACGCCCACGTGACATGCCAGGCCAAAGCGGCGGGGATGAGCCAATCCCTGACCGTCACACAACAACACATCCGGAACCGTCTGCAACTTTCTCAACGCTGCCAGCAGTGCGGGAGCTTCACGAAACGACAGCAACCCGGGCACGTAAGGGAAACGAACCGGTCGAAGCGCTGTGGCGGTCTCTAGAATCGTACCCGCTTTGCAGTCCCAGACCACGGCCGCTCCGATGCAAACGGCTCCGTCAGGAGAAAAAGCCGCATCCAACCCTGCCACCAGCTGCAACTCCCGGTCCGGTTTTGTAACGACAACTCTTTGGGCCAAAATGCATTGCAGCTCTGCTGCCCGCCGCGGACCCAGCCGCCAATGATGGGGCAGAGAAGGGAGTATCATGTCTTGACGCCATCACCAGAAGCTACCGTTGGATGGGAATTGCTCGATAGTACTCTGCCTGCGTGGAAGGCCGGTTGGTTCTCACCATGACAAATTGGCCTTGGTCGTCACCAAAGGTGAACTCGTTTACCCGCTGCCATTGCCGAAGATCGAGTGACATTTCCAGGGCGACTGACTGATCCACCCGACCGCGGAAAGCAAAGCGATCAAGGGTTCTTTCCGGACATTCATCATGCTGATATTCAATAATTTGAACTCCTGAAGACCAATCCAACAAGGCTCTCAAAACAATCCCCTCGACTCCAACTGTGACCAGTTGCCCTTGGCGTGTGGCCAGTCCGTACAGGGATTTTCCGGTAATGGTATCCGCCGCATCCCAGTTTATCGCGTTCGTGCTCGTTAACACCGTGCCCTGGGTGCCGCAGACGTAGTAGCGCCCCGAAGCGAACAGAACGTCTGTGAGCCATGCGGTCACCCCGCTGTTACCCGCAACCCAGGCTCGTCCGTCCGGGCTGCTGAGAATCGTCCCATTCTGCCCGACGGCGAGAAACCGGTCCTCCACCCACCGCACGCGGAAAATCCAATTGGTGGTGCCGGGATTTTGCGGCAGCCACGCTTCGGCATCCGGGCTGTGGAAAATCGCGCCGCCCCGGCCGGTGATCACATAGCCGGGCGGACCGGCAGCCACGCCGCTGAGCGTTGGCTGTCCGGGCAGGGAGATCAGTCGCCAGGTTTCCCCGGTATCCGAGCTGGTTAACACGGTGCCCCGGTCGCCCACCACGATCAGAATGTCCCCTGCGACACATACTCCTTGGAGAGTGTTGGTGGTCAACCGGGGCTGGACGACACTCCAGCGCAGACCCAGCAAATTGACCTGATTGGTGACGACCACCTGGTTGGTCGTCCACGAGCAATCTACCCAATCCGACACCGTGTTGGTGAGTACCACGTTTGTCCAAGTCCGGGTGCTTAACATCAAGGCCCCGTCGGTTCCCGCCGCCACGGCCAGGTTGGCGGACCCGGCGATTCCCAGAAACAGGGCATTCGTTGGGGTATCGGGGGCCGGCACGCTCCACCAATCCGCGCCGTTTTCACTGGTTATCACCAGGGCCCGATCTCCCACGGCCAGGTAACGCTCCGGCAAGGCGGTCACTTCCCACAACCAGTCCCGGGGCGAATCTTCGGCCTCGAACCACAGTGTATTGTTGTTGGTGACAAAGCTTTCAACCCACATTCCGGTGCGGCCGGCCAGGGCGAAGCGCTCCCCGTCCCAGACGCCGGCAAAATAATCCCAGCCCGGGGCTGGCAGGGGACTTCCGCTGCCCAGTTGGTCCGTCCACGCTGCAAGCGGACCGGCCTGCATCCGCAACACAGTTTCACCGGCGATCAATCGTGGGTATCCGGAGACAGAGGAGGACTGCTCGTACACGTACAGGGCGTTGGTCAACCCCAAAGAAACGCGCCCCCAATTGGTCCCGAGATTGGGACTGACCAGCACGGTGCCGCTGTCTCCCACCGCGTAAAAGGCCTCGCCCCGGAACACGACCCGATTCAAATGCGCGGTGACACCGCTGCTGCGTCGCCGCCAAGTAATCCCGTCTGCGCTGCTGGCAATCAGGCCGTTTTCCCCCACGGCGACAAATGTGCCGGCGCCCCAGGCCACGCTGCGGAGCCATTCGGTGAAAGGCAGACCGTCCACCCGCTGCCAGCTTGTGCCGCCATCCACGCTGCGGTAAATCGCGGCGTTATCCCCCACGGCCACGCTCGTCGCGGACGAGGCCGTCACCCCTTCCAGCCAGTCGGAAGTGGGCGGGTTCAGCGTCGCCCCGGACAGGCCCTCTTCCGCCGTCCCGTAGAGCAATGTACCGGCTTCGCCGCAAACAATGGCCCGGTCGCCGAGAAACGTGATTCCCCGCAAAGCCCGGGTGGTTCCGGTGGGCAGGGCACGCCAGACAAACCGGTTGGTACTGACGTACACGCGGCCGCGGTCGCACACTTGCCAAAACCAGCCGCGATGGTGGGCCAGGTCGTACACATTGTTCCCGTGGGGGAGGGGGTTGGACCACTCCCAGGGCAGGGCGGCTGACTGCGCTCGGGAGGACTCCAACACCAACGCCAAGAGGAAGATCGCCACAACGGGTCGCAGAGTCCCCAGAAACCGGCCGGGACGCAACATTGGCCCACGCATACCCGGCGATGCTTATCCGAAACACCCGGCGCGGGGCAACCGCCAAATCAAGAGGTCTGCGGGTCACCACGGTGAATTTCACGAAACCGCTCAAATTGCTCCTACGTGCCGACTTCTTCAGCGAAGAAACCCGTCTTTTGGGGAATTGGGCCCCGGGAAGACTGATTGGCGCACCGATGCTAACCGACACTGTCAGAGAGGCTTAACACTCAGCCCGAATACATCTTGGCCGATCACGAGACTTGCCGATCTTCCCCGGGATTGTCAGTCGGTACATTCGGAAGAGGTAATCCTTGGAGCACTGAAATTTTGCCTGAGCTTCAATCCCCAATCAACCTTGGGGCATCCATCGGTGGTGCGGCAAGGTCACGCGGAACGTGGTGCCGGCGGGGGAGGTGCTCACCAACTGCAACGTCGCGCCCAAATGGTGGGCGAGTTGATACGCGATGGCTAGGCCGATTCCCGAGCCGCCCTCCTTGGTCGAGCGCACCGGCTCGAACAGCCGGTCCTGCACCGTTTCCGGCAGCCCCGGCCCTTCATCCCGCACCTCGGCTTCGAATCCGGCAGCCGCCCGCCGCAGCAGCAGCGTGACCGACCGGCCCGGGGGACTGGCTTCCAAGGCGTTCTGAATCAGGTTCGCCAGGATGAGTCGCAGCAGCCCGGCAGTATGGTTGTCCATCTCGCCGGACGTTTCCAAGCGGGTTACCAACCGGACATCCCGGCAGGTTGCCAGCGCGCGGCACTGATCCGCCAGCGCCTCGCCCAGTTCGGCGAGGTTCACCGCGTAAGTCGGTGCGTTCTCGCGTTCCTGCAAGACCTCGATAACCTCGTGAATCAAATGCTGCATCCGGCGCGTGGCCGCCAGGGCTTCGCGCCATTCGGCGCTTTCTTCCGAGGAGACATTGTCCTGGCGGGCGGTGACGAAGGAGTGAAGGCCGGCCACCGGATTTTTCAGACTGTGGATGAGATGGGCGGCCACGGCCCCCACCGCGGCGGAACGGGCGGCATCCGCCAGGGCCTGGTTGGCGCGTTGCAGGTCAGCCGAGCGCGCCGCAAGCTGCCGGTTGACGCGTTCCAGCCGCCCAAAAGCCCAGCCGAGTCCACCCCCGATGAGGGCGAATCCGGTGCCGAGCAACAGGGCCGCCTGTCTGTTGAGTCGGCGTCGCAGTGTGGCGAACTCCCGTTCCAACGTGCTCCCTTCCAGCATGAACTGAGCGACCCCCAACAACCGGTCCTCCCCGGCGCGGTACAGCGGGATGTACACTTCCACCCAGGTGAGGCGGACGGGCCGAGGCTGAGTGGGGTCGGGCAGGTAGAGAAACAACTCATGCACCGGGGCGGCGGGCCGGTAGCGTGTCAGCGGAGTTAACCGGCCGAGTTGGGTCAACGTTGCCTCGCTTAGAGTGGCTTCCTTGACCTCTGCAGGGATGCCGGCCACAAACGCACCGGCCGAATCGAACACCCGGGCGGCGATGATGTTGGTCAGATCGGCCATGCCCAGCAGTACGGCGTACTGCGAGGTGGGGGCCGCCAGGTCGAATTCGGGGTCTTGCGCCGCCGCTTGAGTGATTTCGCGCTGGGCGAGGATTTGGAGCGCCACCGCGTCGTGCTCCAGGAGTTGCGCGCGCCATTGCCGTTCCAGTTGCCATCGTCCCCAGCACACCGCCCCGGCAAAGGCCAGCAGCGCCACGCTGATGGCGGCCAGAGCCCGTCGTCGCGCGGCGGGCAGGGACGGTCGAGGCGCGGTCATAGTTCCCGTTCCAGTCCCAGCCATACGGTGTTTACGGTGTAATCGGCGCGCGGCAGGTTGTCCTGTGCGGCCTCGTAATCGTACTGGGCAAACACCGTCCATTTGCGTCCCAGCGTGCGCTCGCCGCGCAGGCTCATGCCCAGGTCCGTCTTGGATCGCGCCGGGCTCCCCGTTGCTCCGGCCGGCTGGAGGTCGTAGTCGTAGTGTCGCCAGCGCCACTCGGCCCGCAGTGACCAGTGTGGCGGCTGGTAGCGAAGCTGCAGGGTCGCGTGATAGCGCGTGTAGTCGAAGTAGCCTCCTCCGTTGTCGAAATTAAGCCCCGCGCCGCCGCGCACCCGCAGACTCCACTGTCGGGCCGCATCCCAGTAAACCCGCGCGCGCGCCTCGGCCTCGTGAAAAGCAAACTCGAGGCGCCCCGGCAACCGGCTTCCGAAGGCGTCCAGGGGCGGGCGTTCGTCGTAGGCGCGGTGATCATACCGATATTCAAGCGACCAATCCAGACGACGGCTTGGTTTGTGTTCCAACCGCGCACCCGGCGCAAAGCGCCAGTACGAATCCAGGGGCGACTCGAACGTGTCCCGCGCACCTTCCACCGAGGCGCTGGCGGTCCACGGCCGACCGAGTTCGCACGCAATCCGGGCGGAGAGCGACCCCAGATGGCCGCGAGCGGTTACCGTGCGCAGTTCGGCTTCCGTGGCGGACACGTCGTACACCTGGTGGAAAAAGACGTACTGCCCGACCAAGTCTGCCGACCAGGCTCCCCCCAGCTCCCGCTTGACCTCGGCCCGGGCCAGCGCGAGCGCTTCGTAATCCACGGCAGCGCTGTCCCGCACATGGGTGTAATCCCCGGTCAGCAGGATCGACACCTCTGTGCCGTCCAGTCCCGGCCGTTGGACGGCCAGATCGCCTCCGATGGTGATCAGCGCGCTGGTTTCCGGGCGCTGGTCGCTGAGCAGGACATTGTCGCGGTACCCCACGCCCAGGCGCGCGCTGGCGCTGGAAGTCCACAGCGAAGGTTGGGTTAACCGTTCGATTTCCGCGAGCAACTCCTTTTCCGCTGGAGGCAGGTCGGGCCTGTTGGGTTGAGGTTCAACGGGAGGGGTCGCACCGGTGGCGACACTCAGGATCAAGGGCAGGACGGCCGTTGCCACCCTTCGCAAAGCCAAGCATTGATCGGCGGAATATCCCATGCCCCGCAGCAGATTAACGGAAGGGACAACTCTCGTCGAGGAAGGGCGGCGAAGCCGGGACCTGCGATCGGCGGGTGGGCCGATCCTGTCTGGTTTCGGTCCGGTCTTCGCGGAGGGACGGCACCCCGCAGGAGCGGCGCCGACCAAAAAAGAGCAGGTAACGGACGCCGTTACCTGCTCTGCCGTTTGGTGATCGCCGGGATTTCAACCCGGAGTGGCCCTATTCACCCTTGGCGTGTCGCTTCTGCGCGCGCAGATGTTCCTTGGCCGCCTCGATGAGTTCGCGCCGGTCGGGCAGTTCTTTGGCCAGCTGTTCCAACCGTTCGCGAATCTGCTCGCGAATCTGTTCGCGCTTCTGCTTTTGCTCCTCGAGGAGTTGGCGCAACTGCTCGCGCAGTTGCTCGCGTTGTTCCTTGGTGGCCTCGCGCATCTCGCGCACCTTCTGCATCCATTCCTCAATGGCCGCCCGATGTTCGGCACGGAATTGCTCCAGGAGGGCTTTAATTTCCTGCGGCAACTCGGGTCGTGTCGGTTTCTCCGGTTTTTCGGGTTTCTCCGGTTTCTCCGGCTTTTCCGGTGGAACCACCACCGGAGGTTGGTCACCGTTTCCACCCGAGCCGGCGGTGCCGCCGCTGCCCGAATTGTCGTCAGCGCTCAAGGGCAGGGCCAACACTGCCAGCCCCACAGCCGTAACCACCCATGTCATCTTCCATGTTTTCATACGTGTCCTTTCCTCGTTTGCGTCGCACGTGCCTCTCTGCAAATTCAGTGCCAATACCCTGACTCGATTTTAACTTCTTGTCTACTAGCAATTTGTGACATAAACGGCCGCCCACAGTTTCCATTCTCCTGGGGATTTTTCCCCAATCCTTTGAGACAGACAGTCAGGCGCGCGGGGATTATTCCCCACCCCGCCCGGGGGCGTTGCTGTCTCCGCCCCGGCTCGCCAGCCGATAACGTACCACGTCACGGCTGACTCCCAGCAGCCGCGCGGCCGCCGAAACGTTGCCGCCGGCCTGCGCCACTGCGTGTCGCACCAGGCGATCAATGGCCGCATCCAGGGAAAACCCGGTTTCGGGAAAACGGAAGGCCGGGTTGAACCAATCCGTCGTGTTGGAACCGGAAGGCCGGGAAGCCGCTCCTTTCGGCGCGCCGCTCAAGCGTTCCAGATGCGCGAACTCGAGGGGGCCATCTTCAAACACCAGCGCGCGCTCCAGTTCGTGCATCAATTCCCGCACGTTGCCCGGCCAAGACCAGGCCATCAACCGGCGCTTTCCGGCGTCGCTGATGGGACGGACGGGCAGGCGCTGCCGCTGGCAAATGCGCCGCAGCAGGCGCTCCGCCAGCGGCGGGATGTCCTCCGCCCGGTCGCGCAGAGGCGGCAGGTGCAGCCGAAAAAGGTCCAGCCGATGGGCCAGGTCCTCGCGGAATCGGCCGGCGCTCACCAGCGCGCGCAGGTCCTGATTCGAGGCGGCGATCAGACGCACATCCACGGGGATGGTCTGGTTGCCTCCCAACCGGCGCAGACAACCGTCCTCGATGACCTTGAGCACCTTGGCCTGTATGGCGAGGGACAGGCTGGCGAGTTCGTCCAGAAAGAGCGTCCCGCCATCCGCCGCCTCAAACAAACCGATGCGCGCCGACCGGGCGTCGGTGAACGCCCCGCGCTCATGGCCGAACAGCTCGGACTCGGCCAGGGTTTCGGGCAGGGCCGGGCAGTTGACCTCCACCAGAGGCTGGGCGGCGCGGGGGCCCTGCCGGTGCAACCACCGCGCCAGCCAGGTCTTGCCGGTGCCGGTTTCCCCGGTGATGAGCACCGGGGGCAGCCCCCGCTCCATGCGCCGGTCCGCAGCCAGGATGCGCTCCGCTTGCGCCTGGACCGCCTCCAGTCCGCGGCCGAAGAAAAACTCGTCCTCGACCGGTTCGCCCCCGCGCTGGCGGTGTTCCTCGCGGCGCTGGGCGCGGCGTTCGCGTCGCACCTGACCGAAGACCAGCAGCAGCTCGCCCGGATCGAAAGGCTTGGTGAGGTAATTCAGCGCCCCGAGCTTCATGGCCTCGACCGCGCCGGCCACGCCCCCCTCGGCGGTCATGACCACCACGCCGGTGTTGGCGGAAAAGGCCCCCTCGCGCAACAGGTCCGTCCCCCGGCCGTCGGGCAGGTTTACGTCCAGGAGGGCAAACTCGAAGGCGTCGCCTGCCAGCGCCGCGCGCGCCGCGGCCAGGGTGTCCCCCGCCGTGACCTCCGCGCCCAGCCGTTCCAGGTGAGCGGCGAGCCGGTGCCGGAGCAGGGCTTCGTCCTCGACGATGAGGACCCCCGCGCCTTCCAACGGGGCGGCAGGTGGTTCGAGCGATGCCATGTAACGGTTGGGCAGTGTACCGGCCCCGACCGGGCGGAAAAAGGGCAATTCCCCCCGGAATAATGCTCCGGTCATCCCGCGGGTTTATCCGGATGGCCGCCGGCCATGCCTGAACGTCGTCTCTTGGCAGCGGCGGCGTCGCCCCGCGGCGGCTTGTCAGCCCGGCCGCGCCCCGTACACTGCGCGCCCCATGCTCGACCTGAGCGCGCTTAATCCCCGGCAACGCGAGGCGGTGACCACCCTGCGCGGGCCGGTCCTCATTCTGGCCGGCGCGGGCACGGGCAAGACCCGGGTCATCACCTACCGGATCGCCCACCTCATCGAGCTGGGCGTGCCGCCGGAGCACATCCTGGGCGTGACCTTTACCAACAAGGCCGCGCGCGAAATGCTCGAACGGGTCCGGCGCCTGGCGCCGCGGGTCCGCGCGGTCGCCCGGCGTTCGGACGCCCCCGCCGGGGAATCGGGACCCACGCTTTGCACCTTTCATTCCCTGTGCGTGCGCATCCTGCGGCGGCACATCGAGGCCCTCGGCTACAAGCGCAACTTTGTCATTTACGACGAGGCGGAACAACTGGGGGTGATTCGCAAAATCCTCGCCTCGCTCTCCGCCCGGGGGGAGAAGACCGATCCCCGCGCCGTGCTGAGCCTGCTTAGCCGCTACCGCAACGGGGGCGAGCGCGCCGCGGCGCTGGCCGATCCGGGCGCGCGGGCCCTGGCCGAGCACGTCCGCGCCCGGTACGAGTCCGCCCTGCGCGCCTGCAACGCCGTGGATTTCGACGACCTGATCCTGCTGACGCTGCGGCTGTTTCGGGAGCATCCCGACGTGCTGGAGGCCTGTCGCGCCCGCTACCGCTACGTGATGGTGGACGAGTACCAGGACACCAACGCCGCGCAGTTCGAGCTGGTGCACGCGCTGACGCGCGAGCATCGCAACCTGTGCGTGGTGGGCGACGATGACCAGAGCATCTACGGCTGGCGGGGAGCGGAGATCGCCAACCTCCTGGACCTGGAACGCCACTTCCCCGAGGTTCGCATCATCCCGCTCGAGCAGAACTACCGCTCCACCACCACCATCCTCGAGGCCGCCAACGCGCTCATCCGCCACAACGCGCGTCGCCGTCCCAAACGACTCTGGTCGGAGCTGGGCGCCGGCTCGAAGATCACTCTCTTCACCTTTCCCGACGAGGAGGCGGAAGCCCGCGCCGTGGTGGAGGAAATCGAGACCGCGCGCCTGAGCGGGCGCGCCCGGTGGTCGGACCACGCGGTGCTCTTCCGCACCAACGGCCAGTCCCGCGCGCTGGAAACGGCGCTGCGCCGCGCCGGCGTGCGGTACCATTTGGTCGGCGGACAGAGTTTCTTCGACCGCCGCGAGGTGCGGGACTTTCTGGCCTACCTCAAGGTGCTGCTCAACCCTCAGGATGACATCAGCCTGCTGCGCATCGCCAACGTGCCCGCCCGCGGCCTGAGCGAGGCCACGATGCAGCGGCTGATCGCCGCCAGCCAGGAGCGCCAATGCGCGGTGTACGCCGTCCTGAAGAATCCGCTGGTCACGGTCTCCCTGTCTGAACGCGCCCGGGCGGGTGTGGAGGCGTTCGTCGAGTTGATCGAGCAAACCGCGCGCGCGCTGCGCGCCCGCCCTCCGGAAGGCCCCGCCTCGTTGAGCGCGTGGGCGGAGCAGTTCTTCACCCGCATCGGGTATTTCGACGACCTGCGGCGCAGCGAGAAAAACCCCGAGACGGGCGAGAACCGCGTGCGCAACCTGCGCGAATTGATCGCCACCCTGGACGACGCGGCGGGACCCGACGGCACGCCGGCCGACCGGCTCGAGCGCTTTCTGGAGGAGGTTACCCTCGACACCGACCGGGAGGCCGAGGACACCCCCAAGGGCGACGCGGTGACGCTGATCACCATGCACAGTTGCAAGGGGTTGGAGTTCCCGCACGTGTTCATTGTCGGGCTCGAGGAAGGGTTGCTGCCGCACAGCCGGGCCAAGCAGGAAGGCACCCTCGACGAGGAACGCCGCCTGTTTTACGTGGCGCTGACCCGCGCCCGCTTGTCGCTCAAGCTGGGCTACTGCACGGCGCGGCGGAAGTACGGCCAGCTCACCCCCTGTCATCCCTCCTCGTTTCTTAAGGAACTGCCCGCCGAGTTGATCGAGCGCGCCGAGGACCGCCCGCGACAACCCGTGTCGCCGGAGGTGGGCCGGGCGTGGTTCGCCGCCCTGCGTGAAAAACTGGCCACCGGCAAGGCTCCCTGAGCGCGCGACGGGCTTCCCAGATTCATCGTTGAGGGAACCGGTCGCCGGAGCGGCTGGCCGGGCTGCCCTTCGGCTGGCATTTCAAAGGACTTGACCGGAGGTCGAACCTGATCATCCATATCATCAAATTAACCTGATCCCGGTCATGACGTGCCCTGGCAAAACTTCGGCCCGGCGAGTGCGAGGGCCGAAATCCATCTTTTCCCCCAAGTTTGCCGTGCTTGGCGCAAGCCTCCTACTGGCAGCGTTCGGAGTCCGGGCCGCGGTGCTGTACGTGGATTCGCGCGTGGCGCCGAACGGCCCGCACGATGGCCGAAGCTGGGGCCACGGCGTTTCCCCGCCTGGAGCTGGTGCTGGCGGCGGCCACACCGGGCGACGAGGTCTGGGTGGCCGCCGGCCGCTACGGGCCGATCGAGGTGCCGGGTATCGTCCTGCCCGAGGGCGTGGGACTCTACGGAGGCTTTGCCGGCACGGAGACCGAACGGGACCAGCGCGATCCGCTACGGCACGCGACGATACTGTTGGGGAATGGCCTGACCGTTCGCGGGATTACAATTGCCCCCGACGCTGGCGGGGACACCCGGTTGGACGGGTTCCACATCCGCAACGGGCGGGCGAGCGAGGGCGGCGGCGTGTACTGCAAGGGCGGCGCGCCCGTGATTGCAAACAACATCATCACCGCCAACGCGGCCATTGAAGCCGGCGGGGGCATCTATTGCGAGGACTCCGCGGCTCGCATCGTGGGCAACGCGATTTATGGCAATCGGTTCAACACCTTGGACACCCTCTCAGGCGGAGGAATTTATGTCCGCCGCGGCGCGCCGGTCATCGAAGGGAACCGCATCTATGGCAATCTCGCGGGCACTGGCGGGGGGATTTGCTGTCAGAACTCGACCGCGGAAATCCGCCGCAACCTGATTCTGGCCAACCGGGCGAGTCTTGCCGGCGGGGGTGGCATCGAATGTATCGAGTCTCGCGCGGTCATTGCCCACAATCGCATCATTGGGAACGTCCTCTCTGGCGAGAACGTGGGCGCTGGTGGACTGGTTACCTGGGGAACGCCCGGGCCACGGGTGGAGAACAATCTGTTGGCCGGAAACATGGTCAGTCCCGTGGCCAACCGTCCTGTCGGCTACGCGGCCTTGTGGGGAAGCAGCGGCCGGTTCTACCACAACACCATCCTGCGCAGTTGGGCGCCCGGCACCCTGCCCGCGGTCCAACTGAGCGGAGAGGACGTGGTCTTCGCGAACAATCTGGTGGCGTTCAACTCGGCCGGCGTGGCCTTCGAGCCGGGCGTGAGCCTGCGGCGCAATTGCGCCTTCGGCCACCCGGGAGGGGATTTCCGCGGCAACCCGGCCCGGGTGCTCGAAGGCGGCAACCTCACGGCCGACCCCAGTCTGGTGATCAACGAACTGACCGCCAAGGCGCATCTGTTGCCCGATTTCCCCCTGCCGCGATGCCGGCGAGCCGGTCGAGTTTGCCGCCCCGGCGGAAGACCTTTACGGGCGGGCCCGGCCGGCGGGAGCGGGTCCGGACATCGGCTGCCATGAGTCGGATGGTCAGACCGCGGACTTCCCGCATCGCATCGTCCGCGTCCGGCCGGACGGCGACGACGCGCTCGGGGGCGACACGTGGGCGCAAGCCAAGCGCACGATTCAAGCGGCTATTGCGGAGCTAGCCGACACCGGCGGCGAGGTGTGGGTGGCGGCGGGCACGTACCCCGAGCAGGTTCGACTCGAGCCGCGCGTGCAGGTCTTCGGCGGATTCCGCGGCGACGAGACCGACCGCGCCGAACGCGACCCGGGCGCGCACGCCTCCGTGGTGGACGGAGGACAGGCCGGTCCGGTGTTCACGCTGGAGTACGTGGATCGCTTCGGCGGGCTGGACGGTTTGGTGGTGCGCAACGGGCGGGCCGTGGAGGGAGGCGGCATCCTGTGCCGTGTGTTTGCCGGGACTCTGCGTCAGCTCACCGTGCAGGATAATGTGGCGGCGCGAGGCGGCGGCTTGGCGGTGGTGGACAGCAGCATGCCCACTGTGGACCGGTGCCGTTTCCTCAACAACCGGGCCCTGCACGACCCGGTCGAGTTTCCGGGCGAATTCGGCGGACATGGCGGGGCGCTGTTTTTGGACCTCTCGCTCGCCGAGGTCCTCAACAGCCTGTTCGTAAGCAACACCGCCACGGCCACCGTCATCACCAACCGGCCCGGACTTGGCGGCAGCCCGGTGGGCGTCGGAGGAGGGATTTACGTGGGGCTGCCCACGTGTGAACTGACGTGGGGACAGAGCCGCACGGACTTCCGGGTGCCGCTGCTGGCCAACAACACCCTGGTTCGCAACCAGGCCCGCGCCACCGACGGGCAACAAATCCGGGACAACGGCGGGGCCATTCGCTTTCGGGATTGCCTTCTCGTGAACAACCTCGTCGCCTTCAATTCCTCCGGAGTGTTTTTCCAGCGGCCTTCGCTCCCGGCGGACGTGCGCCACAACTGCGTGTTCGGCAATGGTGAGACAAATTGGGGAGGCTCATCCGATCGGACCGGACAACAGGGCAACATCGCCGTGGATCCGCTGTTGTTGCCCGGCGACGATTACCGGCCGGGACCCGATTCTCCCTGCCGCGATGCGGGCGATCTGTCCGTGGTGAGGACGACCTGGCGCGATCTGTTCGGCGAGTGGCGGGGGCGGGGCTTGGGGGTGGACATTGGCGCCAGCGAACTGCCCGGCAACCCGGAGCGACTCAATTATTTCGACGAATGGCAGGCGGTTCAGTTCCCCGGCGCGCGGGACCCGGCGGTCATCGCGCCCGAGGCCGATCCCGACGGCGATGGCCTGCCCAACTTTGTGGAGTTTGCCTTCGGCCTGGACCCCAAGCAGCCAAACCCGGGATTTGCTGCTCTGCGGGCGCGACGGGCCAACGATGGCTCGGGCAACTGGGCAGTGGTGGAATATTCCCGTCCGCCGGGCCGGGTCTGGATCAGTTATAACCTCGAACTCAGCAGCGACCTGACCATTTGGCAGACCGTTCCCGCTAACGTGGTTCCACAGGTAAGATCAGGTCCCGACGACACCGTGATCACTCGTTATTTCTCAAGCCAACTAGGGACACCTTTTAGAGCCGGTTTTTTCCGGCTGAAGGTCCAGTGGGTTGACTAAAACCGCGGTGCGTCAGCCAGTTCAGGTGCCGGGAGCGGGAGTCGCCGAGGCGAGGATTTCCTCCCAGCAGCGGGCCACCGGCGGCAGCGCCGCGGGGTTCAGCCACTCCCGCCGCACCCAGAAGCCCGGCACCGTCTGCGCCCGGATCACCGGCTCGCCCGCGGCAAACTCCACCAGCAACTCCCCCTCCCGCCGGTAAAACCGGTGCGCGAGGGTTTCAGGATCCAGCACCCAGTACTCCTGGACCCCATGCTCCTCGTAGGCGGCGAATTTCGGTCCGGTGTCCCGATCCTCTGACCAGGGCGAGAGCGCCTCCACCACCAACGTGGGCGCAAACGGGGCATGGGTCTCTTGCAGTCGCGCCACCTGCTCGGGAGTGAAGTAGGCCAGATCGGGCAGGAAGACGTTGCGCGAACTCAGCCGCACCGCCACCACCTCGCGGTACAGCCGCCCCAGGTTGAAATGTTCGAGGTGGGCGGCGAGCAACCGATCCAGGAAATTGAGCAGGTCCGCATGGCGGAGGTTGACCGGCGAGTGCATGAACTTTTCCCCGTCAATGAGGTCGGCGTGGACGCCCGGCTGCAGCCAGTCCAGGAACTCC